>Ga0182024_10022047_pt1 | contig 11511 bp, 11 predicted proteins | sample P32metaG_FD_120480 | JGI IMG/M metagenome (GOLD analysis project Ga0182024, IMG submission 120480) | Permafrost microbial communities from Stordalen Mire, Sweden - P3-2 metaG (Illumina Assembly) | ecosystem: Environmental > Terrestrial > Soil > Wetlands > Permafrost | place: Sweden: Stordalen... | reverse complement strand
TTCATATCCCACTGCTTGGGCGAGATGCGTTCTCAGTGAGACAAAACCGTCCGCCAATCTTTGCGCCTAATACTTATCCAATCTATAAAACGCGTGCCGACCGATGACGGCCACCGGTCGCTTTCCTTTGGCCCAATAAGGACGCTCGGTCGTGCGGGTAAAATGGTTTGCGAACTTGGTAATGCCGGGCAACCGGGCCGGGCTTTGACACAGCGTCTGCGCGAGTTGCAAGGCTTTTTGATAATCCGGCTCGTGGCTGAATTTCTGGATAAGACGATCCAGCGTCGTCCCGTTCAGGCAGGAAAACGCATGAATTTGTGCGCGACGTGCCGATATGATTTGGAGCGGAGCCTTGCCCTTATCCACGGTCCTCTGGTGAATGACTTCTGCAACGGCGGTCATCCCTTGCAGTCCTTCGGACCAGGCTTCTCCCATGATGACGGCGGCGACCCCCCGTTCTTCGTACGTTACCCCACGCGCGGTTAGTTGCGGACTCCACAGGCAAAATGCGAGAAGCCATTTGATTAATATTCGTTGACGAAAGATAGCGTCATCAGGTTATGGGATGCACCGATTCGTCGCTATGGGGTGTAACCCTGCCATGACGACCGCGATAGACGTCCTGATCTATGCCAGACGAGTTCGCTCGTTAGCGAGGTGTTCCGTCGCCTTGTTGTTGTCAGGTACTTAGTTGCGGGAGCACCTGCGAGCAACAAAGAAGCCAATAAGCGCACCGACACCGATGCCGATGGCAATGGCTTGATAAGGATGCTCATGCACGGCCTCGTCCGCGGCTTTCGCTCCTTTGACCGCTTTGTCGCGAACATCGCTTGCGATCTCCCTGGCGCGTTCCAGCGCGGCGGTGAGACGGGTGCGGGCTTCCCCGACTTTTTCTCCGAGGACATCGGCGGTGGCGGCCATCAAGGCGCGCGCATCCTCGGCCAGTTGGCCTGTTTCATGACTGGCTGCATGTTGTATCTCTGTTCATATTTTCTGTGTTTTCTGTTCGTTTGTGCTTTTCTATCGCAAATTTTGCGCGTCGGCGAAATGGATCGCCTCCTGCGGACTGACCACGTTCAGAACCGAGTTTCTTCCGCCAAATGGATTGGGCACTGTTTCTCTGGCCCGCGGGTCGGGCATCCATTTGCCGTCCACGACGAGACAGTATTCGTAGCTGCCGGGAGCCAAGGCAGTTTCCTTGTACCAGCAGCCAGTGCCAGAGGGATGCAGAGTTTTTCTTTCGGGCTGCCAATGGTTGAAAGTTCCCGCGACACAAACGGTCTTGGCCGTCGGATGAGTGAATTCAAAGCGAACGGGCACTAGTTGCGGGGCGGCGCTCGGAGCGTTGTCATGATTTTTATTGTGTTTCATAATTGTAAGTTTGATCGGCGGATTCGGCGTAACTTATTTGCCGAACATTTTTGCGATGAAGAAAATAACGGTGGCCCCGAAAAGGCCTCCGCCGCCAAGGAGATATATCAGGGAGTAGCCAATGGCGGCGAACATGTGCGGCAATATTAGTGCAATCATAGGCCGATGAATAGGTAACGGTTTATCGCTTCTTGCTGGCTTGGCGCATTTGATCGTGCTCCGCCCCTGCAATGCCTTCTTTAACGAGTCTTTCATTATCGCTTCGCCCCTCTTCGTCTTCGTCGGCACTGGGGGCCACTGGCACTTTGTGCCCTGTTGAGCCGGGCACCGCGTCCCAACGTTCGGATTCCGGTGCTGATTCAAGGAGCGCCTCTTTTGGGTCCGTGTCCGATTCGCCCGTCAATTCCCGCGTGGCTTGTGCCAAATCGGATTTCGACACGTCCCGCGCGGCACGGCCATTGATGACCGCCAATTCAACCGCGCGCTCCCGCACCATCTTTCGGGTCACCGTACCGATGCCGACGGAGTTTTCGGTCAAGACACCTTCCTTAAGTGGATTTTTTTTCATAGGCTGGAATCACTGCAAATACGGATTTTGGTTTATCGAGTTTGATGATGGATGCTTTCATGGATTTAGTCTTACCTTACGCGGACTTGCGTCCAGCGGACCGGGATTCGGGTTCGGCGAGGGTCTTGCAGCTCATCTTTCATGGCGTTACAGTAAGGCTTCAACGCCAGCGGACGCCATGGGGTGTTTCCCCCAGATGATATGTCGTGAAACAAGGTCAACAAGATTTGCTGGAGAGAAGACGGGCTGGATTCGCAGCCCCGGATATGATGTCACGATTTTTTATCATGCAAGTGTCAGTAAACTGGCTGGCGGCCCCCCTGAGAAAGGAAACAACCATGAGCTTGAAATGGATAGCGCAACATCTGGAGATGGGCAGTTGGACCCACGCTTCGAACCTGCTCGGAGCCACGAGAAAAACACCAAAGTTTAAAAAGTGAGAATTGACACTTGTTTGGCCTGGATGAACATGTTGGCCAGGTCATCGTTGCAGGCGAGAACTGGATTACGGGGTCGGACGGTCCAATAAAACAGCTTTTCGTTTGGGAAGTGTTGGGGATCGAGGCCGGGTTCACACAAGTGTCGGAGCATCGAATTTTGTTTGTCTTTCATTTGCCCGGAGTTTATCAGGGCTGGTTGGACAAAGGCTGTCCATCTGGAATTATATTTTTGAGGGAACCATGGTCTGAAATCAATTGGCCTTAAGACTCCCGACCGTTGCGACTCTGTTCCCATCACTTGAACTTACCGCCAACAAAGAAACTCTTTTTGAGTTTTTCAAGTGCAGCGTTCAATCGCGCCGAGGTGTCTTGTGAAGACTTTTCAAGAAGAGTAAGCACTTGGCCTTGGGAAGCAAGCGTTGCTTGAACTTCGACTAGTATATTTTTCAACGCAGTTGAATCATTCGCAAGTGCAGAAATCTCATTGCCAATCGTAATATTGTTTTCATCAAAAGCGGACGAAAGCTTATTGAGCTTTAAGTTCGTAGCCGCAAGTTCCGCAGCTTGGGCCTGAGAGACACGCTGGTAGCTGTCAATTTGTTGAGTGAGGTTTTGAACGAGAGCGTTCTGCTTGTTCAAGAAGTCTGTAAGTTGACGGTCGATGGATTGCTGGTGTTCGGTGAGGCTACGACTCATTTCCTCTTTGAAAGAGTTGTGTTTTCCGTCAAGCGACTTTTCAGCATCTTTGAACTGCAATTCCAAAAGTTCCTCAGCTTGCAACAGCTTTGCCCGAATGTCGCTTTGCAATTCATCTCTTAAGTTGCCGAGTAGAAGCTCCAGTTTCTCTGCTCGCTCTAAAATAAGCGTTTTGGCTTTGCTGACAATTTCTGCATTTGAGTGCGTATTGCTGTCGAGGCGCTTTAACAATTCAGCTTTTTCGGCAAGCGATACCTTGTTGGTTGCACGCAAGCGTTCCTCAGCTTCGCTGACTTTTTTACCAATCCTCTGAATAGTTGAGGCCAGTTCATCCAGTAAGAATTCACGGGTTTCTTTCGCCTCTGTTTGAGCCTTCTCAACTTGCTGTTTCAGCACTCCCCATTCATTTTGGAGTTGCTGAAGTTGGAGTCGCACACCTTCTGCTTTTTGGAGCGACTGTTCGCTCTTAGTTGAGACGCCTTCGATATTGGTCAGCAACTTCTCTGCATCGCCTTTGATACGAGCCAGTGACTTCGCGGCGGCGACAGCACCGTCGACTCGCTCCTCAAATTCGTGGAGCTTTTCACGAATACGTTCGACGCTGGCTATTTCAGGCATAAAACAATTCCTTCCAAGTCGCTAGACTTTCGCCTCAACGACTGTGTATTATCTGGGAAAAGTTCCTCTACGACCACAAAAAATTCCAAGCAGTCCCGCATCATGGTGATCTGCTCGTTTCCGTGATGTTCAGCTTTATTCGCCTCTTCGACGAGGAATTTCCATCCTTCAACTGAATCACAGGCTGTGTCCGATTCATTCAATGCTTCGAGGAGATTTGGCTTCAGTTTGCGCGGTGATGTTTTGAAAATATCCTGAACTTCCGGCAGCGATACTGGTCGTTGGTTTGCGGTTCGCAACAATCGCTTGGCATTACCTTCAAGTTCCTCTGGCGGCGAAAACTCTCTGGCTAAAAACAAAGCTGGCAGATTATTCGCGTTCCCTTCAAGTATGCTTCGTGCTTGTCGGTATTTCGCAGTCGGGTACCCATGGCGCCCACGAGCCTTACCCATCACCGGCTCGCACCCGTGCTACTGTTTGCAGCGGCCGGGTGTCCTCGATATTACACTATTTAGTTCGATACCGGCAGGTTGTGGCTGGAGAGCGCCGCCATGCCACGACAGTTGCGCATGGCGTAGCGAAGGTTAGAGGTCGGAGGCCAGTTAACTGGCTGCGATTCGAAAATATATTATTGACAACATGTTGTGACTGTTGTCACGATAAAAAGCGGAGAAATTTACGGTTTTTGCCTGGCATCAAGGCCATCTCCGAATTTCCGACTTCGCCGCAAAAGAGTCAAAGCCTGCCGGGGGTTTATTTTTTTGGCTGTTGTCTTTGGGTTTTATTGTTCAATGTTCCGGGAATGACGCCGATTGCCGCATTAGTCGCCTTGGTGGTTTTTTCCGGGGCCAGTTTTTTCTTCGCGCTGGCTGAGACGTCTCTTTTCTCGCTGGGCAAATGGCAACTGCGCCAATTGGAGGAGCGCGCGCCGGGACCGGGAAAAATCATCGGCCGTTTGCTGGCGCAACCGCAGGATCTTCTGGCCACGCTGGTGTTGGGCAATAGTTTTGCCAACGCCGGCATCGTGGGGGTGGCGCTGTGGGCGGCGCTGGCCCGGGGCTGGCCCTTGCTGGCGGTGATGCCGGGATTGCTGGCGCTGATTTTGTTTGGCGCGGAAGTGGCGCCGAAAACCCTGGCGGTGCGGGCGCCGGAACGCTGGGCATTGCGCGTGGGACGTGTCATGCTTTTGTTGCAGGACATTAGCCGTCCCGTGCGGCACGTCGCGCAGACATTGACCAATTTGATTTTGCGTTTGTTTGTGGCCGCGCCACCGCCGCCGCAGGCGCTTTCCGACGCCGAATACCAGGAGTTGCTCGAAATGGCCTATCAACAAGGCGCTCTGGCGGCGGGAGAAAAGGAAATCATCCTGCAAATCATCAACCTGGATCGCCGCCACGCTGGCGAAGTCATGAAAGCGCGCACGCAAATGGCGTGTATTTCCGACGAGCTTTCCGTGGAGGAAATGGCTGCGGCGGCGCGGCGTTTCAAACATCGACGGCTGCCGATTTACGATGAAACGGTGGATACGATTGTGGGCGTTCTCAACACCCGGGCTTTCCTGCTCGACCCGGAGGCGGATTTGGCCCTGGCCATCGAGTTTCCTTCCTTCGTGCCGGAGAGCGCCAATTTGTTGCAGCTCCTGAAAAGTTTGCAGCGCCAGCAGCGCGGCCTGGCCATCGTTTTGGATGAATTCGGCGGAACCGCGGGCATTGTGACCATCGAAGATATTCTGACGGAAGTCCTGGGGGAATTGCGCAGCGAACACGGTTTGGAACCGCCCGTCATGGAAAGGCTCGGACCGAACCGCTGGCGCGTGGGCGGGGCCTTGCGCCTGGACAATTTCCGGCGCGAATACGGGCAACTGCGCGATGTGCCGGGCGTGGAAACAATGGCCGGCCTGGTGCTCAACAAATTGGAAGTGGTGCCGGCCCAGGGAGACGCGGTGACGATTGACGGCCTGCGCCTGACCGTGCAGGCCGCCGATGAACGGCGCATCCGCGAATTGCTGGTCGAGGCTGTCAGGAAGCGGTGAGCCATGATGACAGATCGTGACATCTTAATTGCCCTGGTGGCGCTGGCCTGTGTGGCCTTGTCGTTTCTATTTTCCGGCATGGAGACGGGGGTGCTGGCCTTGAATCGATTCCGCATCCGGCAACGCATGAGGACGGAAGATCGCCGCGCGACGGTGTTGCATGGCTTCCTGGAAAATCCGGAGAATTTTCTTTTGACGATCCTGGTCGGCAACACGGTGGTGAATTTCATCATCTTCAGCCTGGGAGCCATTCAATTGTATTTCTACCTGGGAAACCGGCCCGCCGTTTGGGCGCTGGTTTTTATGCTGGGGGTGTTCATTTTTTACATCATTTGCGAACTCGCGCCGAAAACACTATTCCAGCGTTATCCCAATCGTTTGTCGTTGCGCCTGGCGATACCGTTTCGTTTGATTCATCGCCTTCTGGCGCCGTTGGTGGCGGTGGTGGGATGGTTTTCGGGCGGCTTGCTGCGTTGCACTGGCGGGCAAGCGTTTACCGGGCGGCTCTTCGGCAGCCGCGAAGAATTGCGTTTCATCATGCAGGAGTCGGCGCCCGGTTTGACCTCCGAGGAAAAGACGATGATCAATCGCGTCCTGGACCTGCCGAACTTGCGCGTGCGCCATGCCATGGTTCCCCTGGCCAGGACGATCAGTGTCGATGCCTCACTGCCGTTGGGCCAGGTGCTTGCCCTCTGCCGCGAACGCGGATTGACGCGCGTGCCGGTGGTGGATTCAACGACCAAGCGGATCAACGGTGTGATCAATCTGGAACATATACTTTACATGGACGGATTGGACAAGGCGAAGGCGGCGCGGGAATACATTCAGGCGGCTTTTTTTCTGCCGGAAGAACTGCACCTGGAAGAGGCCTTGCGCCGCATGCAACATACCGGCGGCAGGCTGGCGGTGGTTTTGGGGCCGGACCATCGCGAGACGGGCATCATCAGTTTGCAGGACATACTCAAAATGATTTTTGGAGAGGTGACATTGTAAAATGGATAGCGATGCCATAGCCTCCAGCGCGCTCCGTTTGCTCGGCTTGCTGGCCATTGTTTTGGTCAACGGATTTTTCGTCGCGGCCGAATTTGCGTTTGTCAAATTGCGCGACACGCAATTGGACCCGCTGATTATCAAGGGGCACGGCCGCGCGCGCCTGGCCCGGCACATCCTGCAAAACCTGACGTCGTATTTGAGCGCGACCCAATTGGGCATCACGATGGCGAGCCTGGGATTGGGCTGGGTGGCGCAACCGGTTTTCCTGGCGTTGCTGAGTCCGCCGCTGGTTTGGCTGGGGATCCACTCGCCGAGCCTGTCGCATTCCATCACCTTTTTCGCGGGATTCGCCATTGTCACGTTCGTACAAATTGTCCTCGGCGAATTGGGGCCGAAATGGTTTGCCATTCAGAAAGCGTTGCCCACCGCGTTGTGGGTGGCCGGCCCGTTGCATTGGTTTTACCGGGCTTCCTATCCCTTCAATTGGCTGCTCAACCAATCCGCCCAGTGGCTGTTGCGGCGCATTGGCATCCAGCCCGCTGGATCGTCGCTGTTCATCCATTCCGAGGAAGAATTGCGGCTGTTGCTCGGGCAAAAGCGGCCCGGCGCCACCAGTTTGGGCCGCGATATTACTTTAAATGCCCTGGATTTGGGCCGCCGCATCGTGCGCAACGTCATGCGTCCGCGCCAGGAAATCGCCGCGCTCGACACCGAAGCCACCTTGCAGGAATGCCTCGAAAAAGCGGAGAAAACCCGCTACTCGCGTTTCCCGCTCTGCGAGGGCGGCGATCTCGACAAAACCCTTGGCGTGGTCCATTTCAAGGATTTGTTTGCCGTCCGCTCCAAGGCGCAACGCGGAGCCGATTTGGCGGCGGTGGCCCGCAAATTAATTTACGTGCCCGAAACGACGCGCCTGGAAAAATTATTGGAACTGTTCCTGGAACGAAAAATTCATTTCGCCATTGTTGTTGACGAATACGGCGGCACCACCGGCATGGTGACGCTGGAAAACATTCTGGAGGAACTGGTCGGGCAAATTCAGGATGAGTTCGACCAGGAAAAGCCGCTCCTGCTGCGCCGCGATGAAAATAATTGGGAACTCGACGGCGCATTGCCGGTGCATGAGCTGGCCGAAGTCGTCGGCCAGAATTTGTTCGACGACGGCATGGCCACAACTAGCGGCTGGGTCACGCAGCGCCTGGGCGGATTTCCCAAAACGGGCGATGTTTTGCAATTGGGCAACTACGAATTGCGCGTAGAAGCCACCGAAGGCATGCGCGTGGCGCGATTAAAATTGACCCGCCAGCCGCCAATCGAACCTTCGATTGAATGAAAACGTGGAAGTGGAATTTGGGACGGAGAACACCGCAAATCCACGAGATCGCTCCCGATCCGCACCTCCATAAGATTATGACCTAGGTTTAACCTGATGCCGACTTATATTAATAAAACTAATACATTACGGCGTATTGCGCTAAACGTCATGGGTTTTAGGTGTAACCGACTCCATTTCAATAGCTTGCCTAATCCCTTCAGCATTTGACATACTTATGACAAAGTGATAGCGTGATACTTGCAAGGTTTTCGCCAGAAGCGACAGAACATCGCAGCATCGGTGTCTCTGCCTCCCGGCGCGGACCAGCGAACATAAGAATATGAGTGAATCAACAGTGACCCCCGCCGTGAACGGCACCCCGGCAAAAGTGTCCAAAATTTCCGAAGCCGTCATTCGTTTTGCCGGCAATTCCCAGGACGGCATCCAATCCATTGGCGGCTTCCTCGCCCGTTTGGCCGGCCGAAGCGAACAGGAAGTAATGACGTTCATGACCATCCCGTCCACGATTTCGGGCGGCCCCTCCATCTTCCAAGTGCGCATCGGTTCGGGAGAGGTGTTGAGCGCGGGCGATGAAGCGGACGTGCTGATGGCCTTTTACCAGCATTCCTACGAGGACCATATCACCTCGCTGCGCAAAGGGGGCATCGTTATATATGACTCCGACCATGTGCAGCCGAATCCCGAATGGGAAAAGGACTACCGCCACGTGCCTGTTCCCATTACCAGCCGGACAGTCGAGGCTCTTGGCGGCACGACGAAGGACAAGGGCAAAAACATTTTTGCGCTGGGCCTGGTGGCAAGAATCTTCGATTTGAACGTCCCCAAGCTGGAAAGATTGATCTCCGAACGGTTCGGTGGCAAGGACTCCAGTATTTTGAAAAATGCCATGCTCGGATTCAACGCCGGCTATGGATATTCGCTGGGGCCGATCCTGGAAACATTCCAATTTGTCGAGGGCAAGAAAAGATCGGGCCACCAGGTCGTGATGACCGGCAACGAAGCCCTGGCCTACGGATTGATCGCGGCGGGGGTGCGGTTCGGCGCGGCTTATCCCATCACTCCGTGGTCGGAAATCATGGAATTGCTGCGGCGCGAGTTGCCCAAATACGGCGGGACATTCGTGCAGTGCGAAGATGAAATTGCCGCGATCTCCATGGCTATCGGCGCGGGCTGGGCCGGGCGCGTCGCGGTCACGGGTTCCAGTGGTCCGGGGATTTCGCTCAAAACCGAGGCGCTCGGCTGGGCGGTGATGGCGGAAGTGCCGGTGATCGTTGTTGACGTACAGCGGGGCGGCCCTTCCACCGGCATGCCGACCAGCGTCGAACAATCGGACTTGAACATCGCCTGCTTCGGCGGGCACGGCGATGCGCCGCGGGTGGTGCTGGCGCCGACCGGCGTGGAAGATTGCTTCCACACCGCCATCGAGGCTGTCAATATTGCGCGCCGCTACAGTGTGCCGGTCATTATTCTGAGCGATCAGGCGATTGCCACGCGCATCGAGGCTTTTGAAGAACCGAACCTGGAGAAATTGTGCCAGGACATTTCGCCCGATCTCACACCCGTCGCGAGTTACACTCCGTATCCGCTGGACGGCGCGATCCAGCCCCGACTGGCCCCCGGCACGCCCATTTTGAGCGGGAAATATCCCGTGGCCAGCGGATTGGAACACGACGAGTTGGGCCATCCCACCGGTTCGCCCAAATTACACATGCAAATGACCGCCAAGCGCCGCCACAAGCTGCAAAAGCTGGCCGCAGAACTGCCCGTTCCCCAAGTGTACGGACCGCCCGAAGGCAACTTGCTCCTGGTCGGTTGGGGCTCGACCCAAGGTCCCATTCGCGAAGCGGTGGATCGGGCGCGCGCGGCCGGGGACAGTGTTTCCGCCGTGCATATCCGGCACATCAGCCCGCTGCCGCCCGGTTTGGAAAACATTTTTGCCGGCTTCAATCACATCATCGTTGTCGAGATGAATGATGAAGGCCTTTACGGTTACGGCCAGCTCGGCGGCTTGTTGCGCGCCCGTTATTGCGACCCGAAGATTCACGGCCTGACCAAAACCGACGGCCTGACCTGGCGGGTGCGGGAAATTCTCGAACGCGCCAAAACCGACATCGCCACCGCCGTGCGCAAACTTTAACTTTAAAACCAATCCGTATTGTTGACGCAAATTTATGAGTGAATCCACCACCGTCCAAAACCCGCCGGCAGGCGCGGCGGCCCTTGTGCCAGCGCTGCCGGGAACCGAACGCAAGCCGCTGAGCAAAAAGGAAATTGCAGCCGATCATCCCACTTGGTGCCCCGGTTGCGGCGATTTTTCCGTTCTGGCCCTTTATTTTAAATTGATCGAGAAGCGCAAATTGTGGCACGAGAAAATCGCCACTGTGGCCGGCATTGGTTGTGCCAGCCGGTTCCCCTACTTTGTCCAGGCCAACGGAGCGCATTATATTCATGGGCGCGCCCTGCCCTTTGCCAGTGGCGTTTCCATGACCCGGCCCGACCTGCATCTCTTCGTCTTTGGCGGCGATGGCGATGCGTTTTCCATTGGCGGAAATCATCTCAATCATACCGCACGCAAGAACATCAAGATGACTTACGTCGTCATGGACAACTGGGTCTATGGCCTGACCAAAAAGCAGACTTCGCCGACATCGCCCCTCGGTTTCAAAAGCAAGACCGACATGTCGGGCGCGAAGGACCAGCCGATCAATCCCATGAAACAATTGATTTCCGCTGGGGCATCCTTTGTGGCGCGCGCCACCCATACCAATCCCAATCATCTTCTGCAAATGATGGAAGCGGCCATGGACCACGACGGCTTCAGCGTCATTGAATGCCTCAGCGAATGCGTCGAATTTTACGAAGGGGCTTTCGACTCTTCCAATCCGCGCAAAGGCGGCAAGTTTGAACTCGTCCCCGCCGATCACAATGTCACCGACGAACTGGCCGCCTACAAGCTGGCCGCTGCGCCGTTTCCCGGTTACTTCGGCATTTTTTACAAATCCGATCGTCCGACCAAAAACAAACTCGAAGCAGACATCAATGCGGAAGCTCGTCAAAAAGTGGCCGGCAAAAAGGATTGGGAAATCCTCCAAGCCACTTTCAACCGGCTGAAATAGGCGTTCGATTCCCGGTGGTTTACAATCTCGATGACATTCCGAGCGGAGAGCAAGGTCAAGTGTATCGAAGGGGCAGATAAGGGGAAAACATATGATGGCGTTCTGCGGGGTTATGATGCTTTTTTAATCACTCCAAACCCTCCTCCGGATGCAGTCGAAAAGGGGTCGGTTCCGAACGGCCCTTAGATAAGGAATTCTATTTTTAAAGTGTTTATTTACAGCGTCTTACACAAGTCGCTTGTCAGTGGCGCTGGAAAGACCGGAAAATCACCTACGCGGCCCCCCTCGGAGATGCGGGACGGCACTGGTTTTCGGTAGCTTTTGGGCGCCGATGGATCACG
>Ga0182024_10022046_pt1 | contig 11511 bp, 11 predicted proteins | sample P32metaG_FD_120480 | JGI IMG/M metagenome (GOLD analysis project Ga0182024, IMG submission 120480) | Permafrost microbial communities from Stordalen Mire, Sweden - P3-2 metaG (Illumina Assembly) | ecosystem: Environmental > Terrestrial > Soil > Wetlands > Permafrost | place: Sweden: Stordalen... | reverse complement strand
TGACCGCCTGCAGTTCGTCGGTCACATGTTGCTGGATGGCATGCGATGTGATCCGGGCATCGGCGCTCATGGCGCCCTCCTTGTCGGCATCCTGCCCCTCCCACCATTTCCAATCCGGATTGCGCAGTGCGGTTTCCTTCGCGGCCATCCACGAGGCGAAGCTTTCGTTTAACCAGATGTCATCCCACCATGCCATCGTGACCAGATCGCCGTACCATTGATGCGCCATCTCATGCGCCTGCGTGCTGAATACCTCTTGGCGGCTTTCGATGGTGCTGGAGGAAGATAGCAACAAGGCCTGATCGTTGTAGGTGATTGCACCCCAGTTCTCCATCGCACCCTGGAAACCTCCGGGGACCGCTATCGAGTCCAGCTTCGGCAACGGATATCGATAACCGAAATAGTCGTTGTAGTCCGCGAGAATTGCCTGTGCATTGCTGATCGCAGTTGCGCCGTTTTTTTCCAAACCGCGTACTGCCCAAACACCGAACTTGATGCCGCCGCTCGTTGCCGCTACTTGCGCGAGATCCCCGGCCGTGAATTCGACCAGATACGATGGCATCTTCGGCGAATTCTCAAATGTCGTGGTGGCTAGATTGCCATGCACCAGGCGCTTGGCAATGGGCATGTTTGCGAGCGTCGTCCAATTCTTCGGCACCGTTACGGTGAGGCGGAATGTCGCGCGAAACGCCGGCTCATCCCAGCACGGGAACATGCGCCGCGCGTCCGTCGCCTCCATTTGCGTCGACAGCATCAGACCTTTCGCGCCATCGGGGCCGGCATAAGGCTGGGCAAATAGGCCGTGCGGCTGAGTTTCGATTTTTCCCGAGTAACTGAAGCTCAGAGTATGCATGCCGGGCGTTGCCGGAGCGATCAGCGTTACAGTGGTCAATTGTTGCTCATCGTTCGACACGACGCGTTTGACGGGTTTGCCGTCCAAACGTACGCCGTGCAATGTCTCGTTGAGCGAATTGAATTGAATGGTATCAGTCGCGGTTCGCACCCGTATGAGCACGGACTCGCGTCCGGTCAGCGTCAGCGCTTTGGCATTCGGCACGATGGCAATCGTGTAGCTGCTTGGTACGACATTCTTGGGCAGCCGCCCAGGCGCCTCATCGAACGAGAACGGGACCGCAGTTGCCGGCAAAATCGCCATCGCTGCCGCAGAGAGAGTCAGGATCAAACTATCGTTGATTTGCATGGACCACTTTTGGGGTGTTATGGGTGCTTCGACCAGGGGTAAAACCGCAAGTCGCCGGGTACATCATCAAGCTGGATATGGCGTGACTTAAGGGTTCGTATTCTGCACGTCGGGAGCGAGGGCGTCTATCGAACTGCGAAGAGCGTCGGAGCCCGGGTCCAGTAGCTGGCCTCCACGTCCCGCGCTAGAATGCCCCCGTGACAACTCGTCGAAAACGCGGGGCACCGGCTAAGATTTCGAGAGCTGCGGCAGGAACGACTGCCCTGACAAACTTCGACGACGTTCGTGAAATTGCCCATGCTCTGCCGGGGGTTGTGGACGGCACCTCATATGGCACTCCCGCACTCAAGGTCGGCGGTAAGCTCATTGCACGCATGCATCAGAACATGGACTGTCTGGTACTTCGCACCGACTTGCTGGGCCGGGAGATTCTGATGCAGTCTGCACCGGATGCCTTCTTCATCACGGATCACTACCGGGACTACCCGTGGATTCTCGTGCGCTTCGGTGTGGTCGAGAAGCGCGCTTTGCCGGACTTGATCGAACGGGCGTGGCGTTTGGTCGCGTCAAAAACTCTGTTGAAGAAGTACGATAGCCAGGCTTGACTCGAATGCTGACGCGCAGGGAGAGTATGAACTCCGCTCCGCGTGAGGTGCTCCCTGCGGAGAGTTCCCACTTATGTGCCGCGGCAATCTCCAGCCCCGCGACCACTGACAAGACGCAGCGGACATACGGCGCGTTCATCTCGTTTCGATTCTGAGTCGCGGTACCGCTACGGCTCTTGCACGGCACGGTAGGCTTCTTGCTGTCGTGAATGCAAGCAACGTGCTTGTCGGGGTTACCCTCAGTGCGAACGGACTTACCTTATTGCACCCATGTGGATGCGGGCGCCCGGGCGGTAGCGCGAGAGATCGCAGCGCGGCCGTGAGCGGTCAGGGCGCGCAGTCGGCGCGTGAGATGGATTACAATTGGCACAGCAAGCCCCATTTCTGGTGTGTTTGTACCTTTTTAGTTTTGAGCCAGTTCAGGGGAATTGCATGTTGATACTGACCCGTCGCGTCGGCGAAACCATCACCATCGGAAACGAAATCAACGTCACGGTGCTCGGCGTGAGTGGCGCCCAGGTCCGAGTCGGCATTGACGCACCGAAAGATGTTGCGGTTCACCGTGAAGAAGTCTATGCCCGCATCCAAGCGGAAGAGCCGGGCGCCGGCCGCAACCCTGTCGACGAAACTCAAAGACCGTCAGTATCGGTCCGCGTCAAGAAATCGAAAGTTTCGGCAGTCCGGCAGGACGAAGATTGAGTTCACATTGATTTAGAACATCGCATTGGCTCTCGCCGCCGAACCTGATCGCGGGTGCTCCACCGGCAAGCGCAAGCTTCAAATGCTCATCTTGGTCTTGAACAGGCGCGCCTGCCGGCGAGAAATTTCCACCTCAGGACCGTCGCGAAGTTGCGCGTGCAGGCGCCCATTTACGCCAAGTTCCACGGTTTCGATGAAATCCAGATTGATTATCTGGCGTCGATTGGCACGGAAGAAGCGGTTCGGATCGAGACGCTGTTCGAGCGCCGCTAATGCGCGCCCGAGCAGGGGCTGTGACTTTCCCCACGACAACCGAATGTAATTGCCCTCCGAGCTCAGCAAGCGCACTTCTCGAAGCGGTACGAACCAGCATCGGTCGCCTTCACGGACAAAGATCTGTTCCAAGATCGCATCCGGACGTGGTGTCCGGGCGGCCTGCCTGCTTCTGACTCTACTGAGCGCCGCCGCCAGGCGCGCCGGCTCGATTGGTTTGAGCAGGTAGTCGAGCGCGTCTACTTTGAATGCCCGCACCGCATGTTCATCGTATGCGGTGGTGAAGATAACCTGGGGCACGTCCTCCAATCGGGTCAGCAGATCGAAGCCGGAACCTCCCGGCATTTGGATATCCAGGAACAGCAATTCCGGGGTCAGCGTTTCCACCATTTCTGCCGCCTGGTCAACGTTGCCCGCCTCCCCAACGATTTCCACCCATGGGAAACCCGTCAATAGACGCCGTAACTCACGGCGTGCCGGCGGCTCGTCATCGATGATCATGGCCTTCATGGATTGACAGGAATGCGCAAGCGCGCCGTTGTCACAGACGGGTGCGAAAGATCCAATTCAAGACTCGCGCGCGCACCGAACAGTAGCCTCAATCGATCGCGAGCATTCTGTAAACCGACGCCTTCCTGTGCCGTACGTACCAATGCCGGCGGCCGCGGATTTTCAACCTCCAGCATGAGCATTCCATTTTGCACTGTGGCGGAGACGCGCAACAGCCCTCCTGAGGGTAATTGGGCGATACCGTGCTTGATTGCATTCTCCACGAGGGTTTGCAGCAGCATCACCGGTATCTGCACCCCCGCCGCTTCGTCAGGAACATGAAGCTCGATGCGCAGCCTATCCTCGAAACGCATTGACTCCAACTCGAGGTAGTCCGCGACGATGTCCAACTCCTGGGAAAGCGTGACCAGCTCATCTTGTGGCGACGTTAAGGTATAACGCAGCGTCTTGGCGAGCCGCGTCACGGCATTTTGCGCGCGCGCGGGATTGTCGGCGATGAGCGAACGCACGGTGTTAAGAGCGTTGAACAGAAAGTGCGGGTTGAGCTGGGATTTTAGCAGACGCAGTTCGGCCAGTTGTAGCGCGCGTGCCAGTTCGGACTGTTTGAGTTGCGCCGAACGGTGCTCGCGCACGGCGATGGCGGTAAAGTAAACCGTGAGCCATATGATATATAGAACGGCCGAATTGACGATTTCAATGACAATCGAAGCGGAAAGTGAGAATTGGAAGCTGAGAGCCGGAGCGTACGGTTTAAGAAATGCGGGATCTTGGAGTGCGGACAATCCGGTGAACTGCGTCACGATGCCAAGCGGCGTGCCCAAGACAAAGGCGGCAACGACGATCCGCCAGCTAAGCTTGCGAAGAGGAAGCGCGCTCCAATGATGGCGCCGTACGTAGTCTCGCAGCCCATGGGAAAGGCCCAATCCCAGGGCGCCGACAAACAGCAACTCCAGCGTGAGGCGGATCCACGGAAGATCGAGGACCACGACGGCGCCAACGAAGCGACTCACGGAAAATAGGCCCCAACCCGCCAGCTGAAAAATCCAATAGACCAGCTGCGACTTCGGTTGCGTGATCGGTCGTTCGACGTCGTTCATCGATATCCTATGTCGCGCTTGCGGTCTAAATTCCGCGCAAAGCAGCGGCCAAGGGCGCGCGCGCCGCCCGGATGGCGGGAAACGCGGCGCCCACCATCCCAAGAATGCAGGCCCAAAGCACTCCAAAACCAATCAGGCTCATGTCAACCGCGAGAGGAACGGACAACTGCGTCAATCCTCCGCCGCTCGTGCTGACGGCATGCCCATTGAACAGCAGCCACGCCACGCACCCGCCGGCCGCGCCGCCCAGCAGCGCCAGCAACAACGCTTCGGCAAACACCGACACGATGACTGCCGAGGCGCCGAATCCCAACACGCGCAATGTGGCGATCTCGACTGTGCGCGTGCTCACCGCAGAATACATGGCATTCAACGCGCCGAATACCGCCCCGACCGCCATAATGCCCCCGATGAGATAAGCCACGACGGACAACAGCTGCGAGAACGCCTGCGACTGCTGCCGATAGTAGTCCACCTCGCGCATGGCATCGACGCTAAGCGCCGGATTGCTGGTCAATGCCCCTTTAAACTGCGCGAAAGAATCCGCCGACTCGAGCAATACTGCAACAGACTGAAAGGTCGTTCTCTCAAATGCCGATTGCAGCGTTTCCGCGCCCGTGATCATTTCCGACTCGTGTGGGTCACCGTGACTTTCAAAGACCCCGACCACCGTCCATTCGGCGCCTCGCAGTAAGAATTGCTTGCCGAGTTCGAGATCTCGAAACTGTCGTTGCAGCGTGCGGCCGACAATGACCTCGCGCACGCTGGTTCCGAAAAGGCGGCCCTCAACCAGTTGGATTTCCGGACGAACGCCTAAGCCGGCGTCACCCACGCCGCGCAGCGATACATTGCCGCTGGTCCCGCCCCGTTTCAGCGGCAACCTGACGATCGCCAGCGCATCGGGCGACGTCAGCGGCTTGCCGTCGGATCGGTGCCTGATTCCGGGCGCGTCCGAGATGATATGGGTCGCTTCGCGCGTGATATTGCTCAAGGTCTCGAAGCCGGCGCCCGTGCTCACGACAATGGCGCGATCCGCGCGCGCCGTGCTGTTCATCATCTGCGAAAGACCGCCGACCATGGCCAGAATGCTCACCAACACCCCGACCACGCCGGCAATGCCGATGACGATCACCGAGGATGCGCCGAGGCGTTGCGGCACGCTCTTGAGATTCATCATGGTGACCGAGCCGATCTGCTTCAGTACGCGCATCAAAACACCCCTTCAGCGGCCGGCCAAGGCGTCAACGATGACTAGCCGCTGCGCACGCCATGCCGGAGGCAAGCCGCTGGCAAGCGCGAGGCCTACAGCGATCGCCAGCCCCACGGCCACGACTCTGAGCGGCAGCACCGCGCCGACGATGCCGAGCGCGGCAGTGATTGGAAAAACGGCGGCGGCGGCGGCGAGCCCCAGTGAGGCGGCCAACACACACAGCAGCACCGACTCGATCAACACCAACACCGTCACCGAGCGGTCCGAGAAACCGACCGTCTTTAAAATCGCCAGTTCCGGGGTGCGTTCACGCACCGACTGCATCATGGTATTGCCGGTGAGAAACAGCAGCGTGAACAGCACGGCCGCGACGATGGCATTGGCCATCAAGCTCACATCACCCAACTGCCGCAGCTGCCCTTGCACATACGCCTTCTCATCCTGCGTCACGGTCTCGTAGGCTGAATTGACAAAGAGCGCATCCACCGCGGCGCAGATTTGCGCCGATCGGGTTGGATCGTCGACCGCAACTACAAATGCCCAGACAGTCCCGCGTTCCAGGCGACGGGCTTCGTCGAAGTAGGCATAGTTGACCAGAATGCGGTTCGCCTCCGCGGGCGAGGTGGGAACATCATAAGTGCCGACAATCTCGAAATCCCAGTCGCCGCTGCCGTCTTGTTTCATCACGGAGGTGCGCAGCGGCAACCTATCGCCGATCTTCCAGCCGAACGCTCGCATAAGCGGCGCCGCGACAATGGCACCCGCGCGCGTGCGGCTCATTGCCGCGAGCTGGTCCGGCAGGATTTGCCAGTCGGGATAAAGCTCAAAGAACTTCTTCGCGTCCGTGGCCAAGGCCAGCAGATTGTTGCTCTTTTCCTGGTAGAAGCCGCTGATGCCGGCGATGTACGTCGCCTGCCGAATCCCGGAGACCGCCTCAATCTGATGCAAGTACGCGCTGGGCAGAGGCTGAACCTGACTCACCCGACTCACGACATACAATCGATTGGCATTGGATCCTGTGCCAAAGGCGCTCATCCAAGAATTTAAACCCTGCAGAAGACCGAAGAGCAGGAAGGCAATCATGATGGACAGCAGCGTAAAAATTGTCCGGGCCTTCTTGCGCCACAAGCTGGTCCACACCAAGGGGAAGAACTTCATGCCGCCAAACTCGAATCAGCATGAATCAGACGACCCTTGTCGAGGTGCAGCTGTCGCGTCGCGCGCTCCGCCGCCTTCGGATCGTGCGTGACCATGATGATGGTTTTGTGCTGTTCGCGGTTCACGATCTGCAGCAGATCGAGGATTTGCTCCGCCATCTCTCGATCGAGATCGCCCGTGGGTTCATCGCACACCAGCAGAGTTGGATCTGCGACCAGCGCCCGCGCAATGGCGACGCGCTGCTGCTGACCACCGGAGAGCTCCGCAGGCTTGTGCGTGGCGCGGTCCGCGAGACCGACAAGTTCGAGCGCTGCTTTGACATTGGCGCTGCGCTGCACCTTGGAGAGATTGGTCATCAGTAAGGGCAGCTCAACGTTTTGCTGGGCGGTCAGCAAGGGCATGAGATTGTAGAATTGGAACACGAAGCCCACATGGTGTGCGCGCCATTGTGCAAGCTGACGCGCGGTAAGCGCGTTGATGCGTTCGCCGGCCACCAGCAGATCGCCTTCGTCAGCACGGTCGATGCCGCCAATCAGATTGAGCAACGTCGTTTTGCCGGACCCGGACGGACCCATCAGCGCAAGAAATTCACCCGCACGGATCTCGAGATCGATGCCGTGCAGAACCTGCACGCGCTGTTTACCACGAACATAGCGCTTAACGATCCCCTTCATGGAAACGAGTGCTGTCGTCATGTGTTGCCTCTTAATCGCTCGTGAATGCGGGCATGTGCTCCTGCAGGGAAAATATACGGCGCCGGCGATGGTTGGCGGGCATTTCATGTCGAACGGTCGATGCGCCGTGATGAGCGGTCGAATCCGAACATCAACCCCCATTGACCGGCGCGTAAACGACCGCCAGAACCTCGACCACGCTGGGTAACCGTCCGGCATCACGATTCGACCGTCTATCATCGCCTTCCAATCACGCGTCTGCATGCCGCTAATCTTCGGCCCAATGAACACCGGAACCGACTGCTGTGGTTGACAAATCATCGCTGCTGAATCAATTGCGAATCGATCGCGGCCAGCCCGCCGCCGTGCGCCGTTCTCCCGCGCTTTGGTCGATGGTTGCCGCAGTTACCGTGATTGGTGGCGCGGGGCTCACCGCGTGGTATTTCTCACGCAGCGCCGCGGTGCCGATCAGAACGGCCGTGGCGATTTCGCCCAGGCATCGGACCGCACCGCTTGGCGCGGCCTCTCTCCTGGACGCCTCCGGCTACGTTGTGGCGCGACGCCGCGCCACCGTGGCCTCCAAGGTCACCGGCAAGGTGATCGAGGTTTCGTTGGAAGAAGGCCAGCGAGTCGAACGCGGGCAAATCATTGCCCGACTGGATGATTCCAACGCCAAAGCCGCTTTGGCACAAAGCGAGGCACAGGTGAAGCAAGCCGAAGCCGTCATGACGTCGGCGCAAACAGCTTATGAAGACGCCTTGCCCATTTTTGAGCGCAACCAGCGGCAAAAGGCCGCCGCGGTGATCAGCGCCCAGAGCTTCGATCAGGCACGCGCGCAAATCGACGCCGCCAAATCCGACTTTCTCGTCGCACAGCGCGCGCTTGACGCGGCTCGGGCCGGGCGCTCGATCGCAGAGCGTAATCTCGACGACACCATCATACGAGCACCCTTTTCCGGAATCGTCACGGAAAAGGCGGCGCAGGCCGGTGAAATGGTTTCGCCGATTTCCGCGGGCAGCGGCTTTACGCGCACCGGCATTGGCACCATCGTCGATATGAATTCCCTCGAAGTCGAAGTCGATGTGAGCGAAAACTTCATTGGCCGCGTGCTGCCGCAGCGGCCGGTTCGAATCAGGCTCAACGCCTATCCAGAATGGGACATTCCAGGCGCCGTGATCGCAACCATTCCGACGGCCGATCGCGCCAAGGCCACGGTGAAAGTGCGCATCGCCATTTTCCCTAAAGACCCACGCATCCTTCCCGACATGGGCGCTCACGTGTCCTTCTTGGATGAAGCCCGGTCCGGATCGGCCGTGGCCATCGGAGATCGCCCTCGCTCGGACGGCGCAAAAGTGCGAATCGTAAAATGATCGTTGCGCTGAGGCTCAGAACGAAACGACTCGCCGCATCATTAGGAGCATGCGGGATCTCGGCCCTGCTGTTCAGCGGCGCACTCAGTGCTCAACAAGAACACGAAGCGAACGCAGCGCGCACAGCGGCCCCGACGCAGTACGAATCCAAGGTCTTTGCGAATTGCAACATGGCCGCATTCGTCGATTCTGCCGGGCGAGCTGAGCTGATGAGCCTCTGCTGGCGCAAGCTGATACAAGCTGTGGTCTTAAATATCTCGCCGTGCTTTGCACTGTTGGATGGCATTCAGGTGGTTGATTGGCGCGCCGCTCGATTGCTTTTCAATTGCATGCGTGGTTTTCCAGCTATTACGGGCTGAGCGGAATCCGCTTGGGCTTGGCGGCCGACTTTGACTGCCCGAAGTCGGCCGGGAGGGGCGGGATCACTTGATTCGGATACCAGAAGGTCAAGTGGCAGCTCTCGCAAACACCGTCCATCGCCGCGCCGGCATTCATCATGCCGGTCGCATCTTTCTTGTCGATGGAGGTAAGCATCTGTTCGCCCGCGTCGCGCAGCGCATGCGCGAATTGCACGAAAGTGGCATGTTTCGAGTCGAAGAGCTTTTGACCTTCTTCGGAACCCAATACGCCCGAGGTGCCTTCATCGAGCACCGGGCTGCCGGGCGCCACGAGCTTGCGCCCATCCATGACCAGCAGATTGGTGCCTTCGATCAACGCGATGGCGTGCCGCCTCGCCTCTTGCCATTCTTCGTCGGTTTTCGGCTGCTGAAAAACGGTCCCCTTCGCCGTTTCTGTAATGCTGACCGAGTCCCACAGAGCATCCGCGGCAGGATCAATTACCGCATCCATCAGTTCTTGAATGCTGGCTTTGATTTGAAATGGCGTTGCCGGCGGCGCGGGCGTAGACACAGGAGCGGGAACCGCGGCAGTCTCTGCGGTTTTCTGACAAGCGCTGACGCCCAGAACGGCAGCAAATAAGGCCCACGCCGGAATCGACTGGCTTCGCATGCGGACCACTCCCCACAGGTCAGATTGAAATTTCAGCAGGCACGTAGTCTGCCACACCGACGTCCGCGCCGAGCCCTACTTCTGCGCTCGAGGTTTCATTTACCCGCCGGCGCATCGGCCGGCGGCGGCTTCGGCCGGTCCTTGGCATGCAGACCCGCATCCTCGATCAAGCGCCTTCGGACATACAGAAATCGGATGGTTTCATACTCGAACGGCGACCCGCTCGAATAGTAGCGAAAGTCGATGTTCGCACGCTGATCGACCGCGTTGACGGTGCCCAATCCCCACGACACTCCCCCGCGATACAAGCCGGCAATATTGATGGCGTACTCGGTGCCATAGTCGGCCAGGAATCCGACCCCATCGCGGAGCGTCGAGGGTCCCAGCAGCGGGATGACCAGGTACGGTCCGGGATGCATCCCCCACTTGGCCAAGGTCGTTGCGAAACCCGTCGCGGTACCGGGAAGTTTCAACTTGGTGGCGACGTCGAACAAGCCGCCGATGCCGACGGTGCTGTTGATCACGAAGCGCTCGACGCTGCGCAACCCATACTTGAGCCGCCACTGCAGCGTGTAATTGATCACGCTGTCGATCTCCGCGACATTGCCGAAGAAATTGTGCGCACCGGCGCGCACCGGGCGGGGCGCGCGCCGGTAGGTGTTGGCGACCGGCAGAAATATCGCTTCATCGAAGCGCGCATTGAACCGATAGGCGAAGCGGTTGAACCGCTCCCAGGGGTCGTAGGTGTACATGGGCGGCGCATCCGCGGCCGTCAACGGCGGCGCCGCCTCTTCACCCGCGGCTTGCGCCGAGGTTGCATTCGCGGACTCGGCCGCGACCGCCTCGGCAAAGGCCGCCGCGCTGGCCGCCGCCGCGGCGCTATCCGCGGCCGGCGTCTGGTTGGGCACCTTGCGGATGGACACCACTTGCGATGCGCAGCCGCCGAGCGCCAGCAGCATGCCGCCCGCTATGATGGCGCTCCTCACGGCGCGCCTCTCGGCCAGCGGCCCGCCAACATATCCAACATATCCGCCACTTGCTCGCGCTCTCCTATTTCTCCGAGATGACCGCCGTGGTCGTAGACGACGATTCTCGAACCGAGCGTATCTTTCAGCCAGGCGAGCTCGCGCCGATTGAGAATCAGGTCATTGCTGTTGGTTTGCACATAGTAGTCGGCGTCGGAGTGCAACGCGTCGGCGATGATGTCGAGACGATTCGCGGCAATCAAGGAAGCGCTGGTCTCGCCGGCGCGCAGTTTGAGATAGTACGGCGCGAACACCCCCGTAAAATAATCCGCGAACGGTTTTGCCCGCAGTTCGCGCTGGACATTCTCGAGCGAGTCGCTCACTTTCGGCGGATGCTGCGGATCGACCGCGATCCCGGTCTTTGCATATAAATCGCCGATGAAGAACATATCGACCAGCTGGAGGCGGTACGCCAGGGCGATGGCGGCCGAGAATTCCGCGTCCGTCTTGAGCGTGGCGGCGCCCGCGCTCAGCAGAAAATTATCATCCAGCTCCAACTGGGCCGAGGCGCGGTACAAATTCGCGATCTGCGCATAAAGCCGGCGATAGAGAAGCTCCACGGCCTGATCGCCGGGACCGATGCTCGCGGCAAACAGCCGGTCGAGGCGCCCCACGGAGGAAAACAGACTGACCGGGGGATTGATCATGACCACGCGGTGCAGCTTGAGTTTCCCTTCGCTC
>Ga0182024_10022045_pt1 | contig 11511 bp, 9 predicted proteins | sample P32metaG_FD_120480 | JGI IMG/M metagenome (GOLD analysis project Ga0182024, IMG submission 120480) | Permafrost microbial communities from Stordalen Mire, Sweden - P3-2 metaG (Illumina Assembly) | ecosystem: Environmental > Terrestrial > Soil > Wetlands > Permafrost | place: Sweden: Stordalen... | reverse complement strand
TGTCGAGCGCGGGAAGATCGTCGTGGATCAGCGAATAGGTGTGCAGCATTTCCAGGGCTGCGCCCAGTTCTTCGATCTTCTTGGGCAGGGAGCCTGCGATCATCTTCCCGGCTTCGATGCACAGTACGGGACGCAAACGCTTGCCGCCGGCGAACACGCTATGGCGCATGGCCTTGTGAATGGAGGCAGGTTCCTGCGTTTCCTTGGGAATCAGGCGGTCGAGCGCCGCATCCGTCAGCGCCCGCCCTTGCTCAAGAGTTTCTTGCAGCATCGAGCAGTGAGTATAGCAATTGCGCAGTGGCAAAGCACTGCTGGTTCGAGGTGATTTTCCTCCGCGCAAACTGAAATCCCAGGCAGGGTTTAATCCTGATTGACACCGCAGGGCGACTGGCCTATCGTTTTCGCGAACATCCGTTCATCGAAAGTCTTTTGTGAACCGAAGGAGGAATACTCGTGAGCGACGAGAAGAAGGACATATTTACGCGGCGTGGATTTCTAGGAACGGGTTCGGCGGCGCTGGCCGCTGCCGGAATGCTCTCGGCGAAAGTTGCCGGAGCGCAGGCGCAGCAGCCCTATCGAGCGAAAGAGGAAGGCCCTAAACCATATCCAACGAAAGATGATCGCAGCGCCAGTGCACCGGGACCGGGCAATAGCGTGTTGGACGAGCAGAATCCGGATTCTTTTTTTCCGCCACAGACTGACGCGGGGGGTGTGCAGACTTTTAAGTATCCCTTCGGAATCTCTCACAAACGCATGCAACAAGGGGGATGGTCGCGCGAAGTCACGATCCGCGAAATGGCGGTCTCAAAGACGATTGCCGGCGTAGATATGAGGTTGACCGCGGGAGGCATAAGAGAGCTGCACTGGCACACGGCCGCAGAATGGGCGTTCATGCTCTACGGAAACGCGCGGATCACGGGGCTTGATGCCGAGGGCAAGAGCTTTGTTACTGACATCACGGAGGGCGACCTCTGGTATTTTCCTACGGGGATTCCTCATTCCATTCAAGGGCTGAATCCGGATGGGTGCGAATTTCTACTGGTGTTTGACGACGGCAACTTTTCGGAATATGAGACCGTGCTGCTCACGGACTGGATGGCGCACACGCCGCACGATGTGCTGGCGAAAAACTTCGGCGTGAGCAAACAATCCCTGGAAACGCTGCCCAAGAAGGAGAAGTTTATTTTCCAGGCTGCGGTTCCCGGGCCGCTCGCGGCGGATCAGAAATCGACTGCAGGTTCGCTGGGATTGTCGCCGGTGGATTTTGCATTCCGCAGAACGCAACAGGCGGTTACGAAGCGCACTAAGGGCGGCGAGGTGCGGATTGTGGATTCGTCGAACTTCAAAATCTCGACTACGATTGCGGCGGCGATTGTCACCGTGCATCCCGGTGGGATACGCGAACTGCACTGGCATCCTAATGCCGACGAATGGCAGTACTACATTAGCGGCTCCGGGAGAATGACTGTGTTCGCCACGGGAGGCCGCGCGCGTACTATGGACTTTCAAGCTGGAGACGTCGGTTACATTCAAAAGACTTTGCCGCACTACGCAGAAAACACAGGCACTACCGACCTCAAGTTTCTGGAGATGTTCAAGAGCAACTTCTATCAGGATCTTGCGCTATCGGAATGGCTGGCTCACACGCCGTCGCAGCTCGTGTTGGCTCACCTGGATATTGACAAGGCGACACTCGACGCAATGCCGAAGGATGAAGTTCCTGTGATGCCGAAGTAGGGATTTTCTGTGAGACTTTTTGCGCTGTAGAAAATGCGAGGACGCCTTCGGGCGTCCTCGTTGTTTGAGCAGCATTTCAACCGTCTAGAACTACGCGGATGCGCTTTTTGCAATTGCCACGCTCCGTAAGGCGGAGTTCAAGACGTTCTGCGCGTCATCGGCGGGGCAGACGTCGCTGGCGCCAGCATCCATGGCGGCGATCCACAATTCCTCGTCCGGTATGCGGTAAGCGCACACGATCGGCAGCGTAGGGAATTCGTGGTGCAGATTCCGCACATCGGTGAGGCGGGAATATTCCATGTCGAGAATAACGACCTGAGGCCGGTTCCCGGCGACACGCTCGCGGAGTTCGTCGCCGGAGTGCGTTAAGTGAATGGGATTGAAATGAGAGGAGAGCCCACCGGCAAGGGAACGGGCGCGCCCGGAATCTCGTTCAAGAACTACTGCACTAAAGCCCATAGATCCTCCTGACTTTAAAGCTGTCAGCTACAGCGGACTAGGGCTGCGGGGAAGGGTTTAAACCGCCACTCCACAGACATTACATCTACAAACTCCGGACGATCGCAACCTGCCTGCGGGTTCTACCTGCGGGCAGGCGCTTTTTCCGCCAAGGGCTCAAACGGCTCAGCTTGGAGCTTCCCATTCTTTTTCAGCAAGATCTCCACTTTGCCTTCGGCCTGTTCGAGTTCCTTACGGCAGGTGGAGGAGAGATGCATGCCTTCTTCGAAAAGGGTCAGAGACGTCTCCAGAGGCACGTCTCCCTTTTCCAGTTCCTGAACAATTTTTTCCAGGCGCTGAAGGCACTCTTCAAATTTGGCCAATGGGGCTTAACTCCTTCCTATTGTATGCAACTTTTTGCGAAGGGTGTCCAGTCTTTTCTTGTAAATAGTCTGTGAATAACAGACTGCCGATGCGAAAGTGGGAACTTCAAGCGATCGCGGAAGCCGACCCTCCACCCAGCGCTTCCAGCACATCCACCGCAGAACTATAACGACCCTGCGGAGCGCTGATTTGCGCTCCTTGTACGGTGTGTCGGACCGCAATCAGCATCTCGCGGGCAATGGCTACGCCTTCGTCCCGGGCTGCTTGCGGCGTTGGGGCGCGCTGCATGCGTTCCAGAATCGCATCCGGTACTGAAACCCGGAGTTCGTTCTTCATGAACTCGGCGTTGCGCACGCTGACCAGCGGCCAGATCCCCGCCACCACTGGGATGTGGAACTGTTCGATCCTCTTGAGGAAGTTTTCCAGCAGGCGGATATCGAAAACCGGTTGCGTTACCGCGTACTCAGCTCCGGCCTGCACTTTGAATTCAAAGCGGCGAACCTCTTCGTCCAAGTCGGTAAGGCCGGGATTGGCGCCCACGCCGATTACAAAGCCTGTGCCCGCGCCGATTGGGTTTCCGCCGAGGTCGAGTCCACGGTTCAGATTATGGACGATGTTGACCAAGCCGATAGCATCCACATCGAACACCGCCGTCGCGTCGGGATAGTTGCCCATCTTCGGAGGATCGCCGGTGATGCAGATCAGGTTCTTGATTCCCACGGCGGCGGCACCGAGAAGGTCGCTCTGGATGCACAGGACGTTGCGGTCGCGGCAGGTGTAGTGCAGAATCGCCTCAATGCCCGCCTCGCGCTGCACAAGCAAAGAGAGCGCCTGGTTGCTCATGCGCGCCGAGGCACGCGGGCTGTCGGGAATGTTGACCGCATCTACGCCTACGGTTTTCAGGAAGCGCGAGCCTTCCAATTCTTTGCCGATATCCGTTCCCTTGGGAGGAACGACCTCGACCATGGTGACGAATTCTCCGCGGGCGAGCTTCGCGCCCAGGTTCGATCGTTCTTCTAACGGCTGAACTGGCGCGGTCAGGGGCGCGGCGGCGCTTCCACCAACCTGGACCGACGCCATTTTCCCTCTGGCTTCGCCTGCGCGGAGCGCCGACTTCATCACGCGGATGTGGTCGGGAGTGGTTCCGCAGCATCCTCCAACAATGCGCGCGCCTGCAGCCACGAACTTGCGCGCATAGCTCGCCATGTACTCCGGGGAGCATAGGTAAATGTTTCTGCCTTCCACCGAGCGAGGAATGCCTGCGTTCGGTTGTGCGGAAAGCGGCAGGGAAGTGGCGGCACGCACGCGCTCGATGGCATCGAGCATCGCCACCGGACCCACGCTGCAGTTGCAGCCGATCACATCAGCTCCCCACTCTTCGAGCCGCGGGGTAAAATTCTCCGGAGTGGAACCGTCAAGGCAGTTGCCGTCTTCGTCGATCGTGACCTGCACTACTAACGGCAGCTTTGCCCCTACGTCTTTTGCCGCCAGCATGGCCTGATGAAGTTCCTCAAGATATCCAAAGGTTTCGAACATCAGCAGATCGACGCCGGCATCCGCCAGTGCCTGGATCTGTTCGCGGAAGGCCTGCCGCGCTTCTTCGAAAGAAGTTTTGCCCAGTGGCTCGATTCTCGTGCCCAGCGGGCCAACCGATCCTGCAACCCACACATCGAAGCTTTTGGCGGCTTCTCGCGCCAGCTTCGCGCCAGCATGGTTAATGTCGCGCACTTTGTCGGCGATACTGTGGCGTGCCAGACGGAAAGCATTCGCCCCAAACGTGTTGGTTTCGATGATTTCGGCCCCGGCCTGCAGGTAGTCGTGGTGAATGGCACGAATCAGGTCGGGTTGGGAGAGATTCAGTTCGTCATAGCAACGGTTGATGAAGACGCCCTTGGCATAAAGCAGGGTTCCCATCGCTCCGTCGCAGAGGACGGGGGATTGCTTGATCCGGGTGAGAAGGTCAGCCGCCATAGACTTGGTCAGAATACAGGATCGGTGCGGAGCGTGCATCTGGAGGTCAGGGGCTAGGGGATAGGGGCTAGTAGAGAACGAAGCCCGAATCCTTCGTTTTGCTGGCCACTGATTACTGACATCACTGACCACTGTTTCCAGAGTGCGAATGATGCGAGCGTCACGGTCTGCTATAATCCGCTATTTCGCACCTAAATCTCCATCTTTCATGTCGTTAGGAGCTTGCCGTTTGAAGTCTGATCGGAAGAGAATCGCGTCGTTGCCCGCCCTGCTCGTGGTCGCCAGTTTCAGTTTTGTCTCTTGCAGTCATAGTGGGCCCGCCATCGCTACGCCGCCGAGTGGCGCAGTCGCACGGGTGCTGGCTTCGCAGAGTGTCGCGAGCCCAACTGCGTTTCCCGGTCTGATCATCGTTGACGGCCAGATCGACTCGTTGATAAGGGGAGGCGAAATCGGCGCTGGCAGCTCTCCGACGTTTATGGCGATTTCCCCCAACCGAACGGCCGTGGTCGCCTATAATTCCGTGGTGAATAATTGGGCAGCGGAGATCGTAAGCACCGGACGGGAAGCTCAGACTGGCAGCATAACCCTGCCGGGACCTACCAGCAGTATCGTCGTGCTCAATACGGGTTACGCATACGCGGCGGTGCCCTCTGCGCCATTTACGGCCGGACCCGCTCCGGGAGCGATTGTGGTGATGAATCTCGCGCAACGGGGCAGCGTCACCGCTACAGTCAGCGTCCCTAACGCGCAAACCGTGGTATCGAATCCGGATGGAAGCCAGCTTCTGGTCTTTAACAATTCCGCAAGCGTGACTGTAATGTCGCCTCTTCTGGTGAATACGGGAGTTCCCGTCACGACGACCGTGACGGGGTTCGACAGTCCTGTGACTGCGGTCTTCAGCGCGGACGGCACGACGGCTTACGTCTTGAACTGTGGTCCGCAGTGTGGAGGCACGCAGGCCAGCGTTCAGCTTCTGAACATGACCACTACTCCGCCTACAGTTGGTGCGATTATTCCCGTGAACGGCGCGACCGTCGCGTTTCTTTCCGGCTCGACGCTTTACGTGGCCGGGAAAGGAACATTGACCGGCCCTCTTTGCGCTTCACTTCCGTCCGCAGCCCCCACCGCTGCCACGTATTGCGGCACGCTCGACATCGTCAATCTCTCCACAATGCAGGATCCGTATTACAACAATCCCGCGGCTGAAATCGCCATCACCGACGGCTACCACGACCGTATGGACATGAGCGTCAACGGCCAGCTCTTTATCGGCTCCTCCGACTGTACGAACGTCGGCGATGTCAGCAATCCTCAAGGGGAAGTTCGGGGTTGTCTCTCTATCTTCAACACGACCAACGGCACAGTCGTCATTCCGCCTGACAATGGCGACGTCACCGGCTTGCAGGGCTTCACCAGCCGCGAAGTGGAGTACGTCGCCGAGGGTGGAAACCTGCGCGTTTACGATACACTCACCGACAGTTTGCTCATTTATACCTATAACAACATTATTGAAAATGGAACAATCCTCATCACCGGCTACGTCATCGACGTGAAGTCCATCGACTTTTTCTGATTGCGACCGCAGTCCGAGAATAGCGCTGTCATCTTGCTTTTTGCGCGGAGGGAACTGTGACGCGTAAGCTGCATCATCCTGGCCACACTCACCCACACACCCATAAAGAAAAGCTTGGTCCAACCCGACGGGATTTTCTTTCGTCGTTAATCGCGGCCGCGGTTTTGGCGCCGTGGGCACTGGGCCAGGAGCAGAAACAGACTCCAGCCGGCATCGCTGAACGCTTTCGGCAAATGTCGGAAGACTACGAGCACGAAGGGCTGGCATCCCCATTCAAAGGAATCACGACGAACGGCCAGGTGATGCGGGGACTTTTTGAAATCAGTCCGAGTGGAGTTTCTACCGAGCCGGTGCGGAATGCCGCGGAGAAGTTCATCGCGACCTTGACCAATGTGCAGCTGGCGCGAACCATGTTCCCCGTCGACGACGTGCAGTGGCGCAAATGGATGAACCAGCACTTTTATGCGCGGCCGGGGACCAGCATGGCGGAGATGACCGATGCGCAGCGCGACGCCGCGTTTGGTCTGCTGCACGTTTCTTTGAGCGCGAAGGGCTTCGAACTGACCCGCAACGTCATGCGCTTGAACGAAACTCTGGCGGAGATGGTGGATGAACATGTCTTCCTGGGCGAATGGCTGTATTACATCACGATCATGGGAAGGCCTTCTGCGACGGAACCGTGGGGCTGGCAGTTCAGCGGCCATCACGTGACCATCAACTACTTCGTGTTGGGCGATCAGGTTGTGATGACGCCGTTGTTTCTGGGATCGGAGCCGGTGAAGGCGACCTCCGGCAAGTACAAAGGCGTGGTCATTCTTCAGCAAGAGCAGAACGAAGGTTTTGGAGTGTTGTCGGGACTCACAGAGACTCAACGGAAACAGGCCGTGCTCAATTTCTCGAAGACTGGGAACAACAACTTGACGGAAGCTTTCAAAGACAACGTGGTTCTCGACTATTCCGGTTTGCGAGCGAACGACATGGAAGGCGCGGCGCGGCGGCGATTGCGCGATCTGGTGGAGCTTTACGTCAGCAATATGGATGAAGGTCACACGCGGGTGAAGATGAACGAGGTTGACCGGCATCTCGACAACACGTGGTTTAGCTGGATCGGCGGCGTGCAGGCCGATAGTGCGTTTTATTATCGCGTTCAGAGTCCGGTGATTCTCATTGAATTCGATCACCAGCGGCCGGCGAACCTGGCAAGGTTTGCCGCAGATCCTAAGCAGCCGACGCAGCAGCATATTCACTGCGTGGTTCGCACGCCCAATGGAAACGATTACGGAAAGGATTTATTGCGCCAGCATTATCTGGCGCATCCGCATGAGAGCTGAAGCTGAGAGGCTCGCCCGCGCGGCCACGACGTTGCTTATTTCGCCGGTTGCAGCACTAGCCGATGTGCCCCCGTCGCTTCCACGGCGTGCGAAGTAAAAGGAAGCGTGAAGGTTGAGCCCTCGTACCAAGCCTTCCATTGATCCATGTAGTAGGGGCTTAGAAAATTCCCGGCCTGCCCCGTAACAGTGTTCAACGTGGATTGGTCAAGATCGGCCATGTTCGCGGTGAATCGCTCTGACGGCCCGTGGTGCGCGGTTACGGCTTTTACGGTGTAGCCACTGCCCGACTGCTCATTCACTCCCGGCGCGGCCCAGCGCCGAATCAGCGGAATTTTCCCCAGCACCGGGTGATCGATTTCTACTGCGTTCATTCCGCCCCAATGCCACGAAGAAAGATCCTGCGGAGCTCCCGACTCGTTCGCCGCAGCTTCCACCGCGGCGGTAAGCAGTTCGTTGTAGTTGGGATATTTTTCCGGCAGCCAGCGCTTCCATTGATGCAGCAGAACATTTTGCAGCCACACCGTTCGCATTTCCCAATGGTAAGTCTTCCAACTCAAAGTCGTTTCCTCTTGCTTGGGATCGGGATCCTGCGGCGCAGGTCCCAGCCGCGGCTCGAGCAGCATCCGCGTCAACTCATGAGCGGAACGCGCGGCAATCGTGGGCGCTGCAAGCGAGCCGAGCATTCGCCCATCCCAGTTGCGCATCAGTTCCGCCGCCTGCTTTGCCCGCGCGGAGGGTTTCGCAGCATGGTCGATGGCGTAGACGAAACGTTCCGCTGCGAACAGATCGTTTTCCGAATGAACGTCGTTCTCCAGGGCAAGCATGTCGGCTGCGGCGAATTTTCGACCTGATTCCAGCACGTGATATATGCGCTCGGCGCGCCACGGCGCCTCCCACTCGGCGCTGATCGAATTACGATATCCATCCGGCGTAATGCGTCCATTCGCCGTCGCGATCACGCCCGACGGAGGATTGTAGATACTCGGCATCTTGTCGAAAGGAATGTAGCCCGTCCATTCGTGAGCATCGTCGGCGCCGCTGACCGGCAAACTTCCATCGCCTTTGGCGCGAATCGGAACATGACCCGTGGCCTGATAACCGATGTTGCCATCCACGTCGGCATAAACTACATTCTGGCCCGGCGCGTCGAGTTGCGAAAACGCTTTACGGAATTCCTCCCAGTTCTGTGCCGTATCGACATCGAAGAATGGCATGTGTAGCCCGTCATACAGCGTCCAGCGCAGCGCGACCTGCCTCGTTTCTCCGGGCAAAGTATTGGTGATGATCGGTCCGTGCCGCGTGATCTTCACATCGAGCGTGACATCCGGCTGACCCTTCACATGTATCACTTCGGCGCGATGCTCCGGCTGCTGCCAGCCTTGCGGCGTCTGGTATTCTCCCTGCGCGTTGAAGTTCTCGATGAATGCGTCGGCGACTGTAGGGCCAACATTGGTGAATCCCCAGGCGATGCGTTGATTGTGGCCGACGATCACGTAAGGCATCCCGGGCAGCGTAACTCCTGCTACGTCGAGATTGCCCGATTGATCGGCCGACTGGTGTACCAGCCTAAGATGCGCTTCGTACCACAGGTTTGGCATCTGATGTTGCAGGTGCATGTCATTCGACAGCAGCGGCTTGCCCGTAACCGTGTGCGCTCCTGAGATCACCCAGTCGTTTGATCCGTTCACCGCTTCCGGAGCGTGCTGCGCCCAGATCTCGGTTCCGGCGCCTCTCTGCTGCGTCACCGAATTATCCGGACCATCGTCATCATCATCATCGTCGTCGTTCGAGTCGCCCGGATTTTCCTCATCGGTCAGGTCTTCGCGCATCACCGTCGGCGGACGATCATGCCACGAGCGGTTCACATACAAATCGGAAGTCAACTCCGGCCCAAGCCTGGCTAGAATTTTCTCCCGGGCGAAGATGTCGCCAAAGGCGTAATAGTTGAGATCCTTCACCATCTGATTGGCGATCACGATGGAATCTTCGGCTTGCCACAGCTTCGGCCGGTACTTCAAAATGCGGAATTCAATCGGAAGGCTTCTTCCATGTGTCTCGATGAACGCATTCACACCCCGCGCGTACGCATCGAAATAAGAACGATCGCGCGGACTCGCCATCAGCAGAGATTTTCGCGCCGCCGCTCGCAGTCCCAGAATGCGCTGCCCGCGGTCGACCTTTAGCAAGTCCGGTCCCAGAATTTCGGAAAGTTCTCCACTCCCGAAGCGCCGCATCACGTCCATCTGCCAGAGCCGGTCCTGCGCCGTGACGTAGCCTTGAGCCAGGAACAAATCCTCCAGCGTAGCGGCCTCGATCGCTGGCACGCCGTGGCCGTCTCGCGTAACCTTCACCGGCGCGGAAAGTCCTTCGACGCGCAAGTATCCATCAAGCTGGGGCAGAGCAGAAGTCGCCACGTAGTACGCATACGCAATCGCGCCCGCGACCAGCACAACCAGAACTAACGCCACCCGCAGAAAGACGCGCATCACGGACGAACGCCGCTCAGTCGAAACCCCAGCAACACTAGAAGTGCTCATGAATAAGTTTGATTCTAGCAGCGATAACGCTCCGATCTACCCTGTGATCCTCTGTGCCCTCTGTGTTAAAGATTTTCTTGCGATGGCCACGCTGCCATGAAAATGAATTTCATTTTCAAGATGCCCCGGTGCTATTCTGACCCTTCATGTTGCAGAAGCGAATCGACGACCAGCCTTCCATCTCGCGTGAGATGGTGCGCGAGGCTCAGGAGATTCTCCACCAGCACCTCAAGCGCGTTGGCCTGAAGCAGACGGCGCAGCGCGATACGATCTTGCGCTCGTTTCTAGAAACTCGCGATCACCTCTCTACCGACGAACTCCATCGACTTGTTCAGAAAAAAGATTCCGGCATCGGCTACACCACCGTTTACCGCACGCTAAAGCTGCTGGCCGAGTGCGGACTGGCCAGCGAAGTTGCCTTCCACGACGGCATCGCCCGTTACGAGCATCAGTACAACCGGCGCAGCCATCATCACATGGTCTGCACCGGGTGCGGCAGTTCGGTGGAATTTTTTTCTCGCGAAGTGGAACAGTTGGAGAAGGAAATCGGCCGCAGACACAGCTACGCCACCACTCGTCACACCTTTCAGATTTATGGCGTTTGCGAAGATTGCCGCAAGAAAAATACTGCGCAGCCCTCCTGAAGAAATTCATGTCTGTCCCCTGCCCCCAGTGCGCCGCCTCCATGCCCGATGCCGCTGCTCAATGCCCGGGCTGCGGCCGCTCCATGACCTCTGATGAGCGCGCCCACGGCACCGTGGGTGGACTGCCTGAGACGCTCGCGGGAGCCCTGGCTTACTTCCTCCTTCCGGCGATTGTTTTTCTTTTAGTCCCGCCTTACAACAAGAATCGGTTCCTGCGGTTTCATTCCTTTCAATGTCTTGGATTATGTCTTGCGGCCGTGGTAGTGGGAGCGACGCTGCGGGTTGCGGGCTTCGGTTTGTTTTTCGTTCCGACACTCGGCCGGTTGCTTGTCCTGCTCGTTTCCGTTTTCATCCCGCTCGCGTTTTTTGCAGTTTGGGTCGTGCTCGTGGTGAAGGCGCTGCAGGGAGAGATGTTCAAACTCCCCGTCGTCGGCCACTTCGCCGCTCGCCGCAGTCCTGCGGGCTAATCTGACCTCAATGCAAACTTGTTGATTGCTTCCCGTGTAGTTTTCTGGTATTTTGCCGCATCGTCGTTCGGGGCCGATGGCGCGTGGCTTAACAGAAGCCGGGGTTTCCAGCGAAAACAGGGGGATCCAATGGCATTTTGCAACATGTGTGGTGCTCAGATTGCCGACGGCACGACCACGTGCGCGGCGTGCGCCGGCCGAACCGCGGGCACACCGCCGGCGGCGGCTGCATCTGGAATGACTGACAACATGGCCGGCATGCTGGCCTACATAACGTTTATTCCAGCGATCGTTTTTCTTGCGACGGCTCCCTACAACCAGAGCCGGTTCGTCCGCTTCCACTCCTACCAAAGTATTTTCTTCAGTGTCGCGGTGTTTGCCATTCAGGTCATGCTCTCGATTTTGACTTTCGTCCCGTTCCTGATTCTG
>Ga0182024_10022044_pt1 | contig 11512 bp, 9 predicted proteins | sample P32metaG_FD_120480 | JGI IMG/M metagenome (GOLD analysis project Ga0182024, IMG submission 120480) | Permafrost microbial communities from Stordalen Mire, Sweden - P3-2 metaG (Illumina Assembly) | ecosystem: Environmental > Terrestrial > Soil > Wetlands > Permafrost | place: Sweden: Stordalen... | reverse complement strand
GTGCAGATGCTGGCGCAGACTCTGGTTCCCGCGGGCATGCGCACCGAGATCACGCTCGGAGACGGTGCCGGTACCGATCCGCGCAATCGCTTGAGCCCACGGGTCGCCGTCAAGCTGCTGCGTGCGCTCGAGCAGGAACTGGGCGCCGCCGGACACTCGCTGGTCGATGTCCTGCCGGTGGCGGGCGTGGACGATGGCACGTTGCAAAAGCGATTCGATGGCCCTGAGGAGGCCGGCCACGTGGTCGGCAAGACCGGTACCTTCGGTGACTACGGCGCCAGCGCACTGATTGGCGCCGTATCCACCATTGATCGAGGCACGGTATATTTCGCGATCCTGAACCATGGCATTGCCGTGCCCGAAGCTCGGCGACGACAGGATCGATTCGTGCGCGCGCTGCTGTCGAGCCTGCACACGCGGGCCTGGGCGTATGAGCGCGATGCGCGCCCGGCGATCGCGCGTGCTACCGCCGAGCTCGTTACCGGTACCGGGATCAGCGATCCCGAGTAATCAGGCCTTGAGCCGTGCGACCAGTGCTTGCGAGAATTCGCTGGTGCTCGCGGTGCCGCCCAGATCGCGAGTGCGCACACCATCGAGATTGAGAGTCGCATCGATGTCGCGTCGCAGACGTGCTGCCAACTCGGGCAATCTGACGTGCTCGAGCATCAGGGCGGCGGCCAGCATCAGGGCAACCGGATTGGCGAGACCCTTGCCAGCGATGTCAGGCGCTGAACCGTGTACGGCTTCGAAAATGGCGGCGTCCGCACCGATGTTCGCGCCAGGGGCCATGCCAAGTCCGCCCACCAGCCCGGCGACCAGGTCGGACAGGATGTCGCCAAAGAGATTCGTGGTCACGAGAACGTCGAACTGCCGCGGATTGAGCACCAATTTCATGGCACAGGCGTCGACGATGACAGTCTCCAATACGATGCGATTCCGGTATTTCTGCTCGTAGAGTTGCTGAGCAGTTTCCAGGAAGATGCCGGTCAGGGCCTTCATGATGTTGGCCTTGTGGACGACGGTCACCTTCTTGCGACCGGTCGCAATGGCGTGCGCGAAGGCATACTCCAGCAGCCTACGGCTGCCGGCGCGGGTATTGATGCCTGTGGCCATCGCCACCGCATGCGGATCATCGTCGATCTGCACGTAGTGTTCGTAGCCGATATAGAGTCCTTCAAGGTTCTCGCGCACCACGATCAGGTCGACATTATCGAAGCGGCCCCCAGGGATGAGGGTCCGAGCCGGACGCAGGTTGGCGTACAGCTTGAATTCCTCGCGCAGCCGCACATTCGAACTTCGATAGCCGCCGCCGGAAGGCGTCTCCAGCGGGCCCTTCAGGGCGAGGCGCGTGTGGCGAATGCTATCGAGGGTCGCCTGCGGCAGCGGATCGCCGCACGCTGTGACAGCGGCGAGTCCGGCAGTCTGCCGGTGCCACTCGAATGGCGACCCGAGAGCGTCGAGCGCAGCGAGCGTGGCTGCGACGATTTCAGGTCCGACGCCGTCGCCGGCGATCAACGTGACAGGTATGGCCATGGGCGTGATTATGCCCCGCGCAGCACGGACTCGCTGCCTTGTATCGCGCCTTGTTCCTTTGACAGGTCGAGCGAGCGGGCTAGCAGCAGGTAGCTCCCGCCGGACACCACCAGTCCGACCAGCCAACCCACATCGACGCCGCCCAAAGCGCGGGCGGCTGGGCCGGTATAGACGTCGGGGAGCACGAAGAATGGCAGCGTGGCGATGAAGCCCAGCGCGTACGCGACCAGGCCGCGCGTGCCCCAGGCACCGTAGATGCCATGGATCTTGAACAGGTCGGTGATGGCGTAGTGGCCGCGCCGAACAAAGAAGTAGTCGGCCAGATTCACCGATGTCCAGGGCACCAGCAGATACAGCATGATCGTGAGCGTAGCGAACAGCAGCGCGATGGCATCGGTGGTGATTGCGAAGGTCGCTGCTATCCAGCCGGCCGCCACCAACAGTATCGCCGCAATTCGCAGCCGTGGCGTTGGCGGAATATCGAACAGTGAGTTCAGCGCCGTAACCACCGTGAGCATGCCGCTGTAGGCATTGAGACCCATGGTCGCCACCAGCGCGATCACAGACGCGAGCGCCATCAATACGCCGAATCCCGGAAACAGGGCGCTGCCAGCATCGTGAAGCGCGACCAGGCCATCGGAAGCACCGATCCGCGTCGCGAGCCAGGCACCAAGGGATATCAACCAGATGGCGGCCGAAGTCGCTCCCACGAATACGGCGGCAATGATATGCGACGGGCGCGTGGTGCGCGGCAGGTAGCGCGAATAATCCGACACTGAAGGCGCGTAGGTGATGTTGTAAGCCGCACTTGCGGCGAATTGTGAGACAAATGCCACCCAGGTAAATCCGCCGGGCGTCAGATGGGTTGCTGGCACACGGCCCACGATGATCGCAGCTGTCAACAGGGTGTAGAGCGGCAGGCAAAGCCGGAAGCACCAGCGGAAGATTCGATGCAACCAGTCGTGCCCATAGATCGCGATGCCGGTGGCAATGGCCGCGGCGGCAAGCGTGACGACCACCGGGTTCCAGCCGAGCATGCCGTTGAGTCCGTGGGCGATCAGCACCGAATCGGCAACGTTGAAGCCAATGAAAGTGAACAGAGTACCGATCAGTACTACGACGACCCCACGATAGCCGAACTGGGCCCGAGACTGGATCATCTGCGGCAGCCCGAGTTCCGCGCCCTGGGAGGCATGGAAAGCGACGAAAATCGTGCCGAATAGAATCCCGAGCGCTCCCGCGAGCGAGGTGCCGGCGAAACTCAAACCCATGCTGGGCCCGACGAAGCCGATCGCAATGGTGAAGAAATGAAAGTTGCCCAGGAACCAGAACGGCGCCTGATCGATGGCGCGTCCGTGGCGCTCGTGCTCGGCTACGTAGTCAATCGATTTGTGTTCGATGGCCACTCGGCTTACACCATTCGTTATTCATTCAAGTAGTAATGACGTAGCATGGCGCTTGGTCCCATTTGAGGGTCGCGACGGCCATGGATCAGGATAAGCTCAAATGTCTGCGAGAGCGCTACACCGATCGCGGAGTGTTCGACGGCGACGATCCGGTTCTTGTACAAGCCGCGCGCGATGTGCAGTCACCCGATGGTAAGCGCTCGTTGCCGTATTCCGGCGTGCCGACGCTGCTGGGATTGCCCTACGCGAGCAGCGCGGCGGGTCTGGATATCGCGGCGGTCGGCGTGCCCATGGACCTGGGTGTGTCCAATCGCGCCGGCGCGCGCTTTGGCCCGCGGGCCGTGCGCACAATCGAGCGAATCGGCCCCTACCATCCGACTTTCCGCGGCGTGCCGCAGAGCCGGGTTCGGGCCGCGGATATCGGTGACGTACCGTTCCGCAGCCGCTACAGTCTGGAGCAATCGCTGGATGACATAGAGCATTTCTACCTGGAGCTGAAAGCGCACGGGGTACGGCCCTTGTCAGTCGGTGGGGACCATTCGATTACCTACCCGATCCTCAAGGCGCTCGGTAAGGATGCCCCTCTGGGGCTGGTGCATATCGATGCCCATTGCGACACGATGGGTGCCTACGATGGTTCGAAGTTTCACCATGGCGGTCCGTTTCGCCTGGCCGTGCTCGATGGAGTGCTCGATCCGGAACGCACCATACAGATCGGCATACGTGGATCATCGAACATGTTCTGGGAGTTTTCCCACAGTTCCGGCATGACGGTCGTCTACATGGAAGATTTCATGGCGATGGGTATTCCCGCGGTCATCGAGAAGGCCCGTGCGGTGGTCGGGGATGAGCCGATTTATATCTCGGTCGATGTCGACGGCTTCGACCCCGCGTATGCACCCGGGACGGGGACGCCGGAGGCCGGCGGTCTAGAAGCGCGGGAAGGACTGGCATTGTTGCGCGGCCTGCACGGACTCAACATCGTCGGTGCCGATGTGGTTGAGGTTGCGCCGCAGTACGATCCCACCACCAATACCAGTCAGCTCGCGGCCCAGCTCCTGTTCGAAGAGTTCGCGCTGATGGCGCTGGGAAGGGCGTAAGCGCCGGACATCAGGCTGGGCGGTAAGACTGCGCCGGGACGTACTTCCACCCGGTCGCGCACGCAACCAACGCCAGCAATGCCAGCAGCGCTGCGAACCACAGGTGCGCGGTCGGTGGCGCAACAGCCAGCGACAGTAAACCGACGCCAATGACGGGCAGTGAGTTGGCCGTGTAGCATACCAGCAGGTAACTCGATACCAGCTCGGCGCGGTGTGCCTCGGGCGCGATTTGATTGACAATCTGCAGGCTGCATCGAAACCCACGTGCGACGGCGATACCGCTGATAAATGTTGCGATCACGAGCAGCTGCATCGAGTGCGTGCGCTCGGCTGCGACCAGCAGCGTCAGTCCGATCAGCAGCAATAGGGTGGACGCGAGTATGGCCGCACGGCCACCCACCCTGTCGCTCATGGCCGCCGCGACCGCGCCAATGCCAAAGAACAACGCCACCAGGCCGCCAACGGTGGCTGGATTGCGTTGTTGCAGACTCTGCGACAGCAGTCCGGGGGTTAGGGCGGCATAAAAGCCGCCGAGCGCAAAGGTCGCGAATGCCATGGCGGCGGGCGCGATGAAGGCAGCGCGGATTGTTCGCGGTACCCCGATGCGCGGACGCAATGACACCTCATTGGCGCGGCGTACCACCTGCCCGACACCTTCGGGCATCGCTCGCGTCAAGGCTATCATCAGCAGCAGCACGAACAGATAGACCATATAGCTGGTGCGCAGTGGCCAAGGTGCATATCGGGCCCATGAACCCCGCCAATAACGGACCCAGGCCAAGTCCCGCGAGGTTACCGGCGGTAGCCACCGTCGAAGGCCGCCCCCTGTCGTGCGAAGGCTCGAGTTCGGCGATCCAGGCGGTCAGTGCGCCCGCGCCCAAACCTGCGGCAACACCGTTGAGTATTCGGGCGACAAACAGCCACGCGGTCGCGGTTGCCAGCAGAAAGCACAGGGTGCTTATAATCAGTATGCCGAAGGCGAGCACTGAAGTCGGGCGCCGACATTCCGGTGACGCCCACCCACATCCATCCGGACCGGGAGCGGGCAGGCGTGGCGGCCAAGGTAGTGATGTGACGCATAGACCATCTATTACTCTGAAGGAAGGGTGCAGGCGAGCGGCAGAATCCATCGGGTTATGGCGAATCCGCCTACATACAATCCCCTAACGCATTCTCAGCCGCGCCGTGCCACTGCAATGCCGCCGATGACGATCAATCCGCCGGTGATCTGAATACCCGTCAGAGGCTCCTTGAGCAGCAGCCATGCGAGAACCACCGCCACCACCGGTTGGATCAATAAGGTGAGCGAAGACATCGTGGCGGGGAGCCATGCGAGCGCAAAGGTGATCAGACTTTGACCGGCGGCCTGACTGATCCAGGCAAGCCCGATCAGTGTCACCCACCCGGCAATCGTCCATGGCAGTAAGTGGGGTTCGGTTAGCAGGCCGAGCAGTCCCGTGCAGAGCGCGGCAGATACCGTGCTCCACAGCATGATCGTCGTGGTCGAGTAGCTCTTGCGGGCGCGTCCCAGCAGCAATATGTATCCGGCATAGAGAGCGGCTGCGAACACCGCCAGGCCGTCGCCTCGGATGTCGCCGTCGCCGAGTGCGGCTAGACCGCCCTTGAGGACGACGATGCCGATGATGGATATCGCGAGGCCGATCACGAATCCGGAGCTGATCTTTTGTCCCAGCACCAGCCAGCTGAACAGCGTCACGAAGATCGGTGCCACATTGACCAGCAACGTGGAGTTAGCGACGGATGTCAGGTGCAGCGAGGTGTGCCAGGCTGCCAGATCCGCGGCCAGGAACAATCCTGGCGCGGCCACGTCGATGCATTCACGGAGCGCATTCGGGCGCCTGTGCGACTGCGAGTCTGCCCGCTCACGGCGGTGTAGAAACAGGAGCGGCAGCAGCGCCAGCGCCAGGCGCCAGAATGCCGTCGCCACCGGACCGAGTTCGGATATCCGTACGAAGATCGGTGAACATCCGATCGCCGCCCCACCGAGAAGCAGGGCCGGCAGTGCACGACGCTGGATTGGATCAGGCGAAAGCTCGCCTTGCCGGGCTGCTCGGCTCAATTGTCCGTATCACCTACGGCGATGAAGACGCTGCAATTGACTCGCTCCGCCAGCGCAGACCGATCCTTGCCGGACCACCAACGCCCACCTCCCACGTTGGGGTAGTGGCCGATGACGATGAGGTCGACTGCCAGTCGTCTGGCGTGTTCTACAATCTCGTCAATGGTATTGCCGTGCGCCAAGTGCCCTTCGGCCTCGATGCCGCGCGCGGTCAGCCATGCGACGCACTGTTGCAGGGAGGTTTTGTGCTCCGATTCCAGATCGACCACACAATGGTGCCCGACGGCATTCGCCGCCATGACTGCGTCGGAATCGCAGCTCGAATAGAACGATAGCACGTGGACTTTTGGCTTCAAAAGAATTGCCAGCTCGGCGCCGCGCTTGAGCGCCCTGAGCCCGGCGCCCGAACCGTCATGACAGATCAGCACTTTTCTGAACATGCCTTCCCCCGGCAGTCTTCGCGCCGCTGGCCTTCTGGCACTGCAAGCCAGCGGCCACTCGGTCCTTATTATAGTACCGGTCGGCCGTAATCTACGCGCCGCCCTCCGGCGTCAGCGCGGCTGCGTCAGGCCGATTTTTTTCTTGTGGGCGTCCACCACCGTTAGAGCAGTCATGTTAACGACGCGCCGGACTGTCGCGGAGGGCGTCAGAATATGCGCTGCGGCTGCGCAACCCAACAGGATAGGGCCAATCGTCACATTCTGACCTGCGGCGGATTTGAGCAGGTTATAGGCAATGTTGGCGCTGTCCAGGTTGGGGCACACGACCAAGTTGGCGCGGCCGTGCAGCGTGGAATTCGGCAGAATGGTATTGCGCGTCGCCTCGTCCAACGCTGAATCCCCATGCATCTCGCCATCGACCTCCAGTTCGGGCAGACGCTCGCGCAGCAACGCGAGCGTTGCGCGCATCTTCAAAGCGGACGGCGCGGAGCTCGAACCGAAGTCTGAGTGCGATAGCAACGCGACTTTGGGCCTAAGGCCGAAAGCGCCGATCTGCTCGGCCGCCAATTGGGTGATCTCCGCCAGTTGCTCGGCGCTCGGGTCGAGGTTGACGTCCGTGTCGACGATGAAAAGCTGTCGACCCGGAAGAATCAGGCCGGCCATGGTTCCGTAGACTTCGACTCCGGGACGTCGGCCCAGGACCTGATCGATGTAGCGCAGATGCCGAAGGGTGGTGCTGATGGTGCCGCAGATCAGGCCATCGGCTTCGCCCTTTCTGACCAGCATCGAGGCGATCAGCGTCGTGCGCCGGCGCATCTCAAGCTTGGCGTACTGTCGTGTGATGCCCTTGCGCTCGGTGAGCGCGTGATACGACTGCCAGTATTCGGCAAAGCGCCGGTCGAGTTCTGGATTGACAACCGTGACGTGCTCGCCGATCCGCAGCCGCAGTCCGTGACGCTGAATGGCATATTCAATGACATTTGGACGGCCAACCAGAATGGGAAGTGCCAGCTTTTCGTCCACGACAATCTGCACGGCGCGAAGCACGCGCTCGTCCTCGCCCTCGGCGTACGCGATGCGACTGAGTTCGGGTGCCAGATCGCGAGCGGCGGCAAAAATTGGCTGCATCAACGTGCCGCTGTGATAGACGAATTGCAGCAATCGTCGGCCGTAGGCATCGAAGTCCGCGATCGGCCGGGCGGCGACGCCGGATTCCATGGCCGCGCGCGCAACGGCCGGGGCGATCCGAAGAATCAACCGCGGATCGAAAGGCTTTGGTATCAGGTACTCAGGTCCGAAGGCCAGGTCCTTGATGCCGTCGTAGGCGCTGGCAACGATGTCGCTTTGCTCCTCTCGCGCCAGTTCTGCAATCGCATGCACCGCGGCGATTTCCATAGGCCGGGTGATCGTGGTGGCACCTACATCCAGTGCCCCGCGAAAGATGAACGGGAAGCAGAGGACGTTGTTGACCTGATTCGGATAGTCGCTGCGGCCGGTGGCGATAACCGCATCGCTGCGCACGGCTTGCACCTCCGCCGGAAGAATCTCCGGCGTCGGGTTGGCCAGCGCCAGAATGAGCGGCCGCGCGGCCATCGCAGCCACCATTGCCGGCTTCAGCACGCCGCCGGCGGATAGACCCAGGAAGACATCTGCGTCCTCGATGACTTCATCGAGGCGCCGTGCCGCCGTTGGCTGCGCAAACCGCGCTTTCAGCGGGTCCATCAGTTCCCCGCGGCCCTGATAGACGACGCCGGCGAGGTCGGTCAGCCAGACGCTCTGGCGCGGCAGCCCGATCTCCACCAACAATTCCACGCACGCGAGAGCCGCGGCGCCGGCACCACTCACCACCAGTTTGACTTGCTTGAGACTCTTGCCGACGACCTTCAGGCCATTGAGAACCGCGGCGCTGACGATGATGGCTGTGCCGTGCTGATCGTCGTGGAATACCGGTATCTTCATGCGCGCCCGCAGCTTGCGTTCGACAATGAAGCATTCGGGCGCCTTGATGTCTTCGAGATTGATGGCGCCGAAGGTCGGCTCCAGCGCGGCGATGACCTCGACCAATTGATCCGGGTCGTTCTGCGCAATTTCGATATCGAAGACGTCGATGCCGGCGAACTTCTTGAAGAGCGCCGCCTTGCCTTCCATGACCGGTTTACTCGCGAGTGGGCCAATCGCACCCAGTCCCAGCACCGCGGTACCGTTGGTGACAACACCGACCAGGTTGCCGCGACCTGTGAATCGCGAGGCATTCGTCGGGTCAGCGACGATCGCCTCGCAGGCGGCCGCGACGCCCGGGGAATAGGCCAGCGCCAGGTCGTTCTGATTGACCAGTTGCTTGGTGGGAGTGATCGACAGCTTCCCGGGCACCGGAAATTCGTGGTAGTCGAGGGCGGCCTGATGCAGATCTGCCTTGGGATCAGACGTCGTCACGATTCACCTTTTGGTTGCGACGCATTCGAGCGTTCATAAGCTACCACGCGCTATGCTATGCCAGCTTCAATGAAAAGGTACCGGTATGAATCTGATCGCCTGGAAGGCATGGATTGGCGGTGGCATTCTCGTTATAGCTTGTGCCGGCATCGTGACGGCTGCGACAGAGGGGGTATTTCATGACAAGCCGGCTTCCCCCCGCAGCCTGCCAGCAGACAATCTGCCACCCTTCGGCATGCTGGATGATAGTGGACAGCTGCTACCGACACCGCCAATGCCGGCGGGCGGTTTGCGTCGCGGCCCCGGTTCGCCTGCGGAATCCACGGCGCGCGGTCCGACGCTGGAGGTCGCCATTGAAGCGGCTCGAGCGGCGGTCGACAGCTGTGGGGCGGCGGGCTACAGAATTGGCGCTACAGTAATAGATTCTGCCGGCGAAGCGCGCGCCATGTTGACCGCCGATGGCTCAGATGGCAGTCATGTATTCGTCGCCATGCGCAAGGCACTGACCGCGTTGACGTTCAAGATGCCCAGTTCCGCTGCCAGTCAGCTGGTGCCCAAGGACAAGGCTCTGCTCGCGCGAGTCACACCCAATATGTTCGTCGACGGGGGCGCGGTTCCCATCCTCGTCGGTGGCGAGGTGATCGGTGCCATCGGCGCCAGCGGCGCCGGCGGCACAGTGATCGGTCAACAGGATGAGCGCTGCGCCGTCGCCGGGTTGAACAAGATTAAGAGCAGACTCAAGTAGCCTTGCGCCGGGCTAGTCGCTGCTCCGCTGGCGCCAGCTCAAAAGCGAGCGCCCGAGACACTTCTGTGGGACCCGTCTCACCATCGGCAGCGGACTCGGCTCATAGACATTGGCCTGCAAATGCCGCAGCGTCCCGCGATTTGGGAGGCGGCATGGATCAGCGGAAAACGATTAGTCGCGTGCGCGAGGGCAACTCGCAAGCTCACGGTGCGCTCTGGGACGGCAGGGGCACCAATTTCACGCTGTTTTCGGTAAACGCCACCAAAGTGGAGGTGTGCCTGTTCGATTCGACCGGCAATAAAGAGCTCGAACGGATTGTGCTTCCCGAATACACCGATCAATTCTGGCACGGGTACATCCCCGATGTCGGGCCCAGTACGGTCTATGGTTTGCGCGTCCACGGACCTTACGAACCGGATGCCGGGCACCGCTTCAATCCCAACAAGCTCGTCCTGGACCCTTATGCCCGGGCGCACATCGGCGAGCTCAAGTGGGCGCCGGAGTGTTTTGGCTACACTATCGGCGCGGCCGGCGATGATCTGAGCTTCGATGAGCGCGACAGCGCTCCATTCGTGCCCAAGTGCGTGGTGGTCGATCCAAATTTCGACTGGCAAGGGCAGCCACGTTCGCGAGGCATACCGTGGGATCAGACCATCATCTATGAGGCGCATGTGCGCGGCTTTACCAAGCTGCATCCCGCAGTGCCAGTCAAACAGCGCGGGACCTTCAAGGGGCTCGGTACCAAAGAAGTGATCGCCTACGTGAAGTCTTTGGGCGTGACCTCGATCGAGCTACTGCCGATTCATACCTTCATCAACGACAGTCATCTGCTCGAGCACGGACTGACCAACTATTGGGGCTACAACAGCATCGGCTTCTTTGCGCCCGACCCGCGATACGCGTCCGAGCCCGAGCAGTGCCTGCGTGAATTCAAGGAAATGGTTGCACGCTTCCATGACGCCGGCCTTGAAGTAATTCTGGACGTGGTCTACAACCATACCGCTGAGGGCAACGAGCGTGGTCCGACACTGTCCTTCAAGGGTATCGACAACGCGTCCTACTATCGATTACTGCCGGATCAGAAGCGCTTCTACGTCAACGACACCGGAACGGGCAACACGCTGAATCTGTCGCATCCAGGTGTGATCCAGATGGTCACCGACAGCCTTCGATACTGGGTCAACGAGCTTCATGTCGATGGCTTCCGCTTCGATCTCGGCACCATTCTCGCAAGAGAGCCCGCCGGCTTTGACAACCAGAGTGGCTTTTTGAAGGCCTGCAATCAGGATCCCGTGCTCCGGGGCGTCAAGCTCATCGCCGAACCGTGGGACTGCGGCCCAGGGGGTTACCAGGTGGGCGGCTTTCCGCCTGGCTGGGCGGAATGGAATGATCGCTACCGCGATGTAGTACGGGATTTCTGGAAGGGGAATGCGGAGGCGGGCGATATCGCCCAGCGTCTGTGCGCGTCCGGCGATGTTTTCAATCACCTGGGACGCAGGCCCTCCTGCTGCGTCAACTTCATCACCGCGCACGACGGTTTCACGCTCAATGATCTGGTCTCGTTCAACGACAAGCACAACGACGCCAATGGGGAGGGGAATCGCGACGGCAGCAGTGACAACCGTTCCTGGAACTGCGGAGTCGAAGGGCCTTACGGGTGGCTTCGGTTCTTAGGACAGATTTCTTGATGGGTTAAGTGGATCTGCCCGCCTTGTTGATGATCTCTTCGCTCGGTCTCTTCGTTTATCGTCCCTACGCCACGCAGTCTGACGCGT
>Ga0182024_10022043_pt1 | contig 11512 bp, 11 predicted proteins | sample P32metaG_FD_120480 | JGI IMG/M metagenome (GOLD analysis project Ga0182024, IMG submission 120480) | Permafrost microbial communities from Stordalen Mire, Sweden - P3-2 metaG (Illumina Assembly) | ecosystem: Environmental > Terrestrial > Soil > Wetlands > Permafrost | place: Sweden: Stordalen... | reverse complement strand
GGCACGATGCTCGCGATGTTCCTCGTCGCCCGGCTGATCAACCGGATCGACAATCGCCTCTTTATCCTGGTTGGGTTCCTCTTGACCGCGGCCTCGCTGTGGCAGATGACCGGATTTTCGCTGCTGATGGGGTCGGGACCGATCCTCTTCGCCGGGTTTGCTCAGGGTTTCGGGCTCGGCTGCACCTTTGTGCCGCTCAACCTGCTCGCGCTCTCAGGCCTGCCCTCACACATCCTGACCCAGGGGACCGCGATCCGCGCCCTGATGCGCATGCTCGGTGGCAGCATCGGCATCGCCATTCTCGAGACGCAACTCTCGCAGAACACCCAGATCGTGCATTCCCGCCTGATCGAGTGGCTGCGCCCCGACAACCCGCTGGCGCAAGCGCCGTTCCTAGCCCCGCCGTTCAGCCTGACGACGCCGTCGGGGATCGCCGCGCTCAACCAGGAGGTCACCCGGCAGGCGGCAATGATCGGCTATATCGACGATTTCACGCTGATGCTGATCGTCATTCTGGCGTCATTACCGTTGTTGCTGCTGGTCCGCGTTCCGCGCCGAGAGCCGGTGATGGCGGCGGCCGACGATTAGGTTGGGTCAGTTGAACCGCGGCATCACCTTTTCACACAGCAACTGCAGCGATTTCATGACGCGGGCGTGAGGGATCTTGGTGCCGCAGTTCATCTCGCACAGGATGCCGTCGAGGCCGATCTTCTCCTTGAGTTCCAAGAGGCGATCGGTCACCCGCTCGGGCGAGCCGACGATGATCTTTTCCCGCAAGGCCTCGTCATAGCTGATGGTCTGCAGCCGCTGGCCGCGCGCCGCGCGATCCTCGACCGCCCGCACGCCCGAGCGGGTCGCCGAATCCTCGAGCCGTTCCCCGAGATAGCGGTAGAAATACATGATGCTTTCTTCCGGCTCCTCGCGCGCCGCCTGGTCGGTCTCGGCGATGTAAACCGGCGCGCGCAGGAAGACCTTGCCCTCCCCGGGATGGCCGGCCTCCTTCCAGGCTTTGCGATAGGCGGTGATGTTGGGTTCGAGCTCCTCGAGCGTGCCGAGCCGCACCGCGACAAACACCCCGTGGCCGAGCTTGGCGATCGCCGGGAAGGTGTCGGCGCTGTTGGCGGCGACGCGGATCTCCGGCCAGGGCTTTTGATAGGGTTTCGGGGTCAGCTTGACGTTGTCGAAGCTGTAATACTTGCCCTTGTAGGAAAACGACGGCTCGGTCCACGCCTTTTTCAGGATTTCGAGGGTTTCGGCAAAACGCTCGCGGCTCTCGCCGTAGGGCACGCCATAGGCCTCGTAGGTGCGCGGAAACCCGCTCCGTCCGACCCCGAAAATCAGCCTTCCATGGCTGATCTGGTCGACGGTTGCGGCCTCTTCAGCGAGCCGCAGCGGGTGGCACAGCGGCAAGACCTGAACCGCGGTGCCGATCTTCATCCGCTTGGTGCGCGCGGCGATCGCACTCGCCAGAGTGAGCGGTGCCGAGCACACCGAGCGTTCCGGTGCGACATGGATCTCGGCCAGCCACATCGCATCGAGGCCCCAGCGCTCGGCGGCGTCGACCTGCTCGAAGGAGACCGCGAACGCGTCCTCGTCGGTCATCCCGGCGGTCCGCTGAAACTCGTGGAACATGCCGAACTCGAACGCCATCATCTTCCTCCGTCGTGCCCGCGTGCCATCTCGGCCAGTCCCGGCGGGGCGCGTTGCCATACTCGGGGCGTCATGGCGCGGCGCGCTGCGCTAAACCCATGGTGCGCCGAAGCTTAGGGAGGAAACGGCGGCAAGGCGAGTCAAGAAAGGTGCGGCAAAGCTGCTTGCCAACACGGCTTCCTTGGCCCGGCGTCGCAGGGCCTGCCTCCTCACGCCGGCGGCGACCCGACCGCCGCACCACCGCCGCGCCGCCTCGTAAGTTCGCGGAAACGCGACGCTCCGGGGGGCGTCCCGGCGAGGCGCCTTATCACACGCCCGAAGAGTTCCCCAGATCCGCAACAATTGAGTTCCGATCCCGGAGTGCCGGACCGCCGTCACCAGCTGCTCGATCCTATTCAGCGCACGATCGACGCTCTTGAACAGCTCCCAACCCTGCCGTGTCGTGTTGGTAGCGGCGATGAACACGCGCACCGGTCGCAGGTCCGCGATTGCATAAAAGGCGGCGGCCATGGTTTTCGGGTCCACGCGGTCTGGGCGCAGCGCGACGACGACAGACAAACCGTCAACCGGCCAAATGTGAATGAAGCCAAGGTTCGACACCGCGTAGTCGACAATGTTGCCATCCGGCTGTGGTGGCCGCACCCAAAAAAATCGGGACGTAACCGACCATATTTGTCCCTCGCTATCGACCAGAACCGGTTGCATCCGGTCTATTCCGCTGCTTTTGCGGTCTGCGTGGCTCATGTTCCGCTCCTGCGATGGAGAAGCGCCGATGCTGCGGGCCCGATAGCCCGCCTGTCGCGAACTTACTGATCGACGCATCGAATCTCGGCCAATGGCGAGCTCGTCCATGGTGAATATATCGTGAGTGACCTTTAGCTCGTTCTGCACTGGTAGTCCGATTAACAATATAGTCATCTTCTATCAACGCGCATGAAAGTCAATACATAGTGAAAATTGATTTAATGGATGGGTAAAATCCCGTGGATAGTCGTCTTGCGGAACAAAAGTCGGTGGGCAATCTTCAGGGAGATGGTGGTCTGAACACCACCGCCGCGCCCGCTCGGGAAATCGTCGAATGGACCTAGCCGAAGCCGCGTTCGACCAGAAGCCGCAATCCGGCGATAGCTGTGGAGCGGCGATCACCCGCTGCCCCTTCTGCTCTGGAGAGCAGCAACAACAGCTCCTCGCGCGAAACAAGTTCTTGCTCGATCAGCATCTCCACGACCATCGCCATGGCGATCCATGTGCCGATGAGCAGCTCGCGGGTCTCATCGATGCTCGGCGCGTCCATTTTATTGGACCGTTACCTCTTGGCGGCGAGCGATGCCTCGCGACGCAGCCCAGACCGGTTCGAGGCGAACGGTGGTGCGACGGCCATCGACGACGGTGGCGTGCAGCACGAGCGCGGAATGTGCGCTGTCGGGTTCGCCAAGCGGCCCCCGGGCCAATGCCGGTCGCAAAGCTAAAGCCTCCGGATGCTTCGGGCGGCGCGATCCGGCGACATGCTCTGTCCCAGAGACTTCAACCTCAATGTTGAACATCGCTTGACCCAATTCCGTGATTGATGCCAATTAACCTGCTAAGCGGGTATATAATATATTATATATCTCTAAAATTGCTAAAGAAGGAAAAATACGTGAAAAAAGTCGGTTGCGGGGTCGCTTTTTTGCTAAAGTCAGGGGAAATACGAGGTCCCCGCGCGAACGGGCCGCTCGCAAGGGTCAAGGCGGAGGGACGCGAGGGAGGCGGCTTGCACCATCATCGGCCTGATGGTCCGGGCGTGACCGGCAGACGCCGACGACCCGACGCACAGTTCTGCTCAACGCCGTTGGCGGGACGGAATGCAATCGCCGACGCCCTCCGAATATAAAGACATCAGGCCGAACGGGGGGGGCTGGTGGACTTTTGGCCTCGCGCGTGAATTCAACGTGAATCTTCAGGCAATCGGCGGTACAACGGGGGTGGGCGCCGCCGCCCTAGGCGGACGATCGCTCGCGAGGGCACATTCGATGAATAATATTAAAAGGTTTCCGAGCACGCAGGAAAAGGTTGCGCGTATAAAGGGCGCGACCGATGCCAAGCCAAAGATGTATCTGGTCGGCCGGATGCGCGCCGTGGCTCCCGGCGGCGCGGATATCCTCCCGCGCGCACGAAAAACCTGCGGACTGCTCGCATATCTATGCCTTGCGCAGGGTGAGCGGGTGTCCCGAAGCCGGCTTGCCGGGGTGCTGTGGGATCGGTCGGGCGATGCGCAGGCGCGGATGAGTTTACGCCATGCGTTGTCTGATTTGAACAATGCGGTGAACGGTTGGATCCCCGGTCTGATCGAGGTCGAGCGTGAGTGGGTTCGGATCGATACCCGGGCCTGCTGGATCGATGCGTTCGAAGTCCCCGATCACTCCGAACGCCTGCTCGGAGATCTCGACGGGATCAGCCCTTCCTTCGACCGTTGGTTGGCGAGCGAACGGGTCCGGTTCGAGGATCGCCTGCGGATCAGCCTGGAGAACGACCTCAGCCGACTGATCGCAGAGAATGCCGCGCCCGAGCTGCGGGCAGCGGCGGCGCGCCGGCTGATCAACTTCGAACCGACGCATGAGAGCGCCGTACGCAGCCTGATGACGGCGTTTGTGCAGATGGGGGATCGCGCGCAAGCCGTCCGTGAATACGAACGCTGCCGCACCGCGCTCCACAGCATGCTCGACTTGACCCCATCGAAGGAGACCGTGGCTCTGTACGAGGCCCTGCGCCTGATGTCGCAAACGCGGGGCGCCGGGCCAAACCGCTTGCCGCGGGGCACCATCGAATTCGGCCAGCCGGGAGAGCAAGGCGATCCGATCGGGATGCACGCCGACAACGCGGCGCATGGACCGTCGATTGCGGTGATCCCGTTTCGAGATTTATCGGCCGAGGCACGCTTTGCCTATGCCGCCGATGGGCTGGTCGAGGATCTCATTCAGGCGCTATCGCGCATTCCCGGCTTTTTCGTGATCTCGCGATTGTCGACCTTGGCATTCAGGAACCACGATCGCCTGCCACATGAGATCGGTGAGGCGATGGGCGTTCGGTATGTTCTTTCCGGCAGCATGCGGGTCGTCGGCGATCGCCTGCGGTTGACGGCCGAACTGACCGATACCGGCCGGGGCACCGCGCTATGGGTGTCAAAGCTCGACGAGCAGTTCTTTGATCTGCTCGAGGTTCAGAACCGCTTGGCCGAGGCGATCGTTGCCCGTGTTGCCCCTTACCTGCACGCGGCCGAACTGAGAAGAGTGCGGGTCAAACGCCCGGAACGCCTCGATGCGTATGATCTGTTTTTGCGTGCTCAAGAGAATATGCACAATTCCTCCCGCCCGGTGTTTGAAAGTTCCGAGCACCTGTTCGACAAAGCGATCGCGCTTGACCCAAATTATGCGGCCGCGCTCGCCTGGCGGGCATGGTGGCACGTCTTGCGCGTCGGACAGGGCTGGTCGCCCGATCCGGCGCACGACACGGCGCAGGCCGATCTCTTCGCCCGGCGGGCGGTTGATTGTGACGCGTTCGAACCGATGGCGTTCGCCGTGCAGGGCCATATTGCATCCTACCTGCACAAGGATTTCGAACTGGCCTTCCACCGCTTCGACACCGCTTTGCGGCTCAACCCGAATGCCGCCCCGGTCTGGTTGTGGAGTGCGGCGGCAAATTGCTATATCGGCAACGGGCCTCGCGCGATCGAAGAGATCAACCGGGCGATGGCGCTGTCGCCATACGATCCGCTGATGTATGCCTATAGCGGCATTGCGGCTCTGGCGTATATTTGCGATGGTCAATATGAGCGTGCGGTTGAATGTGCCCTGCGCTCGATGCGGGAGAACCGAAGCTTCACGACCGCCCACAAGCTCCTTATTTTCGCATTGGTGCTGGTCGGGCGGGAAGCCGAGGCGCAGTTGCCGGCGCACCAATTGCTGAAACTGGAGCCTGGCTTCACCGTGGAGCAATTCCGGCAACGCTCTCCGACCAGCAGTGCCCCCTATGCCGACCTTTTTTGCGATGCCCTGGCCAAAGCAGGGGTTCCGCTTTCGGGCTAGCGAGCGCCCAACGGATCGGTCACGTGAATCCGGGCGCGGGCCAAAAGCAGGATCGCTCGGACGTTGCTGTTGCCGCGGCGCCGGGTGAACACGGCTTCACCCGTTATTCACGTTTCCCGGACGGGGTTTTTCACGACGAGTTCTCGCTGAGCCTGCCAGCCTCTGCGTGCCATTTGGGTAATTCCGCCCTGGGCGCGACAGAGGACAAAGCACATGACAACCGAGCGGAACACGCCGGCCCTGCAAACGCCGAAGCCGGAAATCGCCGATCGCGGCACCCTGCGGCTGGGGGCCGGCGTCATCACTTCGGAGCTTCCGGCGCTGCAATCGCCGAAGCCGGAAATCGCCGATCGCGGCACCGTGCGGCTGGGAGCCGGCGTCATCACTTCCGAGCTTCCACAGCTGAAGCGCCCCAACCCCGAAATCGCCGATCGCGGCGCGGTGCGACTGGGGGCCGGCGTCATTACCGCAGACTTCCCTCTCTAGTCTTAACGCCGCTGCGGTTTCCGGAGCATCAGGGATGCCTGACCAAGCTGAAACGGCCATTTGCCGCTTTTACCGGCTCATCCCTGACGCCCCGGCACCGCGGCGGGCCGATCGCTCCGCCGACGGGATGCTGCCGGTTCGCGCCTATCGCTATTGCGAGGCACTGGCCAGCGCCTCGGCATTCGGTTGGTATATTTATCCGCCGCTCAATTTCAGCCTCATCTGGGATGGGACCGAGATCGCCTGGACCTATGAAGGCGCCGACGGCTGGTACCCGTTGCGGGGCGCTCAATATCCCGGGTTTCGCCAAATGTTTGAGGAAACCGCGCCCGATCCGGTCAAACCCTTCGCGCCGACCTTCCTCGCCGCCGCGAGAGAGCCGGGCGTTGTGCAAATCTGGAGCGGATACCTGGCGCAAACTGCAGCCAACTGGGCGCTGTTGTCGCGCGGGCCTGCCAACATTCCCCGAACCCAGGGATACGATCATTTCGAAGGCATCGTCGAAACCGATACGTGGTTTGGTCCGCTGTTCACCAATGTGCGGCTGACCCGCACGAATTCGGCTGTCGAGTTTCACAAACGCTATCCGCTGTTTCAGGTGCAACCGCTGCTGCGCCAATGCTATCGCGATCCCTCATTCGAGGTCGTCGACCTGGCCGATTTGGGCACCGCCGATTGGCGACGGTTCGAGGCCACGATGAAGCCCAATACCGAACAAATGCGGGCATTGGGGCACTACGCCGTCGATACCCGCAAGAAGGCCAAGACCGGTTCACCGAGCTGATGATGATTTCTGCGATCCCCGCGTCGAGCGGACCAGCGATGACCTCCGAACGCTTCGCGATCCAACTGATGATCGCGCAGGGGTTGCTGTTCGCGGCCGAGACAGCGGCAATCCACCAGATCGGCTCGCGCGCTTCGGTCATGCAACTCTCGTTGATCCGCGCGGCTTCGGGCCTGGGGCTGGCAATTATACTTGCCCGAAAGATCGGCTTTGCGGTGCTGCGGACCCGTCAATTACCCCTCCAACTGCTTCGCGGAGGCATCGGGCTCTTTTACATGTGGGTGCTGATGTACTCCTTCGCCCACCTGCCCTTCGCCGATGCGACGGCGATTTCCTATACCCAGGCCGCCTACATCGCGGTGTTTTCGGTGGTGATCCTGCGCGAACGCGTTACCGGGTTGCGCTGGGCCGGCGCCGCGCTGGGCATTGTCGGGGGGCTTTTAATCGCCAAACCCGCCTTTAGCGGTTGGAATTTCGACTATTTGGTTGCGCTGATCGGCACCAGCTTGCTCGGCCTTGGATTTGTCCTTAACCGGTATCTGCAACATGAGGACAGCGCAATTACAACGATGTTGTACACAAACTTGGTTCCGTTTCTCGCCAATTTACCGGTATTGGTCACCGCGGGGTTACCGTCTCCCGATACGTTCCTGTGGATTCCCATAATATTCTTCGGTCCGATTGGCATGTACATCGGAATCGTCGCCGTGAAGCACGCCAGCGCCTCAATGCTCGGTCCCTATACCTTGCTCAGACTGGTAGTAGGTGTTTTGGGTGGCATAGCCGTCTTTCACGAGCTGCCCGATGTTTTCAGCGCGGGGGGTGCGGTCTTGATCCTGGGAGGGTGTGTGCTTTCCTCGGGCATTGGCAATCTGTCGCGCCGAGGCCAGACCGTTGGCGGCGGCGCCATAGTACCGGGAGCGGCGCCGCCTCGTCGCCACGCAACCCCGTAAAATCGCAACGATGGAACCGTCGTGAGGCATGCTGGGGATCACGATATCGTTCACCCTCAGGTTTCGCCTTCGTCGCCGACATGCACGCAAAACGGGTTTATAGATCTATCGTTCTCGGATTGGTCGATCGATGCCGACTCGTTTGGGTCGGCGCTGGCCGCCGGGGCGTCGGAGGCATGCCTTGCCTATCTCAAGAGAGCAGGCGGTAACGGGCAATCCGACGCCTCGCTGAATTGTCGTCTGGCAGAAGCGCTGCTGCACCAGAACCGGCGCGAGGCAGCAGTCGAATGCGTTCGCCCCGCGTTGCCCTGGGCCGGCGGCGACGCCGCGATGCTGCGTATTTGCGCCTGGGCGCTCAGCAACTCCGAGTGCCACGCCGAAGCCGCCGAAACCTATCATCGACTCGTCGAGCTGTGCCCGGACGAGATCGAATTCCATCGTCACGCGAGCGGGTCGCTCGCCGCGGCCGGACGCCTTGACGAGGCCATCGCCGACGGCAGGAGAGCCAGCGATCTCGCACCCGAAAACCCGGAATTCGCGCTTCACGCCGGGTCTCTGCTGTTCGCGGCCGGCCGCCATGACGAGGCCGCCGTTTATCTCGAATGCGCCGTCGCGTTGGAGCCCGACAACGCCCGCGCCGTGCGCGAGCTTTCCGCCGTCTGCCATGCGCAGGGCCGTGGTGAGACGGCCGTAGCACTGGCGTTGCACGCCGCCGCGCTCAACCCCGGCGATAGCCGCACCGCGATCCATGCGGCGGAGCTGTTGATCGCCTGCGGCCGGGCCGACGAGGCAGCCGAACTGCTGTACGACGTGGCAAAGGGTGCGGCCGACCCCCGCATCTTTCGGGTGCTGTCCGCCGCAGAGATGGTGCAAGGCCGCCTGGAAGCGGCGCTTGACGCGGTCGACCGCGCCATGCCGGCGCTCCCGACACCGCGGAATTCCATATCCATCGCGGGCTTTTGCTGTGGCGCAAGGGCGACATTGCCGACGCCGCGATGGCACTCGAACGCGCGGCGGCGCTCGATCCGGCGAGCCCCGAGTTAAAGCGCGCGCAAATGAGCCTCTATCTAGCCGCCGGGCTCGTCACGGAAGCGACCGCGGTCGGCGGCGAGTTGCTGCATCGCTATCCCGACGACCAGACCTCCGCCGAAGCGGTGATGCACCTCCTGGCGTGCCGGCTGGACGCCATCGAGGGCGAATATGTGATCCTCAACGACAGCAGTGACCGGGGAATGCGGCAGCGGCGTTCGCCGCCCGGGATGGTCGACCGATTGCGAAGCCAGCGCCGGGTCATCGGCGCCCTGATCATTCGCGAGACGCGGACCCGGTTTGCCGACGCCAAGCTCGGCTATGGCTGGGCCCTCATCGAGCCGATCCTGCACATCACTCTGTTGTCGGTGACCTTCGCGGTGCTGATGCACGGCCAGCCGCCGATCGGCACTCAGTTCTTCATTTTCTATTACACGGGCCTGATTCGGTATTCGGGCGCAGATGGGACCAACCTGATTCCTCGATTGGGCCCTAATAAGGGGAGAGCGCCGGTCGAGATATGCGCTTAGCGCATGAGGCATACTTATATTTTGCATATCTTGATGATGGATGCCAGACATGCGACGCCAATGGCTTAAGCTATTGAAATCTATCTACCGCACCCAAACCTAACTAAATGTGGTAGCTATGCGGCCTGAGCGGGGTAGCGAGTTTACGCGCAAAGCCACCCGAAGTAAATTGACGCCCCCCTCGGAACCGCTGATTCTGCCCAGCGTAAGCTGGTTAGTCACGCATTTTTCGCTTGACAAGCCAGTGAAGCAGAGTCCGTAGGGTTGGTGCATGAAAGATCAGATGGTGTTGTACTGCTACGCTGAAGGTTCTGGCAACGCGTGGGAGGCGATCTGTCTGAATTTTGATGTCGCGGTCCAAGGAACCTCCGAGCGCGATGTGATGGCAAAATTAGAAGCTGCCATCAAGGACTACATTGAATATGTCAAGGCACTCCCGGAAGCAGAACAAAAGAACTTTCTCACAAGACGGGTTCCCTTGCGCATACAAATTGCGCTAATCGGTAAAACCTTGTTGGCGTGGCTATTGTGTCGCCGAGACACTAAGGGGCGGCACAGCTATTCCGTGCCCTGTACCGTGTGAAATATCGAGGCTTCGTCTCGATATTATTAGCACACGGCTTCACTCTGCTGCCACGCACTGCGACGAGCCATCGAAAATACGAAGGCAATGTGAACGGTGAGCGCAAGATGATCACCGTCTCTGGAGACGATGGAGACGATATTCTCGCTAAAAATCTAGCCTCCATGAAGCGGCAATCCGGTTTGCCGAAGAAATTATTCCGCTAGCTTCCACCGCAGCGAGCGTCCCTTACCGATCCGCTCGACCTTTCGTTTCCGGGCCATGTCATTGAGTTGCAGGCCGACCCGGCGCACGAAGTCGGTTCGCGTCACCGGATCGTGTTCGGGATCGAGTCCCTTGTCGCGCATCGCGACGCCCGCAACATCGGCGCTGGCGATCTCGCCCCGCTCGCGGAGCGCATCAAAGATCCGTTGCGTCAACTCGCCGTGCCGGAAGTAGGGCGATTTCGTCGGGCGCCGGTGCCGCACCGGCAAGCCTTCCGCCTTGAAGTTCGGGCGGAACATCCGCAGCACGGCGTCAAGGTGCGCCAACTCAGCTTGTAGCCGTTCGATCCGCTTTTCCGCCTCGCCGATCTCAAACAGGATCTCGGCGCGTTTGGCAACCAGGGCATTCATGGTGATCTCGTTGCTCATGCCGCGCTCCGGTGCCAATAGCCGGCCCACCGCTCGCTCTTGGGATGCGCCAGCGCAGCGGCGGTGATCCATTTCCATTGCGTGCCGTTGCTGACCCGCCGGTTGTCCTCGCGCCATGAGCATTCCCGCGCGTAGGCTTCCAACAGCCGCCCGCTGATACGATGGTGAATGCCGAGCTCGGAACGGCGCAGCCGCGAGAAGAAGCTTTCCGCCTCATTCGTGCAGGCGCCGTCCTCGCTCTTGAACTCGACACTGTGGTTGACGCGCTTCATCGGGAAGGAGGCGTGAAGAGCATTCCATCCTTGCCCTTCGTCTGCATGAACTTCGGTCCCCGAGGCGACCGCTTGGCGGATCATCGGGATAGCGTCGCTTTCCTTGCCGACAACCCACGTCAGCGAGCGGCCAAGGCCGCGCTCGCGGGCGACAACCACGACTTGCTTGCGGTCCTCCGGGAGGGTGCGCAGGTCAACCCGATCCGCCTTGCGGTTCCGCTGCCGGTAGTGGCCGCGCGTGTACATGCCGTCGACCTCGACGGTGCCGCCCAGCTCGCCGCCCCCGGTCTGGACCGCGCCCATCGCCTCGCGGAGCTTGTGGAGAAGCACGAAAGCCGACTTCGGATTGATGTTCATGTCGCGTGCCATGCGCAGCGCGGCCACGCCTTTGACGCCGCCGGTGAACAGCGCGATCGTCGCGAGGTATTCGCGGATCGGCAACTTGCGGGAATGAAACGACGTGCCGCTCGTCACCGAGAACTTGCGGCGGCACGCCGAGCATTTCCAGCGGATCGGGGTTTCGGCCAGG
>Ga0182024_10022042_pt1 | contig 11513 bp, 8 predicted proteins | sample P32metaG_FD_120480 | JGI IMG/M metagenome (GOLD analysis project Ga0182024, IMG submission 120480) | Permafrost microbial communities from Stordalen Mire, Sweden - P3-2 metaG (Illumina Assembly) | ecosystem: Environmental > Terrestrial > Soil > Wetlands > Permafrost | place: Sweden: Stordalen... | reverse complement strand
AGTGATAGTCCATTCGGTCTCCTGAGTCGCTTCTTGTTCGCAACATCAGCTTCCCAGTTCTCGATCGAATGGACAACAACCTACTGAAACTTCACAGCTAAAGCCCAGTGTTTTTGCTCTATTGAGAGACCCAAGGCTAAAGCCTTGGGGTACCTAGAAGCAAAGACACGATTCTGTAACAGTCGTCTGCTAGATTAGTGTGTTTGCAAATGACGCTTGCTGCTGTCGTTGAATCCTGGATCGTAGAGTCTGTCCGAAACTATGTAATCGGTGAAACATCGCTACGTTCAGGTTGATGACGTAAAAAAACGCAAGGAACAGTGTTTTCGCTTGTAGTTTTTGACAGGTTCGTAGAAGGTTCTGAAAGTGTCTAGTGGATACCGGTCATACAGGAGAGATGATGAATAAGTTCAAGCGTTGGTGGATTGCTTTTGCCGGAGTCCTGCTGCAGATGGCCTTGGGCGCAGTGTATGCGTGGAGTGTGTTCCGGATTCCGCTGGCCAGGCAGTTTCACTGGACGATCTCGCAAGTCACGTTGACCTTCACGATTGCGATCATGGTGCTGGGGTTTGCCTCGTTCTTCGGCGGCCTTTGGTTGAAGCGAGTCGGGCCGCGTGTGGTCGCAATGACCGGCGGTGCGCTGTATGGCGGCGGAGTCTTTCTCGCGAGCTTTTCGAATCACGGGTTGTGGTGGCTGTACCTGACGTATGGTGTGATCGGCGGAATTGGACTGGGGTTTGGGTATATCGTTCCGATTTCTGTGCTGGTGAAGTGGTTTCCCGACCGCCGCGGCTTGATGACGGGGATCGCGGTTGGAGGCTTTGGGGCGGGAGCGCTGGTAACGGCTCCGGTGGCGACACGACTGATTCAAAGCGTGGGTGTGCTGCAGACGTTCGCGTATATCGGAATTGTTTTTCTGGTCGTCTCTGTGGTGGCGGGTTATTTCATGCAGAACCCGCCGGATGGTTGGAAGCCTGAGGGTTGGACTGAGACGCCGAAAGAGTTGGGGCAGAGAAGCGCCAAAGAGCTGACTCTTGGCGATGCTTTGAAGACCTGGCAGTGGTGGGCGTTGTGGCTGCTGCTGTTCCTGAATACGTCGGCGGGCATCTCGATTATTTCGCAGGAAGCTCCGATGTTCCAGGAGTTTGCTAAGGTCACTGCGATTGTGGCTGCAGGGATGGTCGGGATTGTGAGTATTGGAAATGCGCTGGGACGCGTGTTCTGGGCATGGGCCTCCGATGCGCTGGGGAGGCGGATGACTTTTGCCGTGATGTTCATCGTGCAGATTGGGCTGTTTTGGTTTCTTCCCAGCTTGCACTCCGTTGTCGCCGTGACGACCGTCGGCTTCATTATTCTGATGTGCTACGGCGGCGGATTTGGCACGATGCCGGCGTTTGCGGCGGATTATTTTGGCTCGGCCAACGTGGGTTCGATCTATGGACTGATGCTGACGGCGTGGGGATTCGCAAGCGCCTTCGGGCCGCTGCTGATAGCGCATATGCGGCAGTCCAGCGGCAGTTATGCGAGTGGGCTGCATGCGATCGCACTGGTGATGACGGTCTCGGTGGTGCTGCCTTTGCTGGTGAGACCGCCGGCCCGGACGGCATAAGACGATCGCTTTCTTGCGAGAGAAGGCGAGCCAAATGCTGTGTTGTGCGCAATCCTGGAGTTCGCGTTGAGGCGCTTCCGCAGGTTGCCGGGTGGAGTTGTATGGGGTACCTTCGTTTTTGCTGGATAAATTGACGGAGGACGCGTGGCGAAGTTGGGAGAGAGTACGAATCTGGATTCGAGTTTGCGGGAGAACCGGGTGTTTGCTCCGCCGGCGGAGTTTGCTGCGAAGGCGCATGTGAAAAGCCTGGCGCAGTATGAAGAGATGTATCGGCGGAGCGTGGAGGATCCGGAGGCTTTCTGGGGGGAGGCTGCGGGGGAGTTGGAGTGGTTTGCTCCGTGGACGAAGGTGCTTGAGGGTGAGGCGCAACATGCCAAGTGGTTTGTTGGCGGCAAGCTGAACCTGTCGCATAACTGCGTGGACCGGCATGCGCTGGGTGCGCGCAAGGACAAGGTAGCGCTGCTGTGGGAGGGTGAGCCGGGTGAGGTTCGGAGGATTACTTACGGGGAGTTGCATGAGCAGGTGCAGCGGTTCGCCAATGTTCTGAAGGGTCTTGGCATCAAGCGTGGGGATCGCGTGGCCGTGTATATGGGGATGTGCCCGGAGCTGGCGATTGCGCTGCTGGCTTGTGCGCGGATCGGTGCGATTCATTCGGTGATCTTTGGTGGGTTTGCGGCGCATGCGATTTCGGATCGGGTGAACGACTCGGGATGCGTTGCGATTTTGACGCAGGATACGAGCTATCGGCGGGGCAGCGAGGTGAAGCTGAAGGCGATTGTGGATGAGGCGCTTGAAAAATGCCCGACGGTGAAAAACGTTGTGGTGTTTCGGCGGTCGGGGTCGGCTGTGGCGATGAAGGCTGGGCGCGATGTGTGGTGGGATGAGGCGATGGCCACGGCCGATGCGGAGTGCGCAGCGGAGTGGATGGATGCGGAGGCTCCGCTGTATCTGCTGTACACCTCGGGAACGACGGGGAAGCCGAAGGGGCTGGTGCATACGACAGGTGGGTACTCGGTGCAGAGCTATCTGACGAGCAAGTATGTGTTCGATCTGCGCGAGGAGGATGTGTTCTGGTGTACCGCGGATATTGGTTGGGTGACTGGGCATAGCTATGTTGTGTATGGGCCGCTGCAGAATGGCGCGACCGTGATGATGTATGAAGGGGCTCCGAACTGGCCGGAGTGTGACCGGTTCTGGAAGATTGTGGACGACCATAAGGTCACGATTTTTTATACGGCGCCTACGGCGATCCGCGCGTTTACGAAGTGGGGGGATTCGTGGGTGCATAAACATTCGCTGGCTTCGCTGCGGCTGCTGGGGACGGTGGGGGAGCCGATCAATCCGGAGAGCTGGATGTGGTATCACCGGATGATTGGGAAGGAGCGGTGCCCGATTGTGGATACGTACTGGCAGACGGAGACGGGAACGATCATGATCTCGCCGCTGCCGGGGGCGGTGCCGACGAAGCCGGGGTCGGCTACGAAGCCGTTTTTTGGAATTGTGCCTGAAGTGGTTACAAGATCGGGCGAGGCCGTTCCCGATGGGCAGGGTGGGTTGCTGGTGTTTCGGACGCCGTGGCCTTCGATGGCTCGGACGATCTATGGGGATCAGGCTCGGTATGAGGAGGCTTACTGGAGCGAGGTTCCGGGGAGCTACTTTACCGGGGATGGCGCGCGACGCGACTCGGATGGATATTTCTGGCTGATGGGACGTGTGGACGACGTGATCAACGTGAGCGGACACAGGCTGGGGACGATGGAGGTGGAATCGGCACTGGTGGCTCACCCCAAGGTTGCAGAGGCAGCGGTGGTGGGGCGGCCGGATGAGATGAAAGGGCAGGCGATTGCCGCGTTCGTCACGCTTGAAGGCGGGCATGTGGCTAGCGAGGAGTTGCGGCAGGAATTACGACAGTGGGTTGCGAAGGAGATTGGGGCGCTGGCTCGGCCGGATGATCTGCGGTTTACCGATGCGCTGCCGAAGACACGGAGCGGGAAGATCATGCGGCGGCTGCTAAGGGAGTTGGCTACGACAGGCGAGGTGAAGGGGGATACGACTACGCTGGAGGACTTTGCGGTGATTGCGAAGTTGCGGGAGGGGGAGGAGTGAGTATTGTTTTCATTGCAAAGGCAACAGCAGCCAAGTAGGTTTAGAAGGTTAGCGGAGGTTGTTGCTGGGTTTGGTGGGCAGGGTGAAGTGGAAGATGGTGCCCCGGTCGGGGGCGCTGGTGGCCCAGATGCGGCCGTGGTGTTGGTTGATGATGCTGCGGCAGATGGCGAGGCCGAGGCCGGTGCCGCCCATGGCGCGGGAGTCGGAGGCGTCGCCCTGCTGGAAGCGATCGAAGATGTGCTCGAGCTTGTCGGCGGGGATGCCGCTGCCTTGATCCTGGACCTCGATGATGGCTTCGTTGTCGTCCAGATTGCGGGCGGTGAGGTGGATCTCGCTGCCGGGTGGGGAGAACTTGATCGCGTTCGAGATGAGGTTGTTGAGGGTCTGGAGGATGCGGTCGGGGTCGGCCCAGACGCTGACGCCGTGCGCGGCGAAGAAGATGCGGATGTTGGGCTTTGGCGTGCTTGCCTGCTGCATGCTGGCGGCGCGGCGGAGGAGGTCTTCGGCGCTGCACATGGTGGAGTGGAGTTGCGTTTTGCCGCTTGAGATTCGCTCGAGGTCGAGGATGTCGTTGACGAGGCGGACGAGGCGGTCGGAGTTGCTGATGGCGACCTCGAGCATCTTCTGGGACTTCTCGGGGCGGCTGGAGAGGGCTCCGCCGGCGAGCAGGCCAAGGGCTCCACGCAGCGAGGTGAGCGGGGTGCGGAGCTCGTGCGAGACGGTGGAGATGAACTCGTCCTTCATGCGATCGAGGGCGCTACGCTCTGTGGTGTCGGTGAAGGCGACGACGGCGCCGACGGGCCTGTGCTCTTCGGATTCGCTGGAGTGGGAGTCGATCTGGGGGCGCGCGACGTACTCGACTGGGAAGCTGGTGCCGTCCTTGCGCCAGTAGACCTCGTTGGAGACGCGCACGGTTTTTAAATTGGTGAGGCTGTTGTTGACGGGGCAGTCCTGGGCCGGGTAGGGGGTGCCGTCGGCGCGAGTGTGGTGGACGAGTTCATGGATGTTGCGGCCGAGCATCTCGCTCTGCTTGTAGCCGAGCATCTGGGCGGCGGCGGAGTTGACGACGGTGACCCTGCCTTCTAGGTCGATGCCGTAGATACCGTCGCCGACGGACTCGAGGATGGAATCAGACTGGCGGGTGAGGGTGCGGAGACGTCCTTCGGCGCGGACCTGCTCGCTGATGTCGACGCCGAAACCGAGGACGTAGGGAGCGTGGCCGGGGACGACGATGAGCTTGTTGCGGTAGGCGATGACGCGGACTTCACCGTCGGCGTGGGCGAGATGGAGCAAGCCCTGGGCCTCGCCGGTCTCGCCGATTTTTTTGAGGTAGGCAGGTAGAGCGGCCTTGCGATCGGGCACGATGAAGTCGGCCAGATTGTGGCCCGTCATGTCTTCGACGGTTCGTCCGATGGTGTCGGCGCCGTGGTGGTTGATGGTGAGCAGGGTGCCGCGGAGGTCATGGGTGCAGACCATGCCGAGGGAGCCTTCGACGAGTTGGCGGTAGCGCGCCTCGCTCTCGCGGAGGGTGGACTCGGCTGCGCGCTGGGTGGTGACGTCGATGCCGGTGGCGATGATGAAGGCGACCTGTCCTTGCGAGTCGAGCAGAGCGGTGGCGGACCAGGCGATGCGGCGGAGGGTGCCGTCACGGTTTTGCCACTGGTTCTCGAAGGCTGCGGGGAAGCCGCCGGCGCGAAGACGCTCGAAGGTTTCGATGGCCTCGGGAATCTCATGCCGGGGGATGAGCTTGTCCCAGGCGTAACGGCCGACCAGGGTGGCGAAGTCGTAGCCTGAGGTGGTCTCGCAGGCGCGGTTGAAGCGGACGATGCGACCGGCTGGGTCAAAGACGGCGACCAGCGCACCGACGGTGTCGAGCACTGCGGAGACGAAGTTGCGCTCGACGGTGAGGGCCGCTTCGACGCGCTGGCGGGAGCGGGCTGCGCGGTCCATCTGGCGGATGCGGCCGTTGAGCTCAAGGCGGGTGATGACCTGGCGGCCGAGGATGCTGAGAGCGTCGGACTGCGCCGCGGTGAGAGCGCGAGCGGGATGGTCGAGGACAAGGAGCGCGCCGATGCTGACGCCGCCGGGTGTGCTGAGGGGGGCGCCAGCGTAGAAGCGGTAGGCGCGGCCCTCAAGGATGATGCCGTCGGGGGTGTAGTCGGGGTCGTTGCGGGCGTCGGTGAGTTCGTAGACGGAGTCGCCGAGGATGGTGGTCTCGCAGGGCAGGCTGCCGAGGGAGAGTTCGTGGGATTCGATGCCGAAGCGGGAGCGCAGCCAGATGCGGTCGGAGCCGATCAGGGTGATGGCGGCGACTGGGGTGTCGCAGAGTTGCGCGGCCAGACCGGTGATGTCATCGAGGACGGGATCGGGCGCGGAATTGAGGACCTCATATTGATTGAGGGCTTCAATCCGCAGAGCTTCGTCTTTGACCAGGAGAGCATTCATCTGACTTCAATCATGGTAGGTATATGCAAACTGTTGCGCACTCCTACTTTTGTTGCAGCAATGACTTACGGCTTTGGCAGAACACAACATTCGGCGGTCGCCGGGGGCTCATTAGCGCTGGCGTCGAGAGCGACCTTCCAGGTTCCATCGGCAAGTTTCCTCCAAACGGTGAGATATCGCCCGGTGGCGATGACAGGCTCCCCATTTTTATCCCGGGAGCGACCTTCGTAATGACCCCAGGTGAATCCCATATCGTTAGACGGTCCCATTTGTGCGCCTTGCGGAATCCAGGTGAGCTGGTAGGTTTTGGGGTCCCACTGGGCCTGGGCGGCGATGGCGGCGCGACCAAGCACGGCAGGGCGCCCGTTATTGAGAGTGACGGCGTCGTCGGCGAACCAGGAGCCGAAGGCCTTGCCTCCACCGGCGGCGACGGCCTTCGAGAAACGGCCTTCGAGCTCGAGCAGGAGCAGGGCGCCAGGGGTGAGGGTCGGTTGCGTGAGAGGGTTGGAGTCGGCGCTGGAGAGCTGTGCCAGCGCGTCCAATCCTGGCGCAGTTGGATTGGCGACAGGACTGCTTTGTGCGGCCAGCGGAAGAACCAAGACAGCGCAGAAGAGGAAGAGGAACAGGGTAGGGCGGTACATGGTGAGTATGCTATCAGCCGGAGGGTTGGGTCGTTGAAAGTAACTTTCGTTTGGAAGACTGATATCCTTCGCACCTAATGCTAAAGATGAATTCTGAGCGAATCTTGTTGATTGCTGCCGTGATTTTGCTGGCGGCGGGGATGGCCGCTGGGGTGGTGGGCGCACCGGCAATGCATGGGGCTGGGATCACAACGGGGATTGGGCTGCGGGTGGCTGCGATTGGGTTGCTGGCGGTGTTCGCGCTGCGCCGGCGATCGCTGACGCCTTGGATCTTCGTGGCGATGGTGGCGGGCGCGGAGCTGGGCTTCGATGCGCCGGCGCTTGCCATTAGTCTGCGGGTCTTCAGCGATATCTTTCTGCGGCTGATCAAAACGATCGTTGCGCCGCTGATCCTGACTACGCTGGTGACGGGAATTGCAGGGCACGGCGACCTGAAGAGCGTGGGGCGGATGGGTATCAAGAGCCTGATCTACTTTGAGGTGGTGACCACGCTGGCGTTGGTGATTGGGCTGGCGGCGATCAATTTGAGCAAGGCAGGGGTGGGGCTGGCGCTGCCGCCAGCGGCTGGGACGAGCGAGGTGATTGCGACTCCTCCACCAACCCATTGGCAGGATTTTCTGCTGCATGTGTTTCCGGAGAACATTGCGAAGTCGGTGGCGGAGGGACAAATTCTTCAGGTCGCGGTGTTCGCTGTCTTCTTCGGGATTGCGCTTGCTTGCCTGAATGAAGAGAAACGGACTCCGGTGCTGCGGCTGTTCGAGAGTTTGAGCGAGGTGATGTTCAAGTTTACAAACGTCGTGATGTACCTTGCGCCGATCGGGGTAGGGGCGGCGATGGCGTTCACTGTGGGGCAGATGGGGCTTGGGGTGCTGGTGAACCTGGGCAAGCTGCTGTTGACTCTCTATGGAGCGTTGGTGGGGTTTGGGCTGCTGGTGTTGCTGCCGGTTGCGCTACTGTTCCGAGTGCCGGTGCGGCGGTTTCTTGCTGCGGTCGCGGAGCCGGCCACGATTGCGTTTGCTACGTCAACCAGCGAGGCGGCGCTGCCTCGCGCGATGGAGAACATGGAGGCGCTCGGCGTGCCGCGGCGCATCGTGGCCTTTGTGATTCCGGCGGGATACAGCTTCAATCTGGATGGCTCGACGCTGTACCTGGCGGTGGCGAGTATCTTCGTGGCGCAGGCGGCGGGGGTGCATCTCTCGCTGGGGCAGCAACTGTTGATGATGGTGACGCTGATGCTGACCAGTAAAGGAGTGGCCGGAGTTCCGCGAGCCACGCTGGTAGTGCTGCTGGCGACAGCGGCGAGCTTCCGTCTGCCGACCGAACCGATCTTTGTGATTCTTGGCATCGACGCTCTGGCGGATATGGCGAGGACCACGGTGAATGTGGTGGGGAATTGTCTGGCGAGTGTGGTGGTGGCGAAGTGGGAGGGCGATTTTGGCACGGAGGCAATCTCGCCGGTGGTGCTGGAAGGGATGGCTGATTGAGGTCGGGTTTTCGTCGATGCGGTTGACGGCGCCCACAAAGAAATCCGCTCTGCATGACGTATGGCTTCAGTCATGCAGAGCGGATTGTGTGTCTGTCGATGTCAGGTTTGTAATTCGCAAACGCGCGCCTTTACATGGCGGGCGGATGGTGGGGATCAATGTGCTGCGGGTCGATCTTGGCATCGGTGGCCTTGGCCTTCGCGGCGCCGGATGGGTTGACGGAGTCACGCAGCTCTTTGGACGGCTTGAAGAAGGGCACGCGCTTGGCCGGGACATCGACCTTGGCGCCGGTCTTGGGATTGCGTCCGGTGCGGGCGTTGCGTTGGCGTGTGCGAAAGCTTCCGAAGCCGCGAATCTCAATCTTGTCGCCTCCCTTTAAAGCTCCGATGACAGCTTCGAAGAGAGTGTCGACGATGACCTCTCCATCGCGACGGGTGAGGTCGCCCAGAGCGGTGACTTTATCTACGAGGTCAGCTTTCGTCATAAATGGTTCCTTTCGTGCTGGGGAGGGCGATCGGGGCCGAGTGAAACCAATCCGTTGTTGTTGATTGTAGACGGGATGGAGACCATTTGGTGAGGTAAAACTCCCAAAATAAGGAAGTCGCTGGCATTCGAATGAGATGCAAGAAACGGACCTACCGGCGAGACAAATAATAAAGGGACCCCATTCGCTGGGGTCCCTGAGGATGGTCTGTGCCCGACTGGGTCAGGTAAAGGCTGGAGGACGGTGTGTTACTTCCACATGAAATAAAAGCCGGGAGCGTGATTGAGTAGCTGGCTGGGGTTGGGAAACAGGTCTTCGCCATCGTCGGTGAGCACGGCGAAGAGGCCGCGTTTATTTTTTGCGGGCCGAACAATGTTTGGTTCGCCGGAGATGCCAACGTCTTTGGCTGTGTCCATCAGGGCGATGCGAAAGCCTCCCACTTTGTCGATCAGGCCGAGCGGAAGGGCCTGCTGGCCAGTCCAGACCTGTCCGGTGGCAAGCGGTTTGATTTTGTCATCGGTGGTGTGGCGGCTGGTGGCGACGTCGTGGACGAACTGACCGAACATGTTATCGACGAGGGACTGGAAGTAGGCCTGCTCCTTGGGGGTAACGTCGCGGCTTGGGTCGCCGGCGTCCTTCAATTCGCCGGAGGTGATGGTGATGTTTTTCAGCTTGGCCCAGCGGAGGAGTTCGCCGTAGTTGGTCCACTCGATGATGACGCCGATGGAACCGACCAGGGAGGCATCGTTGGCGTAGATCTTGTCGCACGCGGAGGCGATGTAATACGCGCCGGAGGCACCGACCGATTCGACAGACGCGATGATCTTCTTATGTTTTTCCTGACGGACGCGCAGAACCTCGTGGTAGATCTCCTGTGAGGCGGCGGCACCGCCCCCGGGGGAGTTGATGTGGAGAATGATGGCTTTGACCGAAGGGTCGTCGCCGAACTTGCGGAGCTGCGTGTCGATGGTTTCGGGCGAGAGGATGACGCCGGTGATATCGATCACGCCAATCTGGCTGGAGTTGAGTACGAAAGCGGAGGTGTTGTTGCCAGTGACCGAGCGCATTGTGGCCCACACCATGAAGGTCATCAGCAGGCAGATGGCCGCCAGTGAACCCACGACGATGCCGATGTAGAACCAGGCGGAGTGGCGGCGAGGTGGGGTCAAGGGATAGGGGGGAGGATATTGGTAGGGTGGGGTCTGCGCGTAGGGTGAAGGCGGCGGCGGAGGTGGCGGCGGGGTTGTGTAGTCTTCCGGCATGATGTGGAGTGTAGCAGGACGCGGGATTCAGGCGCAGGTTGCGCGGCAGAGTTCCGGCGGGACGAATAGAGGCTGGCAGGCGCGAATGCTAATAATTTGAGATAATCAAGTTGTCCAAACGTGTAATGCTTACAGTATTATATGTTGTGCGACACACGAACCGCTCCCCACAACTTATGAGTTGAAAAGCACGTTCGGCGAAGGGGACGCATTCCATGGCTCATCCGCAGTTAAGTATTGTGATTCCGGCGTACAACGAAAGCGCTCGCATTGAGAATGCACTGGAGCGGGTGATGACGTGCGTGCAGGAGCAGGGGTGGGATGCTGAGGTTCTGGTCGTCGATGATGGGTCCACGGATGACACGGCAGCGATCGTTCAGCAGTGGATGAGCCGCTATCCGCGGCTGCACCTGGTGCAGAACCCCGGCAATCGCGGCAAAGGGTATTCGGTGCGAAATGGGCTGCTGCAAGCGGCTGGCGATGTTGTGATGTTTACCGACGCGGACCTCTCGGCGCCGATGGAAGAGGCTGAGCGTCTGCTGATAGCGATTGCGGACGGTGCGGATGTGGCGATCGGTTCGCGCTGGATGGACAGGACGCGGCAGACGATCCATCAGCCGCTCTACCGGCAATTCTTCGGGCGGTGTTTCAACTGGATCACGCGTCTGGTGATGGGGCTGCCGTTTAAAGATACGCAGTGCGGATTCAAGGCCTGCAAGAGATCGGCAGCGCAGGTGATCTTTCGACTGCAGACGATCGAGCGTTGGGGCTTCGACCCGGAGATCCTGTTCATCGCGCGCAAGCTGAAATATGTCATTCGCGAAGTCCCGGTGACGTGGGGCCATGATGAGCGCAGCCGCATGAGCTATCTGAGAGATGGTATGAAGATGTTGGAGGACATGGCAAGAATTCGTGCGAACTCGCTGGCCGGCCGGTATGACGAGGCAATTGCCGGGATCAAGGACACCAGTACGATGGTGACTCCACAGGTAAAGCAGGTGGCAAAGGTGGGTGTCAAAGTAAGGCACTAAACATAAGGTATCTGCACCAATTCCGGCTAAGGCGCTGCGATGAAATATTTTTTAGGGCGTTACGTCTATGGCTTGGCGGCAATTGGTTCCGGTATCTGTGCCTTGGCGTGGCATGACTTCGACGCGCTTGGAAACGTTCCTCACCACGAGATTCTCACCTACATCGCGGCCACCATCGAAATCCTTGGAGGCGTAGCCGTTCGATGGCCGAGAACGGCCCGAGCCGGTGCTGTCGCACTGGGTGCAATCTACGTCACCTTTGCCTTGCTGGCGGTACCGCTCATCATTGAGCATCCGCTCGTCTACAACGGCTTTGGCAACTTCTTCGAACAATTCTCATTAGCCTCAGGGGCCGTGATCCTATATGCGTGTTCCGGCCCAATCGCCTCGGCTCGAACGGCAAGATTGGCTCAGATCGGGTACTACTCGTTCGGTATTTGTGTTGTCTCGT
>Ga0182024_10022041_pt1 | contig 11513 bp, 5 predicted proteins | sample P32metaG_FD_120480 | JGI IMG/M metagenome (GOLD analysis project Ga0182024, IMG submission 120480) | Permafrost microbial communities from Stordalen Mire, Sweden - P3-2 metaG (Illumina Assembly) | ecosystem: Environmental > Terrestrial > Soil > Wetlands > Permafrost | place: Sweden: Stordalen... | reverse complement strand
TCATCGCCTGCACCGGTACAATGTTGCAATGTGTGTGGCGGTCCAAGAGTAAACCGAACACAGTTAAAGTACTGTTCAATGTTTCGAGTATTGCGATCGCGATCACCGCGACGTCCTACTGGTATCACCTTTCGTGGTTCGGAAGCCATGGAGTCAAGCAGCCGTTCATCCTGCTGTTGGCCTCCTGTGTGTATTTCGTCACGAATACCCTGCCAGTGGCGGCGATCGTTTGTCTGACGGAAGAAAAGCCACTCGTCAAGACCTGGCGCGATTGTTATTTCTGGTCTTTTCCGTACTACCTTGTGGGAGCGGCGCTCGCGGCCAGCCTGGAGATCATCGGCCGGATCATAGGATGGGAAGCGTCGCTCCTTATTTTTCCGATCTTATACTGGATTTATCGGTCTTACCGTTTGTACCTGGAACGCCTGGAAGCTGAAAAGCGCCATGTCGAGGAGATGGCCGGATTGCACCTTCGAACCATTGAGGCTCTGGCACTGGCGATCGAGGCAAAAGATTTCAATACCTACGATCACCTTCGAAGAGTCGGTGTTTACGCGGTGGAAATTGCAAAGGAGCTAGGCCTTAAGGAGCCGGAGCTACAGGCGCTGCAAGCGGCCGCGCTGCTGCATGACATCGGGAAGCTCGCCATCCCGGAACATATTATTTCCAAGCCCGGCCGGCTCACGGCAGCCGAGTTCGAGAAAATGAAAATCCATCCGGTCATCGGCGCGGAGATTCTGGAGAGCGTCGAATTTCCCTACCCGGTGGTCCCGATCGTGATCTCTCACCATGAAAAGTGGGATGGATCCGGCTACCCGGCGGGGATGAAAGGCGAGGAGATTCCCATCGGCGCCCGGATTCTGTCGGCGGTCGATTGCTTCGATGCGATGGCTTCGCACCGTCAATACCGGCGCGCGATGCCTCCCGAAGAAGTGATGCGCTATATTGTCGCGGAGTCGGGCAAGAGCTTCGATCCTAAAGTCGTGGAGATTCTGGCCAGAAGGTATGAAGAGCTGGAAGCTCAAGTCAAAGCGAAGCCACTTTCTAATTCACGGCTGTCGAAACACATCAGGATTTCGAAAGGCGCGACGCCCGCCGCCGGTATTGAGACAGCGCGAAAGACCGGGACGCCGGACAAACTGGATTTCCTTTCCTCCATCGCCGCGGCCCGCCAGGAAGCGCAGGACTTGTTTGAGCTGGCGCATGAGCTTGGAAACTCTCTCAGTCTGCACGAAACTCTTTCCGTCTTAGGTCTCCGGTTGAAGAGAATGTGCCATTACGATGGTATTGCCATCTACGTCCTGAGAGAGAACGTTCTTTTTCCGGAATTTGTGAGCGGCCATGACTCCGAGGTATTTGCGCCGCTGCAGATTCCGATGGGAGAAGGACTATCCGGCTGGGTGGCACAGTCCAGGCGCCCGATCGTGAACGGTAATCCTTCCGTCGAGACCGGCTATCTGAACGATTCGACGAAATTCAGCCTGTTGAAATCGGCGCTCTCGGTGCCGCTCGAGGGTTCGAACGGCGTGGTCGGAGTGATGTCGCTGTACGCGGACGATCGCGATGCGTTCACCGCCGATCATTTGCGCATCCTTTCGGCTGTTTCGGCGAAGATTGCGCTCTGCATCGAGAATGCGTTGAAGTATCGCCAGGCCGAAAATTGCGCCACCATCGATGCGCTGACGGACCTGCCCAATGCACGATCGCTGTTCCTCCAGCTGGACAGCGAAGTGGAACGCGCCAAGCGGGAACATCAGTCGCTTTCGGTCCTGGTGTGCGATCTGGATGGATTCAAACAAGTCAATGACCAGTTCGGACATCTGGAAGGCAATCGTGTGCTGCGCGCGGTGGCCGATATGCTGCGCGAGAATTGCCGCGAATACGACTACGTCGCACGAATGGGCGGCGATGAGTTCGTGATCATGCTTTCGGGCTACCCTGCGGAAAAAGTGCAGGCAAAGATCGAAATGTTCAGAGAGATCGGCCGGAAAGCGGGCTTCGACGTGATCGGGAAAGACATGCTCTCGATGAGCATCGGACATGCCTGCTATCCCACCGACGGCGTCGACGCGGAACAATTACTCGCCGAAGCGGACCGGCGTATGTATAAAGTGAAGCACGCTCCAAGAAATACCTCACTCGCGCTATTCAGATCGGAACTGGACCGGCTCTCTACTACGCTGAACCCTCCTGTGTCGCTGCTGGCTAAAGAGGACGCCGTGATCGCCGCCTCCCGCCCCTAGCACTCGCCATCGACACGAATGTCGATGCGGCACGTCTGGAGGCGCGCGCCACCTAACTGACGGAATTTCCGACGTACTTCACTAGCAGCCTGGGCCGCGTGTTATACTCCCTAATCGCCCGAAGCAAGGAGCTATCATGCGCCTCTTGACCCGTTTCTCAATTCTCCCGATTGTGGCAGCGGCTTTCCTGTCTAAGCCACTTGCTTCTGCTCCGCCACGCATTCCTTTGTACCAACAATTCCTCAGTCCGGCCTCGCCGCAGGAGGTTGTCGCCGCGCGAAAGGCAGATCGGATCGCCTGGGTCGATTATGCCGAGGGCAAGCGAAACGCCTACGCCGCCGCAGCGCCTTTGTTCACGCCCGTACGGCTGACCAACTTTCTCAAGGACGACGGCATCATGATGTCGGAGATTCGAATCTCCGATGACGGCAGCACGGTCGTGTTCCTGCGCGGCGAGGCTTTGAACCGGGAGGGTTGGGCTCCCAATCCGACCGCCGACCCCAACGGCCCGGAACATGCGATCTGGGCCGCGCGCACCACGGGCGCGGGCGGCGCCTGGCGAGTCGCCGACGCCACCAATCCGGAGCTCGCGCCGGATGGCAGCTCGATTCTCTTCGTCAAGGGGGGACAGATCTTGCGCGCGAAGATCACGCCCGTAAAGCCGGCGAGCGAGGTCGATCGCGGCGAAAAAGCGTTCATTACCGAGTGGGGTGTGCAAAGCTCGCCGAAATGGTCGCCCGACGGACGCAAGATCGCGTTCGTGAGCACGCGCACCGATCACAGCTTCATCGTCGTTCATGATGTCGCGACGCGATCGGTAAAATACATGTCGCCGGGCGTGGACTTCGACACCATGCCGATGTGGCTCGCCGACAGCAAGCATCTGATCTTCATGCGGCAGCCGGGTTTGCCCTTTGGTCAGCAGACCATGCCGGCCGGGCGAGGCGGCGAAACTCCGCCCACGCCAGCGCCCACCACGGCCGCAGCCCCAGCTGGACGTGGCGGAGCCAGGGGCGCCGCGCGCGGCAATCAGGATTCATCCGCCACTCCCGTGGCCGTCAACAAATCCGCGGGCATTATGGATGCCACTTTTAAGGGCGGCTACACGCTCGCCTTTTACAAAGCCGACGTCACGACAGGCGAGGCGCATGAGGCTTGGCACAATCAGGCCAAGGATCCCATCGCGACCAACATCGGAAATGTGCGGCTGGCGGGCGACCTGGTGGTCTTCGAGTTCGTTGTGCCCGGGGGACGTGGTGGGCGAGGCGGACGCGGTGGTCGGGGTGGTCCTGGTGGGAGAGGCGGAAATGCGGAGCCGGAAACTCCGCCGGCCCGCGACGGCCAGACGCCGAAGGTCGACGAATGGGAGCGCTATTACTCGCTCAACCTCATGGATTCGTCCGCTCGTCCCTTGCTGCTGACCACCACCGACGGCCTCATTGAAAATCAGACCTCCATCGCGGTCTCCGCCGACGGCAAAACTTTTTATTACTGCACCAACGCCAAAGATATCGAGCGGCGTCACATCTGGGCCGTGCCGGTCACCGGAGGAACACCCGCACAGATCACCACCGGCGAGGGTGTGGAGACCTATCCGGCTCCGCTGGCGTCCGGCAAGTATCTGGCTACGCTGAGCGCCAGTTGGAATTTGCCGCAATCGCTGGGAGTGTGGAAGTTGGGAGCGCCGGAAGCGGTTGCGACGCAGAAGATCGTCTTCCCCACCTCGCGCCCGGGCTTTCCGATGGACCTGCACGTAAAACCGGAGATTGCGATCACCCATGCCGACGATGGACTCGAGGTCCACAATCAGATCTTCCTGCCCAAGGACCTGAAGCCGGGCGAGCGGCGCCCCGCCATCGTCTTCGTGCACGGCGGTCCGCCGCGGCAGATGATGCCTGCCTATCACTACATGCAGTTCTACCACTGGGCGTACGGCATCAATCAGTGGCTGGCCAACCAGGGCTACATCGTGATGTCGATCAATTACCGCCTCGGCGTCGGCTACGGGCGCTCGTTCCGCATGGCTGCGAATGGCGGCGCCAACGGCAACAGCGAATACAAGGACGTCCTCGCCGGCGGCAAGTATCTGCAAACGAGACCCGATGTCGATCCGAACCGGATCGGCATCTGGGGCCTATCGTACGGAGGCCTGCTCACCTCCGAGGCACTGGCGCGCAACTCCGATATCTTCAAAGCCGGCGTCGATCTTGCGGGCGTCCACCTGGAAGGCAGCTCGCTCGACCCCGAATCGGTTTCCTACAAGGCGTCCGCGATCAGCGCGATCGATGGCTGGAAGTCGCCTGTGCTGCTGATCCAGGGCGACGACGACCGCAACGTCGCCTTCTCCCAAACGGTCGGGTTGGTACAACTGCTGCGCCAGCGCGATGTCTATTACGAGCTCATCGTGTTTCCCGACGACGTGCACGAATCGCTGCTGCATAGCCGGTGGATCTATACGCTGGGCCGCATGGAAACGTTTCTGCACAAATTCCTGTGGGAAAACGCTGGATCGATCGGGAGTAATTAGCGGACTATCCGCGTCGTTATTGCCAACGCAGTCCCCGCCCTGACGGGACGGGGTTATGCTGAATTACCAACACACCTTCCGGTCATCCGCATGCTAACGCATGGCGGCTCAGCATCTGCATGCACTATCGAAATGGCCGGGCGGCTTACTTAAGCATCGCGTACGGAGCCGCCATGCGTTAGCATGCGGATAACAGGTGCGGAACGAAACGGCTGGTGTTGGTAATGATGGGTGATTCCGATTCGCGAATCCCGATTCCACAAGCGCTGTCTTCTTCGTGACCAATCAGCCAGCTTCCAATGACCGTATGCATGCCGCCCAGACGGTTCAGCATCGCCAACTCCTGGAAGATGAATCCTTCAGCGCCGTAGCTCCCTCCGGTTTGCACATCGGCGCCGGCTTCTTGGTGAAGGGTTATGTTGGCGCCTTCGCGGCCCAGCAGTGGCTTTCTGATCCACGCAGTCATCTTGCCCGCGTCTCCGAAACGAGCCTCCAGCAAATTTGGATGCTGGGGGTAAAGCTCCCATAGAACCGGAAGGATTCCCTTGTTCGACAGCAGCATTTTCCATGGCGGCTCGATCCAGATCGTTCGATCTTTGCCGAGGTGCTGCCCAAAATCTTCCTTGACCATCCACTCCCACGGGTAGAGCTTGAACACCGCGCCCAGCGCCCGTTCATCCGGGCCTACGAAGCCATTGCCGTTCCATCCGATTTCTTGGACGGGAAATGTCGAAGCCGTCAGCCCGGCCTGGCGCGCCGTGTCCTCGAGATAAGTGACGGTCATGCCATCTTCAGCGTCGTCTATCGAGCAGAAATTCACATGCTGATCCGGCAGATAGCCTCTCAGCTCCTTCCACCGGGCGATCAGCCGGTCATGAATGGAATTGAACTGATCGGCCTCCGGAAATAAATCCTCGAGCCAATACCACTGGACCACCGCCGCTTCGAGTAGAGATGTCGGCGTGTCGGCATTGTATTCGAGCAGCTTCGGCGAATTCGATCCGTCGTAAGCGAGATCGAAGCGGCCATACAATGAGGGCGGTTCGGCCTCCCATGAGCTTTCAATCAGGCCGATCGCGCTGTCTGGAATCCCCATCCTCGCATAGAGCTTGTTTTCGATAATGTGCCCGGCGGCTCGAAGAGTCATTCCCGCCAGTTCGTTGGTGCTGGATTCGAGAGCTTCCACTTCCTTTGAGGTCAGCTCATAAAAGGCGGATTCGTTCCAATAAGCGGAGTGCCAGGTTAACCCTGCCGCCTCGACCTTCGACTCCCAATCAGCGCGCGGCGTGGAACCGACGCGCCGCATCAGCTTCCGGCCGTATGAGAGGCTGCCGTCGATCCGAAGCCTCCATGCGCTGAGCGTGGACACTTTAGGGCGGAAGACGGACTCACCGCGCCGCCGTGCGCCATAAATTCCGCATAGAGGTCGTAATAGTAAGGGTAAGACTGAGGGTAGCTCATGTTGGTCCGGGAGCCCAGCGAGCAATATCCTCCGCCGCGCACCGCCGCCTGGCAGACCTTGGGGTTGAAAGTCGCCGCTGCGCAAGGATCGGCGCCTTGCTGAGCGCGCACGGTTGCGAGCGTAGCCACCAAAGTCAGCGTGACGGAAGCCGACCTCTTCATAGGAGCGCTCCCAGTCTACCGGCCCGAGTGCCGTGGTTCAATGCAATTCCGACAAGCGGTCCCAGATAAACGGTGAATGGGAAAATAGGTAGTAAGCCCGCTCATTCGGCGAGCGCATCTTGTGGGGCGGCCAATCTTGGCGGCAGCCGCCTTTCAGGCGGCTATTTTCGACTGGCGAAGAGGCGTGCTCGAAAGCAGGCTGCCGCCAAGATTGGCCGCCCTACAGGTTACTGGTGCTGGTTGTTCTTCCGAATCTCCGCCAGACGCTTGGCCAGATACTCCTGATATTCCTTCTGCAGCGCCGGATCTTTCGGACTGCCGTAGATTTCGGAAGATTTGTACTTTCCTTCGTCGAACTTCATCTTGGTCCATTCATCGTGGATGTGAGTAGTGTCGGCCCGGTCGACGATCCCTTCGATAAGCTGCGGAGGCACGAAGGAGACGCCCTCCGGGTCGCCGATCACCACGTCGCCAGGCATCACCGTGACGTCGCCGATGCGGATGGGAACGTTGATCGCGGCTACCGAGGCCCCGCTGATCGGGCTGGGATGCACGCTGCGGAAGTAAGCGGGCATGTCCATTTCCTGAATGCCCTCCAGGTCGCGTACGGCGCCATCCACCACCAGGCCTGTGCTCTTGGTGGCCCTCATGACGTAGTGGAAAAGATTATCGCCGACGATGGTGCCGCCTTCTTTCTTTCCGTAGAGGTCCACTACCAGCACGTCTCCGGGCTGCAACATATCGAGAACGGTCTGGTTGGCCAGGCGATCGATACCCTTGGCGCGAGCCTTCCCGTTCACCACGGCGTCCAGATCGGGGCGCGCCGGCATGAACGCCACGGTGACAGCGCGACCCACCATTTTCTTGTTGGGATGCAGAACCTGCCAGCCATCGGTGTACTGGCTATAAGGGCCTCGTCCGGGACCGCCGCCTCTTCCCCCTGGCCCGCTCACGGCCGGCCAGACGACCAGGATCTCTTCACTCGAAAGTCCGCGTGTCCGCGCCAGCATGCCGTCGGAAACCTTCGGCCGTCCGTCCGGGAAGCGCTCCCCGGTCCAGGCCGGCGTGTATTCGATCATCTGTTCGCGAGTCCAGCCCCACAATTGCGCGTGCGCGGGCGCGGGCGCCAGGATGGGCCAGGACCAGGTGCCCACGGCAAGCGCAATATAGCAATAGCTTTTGCGAATCATGCGAATATTCTCCTTATTTGCGAGTCAACCGCGCCGGCTCGCTTCATGTTTCTGCATCATACTCCACAGCCAGTCGCCGGAGCGCTCATGGTCCCATTGCGGCGTGGGCTCGAAGTAACCGGTATTGGGCGCCAGATGCTGTTTAACCACTTCATCGTTCAAAGTGATGCCGAGGCCGGGCTTGTCCGGGACCTTGATGAATCCTTTATTGATGATGGGTTTTTCAATCCCTTCCACCATGTCCTGCCACCAGGGCACGTCCAGCGAGTGATTCTCGCAGGCTAGAAAATTCTCCGTAGCCGCGGCGCAGTGGACGCTGGCCATGGCGCCGACCGGCGTGCCCGCGTAGTGCATGGCCATCGGCACGCCCAACTCCATGGCGGCCTCGCCGATTTTATGCGTCTCCAGAATTCCGCCGGAGGTCGAAATGTCGGGATGAATCTTACTGACGGCATGCTTCTCGCACAAGTTGATGAAGCCTTCCTTCAAGTAAATATCTTCCCCGGTCAGGATGGGAGTTGGGCTTTCAGCAGTGATGTGCGCCAGCATGTCGGTGTACTGCCAGGGAATCACGTCCTCCATCCAGGAAAGATTGAACTTCTGATACGCCTTTCCCAGCCGGATGATGGAGTTCACGCCGAGGTGCCCCAGGTGATCCATCGACAAAGGAATTTCCATCCCCACCGCGTCGCGCGCGGCCTGCACATATTCGCAGAGCTTCTCGATGCCTTTGTCAGTTATCTCCGTCGCCACGAAGGGATGCGGCAGAGCTCGTTTCTCCCACGTGGTCATCTCCGACGGCTGAGTCACCGTGCCGGGGATGCTTTGCAGCAGGTTGATGCCCACGTCCATCTTGAGCCAGGTGAGGCCCATCTCCTCTTTGCGGGCCTTGAGGCGCTGCGCGAACACCAGAGGGTCCCGCGATTCATCGGTGTCGGCGTAGATCCTGACCCGATCGCGAAACTTGCCGCCCAACATTTGATAAATGGGCACGTTGTACACCTTGCCGGCGATATCCCACAGTGCCTCTTCCACCGCGACCACTCCCCCCGCCTGCCGGCCATGGAAGCCGAACTGTTTGATTTTCTGAAAGAGGAAAGTGATGTTGAGAGGGTTCTCATTCAACAGGCGGCTCTTCAGAAACAGTGCGTATGTGGCGCTGGAGCCGTCGCGGACCTCGCCCAGTCCGTAGACGCCCTGGTTGGTGTCAATGCGGATGAGAGGGCAGGGGCTCGGCCCTGGCTTCGTAACGACCGCCACGCGCAAATCCGTAATCTTGAGCGCTGACGGGCTGGACCTGGTGTTGACATTTTGCTGAACCGGCTGCTCCGCCGCAGCCTCCCGGGATAAAAGCGCACCGCCCATGATTCCAGCCGAGGCCTTAAACAAATCTCGCCGGCCGATTTTATTACTGGGTTTCCACATACACCATTTGCTCCCTCTCATTCCGCTGACTATTCTGTCACACTCGTTCTGATTTTGAGCATCGGATCAAGAATTAATACCGCCCTACATATAAAGGGAGAAGGCGGTACGTAACAAACGCACCCTGGCGAGACTTTGGTCAGGCGGCGTGAACCCTCAACTCGTTCTGGCTCTTCCTGAAACCTCACATCGGGCCTGGCGCATGCGGTGGACCTGTCTGGGATTCAGACGTCTCGAAGAGGCCAAAAAGGGATCATCAAAGGACCGGTAAGGTACCGTCAGGGGCAGCCGAGGGGCGGCGAGAGAACAGGCGGGAACGCAAAGGGGCACTCCTCGGACTTCACGATCGCATGTGCAGATCCGGAGTCGGCTCCGCACCCTGCGCCAGCTCCGGTCGCCTCCGGCTACGCCCTCATGATGTTGGCCGGCTAATTCGAGCGTCAATGTCCCGTCGCTTTGCGGCGTCACCGCCATTCGGGCAAGGGAATTTACCCTTCCAGAGTCCCCTCGAGCGTATACAAAATTCGTCCATCTCTGATGCTAGCGAACGCAATGCGGGCCCGCTCCCTGCCTGGCCCGACAATTCGCCACTTGCCGTCTTCCAAGATTAGCTGCATCTCCTGGCGCTCTCGCCACCAGCGTTGAGTGTCGCCGGGAAGGGCTATCCAGACGTTTTTCCCCCTACGCAACTCGGACAGATAACCCAGCAGGGCACGGTATACCGATAGTGCTCTCTCGTTGAGAAGGTAGTCAGGATGAACGATGAAGCTGATCAGACCATGTTTTTCGAGGATCAACTGAATCTGTTTCTTCCAGAGGTCGATCGAATAGTCGCCGAGAATGTGAAACAGCGAATAGTCTTGGACGGTTGTTAGCGGAAGTTCCACGACTCTGCCTATGAAGTAGGGAAAGACAGTGCAGCACCCGCCACGCTGGGGTTCCAAATGGGCTACATTGGGAACTGACATGTCGTAGCAAACGCCAAGTTCCTCAAACCAATCCAGGTTTCGATACATGCAAGCAGAGCGGAAGCCGGCCGCTCCGAAGTCCTGAACATACTGTCTGATTAGCTTGCTTTGCTTTAGGAAACTTTTCCAGTCTGAAAAGAGGTTCCCTTCATGATTCAGCCCATGCACGTTAATCTCGAAATCACGATGGCGGATCTGGACAAGCAGATCCTTGGATACTGGATATCGCTGCTCGGGTACTAGTTGAAACGAGGCTTTGATGCCAAATTCGTCATCCAGATCCATGAGGCGAGGCACGAAGTCGAGGCCGGCGGTGGTTTCCACATCGTGAGTCATGATGGCAGCACCAGCGGCTCCGTTCGGCCAGAACCAGATAAATGGAACTCTGTCGACCTGCTCGCCGACCAGATCGAGGAGGCATCTTTCCAAAATGTTCTCTACACTCGTGTCGACCGGCCAATTCGGGAAGGACAATTCGTCCCAGTTCCGGAGATAGGTCTGCTGCACCTTCCTTCGGAGCCAGTCCGGCAGCGCTGGTCGGAGGAAGTAATATATCCGCCTAGCAACATTGGTCGAAAGCACAGCACGTATGTGATCATCGTTGGTTGGGTAGCGCTCGAACCGAAGGTCGTCAATAATTCTCGAAGCGTCAAAAGTCCGCCGGGGTGTGAATCCCTCGGGTACGGCGTTCACGGACGGCTCAGCAAGACCATGACTGCTGACCTTTGGTGCACGCTGAAAAGCGGACGGTTGAGAACAAACGGTGTCCGTCCCGAACTGCAAGGAATTTGGTTGTCCGTTCAATTCTTCCGGCGAAAACACAGGTGCCAATACTTCAGGGCATCGGTAGAAATCAATTGCTGCCTTGTTCGTGTTACACATCGGTCTCATGAATTCGAACCGATCGCGGGCACTCAGACCACCAAACGTTTCCGTCTTGGGCTGTTCGATCTGCATCGGCATTATGTCACGTTACGCCGCGCTGCCTGAAATCGGTGGGTTCCAACGCCGCGGGTGTGGCTTCCGTCAAGTCGGAGCTCATACTTCTTTTTGTACCGCCATGCTCACTCTGAAACGAAGGTTGGCGCCTGGGGCAGATGATTGTTCACGGCGAATAGGGCGAGCTCGAGGCGGCTTGAAACGCCGATTTTGTTGAAGATGTTCGTCAAGTGTTGTTTTACCGTTCGTTCGCCGATGGAGAACTCCTGCCCGATCTCCCGGTTCGACCGGCCAGTGACGATTTGAGTGATGACCTCCATTTCGCGCCGGGTCAGGCCGTAGTCCTTGGGAATTGCCCCATTTCCTTGCATCAAAAAGTCATGGAAAGCCTCTGCCATTACGGCGGCACACTGGCCATCGATGCAGTAGTTGCCTGCGATTACGCTTCGAATACTGGTGCACCACGCCTGCAGCGCCGATGTCTTCAGCACGATGCCGTGCGCTCGTAGCTGGAAGGCCTCGATTATCTGCGCTTTCTCGATTCCGGTCTCCGTCATGATGACGATTCGAGTCGGAAACAAGTAGCTGGCCAATCCAC
>Ga0182024_10022040_pt1 | contig 11514 bp, 9 predicted proteins | sample P32metaG_FD_120480 | JGI IMG/M metagenome (GOLD analysis project Ga0182024, IMG submission 120480) | Permafrost microbial communities from Stordalen Mire, Sweden - P3-2 metaG (Illumina Assembly) | ecosystem: Environmental > Terrestrial > Soil > Wetlands > Permafrost | place: Sweden: Stordalen... | reverse complement strand
GGCCAGGTGGGGGAAACGGGCGGAGTGACCGAGCCCGAACTCCACTTCGAGGTCCGCTACGCCGCCACCCCCACCGACCGCGCCAAACCCGTCGACCCGCAACTCGTGTTGCCGAGGTAGGGGCGTCTGCGCCGTGGCCGCCGTCGCGCCGGGTCCGGATGGGTTTCGATCCGCACCCCCATGAAGGCGACAAGCTGATCACCGTCACGATCACGCTCTGAACCGCGTTTCGCTCCACGCCCCCGTGAAGGAGGCGACTGGCGTTCTGGCCAATCCGAGCAGCGTCACGCTGTTTCGATCCACGCCCCCGTGAAGGAGGCGACCTGGCGCTATAAACCAGGGGGGGCGGGTCTCGTTGTTTCGATCCACGCCCCCGCGAAGGAGGCGACGTCATGGTCCTCAACCACCTGATCGAGGCGGTCGAGTTTCGATCCACGCCCCCGTGAAGGAGGCGACCTTGACCGGCGGGTGAGATGGCGACCGTCTCCCTGTTTCGATCCACGCCCCCGTGAAGGAGGCGACTTCATCCCGCCGGGGAAGGCGGCCAGTTCATCGAGGTTTCGATCCACGCCCCCGTGAAGGAGGCGACACCTTGCCGCCGAACGCCAGGCGCTGGAGGTAGACGTTTCGATCCACGCCCCCGTGAAGGAGGCGACGGCCTGTAGCGGCGCGACCGTGACGGCGTAAGGGGTTTCGATCCACGCCCCCGTGAAGGAGGCGACTTTCCAGGCTTTAAGTGTCGACCAATTGAACAATCGTTTCGATCCACGCCCCCGTGAAGGAGGCGACCGGTGGAGATGACCAGGCGGCCTCGAGGACGAGCTGCATCCCCTGGCCGGCAAGTGGTTTCGATCCACGCCCCCGTGAAGGAGGCGACACAACTCTGGGAGAACTTCGAACAGCACGTCGAGGTTTCGATCCACGCCCCCGTGAAGGAGGCGACTTCATCCATGCCCTGACCTGGCTCATCGGCCAGAAGTTTCGATCCACGCCCCCGTGAAGGAGGCGACCCTCGGGAACATACATCCCGCTCGTGGCCATCGGGTTTCGATCCACGCCCCCGTGAAGGAGGCGACACGGCTTTACGGGAGCGCGAGTGCCGGCGCCCTTGTTTCGATCCACGCCCCCGTGAAGGAGGCGACCTCTGGCGGAGCGCGCCCGATCCCAAGGTGGTAGTTTCGATCCACGCCCCCGTGAAGGAGGCGACGCCAAACACCAAGCTCGACATGGCGACGACCGTGTTTCGATCCACGCCCCCGTGAAGGAGGCGACGCGATTGCCCTTCAAGTCGGACGAGGATAGTCGGTTTCGATCCACGCCCCCGTGAAGGAGGCGACCCGTTCCCCACGGCCCTGATCTTGCCCGCCACGGTGTTTCGATCCACGCCCCCGTGAAGGAGGCGACAGTCGCTCACCAGCACCGCGGCGATGTCGTAGGCGTTTCGATCCACGCCCCCGTGAAGGAGGCGACTCGACATCGAAGAGGTCCTGGACGTACTCCGGGGCGTTTCGATCCACGCCCCCGTGAAGGAGGCGACATCCTCGATCTCAAGAAGGTGGCGCTGATCGACTGGTTTCGATCCACGCCCCCGTGAAGGAGGCGACAATCAGTCACCGGCGGCTCGTCGGGCGACTGATAAGTTTCGATCCACGCCCCCGTGAAGGAGGCGACGCGCGGGTCCATGACGTTGTGCCGGCCGGCTATGGAGTTTCGATCCACGCCCCCGTGAAGGAGGCGACCCGACGGCGACCGCTACCTCGAGCCGACCAACATGTTTCGATCCACGCCCCCGTGAAGGAGGCGACGGTCTTGTTGGCCATCCATTCGCCAGGGAGGATGCAGTTTCGATCCACGCCCCCGTGAAGGAGGCGACGGCTAGAGCGGCGGCCATCCATGAGCCTGTTTTTTGTTTCGATCCACGCCCCCGTGAAGGAGGCGACCTTCGAGCAGGACAGGCTCGGCAGTTCCGACTTCATGTTTCGATCCACGCCCCCGTGAAGGAGGCGACGTCCAGGCATGGACTATCGCCCATGCGGTAGGAGAGTTTCGATCCACGCCCCCGTGAAGGAGGCGACGGTGCTCGGGTAGCGGCCCGAGGTCCACCGACAGGTTTCGATCCACGCCCCCGTGAAGGAGGCGACCTTGGCCGTGAGACCTACGCGCCAGGCGCTTTGGTTTCGATCCACGCCCCCGTGAAGGAGGCGACCAGCACGGGCCGATGACGGCGGAGCTGAAAAGGAGGTTTCGATCCACGCCCCCGTGAAGGAGGCGACCCACAGGAAGAAAGCCTAGAGCCGACAGAGGCCAGTTTCGATCCACGCCCCCGTGAAGGAGGCGACGCGATACAGATAGCCTCATATGTTCCTCCCTTGGTGTTTCGATCCACGCCCCCGTGAAGGAGGCGACCCCCGCCGCCGCGCACGCCTCGCGCTGGATGCGGGTTTCGATCCACGCCCCCGTGAAGGAGGCGACCGGCTGCCGCGCGCCTTGTCGAGGCGGTGGAGAAGTTTCGATCCACGCCCCCGTGAAGGAGGCGACGCTCGGAAAGCGGGTTCTTCTGGTAGGTGGTCACGTTTCGATCCACGCCCCCGTGAAGGAGGCGACTTCGCGAGGATCGCCCACCGCCGCGCGCCTTTAAGGTTTCGATCCACGCCCCCGTGAAGGAGGCGACCGGGTGGGGTCGGCCAGGTCGTCTTCACTGGCCAGTTTCGATCCACGCCCCCGTGAAGGAGGCGACCGCCAAACGTCGGGAAGTCGGCAAGCGATTCATAGTTTCGATCCACGCCCCCGTGAAGGAGGCGACGGCTCCCGAATAAGTTATTGAATACCGACATTAAAGAGTTCCGATTCCGCGAAAGTCGGCTGTTCGCGTCCCGTCAGCCAGGGAGGCATTGCACAAGTAGAGCAATCAATTGAAAAACATGATGTTTTTCTGGCGCGATCCGGCCGCATGAATCGTGTTCGCTTTGGGTTCGCACAGACGCGCGCGCTCAGAAAAGCAGCGGGCCTTCGAGGTTGAGAACCGTCTTCGCGCCCACATGTTCGACCCTGCGGCGCCCGTCGGCTCCGAGACGATAGAAGCGCAAGCTGTCCAAAACCGGGTCGACCTCTTGCACCAGCCGCGTTCTGAGCGCGACCCATTGCGCTGGATCCACCTCGCACTCGAACACTGAATATTGCACCCTCTGTCCATAATCCAGGCAGGCTCGAGCCACCCTTCGCAAGCGCCGCCGTCCGGCGGCAAGTTCGGTGTTCACGTCATAGGTGATCAGCATCAGCATGCCGCCACGCTCACTTCCAGATGAAGGCCGGGTAGCCGTCGAGGTCGCCGCGAAGGTGCCGTGCGAGGAGTTGTGCCTGCACGTGAGCAACAAGGCCGAGCGGGGTCGCTTCGCCTAGGAATGGGTGGCGCAGTTCGTCCCGTTTGCGTTCTTGCCAAGCAATCAACACCTGCTTGCGGGCATCGTCGGTAAGCCGCACGCCGCCAGCTTCTTCGACAACGAAGTCGCCCGCCACGATTTGCCGACGGTTGACGAGACTTAACGCGAGGCGATCGGCCAACACAGGACGCAACTCCTCCATCAAGTCCAGAGCCAAGCTGGCGCGACCAGGTCGGTCCGCGTGGAGAAAACCCACCTGCGGATCAAGTCCGTGGGCTTCCAGCGCCGAACGGCAATCGTGCCCCAAGACCGCGTAGAGGAAGGAGAGTAACGCGTTCATGCGATCGAGCGGTGGCCGACGCGAACGGCCGCCGAATTCGAACGCAGGATCGTCGACGCGAACGAGGTGGGAAAAGGATCCGAAGTAAACCTGGGCTGCCTCCCCTTCGAGGCCGCGCAAGGCATCGAGGGCATCGGTGATCAGGCATCGCCGCGCCACATCGGTCAGCCGACGTTCGGCGTCCGAAAGGGATTCGCGAGCGGCGGAACTCACTGCTTCGCCGTGGTCGCGTAGCGCACGGCGCAACACAGCGCGCTGGTTGGCTGTCTTGGCCACTACCAAGCTCCGGACTATCGGCGCCAACCGCAAAGGATCGTCAGCGACGCGGAACTGCGTGCGGCGAAGCAATACATTGCCGGTGCGCGGTCCCTCCATGCGCGAAAGAAACCGGCCGTTGGGCGCCAGGTAGGAAACGGTGATCGCGGATTCCGCACAGGCGGCGAGCAGAGCCGGCGACGCTCCGACTCTTCCGAAACTCACGACGCCAGCGAGCATGTGCAACGGAGCGCGGCCACGCTCCACGCCCTCGACTTCCACCACGAGATTAGCGCCGTCCTTATGCAGCCATGCATGTTCGCTGGTGACGTACAACGTGTTGAGCATTCGCCGCATGGGTGGGCCTCATTCCGCCAACCGCGCCGCGAGCCATCGCGCGATGTGGGGCGGCTTTTCGAGGCGATCAGGCTGACAGGCCGTTTCCATCGAACAGCGCCGACAGGCCGGTGTCCGCACCGGGAGTGGTGTGAAGCCAGCGAGGATGTTGGCTCGGGCCGCCGCCGCCGCGTAGGCCGTGAGGCGCCGGAGTTCGGAATCGAAGGTCACGCCCTGGCGACGGCGCGTCATGCCGTAGAAGAGGGCGCCTTTGGGGACATCGACACCGAGCATCTCCTCGAGGCAGATGGCCTGGGCGCAGAGCTGCACCTCGTCGGCCCGATGGGCCTTGGGTTTGCCGCGTTTGTATTCAACCGGGAAAGGACGCGGTGGCTGACCGGTGAATTCGACGACATCGGCTCGTCCAGCGACGCCCAAGGCAACTGAGCGGAGTGACAATCCGCGCGAGATGCGCACGGCTGGCCGCGTTTCGAAGCCGCCGGCATCGACCCTCTCGTGCAGAACCCGCCCCTCGGCGGTGGCCCCGTCTTCGGCCCATAGACCTTCGACATGGATCAGGGCGCACTGACGAGGGCAGAACAGCTGATGCTGCAAGGCCGACAAGGGGATCAGCCCGTCCTCGACCCGCGGCTCTAAGCGCGGAGCCCCCACAGCGGGCCTAACGCTCGATCACCTCTACCCCGCCGGGCAGACCTTGCTGGTCAACGGTAATGGCGTAGTCCTCGAAGCTGCGCGCGGGCGGCCAGTTGTCGGTGGCATCCGCTCCGATCGGCTGCCGGGAGCCCTTGTGAACGCGCCAAGTCTTGACCCGATCGAAGAGTAAATGCGCGGGCGCGTTTCCCAAGGCGCTGTCGTGGCGGAATATCACCAGCTTTCGCGTCGACATCTCGCCACGGGCCGCGGATCGGTCGTGATCGAACATCGCGCCCAGCGCCTCCCATAGAAGCTTCAGGTCGTCATCGGAGAAGCCCGTACCCTTGATCGGGTGCGAGGCCAGCGGCGCCGATACGAAGCCATGCGCACGATAAAGTCCGTAGGGGACGATGTGCTTTCGCCCCATGGTGCGGCCGCCCTTGGCTTCGGCATCGGCCTCGGTCGTGGCCGCCAACCTCGTTATGGAGATTTCCAGTGGAAGTATGGGCTCGACCGAACGGGCGAAAGCGAGCTGCACGGGCCCCCGCACCTGTCCCGCGTTGACCCCTGTGGTCATCACCGCTCCGAATGTTCGGATGTCCCAAAAGTTGGCGCACATCCACCGTGTCAACTCACGAGCCTTGCCCTCCTCCTTCGGACCCTTCTTCAGCTCGTCGGCTCTTGTGGCCTCCGGCATCAACGCGGCATAGGCGCGCTTGTGCTCGCTGTTCAGCGTCGCGCCATCGCGCATGTAGATTTCCTGACCTGGCAGGGAGTGCCCTTCGGCATCGGACCTGGCGAGCGCAACGTAATTCCTGATCTTGCGCTTGAGGGCGACGTCGGAGACCAGACCCTGGTTGGTCTCCGGATCCAGGCGAGGCAGGTTGCCTGCGTCGGGATCGCCGTTGGGGTTGCCGTTGGTGACGTCGAAGTAGAGAACAAATTCGTGTCGGCGATCGACGCCGTGAACATCACTGCCCATCTTCCTCTCCCTCTGCCTCTTCGTCGCCTTCAACGTCGGCGGCCGGTCGGCCGGCGAATTGCGCTTTCCGCTGGTGGTAATAGCCGATCGCAAATCGGCCCTGACCTTCGAGTTTGAGCGATCGCGGCAGGCCTGGGCTCAAACGGTCAGTGATGTCCGTGATCTCCCGCTCGATCCATCCGCCCTTGCCTTCCCTCCGCAGCTTTCCGAGATGATTTTGCAGGTTTTTGTAAAGCAACGGGAACACGCCGGCCGGGGAGGCTGAGGCAGCGCCGAAGTACCGGTCGCGTATAGTGGAATTCACCTTGCCGAGCGCCAGCCGCTGCGCGGTTTCCATTGCGGCGAAGAGGCGGCCCAATTGATAGGCGGGGTTCGGGTTTTCCCTGTCGAGGCTCATCGGCGTCTCCTGACCTTTTACCGGACGTCCCTCGTCCCGCGCCCTCAACCGTTCGTCGCGCGCAAGCACCGCCCTGATCGCCGCCGCGTGCCAGCCGCTCGCCGGGTCGTCGCCGGCGCGCAGCCGCATGATAACCGCGCTGAGCAGGGTTCGAGGATAGCGCGCCCCGGTCAGAACCGAACGCATCATTTCGCCCGCAAGCATTGGCGGGATGTTGTCGAATTTCTCCTGGAGCGCGGTGGTCTTCATCAGGAGCCGTTGGATCGAAGGTGGCTTGGCCCGCCATGGTCGGGGATCGATTTGAAAATCGGCGTAGTGGTCGGCGAGCCGTCGGGCGAGGACATCGAACTCCTCGTCGAGCCAATATCTGATCGACAGCCGAGCCGCGTTCGGCGCGAGGCCCAAGACGTGGAACCGCGTCCCGCTAGTCAGACGGAGTCCTAATCGCTCGACCGGGCGCCCCTCGGCGATCATCTTCAGGGCGTCACGCAGCTTGGCCGCTTCCGCGCGGTCTGCGTCGTTGTCCGGCTCTGGACCGGGATCAAGCCAGCCAGCGAAAAGCGATTCGGCGGTCGTCGCCGACTCTTCCGCCACGGACTCGGAAGTGTCGGCCCAGAAGACCACCGTCGCATCGCCGAGCGGCCGCGCAAGGCGGTTTCTACTGGTGCGATCGAGCATTCGATTCAGCGCGGCGCCGTATCGAAACGCCGCGACTTCGGATGTTGGCGCGTTGTCCCCCTGCTCCTTGTCATAGGACTTGAAGGCGTCGAGATTGAATGAAACCAGGGCGGCGCCCGATGACTGCGCGCCCTCAACCCCCCTTATGGTCGGGTGGAGGCGCCGAATGGGCCCCTCTGCTCCGGTGACGAGGCACACAGCGGTCGGGCCTTCGGGTCCAACTAGGGCCTCAACCAGACGCTTGGCTGCTGGCCGCTCGTGAATGAACCCATGCTCGCCATCGAGGCGGAAGACAAAGTTGGTGTCGAGCATTTCGGTCGTGAACGGTGACGCATCGAAGCGTCCCGGCTCCCAATTCGTCAGGAAACGGCGGAAGGCGACCAGGCCCTCATCGTCACTCTCTTGGACCATCGACAGATTTCGAACCTTGAACGCCGCATGTTCCTCAGCCGTGCGGCGACTCCCGGTCGCCGTCCGACCGAGCGCATAAGCGGACTTGTCCCAGAAGAGGTTGGGCAGGATCGCCACAGTGCGCGTGACGGCCGCCGGCACTTCGAGGAGGGCGGGTCGAGGGCGCTTGGCCCCGGCGTCACGGAGATCAGTGACATCGATCGGCTCGCCTCGCGTTGAAAGCACCACCGCGAAGCTGATCTTCTCGCGAGAATAGCCGATCGGCTCCGCCTCGCCCCGATCGGCCATGCGGTCATAGTACCGGTCGAGCGCCTGCAGCACGCTCATGCCGTGAGACCTTCGGCCAGGCAGCGTTGAACGTCGAGAACGCCATCTTCCAATCGAGCCCTGAAGAACCGCGAGCTGTTTCCGTTCGCGAAATCGATGTCATGCAACATCCAGCCAAGGTCGCGGCTCCGCTGGTCAGGAGGAAGGTGGCTGGCCGGCAAAGGAGCGCCTTCCGAGATCAATTCGAAACTGGCGGGAAATTCGCGAGTGCCAAGGCAAGGTCGATGGAAGCACTGTCCGCTCGCCGCCCGGCGGTTGAACATGCTTGAGTGTTTTGCCGGCGTGTCGTCGGACTGGGCCTTGGTGGTCAGTTCGAAATGGGCCTCGATGACGTAGTCGACATCGATCAGAAGAGTAGAGGCCCGTTGCTGACGCTCGGCTTCGACGACAAGCCCCAGACCGGCAGTGGAGCGCGCTCGCATAGCCCGTTCTGCGTTCACGGCGCTGGCTTTGGCGCCCACCTCGTTACGTCGGATAGACTGGAAACGGATGGGTTTGAGCACATGGATGCGGTCGATTACCCAAAGGATCGCCGGCTTCCAGTGTACTGCCTCGAGGACGCCGCGCGCCGCCGACGGCGTCATGAGGTCGTAGGAAACCCGCTCGACCTTCATCTCGGGCCGCGTGAAGCAGGCGTGTTCGCCCCAGACCCTCAGTCGCACCCCGAATGTCATTGAGGCCACCTCGGCCGAAAACTGATCACAGAAGTCAGCCATCGCAAAGCGAATGCTGACCTCGTCGTCGGGCTCCCGCTCATGAGATCACATTGCTCTCTGCAGAGCGGTAATACAGTTCTCCGATTTCGAGCCCGGTCTCTGGTCGATAGCGATTGAGATCCTCCAACTTCAGGATCGATGCGCCGAGGTTGGGATGCACAGGGCTCAAAATACCCTCGGTAAGCCAGGTCTCCCGGACACGCCGCGGAATGGCCACCACGAATTGCTGGAGTCGCCGCAGGTCACTGGCGTAGGGGCGATCGGCGCGAGCGATCTTGGCCAACACCCCTTGGGCCTCATCGTCCCACGGCACGACCACAGGCTCCATCGGCGTGTCGATCATGCGGAAGGCGCGCGCGATCGAGTCGAAGCGAAAGGTGAAATCCTTGGCGCGCTCGGAAATGTCCTCCAGGATCGGCCAGACCTCCCCGTCTAACCGAGATGCATCCAGCGCCTTCTCACCCTTTTGCCAGTAGACGAGGCTGAAGTATTCATGGACCGCGTCGAGAGAGAGTGGGTCGGCGTGTCGACGAAGCACCTCGCGACCGGCCTGCCAGAGCGCCTCGACTTCCCGAGGAGCCTTACCCCCGTCTGCAGCTTCGAAGACTACGGTGCGTCCCGAGGAAACGCGCCCCTCACGGTTGCAGCGACCGGCCGCCTGCGCGATCGAATCCAGGCCGGCGGCCGCGCGCCAGACTTCGGGGAAGTCAACGTCAACACCGGCTTCGATTAACGATGTGGCTACCAACCGCATAGGCTCGCCGCCCTTGAGGCGCTCACGGACGGTTTCCAGAACCGCGCGGCGATGACGCGGGCACATGAGAGTCGTGAGGTGCGTCGCGCCAGGTAGATTCTGTATCATCGCGAAGAGCGTGCGGGCGTGGGCGCGGCTGTTGACGATGCACAGCATCTGGGCCTGCTCGTGAAAGCGCGCCGTGATCATTTCGTCGGTCACGGGTCCGGGCCGTTTCTCCACCCGCACCCGTCTCAGCCGCTCGTAAAGAGCCGGCGGATCGGGCGCGAGTTCCCGATCGTCGTCGATCTTGAACCCTCGGGTGAACCCATCCATTTCGCGCAGCGCAGGCTGGGTGGCCGTGCAGAGCACGACTGTCGCATTGTAGTTGCGGGCGAGTTCGTCCAGCGCCGCCACGCATGGCCGCAGCAAGTGAATCGGCAAGGTCTGGGCTTCATCCAGGATGATCACGCTGCCAGCCAAGTTGTGCAGCTTTCGGCAGCGAGACGTTCGCGCGGCATAGAGACTTTCAAAGAATTGGACCGCCGTGGTCACGACGATCGGCGCATCCCAGTTTTCCGCCGCCCGTCTGAGCTTACGCAGGCCGTCGGGACCCTCGTCGTCGGCGGTTCGGACGGTAGACTGTCGTTCCCAATCGAAGCTCGCGTGATGCTCAAGGATGTCAGTCTGGCTATCCAACGCCTTACGAAACACCGCCGCGGTCTGCTCGATGACCGATGTGAAAGGGATCACATACACGACGCGCCGAAGTCCGTGCTTCACCGCGTGCTCAAGGGCGAAAGACAGCGAGGCGAGCGTTTTTCCTCCACCTGTCGGGACCGTGAGGGTGAATAGCCCTGGGGATAGGCCGGCGTGCGCCACGGCATGTTCAAGAACTTCCGCCCGAAGCGTGTTAACGGGAGTCGGATCGGCTTCCTCTCGGACCATCGCCATGTGCCGGCGCAAGCGGTTCCGAAGTTCTCTCAGATCACGGTGCCCTCCGCGCTCGATGATTTCGCCGTTTACCTTCGAATAGAAGCGCTCCGTCTCCAGAAAATCAGCATCCACCAAGCATGAGAAAAGCATGCGACAAATGAACGCCTCCCTGAACCCAGACTCGGGGCCCACGTCTCCGGTTCGGGTCGGAACGAGGGTCGACGTCGCCGCCAGCGGACCGCTGTGGGTCTCCCAGCCGTCGTAGGACTCGATCGGGTAGTCATCGCCAAGCCGCCGGTCCAGGCCTTCGGCATCCGCGAGACCAGCGTGGTGACCGGCGATGGCGAAGGCCAGAAGCCGCCCGATCGACTTCGGATAAGCCTTGAATGCCTCTCTCGCACCGGCCGTGGAGTGATCCGGGCCCCGTGCCCCGCTAACCGGATCCATCGGCTGGCCAATATAGGCTTGGAAAGCGCGGGAGCACTTTCCAATGTCGTGTAAACGGCCCGCAACTCTTGCCATGGCGGCCCAACCGAACACTGCGGCGAACTCTGCCGCTCTATCGCCTACACACCCCAGGTGACGGGATAGCGGCTCCCAGGTTTCGATCGGCCCCCCGGGTTTCGAGTGCGCAAAGACATCGGACACTGCCAAGGAAGAACGCAACATTGTAGCGCGGATTGCCCCCGTGGCAACAGATGTTCCTATTTCGTTTCACCCTCTCATTGGAGCGGCCTGTGCGTCAACCAGTAACAAATCTTAGGCCTCCCGCGCAGTCTGAGGGCAGGATTGGATGTCTGACTTCACCGCCTGGGCCGTTCCACGCGGCCGAACATCGAACCTCCGAACGGCTGCTCCATCAGGGCAGTTGAAAGCTGGTGACGACGCCCGCTGCATCCACCTCCACGAAGAGATTAGGTGTTGCGGCAAGGAGTGGCTCGGCCGCCGTCAGCGCCGATTTGAAGAGCGGCCTCAGTCGTGCGTGGGGAAGGGAAGGGATCAGGATCATCCCCGGATGGTCGCCTCCACGCGCGGCGAGTTCGATGAAGTCGCCGCGGTTCAGCCGAGGGCTGGGACTTCGATCGTTCGCTGGGCGAGATGACCCGCCTCCTTTGCAACCGCGACGAGCGCCTTGCCGCAACACTCGTCAAGCAGCAGGTACATGCACGGTTCGGTCCATGCGTACCGGGGGTCGGCCGCGCCTGGGGCGTGTCCGGTCGAAGAGCAGAGCGGCCTCGATCTGCGCGTCCGTCAGGTCGAGGTCGTCACCAATCTCGATCCGTGTCGCCCCGCGCTTGATAAGGTCGGCGACATGACGGGCCGCGATCCGCGTGCCCTTGATCACCGGCTCACCACCAAGGATGTCTTT
>Ga0182024_10022039_pt1 | contig 11514 bp, 12 predicted proteins | sample P32metaG_FD_120480 | JGI IMG/M metagenome (GOLD analysis project Ga0182024, IMG submission 120480) | Permafrost microbial communities from Stordalen Mire, Sweden - P3-2 metaG (Illumina Assembly) | ecosystem: Environmental > Terrestrial > Soil > Wetlands > Permafrost | place: Sweden: Stordalen... | reverse complement strand
CCGGAGCGCTGGATATCGATGGCGGGAAAGACCCGCTTGTCGACCAGCTTGCGGTCCAGGATGACTTCCATGTTGCCGGTCCCCTTGAACTCTTCAAAGATGACCTCATCCATACGCGAGCCAGTGTCGACCAGGGCGGTGGCAATGATGGTCAGCGACCCGCCTTCCTCGATGTTCCGCGCCGCCCCGAAGAAACGCTTCGGACGCTGCAGCGCATTGGAATCGACACCGCCCGAGAGTACCTTGCCGGAGGGCGGAACGATGGTGTTGTAGGCGCGCGCCAGGCGCGTAATCGAGTCCAGAAGGATGACCACGTCGCGCTTGTGTTCCACCAGCCGCTTGGCCTTCTCGATGACCATCTCCGCCACCTGCACGTGGCGAGCCGCGGGCTCGTCAAAGGTGGAGCTGATGACTTCACCCTTCACCGACCGCTGCATGTCGGTCACTTCCTCGGGCCGCTCGTCGATCAGAAGGACGATCAGGGCGATCTCCGGGTGGTTGGTGGTGACGGAGTTGGCGATCGACTGCAGCAGCATGGTCTTGCCGGTGCGCGGCGGAGCAACGATGAGGCCGCGTTGGCCTTTGCCCACCGGGGTCAGCAGATCCGTGACCCGCCCGCTGGTGTTTTCGTGGACGGTCTCCAACTTGATCCGCTCCTGCGGATACAGAGGCGTCAAATTGTCAAACAGGATCTTGTTCCGCGTCTCTTCGGGAGACTCGAAGTTGATGGCCTCGATTTTCACCAGGGCAAAATATTTCTCCCCTTCGTGAGGAGGACGCACGTTGCCGCTGATGGTGTCACCGGTCTTCAGATCGAATTTGCGGATCTGCGAGGGCGAAACATAGATGTCGTCGGGGCCGGGGAGGTAGTTGTAGTCCGGGGAACGGAGAAAGCCGTAGCCGTCGGGCAGAATTTCAAGCACACCTTCAGCGAAGATGTGGCCTTCTTTTTCACTCTGGGCCTGAAGGATCTTGAAGATGAGATCCTGCTTGCGGAGGCCGCTGGCACCCGGGATTTCTAGGGTGCGCGCAATGCGGCTGAGCTCCGTTATATTTTTTTCTTTTAACTCGGAAATGGTCATTGTCACCTACGGGTGGGAAAGCTGTGGGGGGTTTACCGGGAAGGAAGCTTGCGGTGTGTTGGGGTTCGGGTTTTGGGGGAGGGGAGGCCCAGAACAGGGCCGCGCTAAGCTGCGCGGCGCTGCTGGAGCTGAGATGTTTCCGGAGTAGAGGCGGGTGCCGCCGCCGGGCTCTCATGATGGAAGCGGACTAGAACCTCGTTGGTGGTGTCTTGCAGCCGGGTATTGGGCTTGTGCAGCTTACGGGTAGCCTTGGAAGCCAGCTGACATAGGGTGTAGCGATTCGTGACGTGGGCAAGTGCCCCAAAGATAAGATCAGAGCGCATCTCGATTCTCCTTCATCTTTTGACCGTCCATTTGCGCATTTTCAGACTTCTGAGCTGTCTGCCTCGCGCAGCGTCGATCGATTTTTCTATCTGTTAGACGCAAATGTTCGCTTGCGGGAACAATTTTTTCGTCTGGGTTTCTTGTTGTCCAACCGGATACTGGTAATCATTCCCTGCGCCGCTAAGCCGGCGCTCCCGGCGGATTTCCCTCGCGCGGAACCTTCATCCAGAGACGCTTTAACGGCTCGGTCTCTGTCTCTCAGGTTGCGCATGCCTTAAAACCACGTGCATGTCGCGCTGCTGTGACCTCTTATGACCAACGAGTTACGTCTTCCGGACGCCCGGCACTCAAGCTGGATCCCGGCGTAGGACGCCAAGCGTCAAACCTGCTTGGTTTCCGTATCTGGGTTCTCGCCTTTGCCGGGAAGCGGACCGCCAAACTGGTAATGGCGTAAGATTCAAGGCCGAATAGGGCGTTCTCGCTAAGCCATGTAGAACTTAACGCGATCGAAAGTGGGGGTCAACACTTTTTTTCATAGAAATTACTCGAATGGTTCCCAAAAATGGAATACACCGGAAAAAGCCTCATGGACCGGCGCCTGGGCTCCGAATGTGTGCTTGCGTGGGGGGTGCATACCACTCTAGGCAAGTTTTGACCAACTGCTACCATGAGCGAAGGCATCGCCGATCTCAATGTTCAAGAAGCGAACTCATGACGTCCCGCAGCACGGCCCCGAGGTCCCGGGCGGAGAGCACCCTACCGCCGACCCGGCCTTATCCTCAACCACCCTGGTAAAGGTGGAGAAAGGCTCGCACCGGCCTATGTGGGAACTTCTACTCCAAATGCGCGTTCTGCTGCCTTACCTTGCCCGGCTGGTTCCGCTGCTCGATCGAGGCCTGCTCAAGGCCGCCACCCCAGACCTCACCGATCTTCGCGCGGGAGTGGTCGAGATGCAGACCAGCAGCCGTGATTTAGAAGTCCAGGCCCGGAACCAGGCGCTCCAGCTCGAACGAATCGAGCAGCAAATGGCTCGTCTGCGCGTGGTTCACGAGAACAGCCTCGAGGAGACCCGCAGCCTCGCTGCTGGGATGAAGTTGCTCCGCCGCTGGATGCTCACCTTCGCGATCGTGATTGTTCTGCTGCTCCTCGCTTCGGTGGGGATGGCCGCCTTCATGGTCATCCATCCGTAGGTGATCGGGCGGCTGCTGCCCTTCCCACCGTTTATTGATGGTATAAAAACTATTTCCCTGACATCAACTCGATTTATAGAGCTGGCCTATTTCCGGGCGATCGCTCCGGCCTTTCTGTTGCCAGTTGTTCCAATCGGGGACTAGGATACGCGGTAGTTCGGTGCAGTCCTCTTCGTGGACGTACCAGATCTCCCCTACGAAGTCGTTCCAGGCCTCACGATAGCAAAGAAAGCTGACGACTTCCGTTGTCAGCGTACGTGGAGTGACTCTCTATGGCATGGTATGCCTATTGTATTAGTGAAAAGCAGGCGTTTCCTGAACTTAGCCGCCATCGAAAACCCATTCCTATGGAATCGGTGATGGGAATCTCAGGAAATCAAATCTTCCTCTATCCAGCCAGCGACTTAGCAGTTATCGTCAGTGAACATCATCCCTTAGAAAACCTGGACCAGAAAGCAGCCGTCGAACACGCACGCGTGATCAGCGATTGTTTCCAAGTGTCTACTGTTCTTCCTTTTCGCTTTGGCACGGTCTTCGCTGACGACGAAGCCCTGAGAAAGTCGATTCGATCCAATCAGCGGCAGTTTCTTGCTAACGTTGACCGTTTGCGCGGCAAGGCGGAGATGCATCTCAAAGTGCTTCTGGATGACTGCTGCCGCGAGCAGGGCACGCCGGTTCCGATGGACCGTGTAGGCAAAGAGTACCTGTCGAGCCTGCGGGAGAATGCCACTCGGCAACGCGAGCGCCAAACCAAGGCGCGTGCCGTTTCGGTGCAGATGCACCGTATGTTCAGCCCACTTGATGAAGAGATCAGTTGCCGCAGGATGGATTCCGGCAAGATGCTGCTCGACATCGCTCACTTGATCGAACACAAGGGTATAGAGCGCTATCAGAACAAGTATTCAAGCGCCAGTCAGCAATTGAAGGACTGCCATATGCAGCTTTCGGGGCCGTGGCCGCCTTATCACTTCGTGCAGCGGCTGACCCGTCCTGTGCCGCATCAACAAAGCCATGCGGTAACTGCCTAAGACGATTGTGTGGATTGAACCAAAACCCCGGCTGGTTAGCCGGGTTTTTTGTTGGTGATCAGCAGTTCCCTGTAGGCCGCTGCGTGAGAACCTGCCAGTTCAGGATTCAGTCCCGAAGGGACAGCTGAGAGTAGCCCAGCACGCAGCGCTGGGTAGGGTATACGAGCGAAGTCCAGTCCCGTAGGGACGGCTGAAAGTAACTACAAGCCGTCCCTACGGGACCGGTGGGTTCTCACGCAGACACTTTAGCCCCTGAGGGACCTGTCTTCCCGTCCCTTCCCGTCTTTTTCCGCAGTCTGTATGGCGTTAGCGCGCACACTTCTCCCGGCGCCGCAAAAACGCTCTCTAGGAAACTTTGTTCGCGGCAGGCATGTTCTTCTTGCGTCGGCTCAATACGAAACTGGCGCGGGAACGGCGCTTAGCGGAAGCGTGGTCGATCTTGCGCCAAAACGCCACAAAGTAATCCACGGCGGAGATAATCGACACCAGGACCATGAAGTAGATGGCGGCGATCGCGATCCACTCCACCGGCAGGATAAACCAGCCGAAGTGCCATTCATACCACCCGTGCGCCAGGATTACGGCGACGACCGACACGATCTGGATCACAGTCTTCAGCTTAGCCAGGTCGCTGGCTTCGATGGTGAACCCTTCCGAGCTGGCGATCGAGCGCAGACCGCTGACCAGAAACTCACGGCCAATGACCAGCACCGCGATCCAGGCCTTCATGAGGTGGGGATTGAACTGTACCAGGCAAATGTAGGCGGCCGTAATCATCAGCTTGTCGGCCAATGGATCGAGCAGCATGCCCATGGTGGTGATTTGACCGCGTTTGCGCGCCAGGTAGCCGTCAACGCCGTCAGTGATGGAGGCCAGGATGAATATCAGCGACGCGGCAATTTCCTGCTCACCGTGGATGCTATGGAAGGGAAAGAAACTGGACAGCATCCAGATGAGCAAAGGAATGCAACAGATGCGGCTCATCGTGATGGAGTTCGGCAGGTTCACGATCGACTCGGCTGGGTTGAGGAAAGGCCGGGGGTAGCCCTTCTGATCATTATGCACCAGCCACCTGTGGTAACGGCTGGGGTGGGGACCGCGGGCTGGGCCCCACCCCAGCGAATCACGCGATCAGGCGTAGATGCCGCGTTGCTTGATGGTGAAAGCAACCCGGTCGATGGCCAGCATGTAGGCGGCGATGCGATTGTTCACCGCGTGCGCTTCCGCATAGCGAACTACGTCGCCGAAGCTCTCCGTCAGGATGCTTTCCAGCTGCTCGTTGACCACCGCTTCCTTCCAGAAATAGCCCTGGCGGTCCTGTACCCATTCGAAGTAAGAGGCGGTGACGCCGCCGGCGTTGGCCAGAATGTCGGGGATGATGAAAACCTTCTTATCGCCCAGAATTTCATCGGCAACGGCTGTGGTCGGCCCATTGGCGCCTTCGCAAACGATGCGCGCCTTGATGCGGTCGGCATTGCGGCTGGTGATGACGTTTTCCGTGGCGGCGGGGATGAGGATGTCACAATCGGCCACCAGCAAGTCGGAAGAATTCGCTGCTTCGGCGCCCCTGAAGCCCAGCACGGTGCCGTTGCGCTGGCGGTATTCCAGCAGCAGGTGGATGTCGATGCCGTTGCTGTTGTAGAGGCCGCCATCATATTCCGCGATGCCCAGGATCTTGTAACCCTTCTCCATCATCAGCTTGGCGGCATTGGAGCCCACGTTGCCGAAGCCCTGAATAATCACCCGGCAGCCTTCACGCTGCATATTCAGGTAACGCAGAGCCTCGTCGCACACCACGCCGATGCCGCGGCCCGTGGCTTCGCGGCGCCCCCGCGAGCCGCCGATGTTGAGCGGCTTTCCCGTAACCACGGCGGTCACAGTCTGCCGCATATGCATGGAGTAGGTGTCCATGATCCAGGCCATGACCTGCTCGTTGGTGTTGATGTCCGGGGCCGGGACGTCCTTTTCCGGTCCGATAAACTCGATCAGCTCGGAGGTGTAGCGGCGGGTCATGCGCTCCAGTTCGCCAATGGACATCGCCTTGGGATCGCAGATCACGCCCCCCTTGGCCCCCCCAAACGGGATGTTGACCACGGCGCACTTCCACGTCATCCAACTGGCCAGCGCGCGCACCTCATCCAGGGTCACATCGGGCGAATAGCGGATCCCGCCCTTGCCGGGACCGCGCGCAATCGAGTGTTGCACGCGAAAGCCGGTGAATACCTCGATGCCGCCGTTGTCCATCATCACCGGGATGTGCACGATGATTTCGCGCGAAGGATAGCGCAATACCTTCCATAGCCCTTCATCCAGGTTGAGTTTCTGCGCAGCAAAGTCAAATCGGGCAGCCTGGGCTTCCCAGGGATTAATTTCCTGCTCGAGGGATACAGTTTGCATAACCAATTCTCCAAACATGGACTGCGTTGGCAGTCCGCCAAGTCCCACCACGGTTGAGCCGCTCGCACCCGGGCGGGACGGCGCAGGCACTACGACGGGGCGAAACCGGGGGAAAGATCATTTCCGGGTTTCCGCTCCCAGCGAGTCCTGTGCGCTTATCGCGCCAGCTTGGCCGGGACCTGTTTCTCTACTACCCCAAACCTATCGAGTATAGGCGTCATAAAAAGCCCGGGCAAGCACTCCAGGCCCGGGGCTTCAACGATTTAGATGCCCATACAGGAGAAATGCTCTACTCATTACGTGCTTCCGGCTATGGCCATTTAGTATGAGCAGGAATGTCGGCAGACCTTGCCATTTCGCCCCCTCGTGCTGAATTCCTCCGGTTGGCGGCAACCCATACCCTGGTCCCGGTCTACCGCACGCTCACAGCCGACCTCGAAACCCCCGTTTCCGCCTTTCTGCGGCTCGCCTCCGATGAACCACAGTCGTTTCTCCTTGAATCCGTGGAAGGTGGCGAAAAAGTCGGTCGCTATACCTTTATCGGCGTCCGGCCCTACCGCACCATCCTGGCCCGCGGACGTACCATTGTCGTCAACGAGCGCGGCAAGAGCCGATCTTTGCAGGGAGACGTCTTCGCGCTGTTGAAGGAGCTGCTGGGGGGGCAGAAGCCCGCGCGCATCGCCGGGCTGCCGCCCTTTACCGCGGGCGCGGTGGGCTTCTTTGCCTATGACGTCGTGCGGCAATTGGAGCGGCTCCCCGAGCTGGCCGAAGACGATCTGGGTGTCCCGGATGCCTGCCTGATGTTCTTCGATGAGGTGCTGGCCTTCGACCATGTGCGCAAGCAGATTCAGCTCATCGTAACCGCGGATCTTTCCCGCCAGAAGCCCACGGCCGCGTATGCGGATGCGAAGCAACGGCTGGGCCGCCTGGAAAAGCGCTTGGCCCGACCGATCCCGAAGCCACGGCGCGCCCCGCCCCGGGGCAAACTCTCTGTGACCAGCCACACCCTCAAGAAGGACTTTCTGGCTTCCGTGGCCAGGATCAAGGAGTACATCGCCGCCGGCGACATCTTCCAGGCCGTGCTTTCGCAGCGCTTCGAATTGAAGCCGGGAGTCGATCCCTTCTCCATCTACAGGGCTCTGCGCATCGTCAATCCCTCGCCCTACCTGTATTTCTTGCGTTTTGGCATGGAGGACCAATCTTCCACTTACCTGGTGGGCTCTTCGCCCGAATTGCTGGTGCGCGTGCAACAGCGCCATGTCGAGTATCGCCCCATCGCGGGAACGCGTCCGCGTTCTGGCAACGAGGAAGAGGATTTGCGCATCGAGCAGGATCTGTTAGCGAATGAGAAGGAACGGGCGGAGCACGTGATGCTGGTCGACCTGGGTCGCAATGATGTCGGCAAGGTATGCGAGTTCGGCACTGTCCGCGTCAAGAGCCTGATGCATGTCGAACGTTACTCCCACGTAATGCACCTGGTCAGCGCCCTTGAGGGCCAACTGAAGCAGGGCCTCTCGGCAGTTGACGCATTCTGCTCCTGCTTCCCGGCCGGAACCCTGAGTGGTGCGCCCAAGATACGCGCGATGGAGATCATCGAAGAACTCGAGCCGACGCGCCGGGGCATTTACGGTGGCAGCGTTTTCTACGCCGACTTTTCCGGAAATTTCGACTCCTGCATCGCCATCCGCAGCATGCTGCTCAAGGGAGACCAGGGCTACATCCAGGCAGGCGGCGGCATCGTGGCCGATTCGGTGCCGGAAGAAGAGTATGAGGAGTCGGTAAACAAGGCCAAGGCAGTGGTAAGGGCCGTCGAAAGGGCGCGGGCCACAGCCTCAGAGCACGTCAGGAAGTAAGCCAGGGCTCCGAAGCTAAGCGAAGGGGTGGCCCAGGTTCGCACCAGCGTACCTGGGCTTGGATTGATGGCCGAAGGCCCACCGCCGCTCTGGCTGGAGCTACACTGGAACAAGTGGTGCAGCATGGTCTTCGTTCTCGACAACTACGACTCGTTCACCTACAACCTGGTGCAATACATGGGTGAGTTGGGGGCCGAGATGACCATCTGCCGCAATGACCAGTTGACGGTCCAGCAGGTGGAGGACCTCAATCCGGAGCGCATCGTCCTTTCTCCCGGACCTTGTACCCCACAGGAAGCTGGCATCAGCATTCCGCTCATCCGGCATTTTGCCGGCAAGGTGCCCATTTTGGGCGTCTGCCTGGGGCATCAGGCGATCGGCGCCGCCTTTGGTGGAAACGTAGTGCGTGCAGCGCAGTTGATGCACGGCAAAACCAGCGCGGTAGAGCACGACGGCCGCAAACTCTTCGCCGGCCTGCCTAGCCCCATGACCTGCACGCGCTATCACTCGCTGATCGTCGCCGAAGAGGGTCTGCCCGGCGAGCTTGAGGTCACTGCGCGGGTCCAAAACGGTAACAGCAAAGGGACAATCATGGGTCTGCGGCATCGCCGCTTTCCCATTGAGGGTGTCCAGTTTCACCCCGAGAGCGTGCTCACGGTAGACGGCAAGAGCCTGATCCGGAACTTCCTCTCGCTTTGAGAAGTATGGGGATAATGCTCCTCGACAAGCTACGACCACTCCTGCTCATCGCCTCTCTGACGGCTGCTGGACTGCCGCTGGCGGCCCAGCAGCCCATCGGACGGACCACGGCAACCGAAGTGCAAGTCTCCGGCGCAGTCGACGTTTCTCATGGCGAAATGCTGCTGGGCAACGGCAGCGAGATCACCGCTGGAAAACAAGCGGTGAAGATCACCTTGCAGCGCGGCGGAGAACTCCGCCTGTGCTCCACCAGCAGTGTTCACCTGTCGAAGGACCGCTCCATCGCCGACCCGGCCAGCAGCGCGCTCATGATGGCGCTCGACCGCGGTGCGATCGAGGCCAACTATGCGGTGGGCAAGTATTCCGATGAGTTGCTCACGCCCGACCTGCGCATCCTTGTTTCCGGCCCGGGAGAGGCCGACCTCAGTGTCCGCGTAAATACCAAGGGAGATACCTGCGTGGACAATCACGGCGCCAACGCGCCGTATGTCACGGTGAGCAGCCAATTGGAAGGCGGAGCGTACCGGGTGCTGCCGGATCAGCGCGTCACCTTCGAACATGGCAGTCTGCGGGAAGTGGTGGATCATGAGCCCGAGTCTTGCGGTTGTCCGGCAGTGCCGGTCACGTCCGTGGCGACCGCTGGGAATCCAGCAGCCAAGCCCACACCGGCTGGCCGGCCGGTGGGCGGCCCTTCCTCCACCCCTGCGGACACGGCGTTCCCGATCGCAGAAAGCGAGGGACTTGCTGCGCCTCCCGCGCCAAAAACTACGCCCGTGGTTCCTACCGGGGAAACGCACGCTCAAGTTACCGTTCCGCTGATCTACAACGGAGAGATTCCTCCTGCGATACCGGCGTCTCCTCCGACTTCCGCCCCTCCTGAGGGCGCCTCGCCGCCTCCGGTTGCACCCGCCGTTACCGCGCCCACCGTGTCCACCCTACCCGACCCGGATCCTGTGGCCGCCCCGCCTGACGAGGTGACGGTTCCAGAGGCAACAGCGCCACCGCCGGTCGCAGCAGCCCCGGAAAAGAAATCAGCCAACGGCAACGGCCTCTTCCATCGGATCGGCCACTTCTTTTCCAAAATCTTCGCCCAATAGAGCACGTTGCCGACGCTGCTTGACCCAGGCGTTCCCTCAAGGGAGGCGCTACAATCGGTTGTTGGGGTGATCGCGTTCTGCCTCAAGCATTCCAGCGAGAGATGAAGGAGTTTTCCCTCTATGGCGATTCCCGCCACACAGATGCGCCCGGGCATGATCATCAAGCACAATAACGAGCTGCACACGGTCTTCAGCGTCGAGCATCGGACCCCCGGAAACCTGCGCGCATTTATCCAGGCCAAGCTCCGCAATTTGCGCACCGGCGCCATGTTCGAGCACCGTTTCCGCTCTCCGGACCCCATCGACCGGGTCATTGTCGACGAAATCTCCATGGATTTTCTTTACGCCGACGGCGACGACTACTACTTCATGAACACTGAAAACTACGAACAGACAAACCTGAAGGGCAGCACGCTGGGGGATGCCATCGAGTATTTGATCCCCAATCTTCAGATCAAGGTCTCGTTTTTCGATGGCGTGGCGGTGGGCATCGAGTTGCCGCAGACGGTGGAAATGACCGTGGTCGAAACCGAGCCCGGCCTGAAATCGGCGACCGCTTCTTCGGTAACCAAACCGGCCAAGCTGGAAACCGGCCTGGTGGTTCAGGTGCCCCCATTCATCAACGAAGGGGAAAAGATCCGCGTCGACACCGCCGAGGGCGCCTATCTTTCCCGGGCATGAGGCTCGTTTGCAATGGTTCGCTACTACGTTGTCAAAGGCCGCGTGCAGGGGGTTGGCTTTCGCTGGCTCGTCCATCGTGAGGCAGGCCTTCGCGGATTGAAGGGTTGGGTTCGCAATACCGAAGGAGGCGAGGTCGAGGTCATGGTTGCCGGCAGTCCGGAGCAACTGGCTGAACTTCGCGCCGTACTGGAACGCGGCTCACGTGGCAGCCGCGTCGATGCGGTCCAAGAACGCGACATGGATGAGGCGATGGCCGAGGGCCTCGAATCATTCCAGATTGAAGGAGCCTGGTAAGTACGCATGACTCTCGCCCCGATTAACTGTGAGCCTCTGAAATCTCTGATCCGAACCATCCCCGATTTCCCCAAGCCAGGCATTCTTTTCTACGACATTACGACCCTGCTCAAGGACAAGAAGGGCTACGCCACTCTGGTCGACGCCCTGGCAGCGCACTACATCGGCTTGGCGGATGTCGATTTGGTTCTGGGCATCGAGGCGCGCGGATTCATCTTCGGTCCCGCGCTCGCCTATCGCCTGAATGCCGGTTTCGTACCCGTGCGCAAACCGGATAAACTGCCCGCTGAGACAGCGCGTGTAACCTATGACCTGGAATATGGAACCGATGCGCTGGAGATCCATCTCGACGCAATCGAGCCCGGGCAGCACGTCCTGATCGTGGATGACCTGCTGGCTACCGGGGGGACGATGGAAGCAACCGTGAAGCTGGTGCGCCAGCTGGGCGCCAGGATTGTCGGTCTTGCCTTCGCTATCGAGCTCGACTTTCTCCATGGACGCGAACGGTTCAAAGACATCGACGTCTTCAGCCTGTTGCATTACAGCGAGTAGGCCGCAGCGGCGCTTTCGTTATGCTATACGGCTCTGCGACCGCCGCCCAGCAGGTGGATGACCAGGGCCACCGCCGCGATGATGAGCAGGATGTGCAGGGCGAATGCGGCGATGTGAAACAGCAAAAAGCCACCCACCCAGAGCAAGACCAGGACAACCGCAAGAGCCAGCCACATTGCCAGTGCACCTTGCGCCGAGTATCTCATCGCCGGCGGGTGAACGCATAGCGCGAAGGTTTAGTTCCGAGACGTAAGATACAGGAGACGTAAGAGGAGCGATGAGCGACGATGCTTCTGCACACATCTGATGGTGACGTT
>Ga0182024_10022038_pt1 | contig 11515 bp, 10 predicted proteins | sample P32metaG_FD_120480 | JGI IMG/M metagenome (GOLD analysis project Ga0182024, IMG submission 120480) | Permafrost microbial communities from Stordalen Mire, Sweden - P3-2 metaG (Illumina Assembly) | ecosystem: Environmental > Terrestrial > Soil > Wetlands > Permafrost | place: Sweden: Stordalen... | reverse complement strand
CTTGTTCCTACTTCTGGCAATTGTCCTCCTCGGCCTGTCCTTCACTGTCCATTTCCTGTGGATTGCTGCAGTGGTACTTGGCGTGTTCTGGCTGGCAGGCTTTGCGTTCAGGTTGGGGACTGGCGGTAGCCGCTGGTATTACTGGTAAATTTGCCCGCGGGGGCGCAGCGACGTCAGGGCGACGTCCGCCGGACCGCAAGTAGAGCAATATCGTCCTCCGGGATGCTTTGCCCAACAAGGCGTTGCATTACCCGGGCACAAAGAACCTCAGGATCGGCCGCTTCGACTGCCGCCAACAACCGGCTCAGCCCGGCGGCCAGATCCTCTCCCCGGCGTTCTATGAGACCGTCAGTGTACAAAAGCAGAACTCCCTGATCCGGCAGCGAAAGATCGGTCACGGTACGGCGGAGATCGCTTAACACACCGAGCGGCGGGTCGACTTCGACATTAGCAAATTGGGTCTCTCTGTCCAGGTACGCTAATACCGGCGCCGGATGACCAGCGCACGACACCTGAAACTCGTCGAATGGTGGCTTGGACCTGGCGCACACAACCGTCAGCATCCACCCGGGCTCGAAGTGCTGGACCCTGCGGTCCAAAAACTCCAGCACTTCCGCCGGTGACAGGCCCAACAGCGCGTACGAGCGCAACGCGCTGCTTACACGGCCCATGATGACCGCGCCCCGCAAACCGTGGCCCGCCACATCGCCCGTCACGACCCACAGTTCGCCGGTGGGCAAAACGAAGGCGTCATACCAATCTCCGCCTACCGCCCGGTCGGTGGGGGCGTAGCGAGCGGCGAACTCGAGGCCTGGGCAGGACGGGAGAGCCGTAGGCATCAATCCCCGTTCCAGCAGCTCAGCGGCGGCTCGCTCAGTAGCGAGGGAGTATGACTGGACCGCTCCGGCAACACTGGCCGCGACCACCTCGATGAGATCGCTGTCAGCTGGTCCGAAACGCTTGTCGGTGAGGCTTCCCACGTGCAGGACGCCGATGACCCTGTCATTGCTAAGAAGCGGGGTGCCAAGCATTGTGCGGATCCCCTTTTCCTGAAGAAGGGGGTTCACTGTCGTCGACAGGTCGACCTTGTCCAGGACGACAGGATGCTTGAGCTCTGCGACACGTCCGGCAAAGCCCTTGCCCAGAGGGATACGGGCTCCCTGACGGACCTCCTCCTCGATGCCAGAGGCGGCCCGTGCCACAAGCGCCGTCCCACCCTCTTCCAGGAGAAGGACCGCAGCGGTATCGGCGTCGAAGATCTCCCTCACGCTGTCGGCTAGCTGATAGAGGAGCCGGTCGGTGTCCGCGTCGCCGTGGGCGACCTCGACTGCCGACGACAGTTTCCGCAAGCGCTCAAGACCAGATACTTCCGGGCCCCGCATGTGCCGGAGCATAGTGGCTAGCCAGGGTCATGGGCTCGGCGAGCTGGTTGCTATAAAGCAGCCCTTCGGCGCGCAACCTCGAAACAGGCCACTGCGGCGGCGGCTGCAACGTTGAGCGAGGCCAACGGCCCTGACTGAGGTATCCGGGCAAGCACGTCACAGCGCTGGCGTACGAGGTGGGAGAGACCTCGGCCCTCAGAACCGAGGACGAGGGCTATTGGGCTGTCCAGCAGGGTGGACCGCCAGAGGTCCTCCTTTCCGGCTGGGTCGAGACCGACGGACCAAATACCGGCCTTGGTGAGCTGCTGGAGGGCTGCGGGGATCCCAGGCACTAGTGAGATCGGGACGTGTTCGATGGCTCCCGCGGCGGCTTTGACCGCTGCCGGGGTCAGAGCCGCCGAGCGGTGGTGAGCAACGACAACCCCCCCGACCCCCGCGCACGTCGCGCTACGCAGCAAGGACCCGAAGTTCCCGGGATCGGTGACACCATCAAGCACCAGGAGGAACTGGGGACGCCCCTGAGCGCCTGTGACGAGGAGGGAAACCAGAGGGACCGGGACTACGGGGTCGGCCCAGGCGATGACCCCCTGCGGTGCACCGGTCCGCGCGACCTGCATGAGGTCGTCCGCAGTCTTGACCAGGACCTGCACTCCCCGGTCATGCGCGAGCTGGGCCAACGGGGATATCGAGCCGCTCGCGGACTGTGCGCCTACGACCCAGACCCGGTGGGTACGGCGCCGGCCCGCAGCGAGGAGCTCATGCACGGCATGGCGGCCCTCGACCTGCTCCCCACCGAACCCGTCCGGACGTCCACCGTCCTTCATTTCTCCTCTATCAGGGTGACCGCCAAGCAAGCAATACCTTCCTCCCGGCCGAGGGCGCCAAGACCTTCTCCCCGTTTCGCCTTGACGGACACCGGGGCGCCGATCACCCCCGAAAGCACCCGCTCCATCGCCTCTTTGAACGGGCCGAGCCGGGGGGACTCAGCGATAACAGTGCAGTCCACGTTGATGGGGCGCCAATTCCGAGAGAGCTTGTCGACAACGCTGGCCAACAACCCCACGCTGTCGGCACCGGCAAGCGATGGGTCGCTGTCGGGGAACAAGGACCCGAGATCGCCGAGCCCGGCGGAACCGAGCAACGCATCGGCGACGGCATGGCAGACGACATCGCCGTCGCTGTGGCCCTTCAGCCCTCTGCCGTCCAGGCGTACCCCCGCAAGAACCAGAGCCCGGGCGGGGTCGTCACTGAAAGGATGGATGTCGAAACCCTGCCCGACCCGCAGGCTCACGGCGCGCCGGGCCCATCTGGCTCGTCTGGAGCTGGGTTGAGCGACAGCCACATCTCCGCCAACGCGAGATCAGGGGGAGCTGTGACCTTGATGTTGCTCGGCTCGCCTGCGACGCTGACGACGCGCCCCCCCATCGCCTCAACCAAGGCGGCGTCGTCGGTCGCTTCCCCTTGGCCAGCATGCGCTGCACGCAAGGACGCAGCCGAGAACGCCTGGGGCGTCTGGACCGCCAGCAGCCGCGCCCTATCGAGGGTCATGAGCTTCCCATCGTCCTGGCGCTGTTTGATGGTGTCGAGCACCGGCACGCAGGGTACGGCCCCGTCGGCGCCCTCTGCGATGGCAGCGATAACCGACGCCCAGGTGCGCTGGCTCGCCAGGGGCCTGACGGCATCATGCACGACAACGACCTGCGCGTCGTTCGGGATCACCTCAAGCCCGGCCCGGACAGAGGCCGCGCGGGTCGGCCCACCTGCGACAACATGGTCCGCACGTCCCGAGTACTTTTCCACCCAATCAGCCGGCACCACGAGCACCACACCGGCACAGGCCCGCGCCGCGGCGTCGAGCGACCATTCCACGACCTCGCGCCCAGCCAGCAACATGAACTGCTTGTAACCCCCAAAACGCGCACCACTGCCGCCCGCGACCACGACGGCCCAGGCGGTCGTCCCGTTCGGATGATCGGCCTCAGCCGGGCCGTAGGCCACTAGGGCAGTGCTTCGTCGAGCTTCTTTTCGGCCTCGGCCTCGGAGACGCCGATGGCAAACGTGAGCTCAGAAACGAGGATCTGGCGGGCGCGGTTGAGCATTCTTTTCTCGCCTGCGGAAAGGCCCTTGTCCTTATCTCTGTTGGACAGGTTACGGACGACCTCGGCGACCTGGTAAATGTCGCCGGACTTCAACTTTTCGACATGGTTCTTATAGCGACGCGACCAGTTCGTCGGCATCCGCACGTCCTTTTTTCGCAGGACGGCGAAGACCTCCTCGACCTCTTCGTCGTTTATGACTTCCCGTATCCCCACATCTGCGGTGGAGTCGACGGGTACTTTCAATGTCAGGTCGCCGTATGCGAGGCGCAGCACGAGGTACTCCCGCTGCTCGCCGAAATCGGCGCGAACCTCTCTCCGCTCGACAACGGCGGCCCCGTGGTGGGGGTAGACAACCTTGTCGCCAACATCAAATGGCATACGTCTCCCAAGCGTTCCTAAATGGCTTTGCGCTAATCCAGGGTACGACCTTTTCAGGACCTTGGTCCAACTGGGCCCGCGACCGGCGGCCCCAGCGCGTTGGACGGCCAACGGCTAGCGTTTGGAATGCATGACATGCCTCCCGACACTGACCGGCTCGGAGCTGTTCTCGGCGCTTGACGAAGAAGCGCTTGCTCGGGTCGCCGTCAGGGCGTCGACCGTGCATTTGGACCGCAACGACACGCTGTTCAACGAAGGAGACGAGGCCGAGGACCTTTACGTGGTGCTTACCGGGCGCGTCGCGATCGCAAAGCGATCTCCAGACGGCCGGGAGTCACTGGTGGCGCTCATGAAGCCAGGTGACCTGTTCGGTGAGATGCCTCTGTTCGACGATGAGCCTCGATCAGCGTCTGTACGAGCGCTCGAGAGCTCCGAAGTGGCCCGGGTCCCTTTCGACGTAGTCCGGGCCGAGCTGGAAGCTCGCCCCGGCCTGCTCTGGGAAGTCGTGGCGATGTTCGCCGCGAGGCTGCGCGCAGCCGGCGACGCGCTCGCAGACGCGATGCTGCTCGACGTCGTTGGCCGCACCGCCAAAAGGCTCCTCGAGCTGTCCGGCGACGCCGACGAGTTCGTACTGCCGATAACCCAGGAGGAACTCGCGGGTCTCGTGGGCGCCTCGAGAGAGCGCGTCAACAAATCCATCTCCGCTTTCATCCGCCTCGGCTGGATCGACCAGGCGGACAGGCACTACCGGATCCTGAAACGGGACCGGCTCGCCCAAAGAGCCAGCTGACCCGGCCGGTCAGCCCAGCCGGTCCAGGATGCTCGTCTCAGCAAGACGAGCAAGGCCCTCTTTCACGAAGTGTGCCCCAGCCACTTCGATGCCCTCCACGGTGTCAAGGTCTTCGATGCTCGCCCGGAGTATCTGCTGCAGACCGCCATAACGGTCCACGATGTTGCGTACCACCTGGTCGGGCAGGCGCGGGATTTTAGACAAGAGCCGGAACCCGTACGGCCGCAGAGGCCCCTCGAGGTCAGCGCCCCGGTTACCTCCGATCCTCATGACGCTGGCGACACGGGAGAGGTCGAGGAGGCGCTCGGTCGACAGTTGGCTGAGCGCGGCCAGGGCGTCTCCCACGTCCCAGGCCGGGTCGGCCGGCAGATAATCGCGGAGGATCTGGCGGCGTTCTTCTTCGACGCCGGCCAGCATCTCTTCGAGCTGGAGCCGCACAAGCCTGCTGTCGGTCCCGAGCTCGGTGCTGTAGCCGTCCACCTCCTCGGCGATGCGGCGGACCATTTCGGTGCGCTGCAAGACGGTGATGACGTCCCTGAGGGTCACCATGTCCTCTACTTCGAGCGCCGAAAGGGCATTCGTCACGACGTCGAGACGGTCCCGGTAACCCTCGAGGGTCTCGAGCGCCTGGTTGGCCCTCGCAAGAAGGCGCTCCACGGGCACTAGCGGGCGCTGCTGTTCACCCCTGTAAACCGCAATGACCGACCGGTCTTCGGACACGGTGATGACGGTCACGTCCAGAGAACGCGCCACCCGTTCGGCGGTGCGGTGGCGCGTCCCTGTTTCGGAGGTGGCTATTGCCGGGTTGGGCACCAGGTGGACGTTGGCCCGGGCGATCCGGCTCGAGTCATACGCCAGGATGATCGCCCCGTCCATCTTCGCGAGCTCTGAGAGCCTCTGAGGGCTGAACTCGGCGTCGAGTAGGAACCCCCCGGAGCAGATCGACAGGATCTCAGGGCCGTCCCCAACCAAGATGAGAGCTCCCATGTTGGCCTGCAGGATACGGTCCAGCCCTTCGCGCAGCGGCCGGCCTGGGGCAATTGATCCCAGCGCCTCGATCATCGCTGCGCTCAGCCTCTCCGGCACCGGCTGATGCTAACCCATCACGAGCCGCGTCCGCCGAAAGCTACCGACAGAGCCTCGGCCAACGTAGAGGCTGGCAGCTCGCGCGGCTGCGTGCGGGGTGCCGCCCGGCTTTGGTGCTGGTCAGGCCGGTCCTTGGGGGGCGCGGGCACAAGCGCGCGGTGAAAACCCAGGCGTCCAGCCTCGGCCAACCTCTTGGCCATGCCGCTCACCCGGCGCACCTCTCCGCCGAGGCCCACCTCGCCGATCGCGATCATGTCCGGGCCGACCGGCTTTTCCCAAACCGACGACGCGAGGGCCAGGCACACGGCAAGGTCGGCGGCAGGCTCGCAGGCGCGTGCTCCCCCCGTCACCGACACGTAAACGTCACAGTCGCCGACAGGGACCCCGGCACGCTTATCGAGCACAGCCACCAGGAAGCCGACCCGACCGGGGTCGAGCCCGGTTACAAAGCGGCGTGGTACTGGAGATGACCGCCCGACCAGAGCCTGGACTTCGACCAGGAGGGGCCTGTAGCCCTCCATCGGTACGGTCACCGCCGAGCCCGGCGCCCCAACGAGGCGGTCACCGAGGAACAGGCTGCTCGGGTCCGGGACGCCCGTCAGCCCCGCCTCGCCCATCTCGAACAGGCCAGTTTCTCCGGTCGGCCCGAAGCGGTGCTTCACAGCCCGCACAGCCCGCAGCGACAGGTACCGGTCGCCTTCGAAGCTGAGCACCGTGTCCACCAGGTGCTCCAGTGCCCGGGGACCGGCAAGCGCCCCGTCCTTTGTGACGTGGCCGACCAGTACCAGCGCGGTGCCTACGCCCTTGGCGAGGGCGACAAGGCTGTTAGCGCAGGCCGCCACCTGCGCCAGCGAACCGGCAGGCGACCCGATCTCGGGGTCGCTGATCGCCTGGATGGAGTCAACGACCACAACATCCGGTGCAAGGTTGGCGACGGCCTGCTCGATTGCCGGCAACTTCGTCGCTTCGACCACGAAGACGCCGGGCACCTCTGCGCCCAGGCGCCCGGCCCGCCGGCGAACCTGATGTGCCGCCTCCTCCGCAGCGACCAGCAGGCAACGCCTGCCCGACGAAGCCATCGATGCCAGCACCTGCAGGAGCAGGGTCGACTTGCCGGTACCGGGTTCGCCCCCGAGGAGCGTGGCCGACCCTGGGAGCAGGCCTCCGGCGAGCACCCTGTCAAGCTCGCCGATCCCCGTCGGCATTGGCTTGTACGAGCTCAGGTCCACCTCGCCCAGCGCTATTGGCACGGGCCCTTCCGCTGTACCACCCTTGGGCTGACCGGTGGCAACCAATTCCTCTTGGAGCGAGTTCCACTCGCCGCAAGCCGGGCACCGGCCCGACCACCGAGCTGCAGTGCCGCCGCAGGCCTTGCACCGGTGGACCGTCCGCACCTTGCTCATAGCTTCGGCAACCTACCGCCTGTCGGTGACCAGAACCTGCCTTTTCGTTCGACCGGGCCGGCCGCGGCGCCTACACCCACGCCACAGCAGGTAAGACGCGGTGAGCAGCACCACGAGCGCTCCTGCGCCAATGGCCGCAGCTAGGGCGCGGATAAGCGGGAGGTTCTCGGTCTTGCTCGAGGCGAAAACCGTCGTCGCCTTGCCCAGCACGGGGGACCAGACCAGGTCGCTCCCGCCGGCGTTACCACTGGCGTCTGATGAGGTCACGGTCCCGGGGAGGAGGACTTCGAAACCGAACGTCAGCTCGTCGCCCGGGTGAGCCCCGAAGAGGCGGTGCACCTCGGCCGGCGACAGGCCGAGCGGGTAGCCGACGCTTGCGGCCAGGCGGGGGTCATTGAAGCACGACAGCCAGCAACGAAGGTCGACCGTCCCCGAAGCTAGGTAGTGGTCCTGGAGCAAGCCGGGAAGCTCGGTGACGGTCAGGCGGAAAGGCCGGCTCCTCTCGGGACCACTGCCAGCGACGTCGGCCACCAATGCCGGCACCTGGGAGAGGTTGGAGAAGGTGTGGCTAGCACTGACCACGGTGCTGCTTTCGGGGCCGGGCTTCGGCCCCTCAACAACCCAGCCAGCGGCCCGGAGATCAGCGACGGGTAGGCCCGCCTTCAGATCCTCGAGCTGGGCGGCGGTGGCCGCAGGAAAACTCACGACGAGAGCAACCGACCCGCTCCCGGACCGCCCGACGCTAACCCGTAGGTTTACGGTGGCCCCGCAACCGCTCATCAGCACGGCGACTGCGAATGCCAATGCGGCAAAGGACAACGACGTCCTTTGCCGCAGGCTCAAAGTGCCGCCTCGGCGGTCAGTCAGTCGCTGCTGCCGGCGCCGGCCAGCTCGACCGGCGGCGGTTCGAATTGCTCCATTGCCTTGAACGTGATCTCGCCATTTTCGACGTCGGCGATGATCGTGTCGCCGGCGCGGAACTCTTTCCAGAGGATCTTCTCCGACAGGGGATCTTCTACCATCCGCTGCAAGGCCCTGCGCAGAGGGCGGGCGCCCATCGTGGCGTCATAGCCCCTTTCGACAACCAGGTACTTGGCGGCCCTGGTCAGTTCGATGCTCAAACCCTGCGTCTCGAGCTGCTCGCGGACCCGGCGGATCATAAGGTCGATAATTTCCGTGACCTCGTCCTTGCTGAGCTCGTGGAACACGATGATGTCGTCGATCCTGTTGAGGAACTCAGGGCGGAAGTGCTGCTTGAGCGCCTCGTTGACCTTGACCTTCATCTTCTCGTGTGTCACGGCCTCGTCTGTTTTGGCGAAGCCCACAGAGGCCTTGCGCAGCTCGGCCGTGCCGAGGTTGGAGGTCATGATGATCACGGTGTTCTTGAAGTCGACCGTGCGGCCTTGGGCGTCCGTCAGCCGGCCGTCCTCGAGGATTTGGAGGAGTGCGTTGAAGACATCGGGGTGTGCCTTTTCGATCTCGTCGAAAAGCACGACCGAGAAGGGCTTGCGCCTGACCGCCTCGGTCAGTTGGCCACCCTCTTCGTAGCCTACGTAGCCAGGAGGAGAGCCGACGAGCCGGCTCACCGTGTGCTTCTCCATGTACTCGGACATGTCGAGCTGGACCAACGAGCTTTCGTCACCGAACAGGAACTCGGCCAGAGCCTTGGCAGTTTCGGTCTTGCCCACCCCGGACGGCCCGAGGAAAATGAACGAACCGCTGGGCCGTTTGGGATCTTTCAAGCCCGCTCTGGTGCGCCTTATCGCCTGGGACACTGCCTTCAAGGCGTCGTCCTGCCCGATGATCCGCCTGTGCAGCTCCTCTTCCATCCGAAGGAGCTTGGAAGTCTCTTCTTCTGTCAACTTGTAGACGGGGATCCCGGTCCAGTTGGCCAGAACTTCGGCGATCACCTCTTCGTCGACGACGTCGAACAGGTCGACGCCCTCGGCACGCCACTCCTGCTCCTTGGCAGCCTTGCGCTGGAGGAGCTCCTCTTCCTTCTCGCGCAGCTTCTTGGCCTGCTCGAAGTTCTGCTTCTCGATCGCCAGCTCCTTGTCTTTGCGCGCCTTGGCGATCTCTTCTTCGATGACCTTGTAGTCGGGCGGTGTGGACATGCGCCGGATGCGCAAACGGCTCCCGGCCTCGTCGATGAGGTCGATCGCCTTGTCCGGCAGGTAGCGGTCGGCAATGTAGCGGTCCGCGAGGTTGGCGGCGGTGACCACTGCCTGGTCGGTGATCGTCACGCCATGGTGAGCCTCGTAGCGGTCCCGCAGGCCCTTCAGGATCTCGATGGTGTGGGCGAGCGACGGCTCTTCGACCTTGATCGGCTGGAAGCGGCGCTCCAGGGCAGCGTCCTTCTCGAGGTGCTTGCGGTACTCGTCGAGAGTCGTCGCACCGATCGTCTGAAGCTCTCCGCGGGCGAGCATGGGCTTCAGGATCGAAGCCGCATCGATCGCGCCTTCGGCTGCTCCCGCGCCTACCAGAGTGTGCAGCTCGTCGATGAACAGGATGATGTCGCCGCGGGTGCGGATCTCCTTCAACACCTTCTTCAGGCGCTCCTCGAAGTCGCCGCGGTACCGGGACCCTGCCACGAGCGCACCCAGGTCAAGGGTGTACAGCTGCTTGCCGCGCAGCGTCTCGGGCACGTCGCCGGACACGATGCGCTGTGAGAGGCCCTCGACGATGGCCGTTTTACCGACACCGGGCTCGCCGATCAGCACAGGGTTGTTCTTCGTACGCCGCGACAGGACCTGCATGACCCGCTCGATCTCGCGTTCGCGACCGATCACCGGGTCGAGCTTGCGTTCCCTTGCAAGCTGCGTGAGGTTGCGGCCGAACTGGTCGAGGACGGGGCTACCCGCCGGGACATCGGCAGCGCTGGGCGCGGCGCCCGCGGCCGCCTTCTCCGGCCCCGCAGCCTGGTACCCAGAAAGCAGCTGGATAACTTGCTGGCGGACCCGCGACAGGTCTGCACCCAAGCTGACCAGCACCTGCGCAGCCACGCCTTCACCCTCGCGAACCAAGCCGAGCAACATGTGCTCGGTCCCGATGTAGTTGTGGCCCAACTGCAGAGCTTCTCGCAGGGAAAGCTCGAGGACCTTCTTGGCACGTGGGGTGAACGGCGGAGACCCGGTTGTGGAAGTCCCGGCCGGCCCGATCGTCTCCTCCACCTTCTCACGCACGGCTTCCAAACTGATGCCCAAAGATTCCAGCGCCTTAGCTGCCACGCCCTCACCCTCATGGATGAGGCCGAGCAATATGTGCTCGGTCCCGATGAAGTTGTGGTTCAGTAGACGCGCTTCTTCCTGGGCCAACACCAATACTCTTCGGGCTCGGTCCGTAAAGCGCTCAAACAACTCTGCCAGCCTCCTCAGCAGATCCGGAGCTCCGCACCTGGAGCGAACCGGCACCTGCATCGGTGCTCGCTACCCAGCTCCTCGTGCAAGTCATCCATTCCCTTTCTTTCGGGCCCTTGCGCCCTCCAGTGTACCTACACCCTCAACCGTCTGGGCGAGCACGCCGGACCTCGGGACCGTGGTCCCTCCCGGTCGGTTCGTACTTGACCCCGACATTGACATATCGTCTAGTGATGAACGTCTGGGAGCTCCTCGACCTTCCCGGGCTCGATGAAAGCCTCGCCAGGGTGGAGTCGGAGCTGCAAAAGGCGGTGGCGTCCCCCGAGCCGTTGCTGAGCGAAGTGGCGGCGTACCTCGTGAACGCTGGCGGGAAACGTCTCCGGCCTGCACTTTTATTGACCGCGGCAGCTTCGACCGGGTCGGGCGCCGGGGACAACGTCGTGCAGGGCGCCGTCTCGGTGGAGCTGGTCCACATGGGTTCGCTGTACCACGACGACGTGATCGACGAAGCCGGCTCGCGCAGGGGAGTCCAGAGCGCCAATGCTCGTTGGGGAAACCTCGTTGCGATCCTGGCCGGAGACTTCCTACTGGCACGGGCCTCTGAGATCGCTGCTGGGCTCGGCACCGAGGTCGTGACCGTGCTCGCAAGCACAATCGCCCGGCTCTGTCAGGGCGAGATGACCCAGCTCCAATACGCGTACTCCACCGCCCGCCCCGAGCCCGCTTACCTCGATGCCATATCGTGCAAGACCGCCTCCCTGCTGTCAGCCTCGACCCGCATCGGGGGGCTGGTCGCAGGGGCTTCCCGGTCCGAAGTCGAGTCCCTCACTCGTTTCGGTCACGCGTTCGGCATGGCGTTCCAGATTTGGGACGATGTGCGCGACCTGGTCTGCACCGAGGCCGAACTGGGTAAACCGGCCGGTCATGACATGCTCGAAGGCACCTACACGCTCCCGGTGATCCGAGCCCTTGCCGACCCCGAGACCGGCCCAGAGCTTTCGGCTCTCCTGGGAGGGCCGCT
>Ga0182024_10022037_pt1 | contig 11515 bp, 8 predicted proteins | sample P32metaG_FD_120480 | JGI IMG/M metagenome (GOLD analysis project Ga0182024, IMG submission 120480) | Permafrost microbial communities from Stordalen Mire, Sweden - P3-2 metaG (Illumina Assembly) | ecosystem: Environmental > Terrestrial > Soil > Wetlands > Permafrost | place: Sweden: Stordalen... | reverse complement strand
GTATCCCTCGGTATCGGACTGTGTCGCCAGTAGAGGATCTTCATCGCCCGGTTTGCCCGCGCCCCAAGCCACGTGTTGCGCCATGGCCGCGGTGTCGTTCTGAAGAAAGGCGAGGTAATAGCTGGTTAGATGCAGGGAGCCGGCGTCAAGCTTAAGAGCGGCAGCGCTGTCGAGTGCGGCCTTGGCCTTATCGAGTTGGCCGAGCGCGAGGTAGACCAGGCTGATGTTCTGATAGCCAACCACCGTGTCGGGAGCAAGCGCAATGCCCTTCTTGAGTTCAGGCAGGGCCTGGTCGTACTGGCCGAGAGCGGAGTAGTTTGCGCCGAGGTTGCCGTGTGGAACTGAGTCGTTGGGATAGCTTTGGACCCAGAGCTGGTAGGTCTGGGCTTCTTTTTCGAGTTCGCCTGTAACGATGTAGTAGTAGTTGGCCGAGATGCGCAATTTCTCCCGCTCGCTCACCCGATCACGCAGCTGATAGGCCTTTTCCAGGTCCTCCGCGGCGCGGGTGGGTTGTCCAAGGTTCGCGTAGTTCAAGCCACGCAACGCATAAGCGGTCGCAAAATTGGGGTCGAGCTCGATGGCGCGCTTGTAAAACGAAATGCCCTCCGCTGGCCCCTTTTCACGCGCGACGCGAACCCCCATGCTGAAGGCCTTGAGCGCTTCGAGCGAGTTGGTGGTGGCTTCGATGGGAACATCGAACTTCTGCACCGAAGCAAGAGATTCTCCCAGCTTGGTGCGCATGGAGGTCGCGACCTGATCCAGGGTCTTCAGCACGCTCTCCTTGGCGGAGGCTTCGCCTTGCTCTTTGGCGAGAACATCCCCGGTATTGCAGTTGACCGCTTCGAGACCGATGACGTATTGCGTGCCCAGCCGCGAGATGGATCCGTTGAGCAGAGCCTTGGTTCCGGTGCGCAGACAGATTTCGCGGGCCACGTCGAGCGTGATCTTGTCGCCGGGCTTGCGGCCCATGAGTTGCATGGTTTCGCCGACGCGGCGCTCCGAAAGGATGTTGAGAAATGGCGACTGTCCCAGATCGACGGCCAGAGCTTGCTTGAGCGCATCGTCGAAGACGGTGTCTCCGGTTTTGTTATCAAAGTCGGCGAGGACGACGGTGTCTTTTTCCGTGAGCGGCGTAGTGGCAACAGGGGAAGTCGAATGCGAGCGCCAATAAATGACGCCGGCGATGAGAGCCACTACTACGGCGGCGGTGGGAACCAGAACCTTCCGCAGCTTTCCGCCTGCGACGGGAGCTTCTGCGGCTCTCACCGCCGATGAGCTTGATGGAGCGACTGCGGGCGCGGAACCAGAGACTGGCGGCGTCTGCCCCGACGGCGTCTGAGTCGATGGAGAGCCGCTGTCTCGTGCAGTGGGCATCGTTCCCGAGCCAGCCGTCGCAGGCCGCCCGCTGGCAGTGTCCCGCATCAGCCGCTTCAGTTCAGAGCGCATCTCCGCTGCGCTCTGGTAGCGCAGTTCGCGGTCTTTCTCCAGCGCCCGGTTGATGATGTCTTCCAGTTTCGACGGGAGGTCAGGATTCAGCCGAATCGCGGGAACTGGGTCGTGATCCAGAATTTCGCGGAAGATGAGCGCGGTGCTGTCGCCGCGGAAAGGCAATTGCCCGGTTGCCATCTCATAAAGGACGGCTCCAAACGAGAACAGGTCGCTGCGGCCATCCAATTCTTTCGCCCGAGCCTGTTCCGGCGACATATAGGCGACAGTGCCGAGGGTTGAACCGGGGTTGGTGAGCTGCGCGCCCGCGATTTCGGTTCGCGTATCCTCGCCCTGCACATTCGCATCCGCCATGACCTTGGCCAGGCCGAAATCAAGCACTTTGGCGTGTCCACGCTTGGTCACAAAAATGTTGGCGGGCTTGATGTCGCGGTGCACGATCCCTTCAGCGTGGGCTGCGTCGAGCGCGTCCGCTATCTCAATCGCCAGCGACAGAATCAAATCGATTTCCAAGGGACGGCCCGAAATGCGGTGCTTTAGCGTGAGGCCGTCAAGAAACTCCATCGCTATGAACGACTGCCCATCGTGCTGCGCGATTTCGTAGATGGTGCAGATGTTCGGATGGTTGAGAGCAGACGCCGCCTGCGCCTCACGCTGGAAGCGCGCCAATGTCTGGGGATCTTTGGCGAGCGCATCGGGCAGAAACTTCAGTGCTACGAATCGGTGCAGGGCTAAGTCTTCAGCCTTGTAGACCACGCCCATTCCCCCGCCGCCGAGCTTCTCTACGATGCGATAGTGCGAGATGGTCTGGCCGATCATCAGGGGCAAATCTTACGTGGGCGAAACTGGCAAGTCAATGAAAGTGCGGATACCCATATTGGCTCAAGTAGTGGCTCGAGAGCATGGTGGGCGTCTTGTGTGGCGCGCTATTCGCTTCGAGGGTGCGGCTGGCGTTTTCCGCCAAAACCCGCTCTGGTAGCCCGTCAGGTTGCAAAATCCTTCATCTTGACACCTCGGATAACCCATGTTTAAGTGGGCATGCGCTGTCCGCCCGTCCGCGTGCCGGGGTAAGTCTGTGGACGGGGCATTCGCCGAAAAAATGAGGGATACATCCATGTTGCAGTTTCTTGCCGCTTCAAAAAGCCATTCCGCCATTCGCAGAGGTTTCGCCACACGTTCCATGTGGGGATTCGTGCTGGTCGCCATGCTTTTCTGTGCTTGCGCGGCGCCCATAGCCGCATTGGGTCAGGCGAAGGCTGCGGAGAAAGTTGCGGCGAAGGCGCCTGCGAAGGTCTCCAGGGCTGCCGAAACCCAGGGCGAATGGGCTGCGCCGGTGAATTTCTGCACCTATCCCTGCCTGGTTGGGGCGAACGCGGCCGTGCTGAACAATGGAAACGTGCTGTTCTACTACTACCCAGCGGCCAACACGTATAACTCGCAGGCGATGGTGCTGAATCCGATCACGGGCGTTCTCACCAACGTTGCGCTGCCGTTCTCGGACGACATCTTCTGCTCCGGCATCACGATTTTGCAGAACGGAACGGTGATGGCTACGGGGGGAAACATTGAAGGCGTCAAGTGCTCCCACGACGCCAGCGGATGCGGAACCACCAACACGTTGCTGTTTAATCCCAGTACATCCACCTGGACAACGGGCACGAATATGGTCGACGCACGCTGGTATCCGAGCACGGTGGAACTTGCGAGCGGGACGGAGCTTGAACTCTCCGGAACCAGCGAAACCGGTGCGTACGTTGAAACGCAGATGGAGACCTACAGCTATTCGAGCAACTGGTGGACGGCCCTGCCGGCCTCGGCTAATCTGCCCAGCGCGGTCGCTCAGGTCTATCCGCGCCTTACGCTGTTGCCTACCGGCAATGTGTTTCTGTCTTCGCCAGCGGCAAAGACTTATCAGTTCAACCCCACCACGAATGAGTGGTCATTCGTGGCCGACGTTAATTATGGTTACCGCTATTTTGCTCCTCACGTCTTATTGCCGGGAGGAGAGATCATGGTCGCAGGCGGTTCGTCAAGCAAGTTGAACGGCGGTGACATTGCGACTAATACCGCCGAGATCATCAACGTGTCGGCGAAGAAACCGACATGGACCTATACCGGCTCCATGAACTATGCCCGGTATAACGAAAACCTGGTGCTGCTGGCGGATGGAACGGTGCTCGCGGTTGGCGGTGGCGGCGGCGGCGGCCGTTACGACAATCCGGTGCTCACGGCCGAGTTGTACACTCCCTCGACCGGATTGTGGTCGGTGATGGCGGCGCAGGCGATTCAGCGCACTTATCATTCGACTGCCGTGCTGTTGCCGGATGGTCGCGTGGTTTCCGCAGGGTCTGACAACGGCGCGTCCACGCAAGTCACCTACGAAATCTACAGCCCGCCCTATCTGTTCAACGGAACGCGCCCGGTAATCTCAGCGGCGCCCACGACTCTGACCTACGGGCAAACTTTCAGCATCACCACTTCGAACGCTTCCACTATCGCGAGCGTCGCCCTGGTGCGGCCGGGAGCCACCACTCACGCCGATGACTTTGACCAACGCTACGTGAACCTGAAGTTCACCGTTGGCAACGGGAAGCTCACGGCCACGGCTCCTGCGAGCGGCAACCTTGCTCCGCCGGGATATTACATGCTGGTGATCGTGAACACGAGCGGCATCCCTTCGGTGATGCCGTTCCTGAGTTTGAATTAGTCCGGCTGTAAGCTGAAAACTCGGAAGCGAATAAAGCATAAAAACTACTTTAGCGATTGAGCTGGGCCGAACACAGGGAGAGGTCGATCAGATAAGCGCGCAGGGATAAAGTTTCCAGCTCAGAAGAAGCGCAAAGTAAGAAAGTGAGAGCCATGATGAAAGCTCTCCTCTACGCGGTTCTGCTGTTCGTTCCCACTCTAGCCCTATCGCAGTCTTCCAGCCCGCAGGGGCAGTGGGCATCCCCGGTTTATTTCTGTTTAGCAACTCCTTGCGTTGTGGGCGCGAACGCCGCAGTGCTTAACACCGGCAGCGTGCTTTTCTACTACTACCCCTCGAAACCCGGAATCGGTTCCCAGGCGCTGCTTCTCAATCCGATAACCGGTGCCATCACCTCCGTCTCTCTCACCGTCGACGAAGACATCTTCTGTTCCGGGTTGACGATTCTCGAAAACGGCAACGTGATGGTGACAGGCGGAGTGGTGGAGGGCGTCCACAGCGGAGACATGGACAACGACGGCACCTACACCACCATGCTCTTCAATCCCAGCACGTCCACATGGACGCAGGGCAATGACATGAACTACGCCCGCTGGTATCCGAGCAGCATCGAGATTACAGACGGCACGGTGTTGGAACTCTCCGGCTCAAACGAGACCGGCGCGTGGGTGCAGAATGTTCTGGAATCCTACGATTACACAACCGGCGACTGGACGGTTTTGCCGAGTTCAGCCAATATGCCGAACGCCGTGCTGCAAACCTATCCGCGCCTGTCGCTGTTGCCGACCGGCAACGTGCTGCTCTCGGCGCCGGCCTCGAAAAGTTATCAGTTCGATCCCAGCACCAACGAGTGGTCATTCGTCGCCGCCATGAATTTTGGCTACCGTTATTTCGCTCCTCACGTGTTGCTGCCAGGCCAGGAGCAGGTGATGGTCGCCGGCGGCTCGCCGACCCACTTCGGTGGAGGAAGCACAGCAACCAACACCGCAGAGATCATCAACATGTCCGTGCATCATCCCGTGTGGACTTACACCGGCTCCATGAACTACGCGCGCTACAACGAGAACCTGGTGCTGCTGGCGGATGGAACAGTCCTGGCCGTCGGCGGCGGCGGCGGCGGTGGCGAATACACAAATCCAGTGTATGCCGCAGAGATATACAACCCAACCACCGCGCAATGGACCGTCATGGCCTCGCAGCAGATTCAGCGCAGCTACCATTCGACCGCGGTCCTGCTGCCGGATGGGCGCGTGGTTTCTTCCGGCTCGGATAACAGAGCGACCACCGAGATGACCTACGAAATCTACAGCCCGCCGTATCTGTTCAACGGGGCGCAGCCGGTGATTTCATCCGCGCCCACGACTCTAACCTATGGGCAAAGTTTCAGCATCACCACTTCGAATGCGTCGAGCATTGCGAACGTAGCCCTGGTGCGGCCGGGCGCGACCACGCACGCCGACGACTTCGATCAACGTTACGTGAACTTGAGCTTCACCATCGGCACCGGAACGCTCACGGCCACGGCTCCGGAGAACGGCAGCATCGCGCCGCCGGGATATTACATGCTGGTGATCGTGAACACGAGTGGCGTGCCCTCCGTCATGCCGTTTCTGCAGTTGGATTAGTTGGCAGCAGGCAACGTGTCGGACTGGCGTTTCTTGACTGTTGATCTCCTCATCGAACCGTACCCCTTCCGCCTTTGGATAGCCGTTATTCAAGGGTTTTAGTCCTTCTGAGTCCCGGCAAAGCCCGCTTTCCATTGCAACTTGTTTCGCATTCCTTTACAACAGAACCAATCCACTAAGTCTGTTTCACCCTGTGATTTCGATTAGCCGCTCCTGATCAATCCCACAGCACCATTCTCTGGCCATTCCTAAAAGATCCATGCCTGGGAGGGTTTTATCGTGAGGAAGTTCTATGCCATTGTGTGTGCGCTCGTCGTAGTTGCGTGCTGTCCTTGTCTGTCGCTGGGTCAGGCGCATAGCGCAAACTCGAGCGGAAACACAATTGAAAAATCTTTTTTCGCAACCGACTTCACCGCGGGCTTCATCTGGCCGCCGACTGACGGCGACGGAAATACTGCAGTCCTCGGAGGCATCCGCCTTTGGTCCGACGGCGTGACCTGGGCCAATATCAATACCGCCTCTGGCGTTTACGACTGGACCAATATGGATAGCTGGATCGGCAAAGCCCAATCTGAAGACGTTGATGTGCTCTATACCATCGCGGATACGCCCCAGTGGGCGGGTTCGATCCCGAAGGGAACTCCGTGTCTTGCCTCACAAGGTCTCTATAGCTGTTCAGCTCCCAAAGATGTGAACTCCGACGGCACCGGAACTGATGCCGACTTCTCGAATTTTATTACCGCTCTCGTCACTCGCTACAAGGGCGAGATCGCCTACTACGAGCTCTGGAACGAGCCTGATTGCACCTGTTATTGGGCCGGCACCACGGCTCAAATCGTGCGCATGGGCGCGGACGCCTCGTCCATCATCCACTCTATTGATCCCGATGCGACGATTCTAAGTCCTTCCGCTCACGGTCCCACAATGCGAACTTGGTTTGATGGATATGTTGCAGCCGGTGGTGCGGCAAACTTCCAGATCGTAAACTTCCACGGTCGCGGCGAAGGTACTACCAATACCGATCCAGAAGAATTTCTCACGATGTACGATGATGTAGTCACAGAGGTGCAGAAGCGCAATCTCACCAGCATGCCGATCTGGGATGACGAACACGGAATCAGGGTAGGCCAGCTCACGGATCCCGACGAACTCGCTGGATACGTTGCGCGGTCGGCGATTCTGCGCGCAGGCGTCGCCCTGCAGCGGCAATACGTTTTTACCTGGGATGGCTCTACTCCTTATGCTCTGCAAGGTAGTGAGTCAGGCACCGCGTGGGATGTCGTAGCCGGGTGGCTCATCGGCCACACCATCAGCGCTTGCGTAGCCAGCGGCACGGTTTATACGTGCGCTCTTGATGATGGCCAAATCGTGTGGGACACGGCGCAATCCTGCAGCAACGGCATCTGCACGACCTCAAAATACACCTATCCCACAGGGTACAAATGGCAAACCAGTCTGTACGGAACCAAGACGGAGTTAACCGGCAAAACTGTTCCGGTTGGATATAAACCAATCCTGCTGACGACGAATTAGGCAGCAACGTATGGCGCAGTTTGAGTTTTGAAATGGCGTGACTTCAAGCCGCGCCGCAAACTTATCCTCTTCGTTAACCTTGCGTATGATCTCAAAGAACAGGCGGGAACAATTGGGTTTGTAGTATCCTCGGCTTGTCGATATTCTGTTGAACTTAATTCTGTTAGGCACGGCACGCCACCGTCCACAAACCATGAACCCCAAACTCATCCTCTCGTATTCTCTTGGATTGTCTTTGCTGTTATGGACTGGTGCAGCGCTTAGCCAATCGGCGACAACAACGGCGCCAGCCGCGCATGCAAGTCCGCAGTATTCATCGCAGGGAAGCGCTGCTTCCGCTGCACCTGCTCAGGGCGGAGCGGTTTCTTACGCGTCGGTGACGCAGTTGAACGCACTGCTGGCGCAACTGGAAGCTACATCAAAGACCACTCAGGCCGACCTGACAAAATTGCGGATTGAACGCTGGAAGGCCGACGGCAACTCCAAGAAGCAGGCGCTCTCCAATGTCGATTCGATCCAGCGCAACCTGCAGAATGCGCTTCCTGAAATCATCGGGCAGTTGCGCAATTCGCCGGAGGACCTGACCACGACCTTCAAGCTTTACCGGAACCTGGACACGCTAGATTACGTGCTTAGCAGCGTGGTCGAATCCACCGGCGCATTCGGGCCGAAGGACGATTTGCAGGCGCTCTCCAACGACTTGGATGGTCTGGATAAAAGCCTGAAAGCACTGGCAGATCGCATGCAAACCCTGGCCGCGTCGAAGGAGCAAGAAATCGTGCGCCTGCGCGCCGACCTGAAAACGGCGCAGGCGGCAATTCCCGCCGCGCCTCCAAAGAAAACCGTGGTGGACGACAACGAGCCGGCAAAGAAACCGGTAGCCAAGAAGAAGCCGGTGGCGAAGAAGCCGGCAGCCACCACGACTCCGGCGACTACGCCGGCGCAGACTCCGCCGCAGTGATGAAATCGGCTTCCGGCTTCCGGCATCCGGAAGATTCGAAATAATTTTTGTCCCGGAAGCCGGGAGCCCGGAGCCGGACGCCGGCTTCCGAATCTGTTAATCTTCCTTCCGCATCCATGCAGGTAGAGAATCTAGTCATAAACGATCACGGCAGCGTTCCCGCGGCGATCTTCGGCATCATCATCATTGGCGTGGTGCTGTTGGATGCCTTTGAAACCGTGGTGCTGCCGCGACGCGTGACCCGGCACTTCCGGCTAACCGCGTGGTTCTACCGCCGCACATGGATTCCATGGAAAAAGATTGCTGCCCACATTCGGACCCCTGCGCGGCAGCAAAGCTTTCTGGGATACTTTGGTCCACTGTCGCTGATTTTCTTGCTCGCGTTTTGGGCTGCCAGTCTGATCTTGGGTTTTGCTCTTCTGCAATATGGCATCGGAGGGCACGAACAGCTCAGCCATGAGCCGATTACGTTTGGCCGCATCATGTACCACAGCGGCCAGACGTTCTTTACGCTGGGTTATGGCGACATCCTGCCTACCTCGAGTCTGGCGCGCGCTCTGTCCGTAATCGAAGCCGGAATGGGATTCGCATTTCTAGGCGTGGTAATCGGCTACTTGCCGGTGGTGTACGCTTCGTTTTCGCGGCGCGAGATTCAGATTTCCATGCTCGACGCGCGCGCGGGATCGCCTCCAACGGCGACTGAGTTGCTGGTGCGGCTGGCGGGGAGTTCGGAGAATCCGGCGATCGAGCAGACGGTTCTCGATGAAGTCTTGCGCGACTGGGAGCGATGGTCCGGCGAATTGTTAGAGAGCCATCTGTCGTATCCCGTGCTGGGATTTTTTCGTTCGCAGCACAGTAACCAGTCGTGGCTGGGAGCGCTGATGACCATGCTGGACGTGACTTCGCTCCTGATCACCGGGATCGAAGGCATTCATCCCGGGCAGGCGCGGCTGACTTTCGCCATGGCACGGCACGCCGCCGTGGACCTGGCGCAGGTGGTGAATGCGCGCTACGATCCGCAGGCTCCGGAACGGCTGGCCGACGCCGATTACCAGGCGCTCCGCGAAACGCTGGCGGCTGCGGGATTGAAATTGCGGACGGGCGATGAAGCGCGTGCAAAGCTGGACAGGCTGCGATCGATGTATGAGCCTTACCTGCACTCAATGGGGAAAAATCTGATGTTGTCGCTGCCCCCGTGGAAGCCACCGACGAAGGCCCGTGACAACTGGCAGGCGGGGCCGTGGGACCGGATGATCCAGGCCAAAGGACTCGCGGTGCTTGGGCAGAAGCCGGTGACGACGCAGAGCAGCAACGAAGATCACTTCTAGAATGATTGAGTCATTGAGTGATCGGGTGATTGAGTGATTGAAAGACAGAACGTGCGAATGCCATTGGCTAAAAAAGTTCCCGAATGGTTTTTGAAATGGCTCAATGACTCAATCGCTCAATGGCTCAATTTGATCGTCTGTGAACGTCGCGTCTCATGAAAAATATTGGCGAGAACGTGGTGCGTATTGAAGCTGAGGCGCTGCGCGCGCTCGCGGATCGCATTGGCGGGCCCATGGCGTCTTCGTTTCAGCAGGCTGTGGACTTAATGTTTTCCTGCGCGGGACGCGTAGTAGTCACCGGCATGGGCAAGAGCGGGCTGATCGCGCGCAAGATTGCTGCAACGCTAAGTTCGACGGGCACTCCGGCTTTGTATCTGCATCCGGTGGACGCGCTGCACGGAGATTTAGGGATGGTGGTTCGCGGCGATGTGGTGTTAGCGCTCTCCGCTTCTGGAGAGACCGAAGAGATTCTGTCGCTGCTGGCGACGATCAAACGGCTGCAGGTGCCGCTGATTGCTATGACCGGAGATGCAAGCAGTCAAAATTCCCCACCCTCCCGCAAAGAACGCGGGAAGGATGGGGCACCCGCATCTTCGACGCACACTTCAACTTTGGCTACGGCCGCTGACGTAGCCCTCGATTGCTCGATCACCGAGGAGGCTTGCGCGCTGGGGTTGGCGCCAACAGCTTCAACGACGACCATGCTGGCGCTGGGCGATGCGCTCGCGGTCACGCTCAGCGAGAAGCGAGGATTCAAGGAAGAAGACTTTGCCAACCTGCATCCCGGAGGCAAGCTGGGAAAAAAGCTGGCCCGTGTGGAATCGCTCATGCACTCCGGCGAAGCGCTGCCGCGCGTGACTCCGCAAACGAAGATGCCAGACGTGATTTATGAAATGTCGCGCAAGAAGCTGGGCGTGACAGCCGTGGTGGAAGGCGAGCGATTGGTCGGCCTAATCAGCGATGGCGACCTGCGCCGGTTGCTCGAAAAGCGCGGAAAAGATGTTCTCGATCTGACGGCGGCCGAAGCCATGACAAAGAATCCGAAGACGATCGCGATGGGCGAATTTGCCGCGACCGCGCTGGCGCTGATGGAAGAGAAAAAGATTACATCGCTGATGGTGGTAGATGGAAGTGGCAAGCTGGAAGGCATAGTGCATCTGCACGATCTGTGGACCACGGAATTAGTTTGATTGAATCATTGAGAGATTGAGTCATTGAATCATTAAAGACCGATGAACATGCTCGACAAAGCGGAGGTGATGAAACTGCGGACAAAGCAGTTTGCGATCCGCATTGTCGGCGTGGTGAGGTCACTGCCGCGGACGCGTGAGGGCGACGTTATTGGGAAGCAATTGCTTCGATGCGGTACGGCCGTTGCGGCTAATTATCGGGCGGTTTGCCGTGCGCGGTCTCATGCTGAGTTCATTTCCAAGATAAGCATAGTGGTGGAGGAAGCGCACGAAACAGTTTTCTGGCTGGAACTTTTGGCTGATACCGGAGTTGTGCCAACCGATAAGTTGGCACTATTGTTGAAAGAAGCGAATGAACTGCTGGCCATATGTGCAGCCTCATTGGCTACGGCGAAGCACAATAAAGGAGCTTGAGAGAGCGGGCCTTCAATGAGTCAATGACTCAATCTCTCAATGATTCAATCCCATGTATCACTACGATCCCAATACCGCGCTGGAAGAATTAACCGAAGACGCAACGTTACCCAATCCGGTGCATGTGCGCGACATGATCCTGCGCAAGCATCCCTCAACGGATAAGGCTCTTGAGCTGAACCGGCTCTTCGTCGAGTATCAAAAGTTTTTCGGCGAAACGCAGAAGCTGGGCAAAGAAATTTTGAAGCAGTTGACTTCTTAGTACCGAGTACCCAGTACCGATCTACGTCGAGGCTGGGACCAACTCCCCGTGC
>Ga0182024_10022035_pt1 | contig 11517 bp, 9 predicted proteins | sample P32metaG_FD_120480 | JGI IMG/M metagenome (GOLD analysis project Ga0182024, IMG submission 120480) | Permafrost microbial communities from Stordalen Mire, Sweden - P3-2 metaG (Illumina Assembly) | ecosystem: Environmental > Terrestrial > Soil > Wetlands > Permafrost | place: Sweden: Stordalen... | reverse complement strand
TTCAAAACCTGAACTGCGCTCGGAAGTTGGGGCCAGAGTGGTGAGCCATCGTTGACGACAATCACCGCCGCTTGGTCCAAAATTTTGCCGACTGCCCGTTGCAGTAAATCCGCCTGAAACTCCGTGGAGCACTTGGCAGGAATGACCACCACCGCCCGCGATTGGCTGGTCACGCCGTTCCGCAAAACTTTTGGTTGCAGCTCAAGAATTGATCTGGTCTTGGGGCGACGTGTTTTGACCCGCCCGGTTTTTGACGCTTTGTAGGCAATCACCTCCAGCACTTTGGTGAGGAGAAATCGTTTTCGACCGGCGCGCCCCCGCATTTCCTCCCACCAGTAATCGAGCGTATCGCCGCTGGGTAGATGCACCAAGGAACTCACGCGTCACCTCCCAGCCAGGCACAATTCCGGCAATAAGCATCCTGCTTGTGTGTCCGGCGAAACTTTTCCGCCGGTTCAGAGTTGAGGATTTGCAGAATATTTCCGTCCCGAATATGCCCCATTTTGTGGGGATGAAACATATTGCATGGCGTCACAAAACCATCGTGCTGGATGCACGTCTCACGGTGCAATGCGGGGCAGGACGAACGGGAGCCATTCGATTTGGCTGACGTGTGCAAATCAAGTTCAACACCCTGAATCTGGTCGGGAATCAGGCATGGCAGACCGGCGGAGTCCAGCAACGCTTTGGCTTCAACAAAGGCATTGCGAATCGCGGCCCATTCCGAAATGACGCGATTGAGCACCCGGTGGTCTGGGAAATCGCTTCTGACTACATTGTAGATCAATCCGACATTAAATGTCCGCGCAAGCCGGGCCATGTCGGCAATCCGATGGATGTTGCCGGCTTGGAGGGTGAACACGAAGTAGGGTCGTGGCTGATGATCGGCAAGCAGCTTTAGATTGCGCTCGATGTATTCCCACCGCGCACCGCGTCGGATTTGCGCCAGTTCCTCCGGGTCGGATGAATCCAACGACACGAAAAGTTGCACCCCGAAAGTTTTTAATAATTCCACCCGTTCGCCGTCTCGGATGTTCAGGTTTGTGAACAGGTGAAGCGCCGCTGTTGGCCATTTTTCACGAATGGTTTTGAGAAACGCCGGAAATTTCGGATGGATGGTGCTTTCACCCCGACCATTTAACCGGACGATTTCAGGCGGATGACTGAACGCCGCCAGTGCCTGATTGAGCGTGTCCTCGGTCATGAAATACCCCGGCTGATTCCGTTCCTTTACAAAACCGCACATGATGCACGAAAGATTGCAGTTGTGGCTGAGTTCCAAAATCAGCTCCTGTGGCCGGATCAATGATGTTAATTCCGCTGATTGCATTTGAGCACTTTGCAAGGAAGGTTGCATTGACGCATGGCTGCTTGGACGCCGGTGGCGTAGTCGCTGGAAATCATTTCAGAAATTTGGTCGCGGGCCAAATTGCCCAATGGTTTCTGGCGGCCCGGCATCCATGACTGTTGGAAACAGGTGAAAACATCGCCATTGGGCAGGATTGAAAGATTTCTCCCGGCGGCATGACAGATTGCATTTTCCGGCACCTGCTTCTCTTGTGCCGGCATCGCGGTCCACTCGCCGCCAAAACCCTCCGCCATGTAGTCTTGGATGCTGTGATACACCCCAAGCTCGTCGGCCAGCGCCCTGACATCAGCCAGATAATTTTTGGTTTCCTGGGCCAGCACGGACTGGATGCTCAATTGGTCTTGCCGCAAAACGCTTCGGGCGTAGCGCAAATTGACGAGAACGGTGTCCATCGTGTCGCGGCCCCGGACGAACTGCCAGTGTTTCCGGTCAACGGTATCAATCGAAACCACGATATGAATTTTCAGCCGGGCAATCCGGTCAATGAACGCTGCGTCCATGAGCACTCCGTTGGTTATCAGAACGGTGCGGCAGGGATGATTCTTGATGGCGGTGAGGAGACTGATGATCCGGTCACGAAAGAGCAGTGGCTCGCCGCCAACTATGCAAAATTCTGTGAGATCAGGCAGCGAGTTAATCGTGTGGGCGACCAAGCTCGCATCCAGAGGCGTGAACGCCGGGCGAATGGCCCAGTGATGGCATTTAGTGCATCGCTCGTTGCAGGCGAATGAAATCAAATAGTAGAGATTGGTGGGCGAGAACGATTTCATTCGGATTCGGCGTGATGGGAATCATGCCTTCGGTTAATATTTTTCATCACCCGAAGCGGCGGGCACTTTGGATATAGGCCGAATAGCAGCCTGCACCCCCGATTTTGATGTCTGGCCACCGTGCCGGTTACGAAGGTGGTTAATGTGATATTCATCCGTCTCGACCGAACGGCGCTCGCGTTTCATTTCAATCCGTCCGATGATGTATGTCATCTTACGCTCATCAAAGAGGGCGGGGCGTTCGGCGGTCAGGAATGGAATCAAGTTTCCAAGCCGGAGCACGTTTGGGCCAAGTTCGGTTTTGAACTCTGCGTCTGCGGTGAACACCACGACGGAATGAAAATGTTGTGCCGGCAAATCAAATAGCGATTGTAGCGCCTTGATGTGGCCGTAGTTCTGGTGAAGCGGATTTTGGAAGCGGGATTTTTTCCGGTAAATCGCCTGTGTCCACTGGCGTTCCTGCGGATCGCCAAAAATCCACCCGGAGTAATGTTTGGTCTCAATGACGAAGATGCCGGTGTCCGCGACAAGCACATGGTCAATTTGGGTGGTGCCCTCCGGCGTGGCCAGCGTGACATTGTTTAGCAAGAGGTGTGGCCGGGAAAAATGTTTGTCAATGGTCGCCGCCAGCAATGCCTCGCCCAAATTCTTCCGAAACCGGAACTGCGATACTCCGGCTCCAATCGTCAGGCCAAACATCAACGCGAAAAACATCCAGAGCAAAACCCACAATATGCCGACAGACAAAGGCTGAACGGACGGTGACTGAAACGCCGGCTGGCTGAAAACGAAAGCTGGTGTCGGTGGCGCGGGTGCTGGCTTTGGCGGTTCCGCCACGGCGGCTAACGCGGCGGCAACTGGAGCGGGGGCACTGCCTATTGGGACGATTTCGCCGGCCAATGTCAGAGCGTAGGGCGTGGGCAAATCTTGAATCTTCACCAACACGGACTGATCTTGAATCTCAAGACACTGCACACGAACGGTGCGGCCCTTTAATTTCAAATCGTAAGCTTCACCGGCGGCAAAGTTTTTGCCATTGATGGTCGCTAGTTTCTGATCGGCTATGCCATTGATGCCGGATAATTTTATCTGGCCCAACCAAGCGGGCGCGGGAAGCTGGGCGAAGACACACGCTGCCGCGAAGGTCAGAACCAAAATCAGGAATTTAATGGGCGATAGCGGATATTTGTGCATGGTTGTGGAGTTTGGCATGGCACACGACTTACAGCGTCTTAATCATTTGAAATTCCAATGTCTGGCCGTCAAACGTCTCAATAGGCTCAAAGGAATAAACTCGCCCCCGGCCTTCCAATTCAAATTTTGAAAGGATTTGAGAACGTGAAGTCTTGACGAAAAAAAAGAGCGGGATAGTTACATAATCCACCACTATGCCGCCAATTACCAATTCGCGCTCGCCAAAAAACAGGGTGGGCGAAATCTGCCTCCAATGAGTGCCGGCGTGAGCGTATCTTTTCTTGTTTTGCTCCATATCCTTTCGGATTAAACGCTCAATATGGGACTGAATATAGGACTGAAAATTGGCCGGCTCACCATTCAGCAGGCAGTCCATTTTTTTGGAATCCAACGAAGGCAGATTGGGTGGTGGCAGGGATTCACCCAGGTATCTAATTTGTATGCTTATTGGTAATGGGTCAGCCACGGTATGAATTATTTCTGCGCTGACAAGCGGACTTAAAAAATCTTCTGAACAGCGGATAAACTCCAGCCGCTTTTCCTGTTCCAATTGGGCTTTTGCCTCACGGGTGATGTTTTTTGCAACCAAAAATCCCCGGTTGGCTTTTAGCGCTTCGACCTTCTTGGCCAAAATCATCACCTCATTTTTGCCTACGGGTTTTGACCAGTTCTTGCATTCAAAAATCCAAGTCGCCTCGTAATCTGTATTCAGGTGGGTTTTGACTAGAACATCAATTTCATGTAGCACCCCGGAAGAAGTATCTCGAACATTGGTATCAATGGTGAATTTGGTTCCTTTCAGTTCCGGCGAAGATTCGAGAATCGTTTCCTGAATAAATTTCACCGCCTGCTCCAGCGCCCGGCCCTTGTCTATGTGCTTGGTTGACATTCTAATTCAAAATCGCTGGTTTGCCTTTAACACGTCCAGCCCGGTCTGGATTCGTTCCATTGCCCACGCGGCGGAATCGGCCTTCCACTTGCGGTCGTCAATTAAGTGCTTCCTCAACCGATTCAAATCCACGTCAGCGTTATGGCGCAACACGGCACAAATAAAGTTGTCGAGCGCATGAACATCGGATGGATGGCTTGTTGGTGTCGGGGTTTGAAGCCACGTCTCAAAAAATCGGCGACACTTGGGCGCGGTTATGATTTCATTCAAGCCGATTTCCGGCCCGACCATGTTCACAACACCGTTGCGCCGTGTGGATTTTAGGAATGACTTGAATGCTTTGCAAAACACCGTGCCGATGTCGTTGTATTCGGACATCGTGAGGCTGGAACTGTCCTGCGGCACGATGTTGGTGACTTCAAAGCTGTGAGGATGGTTTTCATTCAGGCTTGCCACCGCGATAGCGGCCCGCGCCAATCCCTGAACCGAATCGCAAATAACGAAGCCAGCCGGAGCTTGGTGCATTTTCTGATAATCCGCCGACTGCTTTGGTGCCCAATTCCAACCTGGGGACTGCTTGGCAAACGCCTGAAGAACCGAGTGGAGATTTTCAGTTTTTTCCAGCTTCAGGCGCAGACGAATTTTGACGTGGACAACCATAATGGCTTCATTAGCTAAATTTTCCGTTCTTGTCACCAGTCTGGCCTAAACCTGCCAGCAATTTGAGGATACGGTGCTTGCTCATTTTTTAATTTCGGCGCGCGCTCTTGAGCTTTTGAATCTTATCGTATGGGAAAAACTCATCCCATATTGCTGAGTTCGGATTATCTTCGTTGGGGAAGCTACGAATGAATTTCTTAAATGCCTTTAGCGTGTAAATATGAAGATAAGAAATCGTGTATGATATGCTGCCGGGATGCCAATAGTCCTTGCCGATATAAATTATCGCTTCATCTGCCTGTTTCGGAGCACCAACTTGAACACCGTCTTCCGAAAAATTTGCCGTCCATAATGTATCGTCCGGCACAACCAATATTGGCACCGTGGCCGCAAAAAACCATTTGGTTTTGTATTCCTCACGGAAATGGGCTGATTGCGAAATCAAATCATCGGCAGAACTTAACGCTTGCGACCATTTGTCAAAAACCTCGGAATCGTCTCCAGTAAATTCTTTCTTTTGTTCCGTCTTGCCGATTTGCACCGTTGATTTGCCAACAAACTTAACATCACGGTAAAAAGAATATTTTCCAGCAAAGCGTTCGTTTTGAGCCGTCGGAATTGTATGCAAGGAAGAATCAGGCGGTTCATACGAGAAAACGATTTCGTGATAATTCTCATTTTCCGCCTTTGGCGTTTGATAAACCAGAAGCGGGAAATAAGGTTTTAAGCATTTACATTCAATTGCCAGTTGCAACTTAAAACGGTCTTGTTCTCTTAATCGCGAAGCGCGAATGTCATATTGCCTTGTCTTTTTTGTGACAGGGTCTTGATATGTTCCGCCGTGGGACGCCTCAAAGTTGAATGTTTTGCAAATGTTATAGACTTCAAGCTCAAGCCGGAAATCGTCACCCGTGCTGGCCAAATAATCCTTTATGTCTTGTTGGGTAATTGGCGTGGTATCTAGGCGTGGCATAATTTTTCCCAATATCAACGGCTGAACTTTTCTCCCTGCTGGCGGGCGCGGCCCATTGTTACCAGCGTTTCGAGAATTTCCGCCACGTCGGCTGGCTTGGCGCGTTTGAATTGCCCGGCCAGTTCGGAGGGCGTGGCTGTGCCTTGGCGGTGCAATGCGGCTTCGACGACCTGCACGCGCTCGGCCATTTTTTTAGGCCATACAATTTTGCCCTGGGGTTTGACCGTTTTGGATTTTGATTTTTTCGCGGACTTATCCAATGAGAAGGGCAGTTCAATGGGCAACGTGATTTTGGCTTGGCCTTTGGTCTGATATTCCGGGCGCAACCAGTGGACGATGCCGCGTTTTTCCTCGGCGGCGCGCTCGGCGTTCAAGGCGACGAGCCGTTCCAAAATTTCTGCGTCGGTCAATGTGGCCGGCCAGCCGTAGGCGGCGAACACGGCGGCGTCGAGGTCGTCGTGCAACTGTTTCAGGACGGAAACGAGGCCGGCGTCGTGGATGACTTTTTCTTTGTCGGTGAGTTTTTCACCGGCGCGGATTTTTTCTAGGACATTGTAAAGGCCGGTGAGCGTGAGACCGTGCCGGGCTTGCACGCGCTTGCGGTGCGCGTCCAATTCTTCGGCCAGCTTGCGTATAGGCTTTCTTTCCACCTCGCCACATATCGGAAATGGAAACGGGTCGAAACAGCGAGATTTGTTGTAACGCGGATCATTGCCAACGCCGAGCCTGCCGCCAGCCGTCAGCGAAAAAGCAACGTGAATCCGGCTACTCAAAATGCCAAGATACAAAGCATCATCAAGCGCGATGGCGATGACCATGTTATCCGGCAAAATCTCTACATCAAGAAACTGGAAGAAACGATGCTTGGATGTTTCTGTCGTGGCGATGTAGCGGCGCAATTCAGCCAACGCCAGACGCAATTCTTGTCTTGGTTTGCCAAAGAGCCACCACAATTTTGCATATACCGCGCCGTCCTTGGTCGCTCCTTTCGATTCGCGTTCCGGTTTTACACGAGTCAAAACTTGCTGATAAACCTCTGGATATTTTTCACGGACTTCATCTGCTGTCAAACCGAGCAAATCAATAACCATGACGCCGCGCGGTGCATCGTTTAGGTCTTTGCCGTTGCGATATGGCCGGATGATTTTTTCCAGCCCTTTGATTTTTCCGAGTCCAAGTGTTTTGGCTTCCTCTGGCGTGACGATGAAACCTGAACCGTGAAGTTTTACGCCGGGACAGCTCAAGCCGTCATTTGCGGTTAATGAAACCGCGCTGCTCACGTCTGCGCCGGTGGTGAGGTCGGCAGAAATTTTTCCATGCTGGGACTTGAATGAAACTTTTTCCGAGCCGTCGGGCTGCGGTTCTTCGCCAGTCACTTCCAGCAATTCGCCGGGCTGTTCGCCCGCCGCGCCGACGGTCATGGCAATCCGCACCGCCGCGCCTTCCGCCGTGTCCACCCACGGATGGTCGGGAATCGCAAACAGCAGTGACAGCGGCGGCGTGGCCGACATTTGCGTCTGCACCACGCGGCGCGCAAAAGTCTGGCGCAAGCTGTTCGTGGTGATGAGGCCAAAGCGTTTCACCTTGCCGGTGCGCGTGAGTTCGGCGGCTTTGTGCCACCAATACAAAACAAAATCTGCGGATTCCGGCACGGCGGGATAAGTGGCGCGGAGTGTCTCGGCGTAACCGTCACCCAAATCTTCCCGCATCCGCGCCGTGCCGATGAATGGCGGATTGCCGACGATGAAATCGGCTGGCGGCCATTGTGCCGGGCGCGGATTCGCGTAGGTGAGCAACGGCACGCGCTTGGTTTCATCCGGCACTGCGCGGCCCGTCATCAGGTCGGCTTTGGTGCTTTTGCGATCCCAAACCGTTTTGGCTTTTCCGGCGTCATCCAGCGCAGCCTGCGGTTCGCCATCGTATTCGAGGACGGCATCGCGGCACTGAATGTTTTTGAACGCGCGCAAAATCGGTTCGGGCGGCGTGCGCTTGCCGTGTAACCGGAAATGCCATTGCAGATAGCCAATCCACAAAACCAGTTCTGCGATGGACGCGGCGCGAGGATTGATTTCAAGTCCGAGAAATTGATGCGGATCAACCGTCTGCCGTTCCAATTCCAGCCGGAACGTGTCGCCGAATTGCGCGGCCACGTCGAACACTTCGCCTTCCAACACCTTTAGATGCTGCAAGGCGACGTAAAGGAAATTGCCAGAGCCACATGCAGGATCAAGCACGGTGACTTGGCAAAGCCGTTCGTGAAACGTGTTTACCTCGGCGCGGGCTTTTTTCAGGTCGCCAGCGCGGGCCTGGGTGAGTGCGGCGGCGCGGACGTTTTCCCATTCGGCGCGGAGCGGTTCAATGACCGTGGGCAACACCAGACGTTCGACGTAGGCGCGCGGCGTGTAGTGCGCGCCAAGTTGGTGACGCTCGCCGGGGTTCAAAGCGCGTTCCAGCAGCGTGCCGAAAATGGCGGGTTCGACGTTGCCCCAATTCTGGCGGGCGGCTTCCTTGAGCAAGCCGAGTTGCAGGCCGTTAATGGGCAGGACAGTATCGTTCGCAAACAAGCCACCGTTGAAGTGCAACAGTTTTTTCCGCAGCACCACGGAAATACCCTTGCCGGTGCCGGTATTCATTTCGCGGAACAATTGCTGCACCAATTGTTCAAAGCCTTCGCCGCTGGCCGGAAGTGATTCGAGCAAATCTGTAAAGCTGTTCTTGGGCAGCAACTCGACATCCTCGGCGAACATGCAAAACAGGCAGCGCGTGAGAAATTGCGCGACGATATCGGGTTCGTGGCCGGCGGATTCCAGCGACTTGGCGAGTTCCGCCAGATGGCCGGAAACTTCGCGGGTGACATCGGCGGAATGTTTCGCCGGGTCGAGCGCGGCGGGATTCGTCCAGATGAGCCGGAGTCGTTCGCGGATTTTTTCATCGGCCAGATCGGCGAGCCGGATGCGAAACGTGCGCGGGTCGGGAAACGGCAGGTAGGCTTTGCCCGCCTGCGAGAAGTCCGCATAAATCTCAAACGAGTGGCCGACATCCACGACGATGATGAACGGCGGGTTGTCATCGGGAATGGCGCGGACGTAGCGCTCGGCCTGGCCGCGCGCCTTCATCATCGCATCATCCCATGCACCAGAGCCGCGCACCGGCTGGGAGGATTTTTTGCGGGCGATGACGCCGGCCTCCTCGGCGGCGATTTCAAGCTGGGAGGCTTTGGCCTTGGCTTCCTGAAATTGTTTTGATTCGAGGACGAAATGAGCGCGGCGGTAAAGGTCAATGCGGCCGTTGCTGGTCGTGCCGTCGGGGTGCTGCTCAACGACAGGGAACTCGAAAAAATATCCTTTGTCCGGCTGCGGGTCAGGGCGCGGCACATCAAGCAGGTCGCACAGCTCAAGCAGGAACGGCTGGGAGTTGGCCCGTTCGGATGCGCTGGCCGCTGACCAATGCGAAATAAAATCCTGAACTTCCCGCTTCGGCATGGTTTACATTATCGGTTTATGCCAGCAAACCGAAAGCTCAAATCATTTTCATTCATTAATTTTTTCAAGCGTCTCAAGCATTCATGTAAATTTCAAGCGCCGTGAGAATCCGCACATTTTTCCATTGCACAATGGCGTTCTGAGAATAGATCAAAAAACTTTGTCGCATTTTGCCCAATTTGCTTCGGTCTGTGGTTTGGCGAACGGGAAAGTGGAGCGCAGGCGCAGAGACGCAGGAACGGAGCCGGAGCGCAACGACCGTCGCCAAACCGCAGGCGGAAGCACGCCGATAATTCGGCTAAAACCGATGCCGCTCGTGACGAGCGCGCTTTCTGCGGAACGGAACCGGCGTAGTCGTGAGGGAAACAGGGCCGACCATCAGCCGGTGAAGTGAAGCAGGAAAGCGCGTTGGTCACGGCGTGGTCTATGACACGGATTTCTTCTCGTATTCTTCAAGGCTGGGAATTTTCACCAACGCCTTTTTTGAATAGGACCGATGCACCGCCTTGCTGTTGTGCCCCAAGTTTTCCATCGCAAACCGTTCCGGCATTCCTGCCGTCTTGGCGCGTTCTGCCCAAGCGTAGCGGTAACTATGCAAAGACACGCCGTGTATGCCAAGCCCGACACACCGCTGCTTAAACTCGGTCGCCCGGTCGCCAGCACGCACCCGCGCCAAGTAGGGGAACAGAAAACCTTCGCTCGGCAAATCTGCCAACGCATCCAAAGCCTCTGCGCCTAGATGGAGGATGACCGGCACACTGGTTTTCTGACGAGTGAAACTGATGGTTGTATTTTCCCAATCCACATCCTCGGCTTTTAAGTTGGCGATGTCCCCCTGACTGCCGCCCAAGTGCCAGCACAACTCGTAAAATTTCTTACGTTCGTGATTCTGCTCTCGTCCGAGGATGGCCTGATGTTCTTCAAACGTAATGGCGCGTTTGTCTTTGAATTGAACTGCTGGCCATTGCCGCTTGGGAATGATGGAACGGGGAATCCAATTCATGTCGAGGGCAAAATTGTGAATGCGCCGCAGAAAGACATTCGTCGAAACCGAGCCTTTGTGCATCGCATCCAGAAAATGCTCCGCTTGGGTCTTGATCAGGGCGAGGGCGCGAATCTGGTCAAATGCCTTGTCCTTCATCGCCGTATCCCACCGTTTTTTTGTGCTGCCGGATTTCGTCTCGCCCATTTTGTCCATGACAAACTGCCAGGTGCGCTTGGCAAATTCCGGGTCGCTGTGTTGCAAATAAACTTGGGCGATTTGCAGATTCACTGCCGGTTGCTGGCAGGCTTCATTGAGGGCGTTTTGAAGCCGTTTGGCTTCTTCACGGTCAGCGGTGTTGAGACTGTTCCGTTTTTTGGTGAGGGAGTCGAGGGAGTAATAGACGCCGTTTTCGCGGCGAAAGATGCGGTAGCGTTGTTTCATGGCTCGTTTTGGTTATATCGAGCCTCCCATAATTCCGTTCCGACTTGTTAGCGCCTTCTGCCTGCCTAGTGCCTGACTACTGACTGCCTTGTGCCGGACTAGCTGTTTCCATGCACAATTCCATACACACTTGGCCGACAAAACTTACTAACTTCAACTCTACCAACAACCTAAATTTGGAGGCGGAGGTCGGAATCGGCCATTTATCCCCGCGTTTGCAGTTCAAATATAGCTGATTTCATTGGCTATTCAAGCTAATTCGTCTTAATCCAACCATACCGTTTTTAACTCGTTTGGTGTCCGTTTTGGTGTCCGTTGGTGTCCGCAAAATGAGAACATTCATGCGCGTTGCATCGCGGATTTGCCGGAATGATCTGATTCGCCCGGCGAAGAAAATTGTCCCGTGTTTTCCGATTTACGGGCGTTCTTGAATTTCCAATGTTCACTCACCGCGTCGGTGAAACGAGCCAGCCATTTTATGTCGTGCTTCAACTCTTGAAGGGTGTCGTAAGCAAAAAACTTCGTGGCGTTATCCGCCGGATGCCCTAACGGTTTGAGCAATCCGTTGGAAACTAAAATCGGAATGTCGTGCATGGCGCATCGCAAAATCCACGCCGCTTCATCCGCCGTGACGCGCGCCGGCTTCTCCCTCAAATTCAGAAATTTTTCGCGTTCCTGATCCATACTTCAAATGCCGATGCCGCGCGACTGGCGCACGGACTGCGTTTGCGCCTGTTTAATCACTTCCGTGCCT
>Ga0182024_10022034_pt1 | contig 11517 bp, 13 predicted proteins | sample P32metaG_FD_120480 | JGI IMG/M metagenome (GOLD analysis project Ga0182024, IMG submission 120480) | Permafrost microbial communities from Stordalen Mire, Sweden - P3-2 metaG (Illumina Assembly) | ecosystem: Environmental > Terrestrial > Soil > Wetlands > Permafrost | place: Sweden: Stordalen... | reverse complement strand
GGCGAACTGGTCACCCTCGACGAGCAGGACCGTGGGGCCTGGGACGCCGCGCTGGTCGCCGAGGGTCATCGGCTGGTGCGCGAACGCCTGGCCGCCGGGCTGGCTCCGGGTCGCTACCAGATCCTCGCCGCGATCAACGCCGTGCACACCTCCGCCCGCCAAGTACGCGACACCGACTGGTCGCAGGTCGTCGCACTCTACGACCAACTCGTCCGCCTCGACCCATCGCCGATCATCGCCCTCAACCGGGCCATCGCGGACGCCGAGCTTGACGGCCCGGAGGTGGCACTGACGGCCGTCGACCGGCTTGAGGACAAGTTGGCCGGCTATCACGCCTACCATGCGACCCGCGCTGACCTGCTGCGTCGGCTGGGCTGCAGCCAGGAGTCGCGCGCGGCGTATGGCAAAGCCATCGAGTTGGCGGCCAACACCGCCGAGATCGCGTACCTGACACGCCGCCGCGAACAGCTGGGGTAGACCCGGTCGAAAGCCGTTTCCCTACCGTGTCATTAAAGGAGGAACCTTATGAAGTGGTATCACTACCTCGCGTACTTTTTCGGTGGCGCCTTCCTCGTGAATTCCGTTCCGCACTTCGTGAACGGCGTCTCAGGGCGTTCCTTTCCAAGCCCATTTTCGTCGCCGCCGGGGCAAGGCCTGTCTCCAGCGTGGGTCAACGTCCTGTGGGGCCTGTTCAACTTGCTGATCGGCTATCTGCTGGTGTGCCGTGTGGGCACCTTCAGTCTCCGGAAGACGCGCGATGTTGGCGTTGCTGGGATCGGCGCGCTCGTCATGGCGTTGATGCTGGCTCAGTCGTTCTCGCACGTATTCGCGGGCAAATAGCCACCAGTCGAAGGCGCGGTCTGGCAGGTGGGTTCGAGTCCCGCCCCTGCTACTTACACTACAACGAGTTACACGACACTAGTGAAGTGCCTTCGTATCCTTGGCAGTCACGTTTGCGCGTGCACGCTGGTAAGCGACGGTCGACTTCGGCAAATAAGCGAGCACAGCACGGCAATAAAGGCTGCTGGTCTCAGTAGGCCGTCACCACCACTTCGCTTTTCGTGGCGCCTCCTTGGTCGTTCGCCACGTTGCCGGAGGCACTCGCCACAATCCGATTGCCCTCGTCGCACGACGCGGCCACACTCGGCCGAGCGGCGGCCGGTGGGGCCGCCGTGCGAGGCGCCTCCCGAGTCCACCCACCATCGCGCCGTCGACGCAAATCGATGTCAGGCGTCCCAACCGTTCCTCGCGGAGATCCCCATGCGCCACTACCACCTCGTCCTCCCTATGACGCAACCCTTCTGGCGCTCCCGCGCAGCAGGTGTCGCGGCGCTACTGACGACGTTGTTGGCCGGTTGTGCGAGCGTTGACTCGCCGACTGATGCGAACACGCTCGCGTCGGCTGACAGTGCGGCTTTGCGAGGCACGCTCGCGAAGTCGGCAATCGTCCCGCCCCCCGGATCCCCGGCGCTTTCGACGTCGACTGTGCCTGCCAGCGGTGATCAAAACCCATACGGCGTCGCGTTTGTGCCGGAGGGTTTTCGGCCCGGCGGGCCTCTGAATGCGAATGATGTCCTGGTGTCCAACTTCAACAATGGCGCCAACGTCCAAGGGACGGGAAGCACGATCATGCAAATCAAACAGACCGGCGGCCCAGCGTCAGTCTTCTTTCAAGGACAGCCGGGACTCGGCCTGACGACTGCCCTCGGTGTCTTGCAAAGCGGGTTTGTCATCGTCGGCAGTGTACCCACCACTGACGGCACGTGTGCCACAATTCGACGCGGCGCGCTCTTGATTATTAATCGCGAGGGACGCCTCGTGGCCACGCTCAGCGACACTAGGCTGCTCAATGGTCCCTGGGACCTGACCATTCACGAAAGGGGCAACCACGCAACCGTGTTTGTATCCAACGTGCTCAGCGGTGCAGTGACACGTCTCAACCTCATAGCGCGAGCAAACGGCACCGTCGTAGTTAAGAGCATGACGCAGATCGCTTCGGGGTACGCTACGGCCTGCAACGCAGCGGCTGTCGTCGTCGGGCCAACCGGGTTGGCGTACGACCCAAATGAGGACATCCTCTACGTGGCGTCGACCGCTGACAACGAAATATTCGCCGTCTCCCGGGCCGAAGATGCCTATGGCGACCATGGGCCTGGCCGCGTCATCTATCGAGATAAGACGCACCTGCACGGGCCGCTAGCGTTGGCATTGGCTCCCAGTGGCCACCTCATCACCGCCAACGGCGATGCCATCAACGCTGACCCGAGTGAGTTCAGTGAAATCGTGGAATTCACGCCGGCGGGCCGGTTCGTCAGTCAATTTCAGATAGATCCTGCCGACGGATCCGCCTTTGGTCTGGCTGTCAAGCGGAGCCGCGGGACGATTCTCTTTGGTGCCGTCGACGACAACACTAGCGTGCTTGACGAATGGCGGGAGTAAGGTGCCGTCTTGTTCATGAGGAGAGATCTTCATACGTCAGGAGAACACAGAAAGTAGACAGTAGACCACGACAGCGAGCGTCCGCTGGTCGCTGTCTACTTTCCGAGGCTCGCCTTTTCTACTGCTTATTGAACACTCCAGTCACGTCGAACCCATTCTCTACGGTGCTGATCGTGATCACGCCGGCGACGATCGTGCCCGTCGCGGAAGAGTCAGTGACGCCATCGGTGAACGTTATCGAAGTTCCCGATTGGGCGTACGTCCCGGAGCTTACATGCGAAAACAGGACAGAAGCAGATCCTTGCGACCTGAGGGTGTCCACCACATGGCGCGTGTACGTCAGGCTCGCGGTAAGCGCCAGGGTGTCGGTGACGACAACAGCGGTGTCGCCGGCATTGGTGACGATGGCGGGCAGTGACTCGCCATTGACGGTCGCCAATACGTAAGTGCCCGCGGTCGACGTGGATGGAGATGTCGAGCTCTTGCTGCACGCCAGCGCGGTCGCTACGACGCTGGCCAACAGCACGACAGGGATACCCTTCATTGGCAGGCCTCCTCGCTCAGGTTAGAAGGCGTTAACGCCAGCGAAGAAAACGCCAGTGCTTGCGTTAGGCAAGTCCGTCGCCCCACCTCATTCTTCGAATCGTTTGACCTCGACGCGCCCTCCATACTTCGTAAACGGGCACGTCGCCGCTATTCGCGCCGCGTCGGAGTCGTTCGCGGCTCGTATCATGAACAACCCGCCGATCGGGCCGGGCCCGACGAGATGGCCGCCACGTTCGAGCTTCCGCGCCGAGTAGAGACTGTCCGCCCACCGCGCGAGCTCGGCGACTCGCTCGGCGCCGTGCCCCTTAGGCGCAAAGCGATACGTCGAGTCCTGGTAGAGCAGCAGCACATAGGTGTTGCCTTGCGCCAGAGTATGCGTGGGGCGCAGCACCGGCGCGCCGATCGCCAACACGACCGCCGCGGCGGCCGCCGCTACCCAGACCGGCCACGCCCGCCGGCGCCGGACGAGCCCCGCTGCGACCAGCGTCGACGCGACGCGCTTCTCCAGCGCCCGGTCCGGCCGCATTTCTCGTGGCAGATCCGTCATGGCAGCGAGCTCCGGAGCAGGGTCCGAGCCCGGTTGAGCTGGCTCTTCGACGTGCCCTCCACGATGCCCAGCATCTCGGCGATTTCTCGATGCGTATATCCATAGACGTCGTGCAGGACATACACGTCGCGCGCGCCCTCGGGCAGCGCGCGGATCGCGCGCTCCAGATCGATCGCGTCATCGGGGCTACCGATGTCGGCAGCCGGCGCGATGTCCGGCGCATCGACCATGCGCCAATCGGCCCGGATGCGCTCCCGCCGGACATTGACCAGCAATCCACACAACCACGAGCGCAGCGCCGACCGCGCGTGGAACGATGGCAACGCCCGCACGGCCCGAAGCCAGCTCTCCTGCACTAGATCCTCAGCTTCGGCTTGATCGCCGCCCGTAAGGCGCAACGCCAGCCCATAGAGCGCCGGCGTGTGCGCCCGATACAAAGCGAGAAATGCGTCTTCGCCGCGCGCTCGAAGAAACCGCTCAACGAGCGCGAGGTCGTCCGTCACTGAGCCTTGCTGGGGTCCACCCAATCGCGCATGACGACGATGAGCGCGGACATCGGCGTGTCCTCCTGGACAACGCCTGGGACGTCCATGCTCTTGGACGCGACGATGCCCATCGAGCTGTTCTTCATGAACGGGTAGTACACCATCAGGTGCGGCATGAATCGGGAGCGGACCTTCCCGGTCGGGTCGCTGAGCACCTGCGACGACGACACCATGTACACCAGGGCGGGACGCTGCGGCGACCGGAACCGCCCCGAGGCCATCCCGCTATCGACCTCCGCCTTGATCTCGTCCTGGGTCTTGCCGGCGATCCGCTGCTCGGTACGGAAGCGATAGATGGCCAACACCGTCGCGTCGGCCTCGGCATCACCGCATTGCGGCTCGAACGATGTCGGGGAGTTCCGGCCCACCACGCACGCGATACCCGAAGTGCCCTCCTCCGCGACGACGTAGTGGCCGTTCTCCAGCACCCACACCTTGGCATCCTTCGATATCTCCGCCGGCGCAGCGCTCTTCGCGTACCGAATCTCATCCGCGCGCGACAGATTCATCGGAGCCGTTGGCGGTGGTGGATCTTGCTGGGCCGCGACGGCGGCGGGGATCAGGACAGATGCAATAATCCACGTACGCATTGAACGCCCTTCACGGTTGGAGTTACCAGTGAGTGACGTTTCGACCGCCAAACAGTTGGAACGCGGTGCTTCTTCGGCGCGGCCTGCAGGTCCCGAACGATCAGATACCGTGATGACCTCTCACGCTACTGTCGCTCGACCTCGGGAGCGCGCCGCAAGCATGCGCCCCGCGGCCGACAGGCCCGCAACCTCAAGGAATAGAAGCATCCAGACGCTGATCTTGAACGGCGCGGCCCAGTCACCGTTGCTGACGTCGAACACGTTGTTCGGGCCGGCGACAAAAAGGTGCTCGGCGCTCCCGATGACGAGCCCCACAACGAACACGACGATGAGCACAAGCGATCCGAGTTTCTGTCGCTGTGTCCATAACAGCACCAGGCCCGCGAGCGTCAGCGCACCCGCGATGGCCGCGATCCGCACAGCTTCTTCGACCGGCAACGCGGGGTTGACCTTTTCGGCCAGGTAGGCGTGCCAGACTGTGACGGCATAATTCGCCAGCGCCGCGACCGATAGCAAGACTCTCATGTTTCTCATTTTTTCCTCCGAAAGGCACCCGCCGGGAAGGGAGCAAGTGGCGAGGCCCGCCGCGGCGCCGCACGCTTTGTCTTTCCAGCGGCAGGTTCGCGGAGGGTCTGCAATACGCGATCGATCAATTCGTCCGCTCTGGAGAGGAAGAGCTTCAGTATCGGCGACGTGTTGGCTCGGCGATAGCCGATCACCAGGTCAATCGCCGGTGCATCACCTTTCATTGGCCGGCTGATGACGGACGACGGCATGAACCTCTGTGCGTAGGCCGGTAGTAGCGCCACGCCGGACGTGGACGCCACCAGGGACATTGCCATGGCCAGATTGTCGGCCTCGTGGGCCGGCCTGATGCCGAGTTTCGAGCGCCGCAGGTATTCATCGATGACGACTCGCAAGGTAGGCGCGGTGTGCGACACGCTGATGAACGTCTCGCCTACGATGTCATGCACGTCTATCGCGTCGTGTGCGGCGAGCCGATGATCGCTCGGTAGAACCGCAACCAGCCGCTCACGGGTCGCCACTCGGAAGGCGAGGTCGGGCACGCCCACCTCCGGGCGCATGAAGGCCAGGTCGATCCTTCCCTTTGAAAGCGCGTCCGCGAGGGCAGGGGAGTACTGGCTGGAGATCGTCACCTCCAGGTTGGGCAGCTCATCGTGAAGGATGCGCATCGCTTCGGGCAACCAGTCCATTTCCTGACCGGTCAGAAAGCCAAGACTGAAAGACGGCTTGCTGGGTTGCGCTGCCCGGCGCGCGGCGTCGCGCGCCGCTTCGACCTGGGCGAGTGCCAGGCGCGCGTGATCGAGGAAGACGCGGCCCGCGGCCGTGAGATCGATGCCCCGAGCGCTCCGGATGAGAAGCTGAGCGCCGACTTCATACTCGAGATCCCGCATTTGCCGGCTCAACGATGGCTGAGCGGTGTGGAGGCGTCGCTCGGCCGCAACCGTCAGGCTACCCTCTTCGGCGACGGCGACGAAATAGCGAAGATGCCGGAGTTCCATCGGCGACCCATGCTCTCAAGGTATGGCTACCAACATACAAAGTCTTTTGGCCTCTGGCCAGCAACATCTACGTTCCGGAGGGAAAGGCCAATCCGCGTGAACGCGTCCCGGAGTTCCACCGGCCGCAGGTTATATCCTGGAGGACTGGAGCCATGAGCAACCCCGTCGTCTTGATCACAGGTGCGCTGACCGGCATCGGCCGCGCGACCGCAATTGCGTTTGCGAGAGAGGGCGCGCGCCTCATCGTCGCTGGCCGGCGCGAGGACGCCGGAGCGCAACTCGTGGCCGAGCTGGGCGTGCTCGGCGCCGAGTCCGAATTTGTCGCCGCAGATGTACGGCGCGATGACGAGGTACGTGATCTCGTCGATCGGGCCGTCGCCCGCTTCGGCCGGATCGATGTGGCCGTCAACTGCGCCGGCACCGAAGGCAAGCCCGGCCCGGTGACGGAGCAAACAGCCGAAACCTACGCCGCGACCTTCGATACGAATGTGCTCGGCACGCTGCTCAGCATGAAGCACGAGCTTCGCGTGATGCAAGCGCAGGGCGCGGGCAGCATCACCAACATCTCGTCGACCTACGGGCATCGAGGCGCCCGCGGCGCCTCGATCTACGCGGCGAGTAAGCATGCGGTGGAGGGGCTGACCAAGTCCGCTGCCCTTGAGGCGGCCGGCTCCGCCGTCCGCGTGAATGCCGTGGCGCCCGGACCGACGGACACCGGGATGCTCGACCGCTTTACCGGCACCGCCGACAGGAAAGCGGGCCTGGTCGCGACCGTTCCGCTCGGACGGATGGGGCGACCGGAAGAGATCGCGGGCGCCATTGTCTTTCTCGCCTCCGGCAACGCGTCGTTCGTGACAGGTGAGGTTTTCTCCGTCGACGGCGGTAAGAGCGCGGGGTGACAGCATTGTCCGCTCCACCTCTTGCGTTGACAGAAGGGGCGAGGTCATGGTGTGGGGGGCGATACGGGTGGCCTCAACGCGGTTGAAAGAGAACCGAGGGATCAGTGACCGGCCTCGAACTCATCCTGGTGCTGCTCGCCGTCGCGGTCGTGTTGCGCATGGTGGCCGACCGGATCCACATACCGTACGCGGCCCTGCTCGTCGTGGGTGGGCTATTGCTGGCGCTTCTGCCAGGGCTGCCAGACGTGGAGCTCTCGCCAGACACGCTGTTCCTGGTATTTGTCCCGCCGCTGCTCTATGCCGGATCCCGCCGATTTCCGCTACGCGACTTCCGGCGACAGGCGGGGCCGATCGTACGCCTTTCGGTCGTGATGGTCGCCGTCTCGACGGTGGCTGTCGCCGTTGTCGCGCACAGTCTGGATCCGGCCTTTACCTGGCCAGCGGCGTTTACGCTGGGGGCGGTCGTGTCGCCGCCCGACCCGGTGGCTGTGCTGTCCGTCTTGCGCTCTGTGCGCCTCCCGCAGGCGATCGAGAGCATTCTCGAAGGCGAAGGATTGCTCAACGACGCGACCGCGCTGGTGATCTACCGGATCGCGGTCGGCGTGGCGGTCACCGGGGTGTTTTCTCCGCCGCGCGCCACCGCGCAGTTCCTGTTTGGCGGGGCTGGCGGGATTGCGATCGGCCTCGGGATGGCTGTGATCGTCCTGCGACTTCAGCGATGGATCAGATCCGTGCCGGTGGTCGAGAGCACTGTGTCGTTGCTGACGCCGTTCGCCGCATACCTGTCGGCCGAGGCGGTGGGCGCATCGGGCGTCCTTGCTGTGGTGGCGGCCGGGATGTACGTCGGTCGTGTCGCAGCCCGCGTTGTCAGCCCGGAGACCCGGCTCCAGAACGAGGCCATGTGGACGATTGTCACGTTTCTGCTGGAGAGCCTCGTGTTCATTCTTGTCGGACTCGAACTGCCATACGTCACGGGCGCACTTCAGCACTATTCACTTGCGGAGTTGGTTCGCGAGGCTGCCCTGGTGAGCCTGTGCGTCGTGCTGGTGCGACTCGCGTGGGTGATGCCGAGCAGCTACGTCGGGCGGTTCGTTGGTCGTTGGCTGCTCCACAGCCACGAGCCACTCCCGCCGTGGCGGTGGGTGGCCTTCATTGGATGGGCGGGTCTGCGCGGTGGAGATTCGCTGGTGATCGCACTCGCGGTCCCCTTGGTGACTGCGTCGGGCGCACCGTTCCCCGCCCGTGATCAGATCCTCTTCATCACCTTTGGCGTGATCTTCGTGACACTCGTGTTGCAAGGGGCGACGCTCGCGCCGCTGATCCGCGCGCTCGCGATACGCGGGGACGCGCAGGAAGACGACGATGAGGAGGCCCATGCGCGCCTGGTCGCGCTTGAGGCCGCGCTCACCGCGCTTGCTGACCCTGCGATTACCGGTTCCTCGCGTCCTGAGATCGTGCGTTACCTCGAGCAACGCTACCGCCAGCGTGCGCGCCGGTGGGCAGCGCGCGAGTCGCAGCAGCTCGAGGGGCGGCCGCATGAGTTTCTGCAGGGACACGCCACCGCGGCGCCCTCGCACGGAGCGGGAGCGCTCGACGAGGAGCGCATCCTCGAGTATCGCCGGCTTCGGTCCCAGTCGATCGATGTTGAGCGCCGGGCCGTGATCGCGTTGCGCGACCAGAGCATCATCGGCGATGGCGTAATGCGACGGATTCAGCGGGACCTCGATCTCGAGTCCATGCTGCTCGACACGCGCGAGCCGGTCGTCGAGCTGCCAAGCGAGGGGCCGGCGTCGCTCGATGCTAGCGACTGACCCCTGGGCCGTCGGACGTCCGCCCCGGCTAGGCGACGTTGGAAGCGCAGCCGGTTCTTAGCCTAGGCGCGTGCGAGCTTCTTACGTGGGCGGCCGCCTTTCGCCCCGTTCTTCTTCGCTGCGCGGCGCTTTCGCGGGCTGCTCACACGGCCGGCCACGCGAGCGAGTTCACTCTTCCACGCCGTTGGGCCGATCAGCGCCATCAGCAATTCGGGCACGCGGTAGTCCGCGTCGAGGCGCTCCCAGTGCAGGGCCTCCCCAGACGGGCTTACCTCCACGGCTTCCACGTCCTCCAATGGCGCATGCCGGAGCTCTGGGATTCGCCACGCCGGCAGAGCAAACTGGCCGCCATCGATGAGGTCCACGTGGATTCGCTCAGCGACGCGGTCATACGTCGCATTCACCGCCCGGGGCTCCTTCTGCCGCGCGTACCGTTCTCGCGCTCGCGCGGCGGGAATCTCCGCAATGATGTCGTGGTCCGTAACGTGATACTTAGCCATGGTATTGCCTCCACTTATTCATCAGCTGGGCGTGATGCTCCAGAACGATACGATAGGCTTCCACCACGTCGGCATCGCGCATCTGAAAGACACGCTCCACGCTTGGCGGCGCCGACTCAGTTCCCAGATGGATCTTGACCTCGGCTCCTCCCCGAACGACGTGAACCTGAGGTGGCAGATGCTCCCTAGGCGGTAGATAGATGCGCAGGGCGAACCCGCGCTCGCGAAGCACCGTTGGCCTGTCAAATTAAGCCATCTGTTAGGTTATTGCAACAGTTTGCGTCAACGTTGCCTGATATAGTGCGCGACCTCCGTGAGACACGCTCGCAGTGGATTGCGGCCAGATTCGAGGGCGGAGCGGCGTAGTCGTGTTCCACCACGGGTACCCATCGGCGGCGCCATTCGGGGGACGCCATGCACAGTAGCGGGCAGGAACCGGAGCAACGACATCCTTTTGCTGCCTTACAGATCGTAGCAACGTCGGGGTGGTGCGTTGCGGCAAAATAGCGGCGTCCCTTGACTTGTTGTCGGCAGGCGACAACAATAATGACATGAGCCCCGATGACCGGCTCCAAGGCACACTCGATCTGCTCGTACTGCGGACGCTGGCAGACGAGCCGCTGCACGGCTGGGCGATTTCGCGGCGCATCCGCGAACGGTCGGGGGACGTGCTGCAGGTCAACCAGGGATCGCTCTACCCGGCGCTGCACCGCCTCGAGGACGAAGGGTGGCTGTCGGCCACGTGGGTCGTGGCGGAGACCGGCCGGCGCGCCAAGGTGTATCGGTTGACTGCGCAAGGCCGGCGCGCGTGCGAGCGCGAGGAGCGGGGCTGGCTCGCGTTTGTCGCCGCGGTCACGCAGGTGCTCCAACCGGTGGTATGAAGCTCCTGCGGCGGATCCGCTCGATCGTCTCGAGACGCGCCGCCGAGCGCGATCTCGACGACGAGATCGCGCTGCACCTGACGCTCGAGGCGGAGCAGCTCGAACAGCAGGGACTCGACGCCCGCGCCGCCGCCGCGGCCGCGCGCCGCCGATTCGGCCGCATCGAGTCGATCAAGGACGCGCTCCGCGCCGTGCGCGGAGTCGAGCCGATCGAGGACCTCCGCCGCGACCTGGCGTTCGCCGCGCGCGCCTTGCGGCGCCGGCCCGGATTCGCGACCATCGTCCTGCTGACGCTCGTGATCGGCCTCGCGAGCGCTACGACGATTTTCAGCGTCGTCTATGGCGTCCTCTGGGCGCCGCTGCCCTACGGCGAGCCAGATCAGGTGGTGACGGTCTGGCAGACCGATCACGCACATGGCATCGATCGCGGACCGGTCTCGCTGCCCAACGTCCTCGACTGGCGCGAGCGGTCCATGTCATTTGCCGCGCTCGCGGCCGCCGAGCCGTTCGGTGTCCGCTACGCGGCCCCCGAGGGCCCGGAGCGGTTTCCCGCGTGGCGCGTGACCGAGGGATTCTTCACCGTGCTCCGCGCGACGCCGCTCTTGGGCCGTACCTTCGCGCCCGACGAATACCAACCCGGCCACGACGCGGTCGCCGTCCTGGACTACGATCTGTGGCGCACCCGATTCAACGGGGATTCGAGTCTCGTCGGCCGGACCCTAATCTTGAATGACATCCCCGTGCGCGTCATCGGCGTCATGCCGCGGGGTGTTCGATTTCCGCCGGGGCAGGGGATCTGGATCCCCAAGGTCCCGCAGCCCAGCGAAATGCTGATGCGCAACGCGGCCTACTATCTGGCCGTCGGCCGGTTGGCGCCAGGCGTGTCCTTGGCCCGCGCGCGAGGCGACATGGACCGTTTAGCCGCCGGGCTCGCGCGCGAGTACCCGGCTGTGGATCGCGACGTCGGCCTGTCCCTCGTGCCACTGCGCGATGACCTCGTCGGACGCGTGCGCGGCCGATTGCTGCTGGTCTTCGCGTCCGTCGGTCTGCTCCTGCTCCTGACCGGTGCGAATCTCACCGCTCTGCTCATGTCTCGCGCCGTGGAACGCGAGGGCGAGCTACAGATTCGCGCTGCGCTCGGCGCCAGCCGCCGCCGCATTGCATTGCAGATCATGACCGAGCACCTGCTCCTCGGCGCGCTCGGCTGGGGACTCTCGATCATTCTGGCGTACTTCG
>Ga0182024_10022033_pt1 | contig 11518 bp, 8 predicted proteins | sample P32metaG_FD_120480 | JGI IMG/M metagenome (GOLD analysis project Ga0182024, IMG submission 120480) | Permafrost microbial communities from Stordalen Mire, Sweden - P3-2 metaG (Illumina Assembly) | ecosystem: Environmental > Terrestrial > Soil > Wetlands > Permafrost | place: Sweden: Stordalen... | reverse complement strand
GCGCGGTCGGCGGCCTGGGCGGCGAGTGATCTGGCTTCCTCCAAATGGCGGGCGCTCGAATCGTCGGCCGGCACACTTTCGGGCACGAAACTTGCGGGGCCGGCCGTCATCGCGCCATAGGGGATCTGGGCGACCGAACTGACGGGTTCGGCGATCGAGAAAACCAGAGCGTCGGCGACCTCCGGCAGACCGGCGCGGCGCAGATCGACGATCGCCGCGTCGGAACATTCGGAGCCGTCGTATGCGATGAGGATTCTCATGGCTTGTGACACCTCCTCGGTTTGGTCATGCCGTCGTCACCGGAAAATGAATCAGCTCGGCAAGATGGCTGTCCAATTCCAAAGTGCTCAGCTTCGTCAGGTCGCTGGCAAGGGAACGCAGCAGCCGCCGCTTCGCCCTGGGCAGCAGCCCGGACTTGAGCAGACCCAGAAAATGCGGCGGCGCCACGAGTACCAGCAAATCATACGCATGTCGGGCCGCGGCTGCATCGAGAAGTCGATTTAATTCACGGGCGAATTCACTGGCCTTCTCCTCGTGCGGGTCGGTGGCGGGATCCATCGCTGATCTGATTCCGCTGCGGTGCTTGCCGATCCTGCCCGTCTGGTCGGTGACAAGCTCCGAGTCATGGGCGCGTCCGGCGGGGTTATCGAGGTGCTGCACAGGCAGAAGCCCGCCGGTTCCCTCGGCTTTGGACACAATTCTCGCCCGGCCCGCATCGGCCACGACAATCCAGATGGTTCGCATTTCAAACCCCTTTCAATGTTTCTCTCCAACAATATGCGTCAAATTCGGCCACAGATCGATGGGGCCGTCACCGCGACATGATCTAGGGAAACCGCCTACGAACCATCGGAGACAATCGAGCTGGAAAGCCGTAACCGTCCTGATATTCCAGCGCCGGCTCCCGAGGGACGATGTCCACGACATTTGGAAAGGAGACTGTTATGGCAACGCGAAGAATTCGGGAATTCCTGGACGGCAGCGCGGTGCGGTACGTCACGATCAGCCATTCGCGAGCTTACACGGCAGAGGAGACGGCCCGATCGACGCACCTCCCGGCCGAGGAAATGGCCAAGACTGTCATCGTGCGGCTTGACGGCCGATTGGCGATGGCGGTTGTGCCCGCCCTGAAGAACGTCGATCTGGAATTGCTTCGGCGTCAGACCGGCGCGGCGGACGTGAAGCTGGCACACGAGGCGGACTTCTGCGGCAGCTTCGTCGGCTGCCAACTGGGCACGGCTCCTCCGTTCGGCAATCTCTTCGGCATCGAGACGTTCCTCGACCGCGATCTTGCACGCAAGGCCGGGATCGCGTTTGAAGCGGGAACGCACACCGACGTGATCGTCATGCGGATGGCGGACTATCTGCGGCTGGCGCGGCCGACACAGGTGCGCATCTCCGTGGATCCGGTCGGTGCGGAAGTTCATGCGATGGAAATCTGAACTGGCGCCGCCTCAAAGTACGCGCTGCGGATTGATCGTGGCCCGCATGGTTCCTTCCATCAGGTCGCCGGTGAGCCCAAAGCCCAATTGCTCGGCGACGCGCTGCATCTCCAGATTCTGGCCCATGATCGTGGCGAACAACCGCTCGATCTTTTCGTCGCGCGCCGCTTGCAGCAGAAGTTTGAGCAGTTCCGTGCCCAGGCCGCGGTTTTGCCATTGGTCGCTGATGATGACGGCAAATTCCGCCTCGCGCCCGCCGGTCAGCTTGCTGAGCCGCCCGATGCCGAGGATGAATCGCTCGTTGCCGCCGGGTCGCCGGCCCTCGGCGACCAGGGCCAGTTCGCGGTCGTAATCATTGAAGCAGACGCGAATGAGCCGCTCGTGGGCCGTTCGCTCGCTCAGAGTGATGGAATGAAAATATCGAAACGTCACGCTGCGATCGGATAACCCCCGGTGAAACTGCACCAGCAGCGGCTCGTCTTCCGGCCGGATGGGGCGGATCGTGACGGGCGTGCCGTCGCGTAAAGACCAGTTCATGACGTATTGCGTTGGATACGGCCGAATTGCCGGGCGCGGCAGATCGGCCTCGTTTTTTTCGCCGCTCCACAAAACGGCGCGGGCGTCCACGGCGATGATGCGATCGGGCGTGACAATCAGCGGATTGATTTCGATTTCCTTTACCCGCGGCTGCTCGACGACGAGGCGGCTGAATCGCACGAGGATTTGCGAGAGCAGCGCCAGGTCGGCGGGCCGGCGGCCGCGGACGCCCTGCAAGGCTTTGAAGATTTTCGTCCGTTCCATCAGCCGCCGGGCGAGAGTGGCGTTCAGCGGCGGAAGACCCAGGGCGCGGTCCTTGAATACTTCGACAAGCTGGCCGCCCGTGCCGAAGAGCAGCACCGGGCCGAATTGCGAGTCGGGACTGCTGCCGACGATCAGCTCGTAGCCGTCGCGTGCGTCGATCATCGGCTGCACGGTGACGCCCTGAAAATGTTCCGCGCCGAGCAGGCGGGAAACGGATTCGCGGATCTCCTCAAACGCCCGCGACACCTGCTCGCGATTTCCCAGATTGAGCTTCACACCGCCGGCGTCCGTTTTGTGGGTGATGGTGCGTGAAAAAAGTTTCACGGCCACGGGAAATCCGACGGCTTCGGCGGCCTGCATGGCGTCGGATGCGCTGCTCGCCGTGATCGTTTTCGTGGCGGGAATTCCATAGGCGGCCAGCAGTGATTTGGATTGTGACTCGTCAAGCAATTCGCGTTTCGCGTCGCGGGCGGCGCGAATGACCTGCGCGGCGGCGGCGCGATCAACGGTCGTTTCATCGTCGCCCGCCGCGGGGGTTTCGTAGATCGCGCGGAGATTGTCGGCGTATCGCCACATGTAGGTGAAGGCGCGCGCGGCGGCGTCGGGAAACTCGAAAGTGGGCACGCCGGCGCGGCTGAGAATGGCCCGGCCGGCGGCGACCTCGGCGCCGCCCATCCAGCTTGCCAATAGCGGCTTGCCGTCAAGGTTGGCCAGCGGCGTGATCGCCTCGGCGGTTTTCGTGGGGTCGGTCATGTCCTGTGGCGTCAGCACGACCAGCACGCCGTCGTTGGCGGAATCGTCGGCGACGGCTTTCAGGGCGTCGGCGATGCGCGCGGGGGCGGCGTCGCCGAGCACGTCGATCGGATTGTTGTGGCTCCATTGCGGTGGGAGGAATGTATCAAGCGAGCTTTTGAGTTGGGGCGAGAGCGAGGCGAGTTCGCCGCCGCCGCTGAGCAGGGCGTCGGTGGCCAGCACGCCGGGTCCGCCGGCGTTGGTGACGATGGCAAGTCGATTGCCGCGCGGCCGGGGCTGCTTGGCCAGCACTTCGGCCATGGAGAAAAGATCGGAAATCTGGTGGACGCGCAGGACGCCGCAGCGGCGGAAGGCTGCGTCGAGAACCTCGTCGCTGCCGGTCAGCGAGCCGGTGTGCGAGGCCGCTGCCTTGGCGGCCGCGTCGGTGCGGCCGGCTTTGATGACGATGATCGGTTTGTTGAGCGATACTTCGCGCGCGGCCGAGAGGAAGGATCGGGCGTCGCCGATCGATTCCATGTAAATCAGGATACTCCGCGTGCGCGGATCGTCGCCGAGATAATCGATCAGATCGCCCCATCCCACGTCCAGCATTGATCCAGTGGAAACGAAGGCGCTGAAGCCCACAAGCTCGCGCAGGCTCCAGTCGAGAATGGCGGTGAGCAGCGCGCCGCTCTGGCTGATGAAAGCGACGTGACCCGGCATGGCGGGGCCTTTGGCGAAGCTGGCGTTGAGGCCGGTCAACGGATTCATGACGCCCAGGCAATTGGGGCCGATCAGGCGGATTCCGCCGCGGCGCGCCTCGGCGAGGACGCGATGCTCAAGCTCCATGCCCCCCGGGCCAAGCTCGCGGAAGCCCGCGGAGATGATGATCGCGCTTTTCACGCCGGCGTCGGCGCATTGCCCGATGATCTGCGGCACGCTGGGCGCGGGCGTGACAATCACGGCCAGATCAATTTTCTCCGGAACCGCCGCAATCGTCGGATAGGCTTTGATTCCCAGAACGCTCGCCCGTTTGGGGTTCACGGGGAAGACAGTTCCGCCGAACGGCGTGGCGATCAGATTCCACAGCAATGTGCGCCCCACGCTGCCGGGCGATTCTGTCGCGCCGATGACCGCGACGCTGCGCGGCGCGAAGATGGCATCGAGCGACTGCCGTGTTGAACGTGGCGCCGTTTGGGCGGTTTCGCCGGCGGAGGGTGGTACGTCATTCATAGTGCCCACCATTTAACCGATTTGCTCTGCCGTCCGCATCAGTGGTTTGTCCTATTCCCAGAGACTGCGGGTTTGATATTCGGCTCTTGCTATTTCCAAATGGTCGTTTTATTCTGTTGCGCGATGCGGGTTCCAAGGAGCCGCGCATCATGGAAAAAATTGCGTCGTCGGACGACTAGATAAATGGCATCCCGGGTTCGCCCGGGAGGCCGGTTGCAAAGTAAGCCGACGTGGTTGAGTCCCGAAGCCTCGGGATTCGGCCACGTCGGCTTTTTTTTTTGCCAACTGCAAGGCGAAGAATGAATCAACGTGAATACAGCATCGTTCACGCTGTCACCCGTTTAGCGCATTTTCCCTGCCGTCCGCATAGGTGGTTATTCCTACGCGCAGAGCGTGAATCGCTCCGATTCTCAAGCTCGTCCCATCGCTCGATATTAATCAAAGTGTTTATGGTCAATCGTTTGGGAAAGGAGCATCGATATGCGGCGAAGCACTAAAAAACTTGCGGCGATTTCAATTGCGGTTTTCACGCTGACGGGAATTGTGTGTGCCCAGGAGAGTCCGGCGCCTGCCGGCGGGCAGGGCGCCGCGGTTCAGACGACGGCGCCGGCGGGATACGTGCCTGTCGATCAATACAACGCGCTGCTGCAGAAAGTCGACGCGCTCTCCCAGCGTCTGGACGCCGACGAAAAGCGGCTGCCGGCGACGCAGCAGGTCAATACGGCGGGTGAATCGTCCGCCGGCCAGTTGACGCCGGGCGAAGAGCAGCGGCTTGCCGGGCAGGACGCCGGCGACGTGCACATTGCTCGCAACCTCGACGGCACGGTCAAAACACTCTTCGCTCCGCGGACGGACGAAGAGTATTTTTCACCGTTCGCCAAGATGAATCCCGAGCACATGCGGCCTGACATGCCGTTTGAGCTTGGAAGCTACCAGGATTTGAATGTGTACATGGGCTTGCAGACAGTCGGACGCGCACAGGCGCTGGATCAGCACGATGTCGGAATTGAAAACACGACCGGCCCGACCGCGGGCAGCGCCTTCACCAGCCAGCGCGGGCTGGACCCCGGCTTTCAGACTCCGTTTGCCGACCTGACGTTCCTTGGGCAGATTCCCAACAAGATGGAGGTCTACTTCGACGAGTACATCGCCAGCCGGCCGCACCCCAGCACGACGTACGGGCACGAGGGATACATCGTGTTCGAAGGAATGCCCGCGCCGCTGGACACTGGCCCGGTGGCCAAGGTTTTTGATTGGGTGAACGTCAAGGTCGGCGCCTTCGACTTGGATTATGGCGACGACAATTACCGCCGGTCGAATAACGCGCGGGTTCAGAGCAATCCGTTGATCGGCAATCCGCTGGTCGATCCGAACGTCGAGGAAATCGGCGGCGAGATTTACAGCGTGAAAGGCCCGATCTACGGTCTGTTCGGCGTCGGCGGCGGTAGCACGACCGAGCATTTTGACATCGGCTACCAACCCAGCGTTCACGGAAAACTCTGGGCCTATCCGGTGCCGGAGGTGCGAACGTCGGTCTCGGCGTACCACGTTCATCTGGACCGCAGCGCCGATGAGTCATATCTGTACGCCAACGGTCGCAGCGGCGGCACGTTCGCGGGAGTTTTTGGCAATCCGGACGATCCGGGACAGATTCTTCCGCAGGCCGGAAAGGACGTCACCGCCACTCAAGGCGACGTGACGTGGCTGCACTGGCCGGTTGAACTCTATTCCAACATTGGATGGGTTCAGGATGCCAATATCGGGACGAATGGCGCACCCGCGCCGACGGTAGCGACGCAGCAGCATCTGACCCCAACAGGCTCCACGCCGTCGGAGCGTTGGATCTACGGGGCGTTCGAGCCGGTCTATCACATCACACCGGCCCTGTACGCCGCGGCGCGGTTCAGCGTGGCCCAGGCTCAAACCGTGAACGGAGTCACGACGCATGGATGGGTCGATCGCGCCGAACTCGGCGGCGGCTACTGGTTCACCAACAACATGCTGGCCAAGGTCGAATACGTCTATGAGCAGTTCCATGATTTCGATTCGCCCATGGACGTGGTCAACGGATACGGCGGCCTCGACGGCGGCAGCAATCCGAGCTTCAACGGCGTGGTCATTGAGTTCTCTTTCGCTTTCTAATGAATGAACGGGAGTTCGATCGTGAGACACTATCAGTTTCAATCCTCATGTGTGTGGCGCGGTGGCGAAGGGGGCTCGCAAAAGGGAGGGTGGCCCGGCATCGCGATGACAGCGGTGTTCATCATCAGCGGCGCCCTCCTTGCCGCAGGCGCGCTTGCCGATCCGGGGGCGACAGCACAGGCTCCCGGATCGCCGACCACCAATCCCGCCGCCGTCCAGTACGCCAGCAGCGCCGATTCCGGACAGGCGCTGGTCTCGGGCACTTCGACGCTTCATGCTTGGACCGTGAAAAGCACCACGATCCAGGGAAACGCCGGTTTTTCCGGGCCATTGAAGGCGGATTCCGCCTCGACGGTCACGCTGCAGTCCATCGACTTTTCCGTGCCCGTCGATTCCCTCAAGAGCACCGAGGGGAGCGGCATGGACTCGACGATGTATGATGCGTTGAAACTCAAGCAGTTTCCGAGCATCACCTTCAGCCTGACCAAGGCCAACCTCAAGACCGCGCCGACGGCGCAAGACCCGGCCTATCACTTTGACGCGACCGGCACCCTCACGATCGCCGGCGCGGCCCGGCCCTGGGGGCTGAGCGTGGATGTTCTCCCGCATGACAACGGGCTGCTGACGGTTTCAACCGAAGCTGGAATGAAAATGTCTGATTTTGGCGTCAAGCCGCCGACCGCGATGCTGGGGATGATCAAATCCGGCGACGCGGTCACCGTGAAGGTGACGTGGCAACTCACGACGCAAACTGCCGTCGCGGGGGCGAACAAATGAGCGGGTGGGCGGTTCAATATCTGGCTGGCGGGGTTCGGCGCGGCCTGGGCTGGAGAGCGTGGATCCTGGCGCTGATGGGGCCGATAGTTCTGGCCTGCACGCAGACATCATTCGAGCCGCGCAAAGCACCGCCGGAACAGCGATCCTACGAAACGTCGCAGACCGCGACCACGGCGCCGGCGAACCAACTGGTTTTTTTGCCGGATCCCGCCAGCCGTGTCGAGCTTCAGGGCACGATGAGCCTTGGCCCCTGGACGAGCCAGAGCGCTGAGATTCACGGCCGCGTCGCTCTGAACACCGATGCGAAAATGCTCGATGCGCTATTCGACCGGATTCAGTCCGCCGTTCCCGACGGGCAAAACCGCCTTCCGACCGATCTGCCTGCCTTCGCTGTTCACAACCCCACGATCGCGGACATATCGGTTCCCGTCATGTCCCTGCATGGCGACAGCGGCGGCATGGACCGTGACATGCAGAAGGCTCTGAAGGCCCAGGAGCATCCCGCAATCGAATATGCATTTGAGAAACTGCAACGCGCGGAGCTGCATTGGGATTCGCACAATCATCAGGCGAATTTGAAATTACTGGTCATCGGCGATCTGAGCATGGCCGGCGTGAAGCGGCCGATCGCGATGGATGTGATTGTGAGGCGAGATTCGCACAGGCACTTCCTGGCACATGCCCAGACGGCTCTATTGATGACCGATTACGGCGTCACTCCGCCAACGGCGCTGTTCGGCCTGATTAAAGCAGGCAACCAGGTGGTTGTGGTGTTCGATCTCGACCTGAGTCCTTTGGATCAATAGAAACGGCGCGGACGCATCAGCGGTTTCACCTACGTCAAATGCAGGACTGACACCGATTCTTTCCTTCACCCGGTCCGTGGATACTACTGTATAGGAAGCGGGCAATCAGGTTGCATTGAACGGACGGTGCAACCGGCGTCAATGGAAATTGTCCGCCGGCCAATTGGAGGTATCCCATGACGCCAGTCATTCATGCGTCTTCAACGGAATCAAGTGAATCCGGACCATTCCGCGCGCCGCCCCAGGCGCTGATTCGCCATCAGTTGAAGCGCGCGGGAGTCTTCGCGGTGCGGTTGGTCGGGCCTCCCGGTTCGGGCAAGACGGAGTTGATCGAAGCCACGATCAAACATCTGGCCGCCCCGCAGAGGGTGGCGGTGATCGTGATCAATCCCGCCGCTCATCGCGACGCCGCCCGGCTGCGCGCGCATTGCGGGCATGTCGAGTTCGTTGACGCGCCCGCGCCTCACGCGGCTTCAGTCTGGCACGCCATTCAGCAGATTCCGCTCAAGGATGTCGATTTGATCTTCATCGAGACCTGCGGCGGTCTGGCCCCACTCGACGATCTGGGACAGGACGCGACCGTCGCGACGCTTGCCATCGGCGGCGGTGACGACAAAGCGGCGGAATATCACACGCTGCTGAAGAGCTCGTCGCTCGTTCTCCTCACCCAGGCGGACATGCGGCCGATGGTGAAGTTCAACGAGAATGTGTTTCGCGACGACGTTCAGACCGTGAACGCCGCCGCGGAAATCGTGCTGATTTCAGCGTTCAGCGGAGCAGGCATGTACCGGTGGCTCGAATGGCTGGAAAGCGCACGCTTGGCCAAGAGCAGCCGCAACGCGCCGCCCAGCCCCGGCGGCCCCATGGGAGAACGCTTTTTCGGATAAACACCACGGCGGGGGGTCTGGAGATTAACGTCATGAACGAGCTGCTTGCGATGGACTACATGAAGATGGCGCTTCGCAATCAGATCTGTGCGCAGTGCCACTGGCAACACGGGCCGGCGGCGCAGCGATTGGATCCGGCGCCGCGATCGTGCGAGGCGCGGTGTGCCCTGTTCGTGCACCTTCCCCGGCTGGCGCGATTCATCACCACCTCCGGCGGCGAGCCGCCCTGGGGGTATCAGGCCGTCGTGGAGACGCTGGTGCGCCAGACCCGAATCATGGCGGCGGACAACACCACTCCTGCGTTGTCGAATCTGGAAGATCGCGCGTTGTGCGCCTATGCGGCAGAGGCGCTGGCTCTGCTCGAACACGTGATCGCGCTGACCGATCCGACCGGGAGTTGAGAAGGAGCGGGGAAAGCTCTGAATCGCCCCTCCAATTCAACCACTTCTGCTCCATCTCCCCCGCTTTCAGCGTAGGAAGGCCACATGGCACTACATCGCGGATTTTGCTTGCCACGGCCCAAAATCACTGTAAAATAGAGACTTACGAAAGATGTCGACGCACGATGATGTTGCGCCGTCCACTTCGGCACAGGTTTGTGAGAGGAGTTGGAGGATGCGTCATCGACAAGATACAAATCGCAAGCTCAGACGTGGGCATTTGTTGTTCGCCGCCGCCGCGGCCGTGGCGGGAGTGGGATCGTCGGCCAGCGGCCTGACCATCAATCCGATCTTCGATTCCAGCATCACCAGCCAAAGCAACGCGTCGCAGATCGAAGGCGCGATCAATTACGCCATCCAGCAGTATGACGAGCTTTACAGCAATTCGATGTCCATCAACGTCGTGTTTGATTTCGGCAAGACGGGTCTGGGCGCCAGTACGTCGGCCGGCATCACCACATACAGCTACACACAGATCGAAACCGCGCTGAAGGACTTGAACGCGGATTCGGACCAGGTGACCAGCGGCGATAATCTTCCTTCTTCCGACCCGACCCCCGGCACCGGTTGGTTTGTGACCGACGGCGAGGCCGAGGCGCTGGGATTGCTGAGCCCGAACAACTACACCGCCGGGTACGTGACGCTGAACTCGAGCGCAACCTGGACGTTCGATCCGTACGCCCGCGCCGGGGTCGGAGCGTATGACTTCATCGGGACAACGGAGCACGAACTATCGGAGGTCTTGGGCCGCATCGGCGGCGGTTCCGGCGGCAGCACCCCCTATGAGCTGATGCATTACAGCTCGCCGGGCCATCTGGATTTTTCCAACACGCAGAACGACTATTTTTCCATCGATGGGGGAAACACCGACCTCAAGGAATTCAGCAACCCCACGACGATCAACGCGAACGGCAAGGCGATCGGCGGTGACTCGCAGGACTGGGACAACGGCACGCACACGAACATTGGAGAGCCGACCGGATACATTCCCGACTCCTACAACTCGTTTTCCTATTCCGGCATTGAGAATTCGCTTTCCGACGTGGACATCACGCTGATGAACGTCCTGGGCTACAACTCAACGTCCAGCAGCCTGACCTGGTACGGCGGCAACGGAGACCTGCTGACCGGCTTGGATTGGAACGCCAACGGGCAGCTTGGAATCAATCCGCATCACGGAGCCAACCTGACGATCAACGCCTTTAGCCCGACGTTGACTCACGCTTTTTCCTCCGGCGAAAGCTGGGAATTGGGAAACATGTCGGACAACGGTTTGTCCCTCACCATCTCCAACGGGAAGGTCAACATCACGTCGACAGGCACGAATGGAAGCGGGCAGGGAATCCTGGTCAACGATGATGGATCGCTTGTCGTCAACAGCAACGGCAACCTTTCCGTGGCCGGCCAACTGAGCATCGGCGACTCGTCGTTTAGCACCAACGCCACCGCCAGCTTTTCAGGCAGCAGCACCATCAACGTCGGAACGGTCAGCGGAGCGGATCAGGAGTTTGATGTCGGCAACAACGGCATAGGGTCGGTTTCGCAATTCGGAAGTTCCACGGTCAATACCCCTTTGCTTAACCTCGCCGTCAATGCCGGCGCCACGGGCACGTACACGCTCTCCAATTCCGGCACCCTCAACGTGACGGCCTACGAATACGTCGGCGGCGCGGGACTGGCATACTTCATTCAAACCGGCGGAGAGAACGCGGTCGCGGACTATATGTATGTGGGAACCGGCAGCAGCGCGAACGGTTATTACGAGCTGGAGAATTCGGCTCTGCTGTCTGTGTCACAAAACGAAATCTTCGGCAACGGCGGCTACGGGGCCATGATTCAGGCGGGCGGAACGAACCAAGTCGGCGGCACGCTCGATATCGGCGACGGCAGCGGCAGCACCGGCATTTACCTGCTCGTCAGTTCCGGCGCGCTCTCCGTGTCGGGCGACGAGATCATCGGCGACGACGGAACGGGCACATTCAACCAGACTGCCGGGACTAACACAATCACCGGCATGTTGTACATCGGCAACGAGTTCGACGGGGCCGGCATCTACTACCTGTCCGGCACCGGCACGCTCAGCGCGTCCGGCGAAATGATCGGCAATGGCGGCCCGGCAACCTTCAATCAGACCGGCGGCACAAACACGAGCGGCGCCAATGTCGTCCTCGGAGGAAGCGCGGGGACCACCGGAACCTACCTGCTCAGGAACACCGGCATGCTCATGGTCAACGCCAGTGAACAAATTGGCTACGACG
>Ga0182024_10022032_pt1 | contig 11518 bp, 10 predicted proteins | sample P32metaG_FD_120480 | JGI IMG/M metagenome (GOLD analysis project Ga0182024, IMG submission 120480) | Permafrost microbial communities from Stordalen Mire, Sweden - P3-2 metaG (Illumina Assembly) | ecosystem: Environmental > Terrestrial > Soil > Wetlands > Permafrost | place: Sweden: Stordalen... | reverse complement strand
TCGGAATGGCAAAGCCGATTCCACCAACGACCCACGGCAGCCAAGTTCCCATGATAGAAGTCTCCGTTGTAGGCGGATTATTCCCCTCGCCCACTTCATTACCGCGAGGGTCAGTTACGGCCGCCGCCCGCCGTCGATCGCGCTGCCGAGCCGTCGGTCGTCCAGAATCCGGGATGTTTGAATAGTCCTGCATTCTATCATTCTGCCCCAAGTCGTCCCAGATTGCATGTGAAACTTTTGTGACGGTTGTCATTCGGCAAGAAGCCTTGAAGAAATTCAAATGGTTAGGATCAGCATCCGGCCCCTGTTCCTCCCTCATCCAAGCCGCGATCTAGGCTCGTGTTCGCCGCTGCGATGCGTGGGCCAGACGGTGCTGAAAAGCAGCCGTTCGGCCGATCGCCCATCGACCGCATCAAAGCCGGACGGCAACATAAGTCGCGTAGCACCAGTGCCTTATGAAAACCGACCGAGAGGACGTGCTGATGTTTGCAGTGCCCCCCGACATTGGGCTATACTGTGTTCTCCCTACGGGGGCTTAAGAACATTTATTTCGCAGCCGCCGTGAAAAAATCGGTCCGCCAGCCGTTAACTTGGTAGTCGGCTAAGGCAATCGTGCGCGAACGATTCCTGCCGCATTCGGAGTTGCCGTGTTTCCATCCCGCACTTTCATCGCTCGGAGGGCTTGCAATGAATCCGCCGGAAGATCGTGTTTTCATTCCGTATCATTCCTTCACGATGCGCGGCTGCAAAAGCCATTTTCTCCCACAATCGCAACCCGCTCGTTTATTGGGCGCCGGGTACCCGCTTGCCCAATCGGCCGGTGACCGTTGCAAACTCGAAGTTACTCGGCGGCAGGCGCTCAAGATCGGTATGGCCGGGACGGCAGCCTCGGCATTATCAATTTCAGGATGCGCTGTGGCAATCGAAGAAGCTGGCGTCGCAGTGAGTTTTCTGGGCGGTGTCGCGCTTGAGGCGGCCCTGCCAGCACTCAAGTGGTTCCTTGGCGAGCTCTTTCACTTGGCCTGTGCAGAAGCACTCACATGGGTCGCGCACCAGCTCATTACAGCACAGCGTCTGCAGGGCTCAACTGACTTTAGTTACGATTTTGCTGACAAAAGCTGGTTGCCAGACAAAGAAGGCTGGGCCGCATCGACACGATCGCTGCCTGATTACGGCGTTGACGCGGGTTTTAATGGCACCGATCGTCCCGTTGACGGTAATATGATCGCCAAAATGCAGATGTATAACGAGAATGAGCTTTTGAAGAAGCCCCTTGTCCCGCCTGCCTTCCGCCGCCCGATTGAGAATACCACTGCCGACCTTCGAGCCTTAAAGCTCATCAACGATATCTACAACACAGGCCTCACACCGAATGATGTGGACTTTATCGTTCCGCTGCGTGACCACCGAGCGAGAGACGAATTTGGCGTATACACAAAGCAAAAGAACTTTCTGATATCATCAAACCCGCAGTAGGCCCTGTTAATCGGCGCGTTTCTAGTTGCGGCTGCAAGCAGCAATCGCGTGTTATTGCATGTCTCTGTAAGAACAATTCCGGCGGAACATGAGTCGAGTGTGCCATCATCAAATGGCCGGAGGAGTGCTGGCTTATGCCGTGCCGCAACAACAAATTCGTTCGCGCCTCCGAAACTGCCCTCGTCGCACTGCTCCTTGCCTTCATATCCTATCGAGCGGCGGCCGTTGATGGAGAGGATTTGAACGCGCCAGCGGCAACAGTCCTTCAGGATTGCGTCGCCAGGACCCTTACTAGCGACGCCGTGCTTGATCTGTTTGAAGGAATAGACGATAGCGAGACAGCCGAAAAGTCGCAGCGGATTGCCGACGAATACTTGCGCGCCGGCTATCTGCATGCGCTTTCGGCCTTAAAAAATGCGAATAAACTCAGTGGCGACTCGATCGCGAAATTATCGCAGATCTCTACTGGCGGGGCTCCAACGCTTGCGGACATTCAGTCTGCACGTGATTCGGCAACGGAGGCGCTAACGGGACTCGACCCTGGGCATCAATACAGCATCGCATCCGCAATGGTCGAGTTGATGATAGGTTGCGAACTCCGGAGCGCAATTGCTGCCTCCAACGCCAGCCGCAAGGACGGCACCGCAGTCGCTATGGATTTCGTTGGCGAGGCCGAACGTTTTCAGGAGCTACTAGAGGCGGATTATCAGGTGCCTGGCGCGGTCATGCACCAATCCCTCAAACCGAATTCGACGGCCGAGACATCCGGAAAGGTAAAAGAGAGCGAGCTCGTCAAACGCGCACGTGGGCAATCCAAGAACGCGATCTTTCAGTTGCGCCTCATCAGCTTTCCTCGGATGTTGCTCCGACTTCGCTCAATGCGTGAAATTGAGCGGCGCATTGCCAGCGGCAATTCAACGTCTGAAGATCCTGCCACATTCTTTAAGGAGTTTGAGGCTCTCCAAGCTCATCTGAACGGTTTCAGAGGCATAGAGCGAGAGGCGCCCACACAGTTCCAGATCGACGAACTCACGTGTTGGCGCATGCGAGCGCTGTATCGACTGTATAAGCTAGAGCAGTCCTACGCGAAGCGACTCCCCATGAGTGACGACACGACACGCAACAAGTTTCCGGATGACGTCATCAATCAGTTCAAGGCCCAGCGCCAAATTGAGGGGAATAAGGCTTGGACCAGCATCGATCGTTACCTGCGCGAGTTAGAAACGGCAACGGCGCGACATCGTATTCAAATAGATCAGCGCACAGGGCTCCCCCTCGATGCCGAGTTGAAGGAAAAATTCACGCTGACCGATCAGGACGGAAGGAGGCCCGACGATTCGGCGGAGTATTTCGATCTACGGGACTTCGATGCCAATCGCGACGGTTATTTGGATGCGAGCGAGGTTGGCTTTGTTATGAAGCGGTTCAGCAAAGACCGCTGGAAAGAGTTGTTCGAGGATCAGGCGCAGCTAACTTCAGATAGCGATCAGCAGGCGTCCAAACCACGATAGAGCAGCATAGACCATGCAACGCTTCCTTGCCCAAACGTGCCAACTTTCGATCCGCCATCGCCAAATTCGGCGATTCTGTTGTGTGCCAACCACCGCGCCGGTATTGCTGTTCGTCGGGATTTGGATTGTCGCTAGCGCGGCTTTGTCAGCGGTTGCCCAGGGGGTTCCAACATTATGCAACTGCTACCAAACTGGGCGACCGGAAAACAACTTAGGTATGCTAACCAGGCGGCCTAGCCCCACTCCGATCGATCCCAGCTCGTTCGCTGTCGGTCGATCTGCAAGCAGTCGCATAATGTTGTATCGCAGGTGGTATGATAATACGCTGCATTTCCAGTGCAATGCAATACTTGGCCTGCCGGGTGACGACCAAGTTGACCAGTTAAAACTTAACGAAAGGCTTACGTTGGTTCCCGAAGATCGGCTGAGCGTTTCGGACCACACCTATGTTGCGGGCTGCCGCCTGATGCAGCACGCGGCCGACGAACTGGCCGAATCCCCGTACAAGAATGCCAATCGCGAACTTAGTTCCATTCGCGAAAGGCTGCTAACTCGACGGGTCTCTCCCTATTTCGCCAATATCGTTGTCGGCGGAGCGACTCACGGCGAATGGGATCGTGACTTGTCAGCTCTTGAGAACCGCTGGGTCGCACTCAACGGCATGCAATACCGCGTTTCGTCGGCATCGGTGTCAACGACGGTTACGGGCATCGACCAACTGACGGTCGAGGACGAGGATGGACAACTTCATGTCCTTTCGCCTGATACGATCGACGTAGATCATGCGGAGCTGCTGATTCTTCCGTCGGGTAAGTATCGCCAGACATACCGAATACCGAACTCTCAAAATGGCAAACCACCGTTCTACGCACGTCGTGGGCCGCCCGTTCAACTTCCACTCTCCGACGAATTCCTGTGGAAATATCGGCTGGTGTATGATCACCTCAATTCGGTGTGGACTGATGAAAAATCGGTCAAGGCGCATGAGCTTATCGCCGACGCCGAGCGGAAATGGACCGAATCGGATATCGTGGCACTATCCGACGAGGCGATATTTCATACAAATCGTGGCGACGCCTTGACCGCTGCCAAGAAGTATGACGACGCCCTGCATGAATACACTTTGGCGATCGACTTGCCGGCGCAACGCTTCTCCGAATTGCACTTGCCGGCGAATGCGGCACCACTTCCCGACGCATCGCGATTCCTGCGGCGAGGCGCTTTGCAAAGTCTCCGCGGGTTGTTGACAGATGCAATTGCGGATTTAGAGACGGCCAGGCGGCTTGCCTCGACAGAACATGCCATCGGTGCGCAAGCGGCGGTCGCGCCTCTTGCGTCGTTCTTAGAATCCCGGATTTACTCGATTCAGGCTTGCAATCTTCCGCTCGCTGACTACGACAGTGCCCGCATTAAGCATGCGAGCGCTATTACTTTGGCGGCGGAATTGACGGGGGCTGAAGTCAGTTTACAAAGCGCAACCAACTCGATTCCGCCAGTGCAGGGGGCGCTGAGCAGTTTGACCGAACTAGCGCAACGACACCGAGCTTTGGCGATGGGATACTTAAAGATAGATCGGATGGATCCAGTCCAACCCGATGATCTCAAAGCAATACTCCAGCGGGATGCCGGCCTCGATTTGCTCCTGCGGGGGGAACAGTTCTACGCTCAGACTGGCGATTGGAGGAGTCACGCAACGGGCGCTCTTGCCGCGTTCGCTCCCTCAAGGCCGGAGCTGCAGCCGATTGATTGGACCTCCAAGACCCCCAATCACGAGACCGATCGGCGTGACGGCTTCAACCAGGCGGCCGAGAAGATCGTAGGCTTGGCTAAAGGCGCAGGCGTTGACAAAGTGGAATCGGCTGCTCGAGATGCCAAAGGTTGCGTGCGCGACTCCGGCGGAATTAAGATCACATCCTTTCTGCCGGGTGACGGCAGTCCGTTCCCCGAAAAAATCGGTGAATGCACTAACGCCCTGGCGACAGTCCTATCGGAGGAGGCGGCGTTGTTACGTCTTGCGGCGAAGTACGAGGATCGTATATCCGCATACTGGCTCGCCAAGGAACACCCACTGACCGCGCTCAGATTTTCGGCGGCGGCAGGGGAGCATCTTGATGCTGCCGACGATGTTGATGAAGTAAAGCGAGAATCGGAGGCGAAGCACGAGTGAAGCGACTCGTTGTCGGTCAGCGGCGTCAGCGCCGGCGATTTTCGTTAAGCGATCACCTAAAGCTAATTCGTGCATCAGACGCTGATGTCAACTCCCGAGTGCTAAAGCATGGATCAGACGCGGTCTTTGTTTGTTATTCCCAACGATGGAAACCGTTCGGGGAGGCAATTCGCTGACGCGGCGTTCCTTGACGGCGTCCCGGCGTCCAGCGTTTTCCTGAAATGCCGGAACTGGGGATTAATGACGCGGCGGGCGACTGATGTAGCCGAAGAAGCGTCGGCCGAAGCTTACCGCAGATCACTTGCCGAGGATTTTAATAATGCTGATCATTATCGCGCCTGGATCACGCGAACCGCGATCAATGTGGCGATCGACATTCTGCGGGCGGGAAGCCGTTCCTGGCCGCTGGGCGAGTTCGACCGAGCGCAGGTGTCTGGTACAGAAACAGGATTCGCAGATCGAGTTTTAGAAGCTGCACTTGCGACGCTACCCGAGGACGATCGCGTTATCGTCAGCATGACGTTTGAACAGGGATTGACGCTTGACGAAATCGCGGAGCAGATAAGTGCCTTGGCAGATGGTAGCCCAAACGCGAAACGTCTGCGGATAAAGCGCCGGCGCGACGCCGCACTTCGGCAACTTCGCGTCTATTTGGAAGAACATGGAGTCGGAGCGGAGGTTGACTGATCGCTGACACAATTTGATCGAATGTAACCAATCCATTGAATGCCATAGTTGCGGGGCAATGACAATCGTTGCCAAAGCCTTCGCATTTAACATCGGTGTGTGCCATGTGGCCAAAAGCTCTCGAATCCTGGTGGGAACATTGCGAGCCCGAAGCAGTTAAGACTGTTTGGGGTCGCCTGAAGCAATATGGCTCGATGGATCTCTTTCGGGAGCGAACCGTTCGGACGGCGGTTGCGCGTGCGCGGCAAATTGCAACGTATCTGGCAGAGCATGACGACTATTTCGCCAATAGCCGTCAGTTCTGTCGGTGGCTTTGCGAAGTGGCTTACCGCGAGAGCTTACGGCTACTTTTGCCGCTTGAGCCCATCGAAAACGCCCTTCAAAAGGTCAGCCCGGAAGTCCGGAGGCTTCTGAAATGGTGTTATGTCGACCAGTTGACGGAGCAGGAGGTCGCCCGAATGCTCGACTTGCCAACGGACAAGCCGGGCTACTACGATTCCGCCGAGGCCCAACGTCGAATGATCGATGCCTATAATCAGTTGTCGGCTGAGATTGTCCGCCGTTTCCGCCCTCCAAACTTTGTAGAACGCGGGCCATACCGCAATTACTCGAATGTTTTTCCCTCGCCGCCCACACTTACGCGACCAGCCCTAGTCCCTTCGCCGAAAGGGCAACAGCCATGACAACATCATATGCAACTGAGATTCCCCGGAGTCTAATTCAGGAAGTATTTCAGTCGGATCAACGGACCCGAGGCAAACCGACACTGCCGGCGGAACAAAGGGAGCGCGCGCAGCGTTGGTTGACGCGCATTCTTGTCGATTTCGACGCATTAGACGAACACATTGGGATGTTGCAGTCTCTTTACTCTGCCGATTTTTGCTATCCGCGAGCGCGTCGAGATTGCTGGACAACTGAACAATTAGAGCCATCGGCCGAGCCGACAAAATTCACCCAATCAGATCGACTTACCGATGATCGTGTCTCAGCGGTTGCCGATGACGGGATCAACGCATTAGACGATGACGAGTTGGCCCGCCTAATTCTAAATCCGTTCGCGCTGCATGACCTTTTCGACGTAATCGACGAACTCCATCCCGACGCGTGGATGCCGGTCATCCACGACATCGGCAAAGCGTTGATGCAGAATCAGCGGCTCTCGCCCGCCGATTCGCAATACAAATTGCCAAGCCGATCAGACAATGGCGATGGCTCCGAGGCTCAGGCTGCGCAACGGGCGGAACTTCGCGAGGCCATTAACTACGCCGTGCAACAGGCGCTGGCCAAACAACTTTCCCCTGCAAAACGCTACGCACTGCCTGCCGCAACACTTTTGGCGTGTGCTGCCAGCTTGGTTGCAATTGCTGTCGGCGTTCGTTCGATCGCTCGAAACGGTGCCTTGGAAGATCGATTGGCCGCCAACAACCAGCAGACAGGAGCGAATTCGGGCGGTGACAATGACCTGATCGCCATGCATGCTGGGCACGAACGCATCGCAAATTGGGATGAGATTTGGAGCAGGAGCTATTCGCCCAAACTATCTCCAGCCGAGAACCTCAAACGCCTGCGAGCGGCATCAGGCCCGGAAGTCAACGCGTTGATCGACCAATTGAAAGAAAAGCATCGCTCAGACTCCGAAATCCTTGCGTATTTGAATTTCATGTTCGGACCCGATCATCCTGAACTGCCAAGCGAGAAGTAAATGACGCGTTCCACCCTGCGAATTCTCTTGATAGCGGCGACACTCGCATCGGCCAGCGCGGCAATGGCTGCCGACTCGGACGAGAAGAATCCCGCGGTCAATGCGGCGTTACAGAGCGTAGCGAGAGTCTACTGCACTTGGCATGGACACACAAAGCCGGCGAGCGGCTTTGTCATTTCGCGAAACGGCGCCAAATTCATTATTTCGGCAGCCCACGCTCTTACCAGGGGTGGTATTATGAGCGCTAAACTATACAAGCAATTCGCGGAAGTAAAGTGTACCGTGGTTGCCTGGGATTATGGCCACGACTTGATGGCTTTGCGCCCGGAGGACTCGCTTCGCGATATTCCTTCTTTACCGATATTATTCTCGACCGATCCGCAGCCCACTCTACAGGACACAGTGTGGATGCTCGGCGGCGATGCAGGGCTTGAAATCTCGTGCCACCGCGGATCGATCAACGCTGATTCCACATCGCCAGCCGAAATCGCCCGCGCCCTGTTCGGCATCCGTTATAGTGATCGTCATGCGTTGCGTGCAGATACGATCCTCGTTCGGCATGACGCCGATTCTACACCCGGCGTCAGCGGAGGTCCGCTCATCGATTCGCACGGAAGGGTCTTCGGCATTCAGATCGGAACACTCCCGAATACGGAGCGAGTCTCCTTTGCCGTAAACGCGACACACCTCAGCGACCTCGATTTTGCTCCAGCGCCCACCGCCCTTCAAGAATTGCAAACTGCTGATTTCGCAGACGACAAAGGGCCACCTTTGATCGAGCGGCATGCAGGTCGGCCCGTGCCTATTCAAATCGGCGAAGAGCTTGTAAATGCTCAGTGCCTCCGAAACGATTCGATTCCCAACGATCCCAAGAAGCTCTTGGATGACTACGTTCAAGACAAAGAGGCGTACCGGAAGCGTCCGTTTGTCGGCGACTTGGATGATTTCCTGAAGACTACGTCCCTATCGCAAATCACCAATCACGTCTATGGCTTCAATGTTCTCGTTCCGAAGAACTACTTTACCGACACAATCGAGTTCGCCGGCCCACCGAAAGGCGTGTTCGTAGCCATTCGCAACCCCGATCCGGCAGTTCAATCTCCCTTCAACACGGTGAAACTGTTTTCCTTTTCGGCAACGAAATTCCGTGACTCCGCTCAGGATGCGGTCAAGGCCAAACTCGCGCGCGGCGAGTACGGCATCGTTACGCAAGCTGCCAATCCGTCGATTGAACGCGAGCATTTCCGGCTGATGGTCCAGCTTGAAACGGCAGACTTATTGATCCGTCATTTTCAAGAGGATGTTCTTCAAATCCGCACGATTGATGCCGATGGGCGCGTCACCGGAAAGCCGGAATGGGCTTTGTACCGCAAGGAGCCTGTCGCCGAGTTCGCTTCGCGCAGCGGCGTCACATGGTCGTGCTTCGACTACGTTTCAAAAAGTGGCGTCGGCTACGCCGTTCAATGTGGCATCTTGAAAAACTGTTGCACGATTGTTCAGGGCCAATTCAATAAAGAGGATCACGAGAACGTTCGGGCGGGCAAACCGCTAAGCCGCTCGTACCTGGAGCAAGATTTTATTCGTTCCACTGTCGGGATGTACTGACCGTCCCACCCAGGAGGACCCTAGGTTCAAGACAAGAGAAGCGTGGCATAATGAACGAGATACCAGGCTAGGGAGCGAACAACCAGGTAGTGCGTTCCCGACCGCTAGCACCCCCAGGAGATGTGCAATGTGCCAAAGCGACACAGCCGTCGGCAGAGTCCTTACCCTCATCGCCACCGCCTATGTAGTGTCAATGCTGGGGGGGTGCGGAGGTGCAGTATCTCCAGACACAAAGACGCCGCCGCTGATCCCCGCTTTACAACCGCAGCCGGTCGTCACACCGATTTCCCCAGTCTTGGCGGAGAAGGCGGCCCATAGCGCAGGCGGGACCGCCACTCTCACGGTGGAGGCACAGGGAACCATCGGCCATGGTGTGTCTTTAACTGTCTACATCAACGGCCAGGAGACGGTGACGTTCGCGACGTGGGGGTCGGCGGGAACGTCAAAGAATTCTCTTTTTGAAATCGCCAAAGAAGGCAACAACGAACTGAAGCTGAAAACGACCTTGTGGCAAGGGACAACCAACGAGAAAACGGTTCGGTTTGTGGCCTTGCCTGGGAGTGTAACCAACGCCGTAGTCACCTCTGGCAGCGACACATTCTTTCAAAACACCACAATCGATGTCAAGATTAAGTAGAGACGGCGGGATCTCCACCGGCGCACTTGTCTTGGTCCCGTTGGATATGAGAGAGGATCACGAGAACGTTCGTGCGGGCAAACCGGTCAATCGCTCTTACCTAGAGCAAGATTCTATTCGTTCCACTGTTGGCATGTACTAACCGTCCACGGCTGTGCGGGGGATAAGCGTCTGCGTGCTTCGATCGCAACACGTTAATTTGGGAGAACGGATTATGGCGATGCTCATCCAAACTGTGACAGGCATCCGAATACTTCGGGTCGGTATTGTCGGCGTTATCTGCCAAGTGCTAATTCTACCGGCGGTGCTACGCGGTGGCGAGCCTCCCGTGACCGTTCACTTTGAACGCAAATCGGCATTCACCGGAGCACCCTACGACTGGGACGTTAAAGTAAACGATGAAACAATCGGCAAGGTTGCCAATGGTGAGACTAAAGCTCTCACCTTCGTCCCGAAGCCCGGTAATAACGTCATGCGGGTTGAGCACACGGAACTCGGCATAATGCGAGTCACAAGTAACGAGATTACGTTCACTATTCCTGAGGGTCGGAGTCTCTCCGCAGTTGCGCAATACGGCGACAAAGACGGTCACAATTCATTCCGCCCGTTCATGATTAGTGTCACGGAGCTTAAAGAGCAATCAAAGACAAAGACACCGCTTGTGTCAGTATCACTCGACAAGCAAGTAAAAGTTGTCGTATTAAAGGAGTCCTCGCCCATTCGGCTCGCGCGTGGCACGGAAAAAACAATCGAGGACACTTTGACAGTAGCGCATTCAGTCGCAATCGCGACTGATTGGAAGCCCGAGAGTGGATCTTTGGACCGTGTTAAGGCGCGGTGGCCAGACTGCGAAGCGGACATCCGAGCAAGCGTCGAGAAATCCGTAGGCAAGAATTACGGGGCGTCCACTGACATTAATCGCAGCCTCACGATCAAAGGCGACGGGTCAGCGGTCAAGGTAGAGTGGGTGCAATACTACCGGACTGGCGTTGCCACTTTGAAAATCGACGGCACTGATGTCAAGGTGCCATTTGAGTTTAGGGAGGACTTTGACCTATTGACCGAGGACGCGAAATAGGTGGCCACGACGCGGACCGTATTGTGGCTTAGTAGCCAGTTAAGCACGCCGCTCGGCCGAACAAGCCGTTGCTGCAGACGGCGGCCGCTTTCTTGGCTTGCACAAGTTTCAGCGCCAGCAGGCCGTTGCCGCTGAGCTTTGGCGTTCGGATTCACAGGCGGTCGTGGATCGTGTGTGTGTGGACTGCTGACTTACCGCATGTTGCGGAGGCCAGATAGCGCGCGAAGCTGGTGCTGCCCGCGACAATAACAACAACTTGAGATTGGAGGGAAAGATGGACCCGAAATGCCCGAAGTGCGGAGGTTGGGGGAAACCCGTTTCACGCCCGAGCCCGATGAAGACAAGTCGCAGCCATCCCTGGCTTAGCTTGCTTGCGCTAACGGCAAAGTTAACTGCATGCTGCACCGCCAAATGCAGGACATGCGGAAAGATCTTCTTTTTTTGGTCCTGACTAATTGTGCGTTATAGTGAAGCGGCGACTGGAGCGTGCCTGATGCTGCTCAATCACGGCAACCGGTCGGGAGAGCCCCTGGTTTGTCGGTCAATCGAATTCAACTTTCTCAATGACCGTCGCGGCCATCGCCGTCGGCTCGTCCGCCTCTTGCAGCCAGGGGACGCGATGCCGGACCAATCCATCGTAAAGCCTCAAATGCGG
>Ga0182024_10022031_pt1 | contig 11520 bp, 10 predicted proteins | sample P32metaG_FD_120480 | JGI IMG/M metagenome (GOLD analysis project Ga0182024, IMG submission 120480) | Permafrost microbial communities from Stordalen Mire, Sweden - P3-2 metaG (Illumina Assembly) | ecosystem: Environmental > Terrestrial > Soil > Wetlands > Permafrost | place: Sweden: Stordalen... | reverse complement strand
AATTTGTCGCCTTCAGCGCGGTGCTGAGCGGCATCCGCGAAATCAAGGACGTCATGGCTGCGGCCGAACGCGTGCGCCACTCCGGACGTCGCACCATCGTCTTCGTCGACGAAGTGCACCGCTTCAATAAAGCGCAGCAGGACGCCTTTCTGCCGCACGTCGAGGCCGGTGACGTCATCCTGATCGGCGCAACCACCGAGAATCCCTCCTTCGAGATCATCGCCCCGTTGCTTTCGCGCACGCGCGTCTACGTTTTGAAAGCGCTGAGCGACGAGGAAATTCTGCAGTTGCTGCGCCATGCCCTGGCCGATAAGGAACGCGGCCTCGGAAAGGAAAATCTGGAAATCGCTGATGGCGTCCTCGAACGCATTGCCACCTTCGCCGACGGTGACGCGCGCGCCGCACTGAACACCATCGACGCCCTGGTTCACGCCGCCGCGCCCGGCCCTGACGGCCGCCGCCAGATCACCGAATCGCTGCTAGCGGCAACCCTGCAACGCAAGTTCCTGCGCTACGACAAAACCGGAGAGGAGCACTACAACATCATCTCCGCGCTGCACAAGTCCGTGCGCAATTCCGATGCCGACGCCGCGCTTTACTGGCTCGCGCGCATGCTCGAATCCGGAGAAGACCCGCTCTACGTCGCTCGCCGCCTCGTGCGCATGGCCAGTGAGGACATCGGCCTGGCCGATCCCCAGGCGCTGGGCGTAGCCGTGGCCGCGATGCAAGCCGCCGATTTCGTAGGCATGCCCGAAGGCAATCTGGCGCTCGCCGAAGCCGCCGTCTATCTCGCACTGGCGCCGAAATCAAACGCCCTCTACACCGGATACGGCCACGTACAAAACGATCTGCAAACTACAGCCGCTGAGTCTGTTCCGCTGCACCTGCGGAGTGCAGTGACCGGGCTCATGAAGCGCGAGGGCTACGGCGAGGGATACAAGTACGCGCACGACGAACCAGACAAAGTGGCCGACATGACCTGCTTGCCCGAAAGTCTAGCCGGAAAGCGGTATTACCAGCCGACCAGCGAGGGCTTCGAGCAGCGCCTGCGCGCGCGCATGGAAGAGATCCGCGCCATCCACGCCAAGCACTCGGCGAAGCCGAAGGCAGAGCGATGAAAATCGGAGGTAACAGAGTCGTTCAATCAGGCCGCCAGCCCGAAACGGGGTCGGTGCCGCGGCGGACCTCGCGAGCAGCGGGCGCGCGCCTATTCGTAGAGCAAGACAGCAATCTGATACTCGGCGAAATCGCTCGCCTGCGCTGGCAAGCAGGCGCCCACTTCCGCCGCGTGATAGCGACCGCTTCGCAGGGGCTTTTCGATAGCGTCGGGAAGCTTGGTCAGGTCCGTGCTCGTGTAGCGCAGCATGTACGTGGGCCGGTGGCTCGCTTCGTGTCCGAGACCCAGTTGGCACGCGCGCCGCGCATCGGCGTTATCGCTGGAGACCGCGAGCCCTCGCGCCTTGAGCGCGGCGCGCACGTGGCTCTCCTGCTCCTCGACCGACAGCGATACGACGGCTCGCGAGAAATCCTGGACGGCAAAGAGTTGCCGGTCCCGATCAACGACGGCGATACCAACGGAATTGAGCTGAGGATCGAGCAGGTTTTTGCGGTGCGGCGGCGACTTCATCCAGCCCTCGTGAATCTCGCCCGTGCTGGGTCCGTCGGCGACGTTCTCGGCCAGCGCGCTGAATCGAGCGCCAGCCGCGCGCGCCCGCGCAGTGGGCTCCGGCTCGCCGGGCAATTGGTGCGAGAGCGTATTCTGCTGCGCCATCAGCGACGCGTGCTGGCGCGCGGCCGCGGCCAGTTGCGCGTCCCACTTCAGCGGCGACAGTCCCCGTTGCGTCCGCTCGCGGTTGGCGTCATCGAAAAGAATCTGCTCTTCCCGCGTCTGCGCCCGAAGCAAACCCGGCGGGAACAGCGTTGCCAAGCAGATCAGCAGAGCCAGCGCGGCGAAATCTCGCAGCGCGAAATTACGCAGCACCTTGTTTGCTTCCGTTCGTTCCATCGCAGACGCGTCCTCCACCCTCATATTTGGATGGCGTCAGCGCAACAAACGGTGATGCTCTTTCAAGATGCACATGTCCATGACGACAAGCAGCCCTGCCGCGCGCGCCCGTGCCGCGGCGCGTTCGTCCGCGACGCCCTCTTGCATCCACACGGCGCGTGCGCCGACGCGGATCGCCGCGTCCACAATTTCAGGCACCGCCTCGGAGCGCCGGAAAACATCGACGATGTCCACCTTTTCGGGAATGTCCTCGAGGCGCGCGTACGACTTTTCGCCGAGCACCTCGCTCACGCTGGGATTGACAGGGATGATGCGGTAGCCCGACGATTGCAGGAATTCCGATACGCCATAACTGGCGCGAAACGGCTTCGGCGAAAGTCCCACCACCGCGATCGTGTGCGCGCTGCGCAGTAGATCGGCAATCGCTTGATCGGAGGGCGGTCCTGCCGAGCCGGAGGCCGCAGCGCCGGACGATTTTGCGTCAGGATTCATGGCCGGGTTTTCGAGGCTTTGTGGGCGCCGACTTTGCGCCCCGGAACCGTATACGTTTGAACTTCGCACGACCTTTGACAGCGCCTCGCGGATTCGTGCGAGCGGCGCGAGAAGCTGGTTGCGCCGTCGTTGCGGCGCCGCCAGCGGCGCGATCGACGGCGCGCCGCAACTGCGCCACCTCTTTGGAATCGAGCTGGCGATAGAGCGCTTCAGGGAGCGAGGCGAGATCGAGCGGCCCGAGTTTCACCCGCTTCATCTTCTCAACCGGATGGCCCTCCGCAAGGAGCGCGCGGCGCAGCAAATCTCGCGGGGCTTCGCTGACCTCGACTTCGTACCACGGGTTGGCCGCATCGGGGCCGGCGGAGCCGGGCGCGCGCAGGCGATTCATCAATCGCGCCTGCGCGCGATGCCTGACTTTTCGCAACGTCTCGTCGTTGGGCTTGCCCTTGAGCTTCACCCAATAGACCTGCGGCATTCGCGCCAAAGCCTTGGAAATTTTATCGCCCAGCTCGCCATCGTTGGTCAAAAGCATCAGGCCGGAAACGTCATAGTCGAGCCGCCCGACTGGGAACACTCCGTCGGCCATACCTCTGAGCAAATGGCGCAGCGTAGCCCGGCCTTCGGGATCGGACATGGTGGAAACCACATGGACGGGCTTGTGCAGCATGAAATATCGCGGCTCGGTCGGCCGCTCAGCCACGCGGCCTGCGGCTTCGACGCGATCGTGCTCGGGATCTGCCTTCGCGCCCAGTTCTGTGACCACAACGCCGTTGACGCGCACCTGTCCGCTGCGGATGAGTTCTTCCGCGTGGCGCCGCGAGGCGATGCCGGCGCGCGCAATGATTTTTTGCAGTCTTTCGAGCATGATGATTGGATGCGCGGGCCAGCGCCGCGAAACTGGTCGCTAATTTGTACCGCTGCCTGCCGCCTTCTCCGAAGGCTTCACGACGTCTGTATTCGCTTCGTCCTCCGCGCGCTCGGCATGTTCGGTGTGCTCGGCTTTAACGGGCTCCGCGCTCCGAGATTCAGCTTCCGGCGGCGGACCATCCGGCACCGCAGCCATGTGTAGCGTCGCGGCTACATCTGCCGAGTCCGCGAGGGCGGACTCAGCAGAATCGGCGGGCTCGCCGGAATCGGTGACGGGCGCCGATTCTGCCACTCCGTCTTCCGTGCCGAGCGCTTCGCGCGCCAGCGCCTCGAACTCCTTGAGGCTGGGCAAATCCTCGAGGTCGCTCAGGCCAAACCGCATCATGAATTCTTTCGAGGTGCGATACAGGATGGGCCGACCGATCACCTGTTTGCGCCCGGCCGTGGTGATTAGGCGCCTTTCGAGCAGCGTTTGAATGACGCCGGCGCAGCTCACGCCGCGAATTTCCTGAATTTCCGGCTGCGTCGCCGGCTGCTTGTAGGCAATCACGGCGAGCGTCTCGAGCGCCGGCATGCTCAGGCGCAAGGGAGGCTGCAAGCTCTTGATGAAGCGCCGCACCACATCGTGATGCTGCGGTTTGGTGTACACGCGGTAGCCCCCGGCCACGGCGCGAATCTCGATGCCGCGCTCGTCGCTGCCGTAGCTACCGACGAGTTCGTCGAGCGCCGCGCGCACCAGGTGCTTCTCTTCCCCGACGGCGCTGGCCATCTGTTCGACGGTGGCCGGTTCGTCGGCGGCGTAGATGATGGCCTCGAGCGCGCTTTTCAGTTCTATCGGTGTCATGGTCATTGCGATTGCCCGTCCGTGGTTTCCTCTGGCAGTTCGGCTGGCGTTTCGGCCGCGCGACCTTCATAGAGGCCGGCGACGCCGTTGCGGAACACCTCATCGAACATCTTGTGCTTGCGCAGCCAGATAGTGCCGAAGATTTCCTTCTGCGTGAGCACGATGGCTTGCAGGCGCACCAGCTCGAGCACAGCCAGCAGCGCGCAGATCATCGCCGAGCGCGCGGGGCACGCCTCGAAAAATGCGGCCAGCTCGACGCCCTCATCGGACATCGCCAGTTGCTGGCGCAGCGTTTCCATCATGTGCTTGACGGTGAACTCGTCGCGATGCAGCTCGATGCGCACGACTTCCTTGCGCCGTTCGAGCACTTGCTGGAAGACGCGCACCAGGTCCACCAGCGACACGACCAGCTCGCCTTCCATGTCCGGACCGTCGTAGAGCGAGCGCTCCGGCTTGGACCAGACGTGCGCTTCGAGCTGCTGTCTCTCGTAGAGGAGCTGCGCGGCGTTCTTGAACTTTTCGTGCTCGACGAGGCGCTGCACCAGCTCGGCGCGCGGGTCGATTTGCTCTTCCGCGGTGGCCAGCGGGTCAGGCGGCAAGAGCATCTTGGACTTGATCAAGATCAGTGTGGCCGCCATGTAGATGAAATCGGCGGAGACGTCCACGTCGAGTTGTTCGAGCTTATGCAGATAGTCGAGATACTGGCCGGTGATTTGGGCGATGGGAATGTTGTGGATGTCCATCTCCTGCTTGCGGATCAGATCGAGCAGCAGGTCCAGCGGGCCATCGTAGGCTTCCAGGTGAATCTTGTAAGGTGTGGCCACGTCAGCGCCCCGTTTCCTTGGCGGTTTTTGCGGCCAGATTCGCCTCGGCAAGATTAAGCTGCGTCTTTTCCCAGCCGAATACTGCTTCGCGCACGCGCGCCATCGTCTTTCTGGCCACCCCGCGAGCCTTCGCGGAACCGTCCCCAAGGATGTCCAGGACCGCATCGGGATCGGCGGCGAATTGCTCGCGGCGCGCGCGCACCGGCTCGATCCACTGGATCAGCGCTTCGGCCATCAGGCCCTTGCACTCCACACACCCGATTTCCGCCGTGCGGCAAGCCAGGCTGATGCGATCGACGCGCGCCCGTTTCTCGGGAGTTTGCTCCTCGGGAAACAATTTGTGCCAGTCGAACACGGGGCAGACGTCGGGATTGCCCGGATCGCTGCGGCGCTTGCGCGCCGGATCGGTCATCATCGCGCGGGTTTTTGTGCGGATCGAATCGTCGGATTCGCTCAGGGAGATGAAGTTGCCGTAGCTCTTGGACATCTTGCGCCCGTCGGTTCCGGGTATGCGCGGTGTGCGGGTCAGTAGCGGCTCCGGTTCCATTAGCAGTGTCTCCGAGCTTAAATACCGCCGCACCGAAGCTTCCAAATGCCCCAATGCGTTCTCATACCCGATCGCTTTGACGAAATCCTTGATGTTCTTCTCGAAATGAATCTGAGCAATTTCGTGACCCCATCCGAGTTGGGATATGTCGGGCGCTCCCAAGCCGCTTGCAAACTTCTGCAAATCCTTCCGATGTTCCGGTAAGTACAAGTCTCTGGAGATATCAATGCTGTAGAAGGTGTTGAATCGCCGGACGATCTCGCGCGAAAGCTCGATATGCGAGACCTGATCTTCGCCCACGGGCACGGCCAACTCCTGCCCCGGTTCGCCATACATCACAATGTCCGCGGTTTGCAGAACGGGATAACCGAGAAAGCCGTACTGGTGCAGGTCTTTGTCCTTGATGTTTTCGAGCGCTTCCTTGTAGGTCGGCACGCGCTCGAGCCAGCCGAGCGGCGTGATCATGGAGAGCAGCAGGTGCAACTCCGCGTGTTCGCGCACGGCCGACTGCAAGAACATGGTGCACTTTTCGGGATCCAAGCCCGCGGCTAGCCAATCGGTGGCGATTTCGATGCTGTTTTGCGCCACGCCGGAGGTGTCTGCGTAATCGGTGGTGAGCGCGTGCCAGTCGGCTACGAAGAAGAAGCATTCGTGGTCCGCGCTGTTCTGCAGGTCCACCCAGTTTTGTAGCGCGCCAAAATAATGGCCGATGTGCAAGCGCCCGGTGGGACGCATGCCGCTCAAAACCCGCTTCTGTTTGTCCGACGCGTTCTGAGCCGAGGACGGCGCCACTTAACGGACTCCTTCGTGGGCCTGAGGGGCACCGGCGTGTGGCGAGTTATGTTTCAACTGGTCGCGTCCGAGCAGGTCGCGTGCAATGATCATGCGCTGGATTTCGCTGGTGCCTTCGTAGATCGAGATCACGCGAGCGTCGCGGTACATGCGCTCGACGTCGCTTTCGCGCGAGTAGCCGGTGCTGCCGTGAATCTGCACCGCCTTGTAGGCCACGCGGTTCACCATCTCACTGGCATAGAGCTTGGCCTGCGAGGCAACGGCGCCCAGGCGCGACGCGCCGGTGTCCCGCAGCCAGGCGGCCTGCCAGACCAGACCACGAGCCGCTTCGATTTCCGTTTGCATATCAGCCAGCATAAATTGAATCGCCTGAAACTCGCTTATTGTTTTGCCAAAGGCGCGCCGCTGCTTCGCGTAGCTCACGGCCGCTTCGAACGCGCCCTGCGCGATACCGACGGCCTGCGCGGCAATGCCCACGCGCCCGCCGTCGAGCGCTTCGAGCGCAATCTTCAGCCCCTGCCCTTCCTGGCCCAGGCGGTTCTCCGCCGGGACCTGGCAATCGCTCAAGGTGATTTCGGCTGAGCGCGAACTGCGCAGGCCCATTTTATCCTCGTAGCGGCTGATGCGAAAGCCGGGGAAGCTTGGTTCCAGCAAAAAAGCGGTGACTCCCCGCGCGCCGGCCTGCGGATCGGTCTTGGCAAAAACGATGTAGAGGCCGCTCTGCCCACCGCTAGTGACCCAGGTTTTTACTCCGTTGAGCCGGTAGATGTCGCCGTCGAGCACGGCGCGCGTCTGCAAGGACGCCGAATCTGATCCGGCTTGCGCTTCGGTGAGGCAAAAGCTACCGAGAATTTCCCCTCGCGCGAGCTGCGGCAGATATTTTCGGCGCTGCGCTTCCGTGCCGTGCTTGTAGAGCGGCCAAGCGACCACCGAATTGGTTACGCTCAGCGCGACGGCCATGGCCGCGTCCACGCGCGCCACTTCTTCGAGCATCAGAACGTAGGCGATGGAATCCGCGCCTGCGCCGTCCCATTCCTCGGGGATCAGCATGCCGCAGCAGCCCAGCTCGCCCAAGCGGCGCAGCTCGTCCGCGGCAAATTTCTCTTCGCGATCGTTTTGGCGGACATTTGGGCGAACTTCGGCTTCCATGAAGCGGCGCACCGTATCCCGGATCAAGCGCTGGTCATCGGTCAGCGAAAAGTCCATTTGGCGAGAGGGAACGAAATCGCGCGCTGGGTGCGTCACGGCATGCTAGCACAGCCGCTTGAAACTGGGACATGGGCAAGTTCACGAGCGTCGAAGGGCGAAATACGCGCCGGACGCGCTCGCGCCTCCGGCGATGCGCTACAGCTTCAGCAACTCGCGGAGCCGCTTGGTCTGCGCGCGACTCACCGGAATTTCCGACTGCTTCTTATCGGCCATTTTGAGCATGTAGCTGGATTTGAACCAGGGCATGACTTCCTTGATGTAGTCGATGTTCACCAGGTAGGAGCGGTGCGGCCGCCAGAAGCGCTCCGAATCGACTGACTCGACCAATTCCTCGACTGTGCGGAAATTCGAGGTGCCCTCGAACTCGCGCGTCGAGATCGTGATCGTTCCGTCCTGGATCGCGGCGCAGACCATCTCCGCTGCGTCCACCAGCAAAAGCCTGCCTTGCGACTTCACCAGCAGTTTGACCGGCTGGCCCTGGCGAGTCTCCAGTTGGCTCATGAGCGTCTCGAGGCGCTCCGCGGGAGAAGACTCGGCGCCGAGCAGAAATTTGGCGCGCTGCAGCGCTCGCCCCAAACGCTGCTTATCGAAAGGCTTCAAGATGTAATCGACTGCGTTTACCTCGAAAGCCTGCACGGCATACTGATCGTACGCGGTGGAGAAGATGATGTGCGGAAGCTTCACCTTTCGTTCTTTCAGCTTGCGGATCACGCCGAACCCGTCCAGGCCGGGCATCTGGACATCGAGGAAAACCAGATCCGGATTGTGCTCGCGGATCAAAGACACGGCATCCAGGCCGTTCTTGCCCTGACCCAGCACATTCACTTCGGGAAAACTCCTGAGTAGAAAGGCGAGTTCGTCCCGCGCCGGCTTTTCGTCGTCTACGATTAAGGTATTCATTGCGAGACTGCTGCAATCCCCGACGCGAGTATACGAACTCGCGCCACTTCGGGCAAATAGAGCGAGCTGCTGCGTTCCCGCTCTCGCGGTCGGCACCGCTCGGCAACGGCTCAAAGACCTGGTAAACCCAAGATTCGTCAGGGTATCGGCTTGCTTTCGACAGCCCAACTCCGCGACCGATAATATCGTGTTTACCGGGTTCTGTTACGTACGGAACGGTCTTCCCTGCCCTGAATCCAGGCGATCGTCCCTGGCCTTTTCATGCGCTTAGACCGTAGAATCCGGTGTCCGTTTGCGAGTTCGCATCCTTGATCGACCGAGAGGATTGTGCCCCCTAAGCCAGCGAAGAAAAGTGCCAAGGTTTTGGAAAGCGAGGTCGTCTACAAGGGCCGCGTCTTCGAGCTTCGTCACGAGCGCGTGGCTGAACCCGATGGCGTGGTCACCGTCCGTGACATTGTCGTTCACCCCGGCTCGGTGGTCGTGCTTCCGGTTTTTCCAGATGGGACGGCTTTGCTGGTTCGCCAGTATCGACACGCGGCCGGCCGCTACCTTTGGGAACTGGTCGCCGGGAGCTTGGACAAACCCGGCGAGGCGGTGGCGGCTGCCGCGAAACGCGAGCTCCTCGAAGAAGCCGGATACACGGCGCGGCGCTGGCGTAAGCTGCTCGATTACTTCCCTTCCCCGGGACTTCTGAGCGAATGCATGCACATTTTTTTGGCGACCGATCTCACAGCGGGAACCGCGCAGCCGGAAGATGATGAGCGCATCGAGCCAAAGCGCTTTCGCTGGGCGGAGATCGAACGCATGATTCGGAACGGAAGGATCAGCGACGGTAAATCGGTTGCGGGACTTTTGTACTACCTGCGCTTCGTTGCGGCACGCAAACGCTAAGCCGCACGCCGGATTTTTCGCGAAGAAAAAGTGTTGCTGGCGCCGCGCGCACGGTGCGCACGTTCCACGTTCATCTTGCTGCAACATTTCTCCCGCCAAATGCGTTCTTCGCTTGCAACCCATCGCGTGCTGGTCTAGGATTCACAGCGAAAAAGTTTTTGCGTACAATCGGAGCGCGCAACCAAACCACATGAGCGTAAAGGAATTTATCAAGCATAACTTCCGGCACTTCAACGCGGCCGTGGTCGTGGACGCCGCCGAGGCCTATAACAAGTATTTGGCGCAGGGCGGGAAAATGTTCTTGGCCATGGCCGGCGCGATGAGCACCGCCGAGCTTGGGCTTTCGCTCGCGGAGATGATCCGGCAGGACAAAATCCACGCGATCTGCACCACTGGCGCGAATCTGGAAGAGGATATTTTCAATCTGGTGGCGCACAACCATTACCGCCGCGTGCCCAATTATCGCAACCTGAGCGACGCGCAGGAACTGGCCCTGCGTGAAAAGGGAATGAACCGCGTTACCGACACCTGCATTCCCGAAGAAGAGGCCATGCGCCGGATCGAACGGCAAGTCTTGAAATATTGGCAAAAAGCCGACAGCGAGGGCCAGCGCTACTTCCCGTACGAGTACATGTACCAGCTCATTCGCGGCTGCACGATCAAGGAATTCTACGAAATCGATCCGAAGGATTCCTGGGTCTACGCCGCGTGCGAAAAGAATCTGCCGATTTTTACGCCGGGATGGGAAGACTCGACGCTGGGCAATATTTTTGTGGCCAACTGCATCCGCGGCCAGGTATCGAATATCCAGGTCGTCAAATCCGGGCTCGAGCAGATGGCCGCGCTGATTGATTGGTACCGGCGCAACACGCAAGAGAACTCGGTGGGATTCTTTCAGATCGGCGGCGGCATCGCTGGCGATTTTCCGATTTGCGTGGTACCGCTGATCGTTCAGGATCTGCGCGAGCAGTGCCGCTTGTGGGGCTATTTCTGCCAGATCTCCGACAGCACCACCTCCTACGGCTCGTATAGCGGAGCCGTGCCCAACGAAAAAATCACCTGGGGCAAGCTCGATAAGGACACGCCGCGGTTCGTCATTGAATCGGACGCTTCGATCATCGCTCCTCTCATCTTCGCCTACGTCCTCGGCCAATAGCCTGCGCGGGTAGCCGATGGAAAGCCGCTCGCGGAAAATAAGCCATGGAAAATAGAGAGATCGCGCGTATCCTGCGCGACACCGCACAGCTCCTGGAAGTCGACGGCGCCATCATCGGCCGCTACCGCAGCTATGAGCGCGCCGCGGAGTTGATCTCCAGCCTGACCGAATCGGTTGCCGACCTCGCGAGTGACCCGAAAAAGCTGACTGAGCTCCCGGGCGTGGGCGAGCGGCTGGCCGAGCACATCCAGGAAATCGTTAAGACGGGCGACTACGGACTGCGCAAAAAGCTGCTCCAGAAATATCCGGTAACGATCCTCGATCTGCTGGCTGTGCATTCCCTGGGCCCGAAAAAGGTGGCGCTGCTCTGGCACAAGTTCAAAGCAGGCACGGTGGAGGACGTTGAAAAGCTGGCGCGCGAGCAAAAGCTGCGCGATCTTCCGGGGTTCGGCGAAAAGACCGAGGAGAACATCCTCAAGGCGATCGAGGTCTTCAAGCGGACGTCCGGACGGTTCCTGCTGAACTTCGCCGAGGCTGAAGCGGCCAAGCTGGTGGCGCACATCGGCAGCTTCGGGAAACCGGTCGGCGCGGTAACACCGGCTGGCTCGCTGCGCCGCGGCAAGGAAACCGTAGGAGACCTCGATCTTTTGGTGACGCTGGCGAGCGAACGTCACACTGCGCGCGAGGTGGAGGCGCTGGCCGAGCACATCCTTTCGTACCGCGAGATCGAGCAAGTTCTTGCCCACGGCGAGAACAAAGTGAGCTTTCGGCTGAAGAGCAATCTGCAGGTGGATGTGCGCTTGCTGGAACCGGAAAACGAAGGCGCGGCGCTGCTGTACTTCAGCGGATCGAAAGAACACAACGTGGTTCTGCGCGGGCGCGCCAACAAGATGGGTTACACCTTGAACGAATACGTGCTGGCCACACTCGAGGGCGAGCGGCGCGTCGCGGGCAAGACGGAAGAAGAAATCTACGCGAAGCTCAAACTGGATT
>Ga0182024_10022030_pt1 | contig 11521 bp, 8 predicted proteins | sample P32metaG_FD_120480 | JGI IMG/M metagenome (GOLD analysis project Ga0182024, IMG submission 120480) | Permafrost microbial communities from Stordalen Mire, Sweden - P3-2 metaG (Illumina Assembly) | ecosystem: Environmental > Terrestrial > Soil > Wetlands > Permafrost | place: Sweden: Stordalen... | reverse complement strand
TCAAGGCGGCGGGCCGCAACAGGCTGCCGACATGATCGGCGCGAAACGGCGGCTTTGCTCGCTGCATGGTGCTTTTCCCTATCCCCAGACTTCGTCGGCGATCTCGACGATCATGCGCAGCTTGGCCCATTCGTCTTCCTCGGCCAGCACGTTGCCCTCCTCGGTCGAGGCAAAGCCGCATTGCGGCGACAGGCAGAGCTGATCGAGGTCGACGAATTTTGCCGCCTGCTCGATGCGGCGCTTGATGGCGTCTTTGTCTTCCAGCGTGCCGTTCTTGGTGGTGACCAGCCCCAGCACCACGGTCTTGCCTTTCGGCACCAGGCGCAGCGGCTCGAAGCCGCCGGCGCGCTCGGTGTCGTATTCCATGAAGTAGCCGTGCACGTTGATCGTGTTGAACAACAGATCGGCGATCGGCTCGTAGCCGCCGCTGGCGACGAAGCTCGAGCGGAAATTGCCGCGGCACAGATGCATGGTGATCGTCATGTCGGCGGGAATGTCGGAGATCGCCGCATTGATCATATCGGCATAGGTGTTCGGCAGCGTTGCCGGATCTTCGCCGCGGTCGGCGATCAGCTGACGCAGCGACGGGTCGCACAGATACGCCAGGTTGACCTCGTCGAGCTGCAGGTAACGGCAGCCGGCGTCGGCAAAGGCGCGCACCGCCTTGCGATAGGATTCGCCGAGGTCGCGATAGAAGTCGGTCATCGACGGATAGATCGATTCCGGCACGGCGTCGCGGCCGTAGCGGAAATGCAGCGACGACGGCGACGGGATGGTCAGCTTCGGCGTCTGTCTGGTGTGGGCCTTGACGAACTTGAAATGCTCGATCATCGGATGCGGCTTGTAGCCGCCGAGCTTGCCGATGACGCGCAGCAGAATCGGCCGCGGCTGCGGGCCGCTGGCCGCGAACTTGATCTTGCGCTCGCCCGCATAGGACTCGACATTGTCGAGCCGTTCCAGGAAATCGTAGTTCCACGACACGCGCCGGTATTCGCCGTCGGTCACCGCGTGCAGCCCGGCCGCTTCCTGCTTGCGGATGACGCCCTCGATTTCGCGATCCGCGACGTCGTCGAGCGCCGCGGCGCTGATTTCGCCGCGCGCCCGCTTGGCCCGCGCTTCCTTCAGCGGCGCCGTGCGCAGCAGGCTGCCGACATGATCGGCGCGAAACGGCGGCTTTGCTCGTTGCATCCTCAACCCCACACTTCGTCGGCCAATTCCACGATCATGCGCAGTTTCGCCCATTGCTCATCCTCGGACAGGACGTTGCCTTCCTCGGTCGAGGCGAAGCCGCATTGCGGCGACAGGCACAGCTGATCGAGCGCGACATATTTGCTCGCTTCGTCGATCCGGCGCTTGATGGCGTCCTTGGTCTCCAGCTGGCCGATCTTCGAGGAGACCAGGCCGAGCACGAGCTGCTTGTTGCCCTTGGGGAAAAACCGCAGCGGCTCGAAACCGCCGGCGCGGTCGGTGTCGTATTCGAGAAAATAGCCGTCGACGCCGACCTCGTTGAACAGCCGCTCCGCCATCGGCTCGTAGCCGCCCTCGGCGATCCAGGTCGAGCGGAAATTGCCGCGGCATGAATGCAGGGTGACCGCCATGTCGGCGGGCTTGCCTTCCAGCGCCCGGTTGATCAGCGCCGCGTAGGCCGCCGGCAGTTTTTCCGGCTCGTCGCCGCGCTCGCGGGAATGGCCGAGCTCGCGTTGGTCGCACATCATCGACCAGGTGGTGTCGTCGAGCTGCAGATAGCGGCAGCCGGCGTCATAGAACGCCCGCACCGCCTTGCGGTAGGCGACGCCGACGTCGTCAAAATAGGCCTCGAGGTCGGGATAGGCGTCGCGGCTGATCGAGTGCCGGCCCTGGCGGAAATGCAGCACGCCGGGCGCCGGAACGGTCATCTTCGGCACCACGCCGGTGTGAGCCTTGAGAAACTTGAAGTGCTCGATGTGGGCATGCGTGGAAAAATCGACCGGGCCGGTCACGCGCACGCTTTCGGCCTTGGTCGCCACGCCGTGAAAATGGATGCCTTCGCCGACCTGATAAAGCTCGACGCCCTCCAGTTCCTTGAAGAAATCGAACTGCCACCAGGACCGGCGAAATTCGCCGTCGGTTGCAAGCGCAAGCCCGATCTCCTCCTGCTTTTTGACGGCGTCCTCGATGGCGCGATCCTCGATCGCGCGCAGCGCCCCGGCCGTGATCGCGTCGCGCTCGCGCTTCTGGCGCGCCTCCTTGAGCGCGGCCGGCCGCAGCAGGCTGCCGACATGATCGGCGCGGAATGGCGGTGTCGTCCGTTGCACGAAGTTCCTCCCGAAGTTTTTGCCTCTCCCCGCATGCGGGGAGAGGGAGATTTTTTACTGGCGCTCGCTCTTGAGCACATAGCGGCCGTCGTCGGCCCGGCCAAGGCGTCCTGCGGCGTAGAGCGTGTCAAGCTCGCGGACGATCTCGCGGCCGTCTTTGCTGCCGAGCGCCGCCATCAGATCGAGAAAGCTTGCCGGACCCGCGGCGAGCGCATCGGCGACCGTTGCGCGGCGCGGGCCTTGCTTTGGCACGGGTGCCGTCGGCACCGAAAATTCCAGTGAATTGGCCTTGCCGAACGGAATGGTGCAGTCGAAGCCGAGCTTGGCGCCGGTGCGCGCGCCTTGCAGCGACGGATCGAGCGGCACCACGCGGAAGCCCGAGCCGACGATGAGATCGCGATCGGCCTGGAAGCGGGTCGCCAGCGCCCAATCGGTGGCCTGGTCGGAGAACACGTCGATGTCGGGGTCGAAAGCGAAAACGTGCTTGGCTTCGGCGTGGGAGCCGAACACGGCGGCGATGGCGTTGCGCGCATCGCCGGGCACGCGCTGGCGCAGCGCGACGCGGACATTGTACATGCCGCCGCTCGACGGCGTTGCGTAGACCGCGAGCGGCTCGCGCACCGATGCCATCAGCGCCGCCCAGGCGGCCGATTCGGTCTTCATGGCGGAGAGGTGCGCCGTGTCGGTGTGAGTGAGCGCGCGGCCGCCGATGGTCAGGGTCTGAAACAGCGCGTCCTCGCGATGGGTGATCGCGGTGATGTGCAAAACCGGATTGCGCTTCACCACGCCGTAATAGCCGACATATTCGCCGAACGGTCCTTCCGGCTCGACATGGCCGGCTGGGTCGAGCACGCCTTCGATGACGTATTCGGCGTCGGCCGGTACGTAGATGTCATTGGTGACGCATTTCACCACCGGCACCGGCTGGCCGCGCATGGCGCCGACGATGTCGAGCTCGTTGACCGAAGGCGTCGCCGCCATCGCCGCCAAAAAATCCGCCGGATGCGAGCCGACCGCATAGGCCACCGGCACCGGCTCGTTGCGCGCCGCGGCCTCCAGATAGATGGCGCGCATGTCGCTCGGCGCGATCAAATCGACGCCGGCCTGCCGCGGGCCACGCAGCATGATGCGGCGGCAGCCGACATTGGTGAAGCCGGTGCCGGGAAACAGCGCGTAGTCGATGCCGGCGGAAATGTACGGCGCGCCGTCGGCGGCATGCTGCAGGTGCACTGGGAGCGCGCACAAATCGGCTTCATCGTCCTTGAGCACGACCTGCTGCACCGGGGCCTGCTGCGACGAGACCTTGGTCGGTGGCTGCAGGCGATTAAGGCGCGCCATGACCGTGCCGAGCAAGGCGCGCTCGTCGGTGTCGAGCGCGTGGGCGATCCGGCCCCGCGAGGCCATGACGTTGCCGACCAGTTCGGCCTTCTCGGGCCCCGCGGCCTTGAACAGGACCGCGCGCGGGTTGCCGTCCAGCACGCTGCCGACGTCGACCAGATCGATCGGGTCCTCGTGCACGTCGCACTCGCCGAGATCGATCAATTTCTCGACGAAATTGCGCAGCCGGAAGCGTTCGGTATCGATTGTGGGCATGGGACGCCTCCCAACGGCGCTTTTGAGCGGGGTAAGCCCGCAATGCGATTTAGCAATCCGGGCGCAGATGTGTAAATCCCGTTGCGCGCGAGGTGGCCGCCACAGACACTCCCGCCACGCATGACGTTGGAGAGGTTGCATGGACCCGGTGCTCAGGCTTTACGAAGATGTCCTGGCGAGCGATGCCGCCGCGGCGGCCCTGCCGGCGCTGCCGCGCATGATGTTCGTGGCGCATGGCGCGCTGACCATCGCCGACCGCATTCTCCGCGACGATCAGGCCTGGAGCGGCGAGGGCGCCGTCACCCTCAAGGCCGGCGGCGGCGGGGCGACGGTGTGGCGCTGGGAGCTGGCCGCTGGCGACGCGCCGGCCGCTGCGCTGTCGGGCCACGGCGTCGGCACGCGTGAGAAACTGGTCGCGCCGCTGGCGACCCGCCCGAGCGGCGCGCTGCTCCTGCGCGGCGACAGCGTCGCGTTCCCGCCGGGCGGCTGCGCCTATCTGCACCGGCATCAGGGCCCCGGCATCCGCTGCCTGCTCGAAGGCGGCATCCGCATCGACACTCATGGCCGTTCGACATCGTATGGTCCCGGCGGCGCCTGGTATGAGGCCGGCCCGGACGGCGTGTTTGCCCAGGCCGCCGACCGGCCGACGCGTTTCATCCGCGTCATGGTCCTGCCGCTCGCCTATTTGGGCAAGAGCTCGGTCGAGTATCTCAATGAAGAGGACAAGGCCAAGCCGAAATCGCAGACCTATAAGATCTACGCCGACATGCCGGTGACGGGAGTGTCCGCATGACTATGCCCGTCACCCCGAGGTGCGAGCGGAGCGAAACCTCGAAGGGCGACGGCCCGAGCGCCTCGGCCGTATCCTTCGAGGGCCGCGGAGCTTGTCATCGGGCCGGCCACTTCGGGCCGAGCCCGTTGGCGGCCACCTTCAGGATGACGGTCAGGCAATCGTAGATCACATCGGCTTGTAGCCGCGCTCCATGTCGACGTCGATCAGCATCGCCTTGCCGGTCTTGAGCGCCTGGCCGATCAGATCGGTGGCGTCCGTCACGGTCGCGGCGCGCGCGCCGTCGATGCCGAGCGAACGGGCCAGCCCGACGAAATCGATCGCCGGATCGTTGAGCTCCATGCCGACGAAGTTGTCGGCTTGCTCGGCGAGACCGCGCAGCATCACCAGGCGCTGCTTGAGGATGCGATAGCTGGTATTGTTGAAAATCACCCAGACGATCGGCAGCCGGTAGCGCGCCGCGGTCCACAGGCCCTGCACCGTGTACATCGCGCTGCCGTCGCCGATGAGCGCCACCACCGGCCGCTCCGGCAGCGCGAGCTTGGCGCCGATCGCCGCCGGTAGGCCCCAGCCGATGCCGCCGCCACGCAGGCCATAGAAGCTCTGTTCGTCATCGCTGTTGATCAGCAAGCGTACGCCGGGCGCGGAGGACAAAACCTCCTCGATTACCACGGCGTCCTTCGGCAGCATGGCGCCGATTGCTTCCAGGAGCGCGAGCGGCTGCACCGGCGTCTTGCCGGCCAAGGCGCGAGCCTTGGCGCGAAACGCCTCGCGGTCTTTTTTGATCGCGGCGGTCGCGGATTTCAGCCGCGCCTGCGCGGCGCCCTTGGCGCTCGCGGTCATGCGCGCGCCGACGCCTGCGGTGATCTCGGGCAGCGTCGCCTTCGGATCGCCGAGGATCGCGACCTGCGCCGGATAGTTCTTGCCGATCTGCCAGGGGTCGGTGTCGAGGTGAATGAGCGGCAGGCCCGGCGGCCATGGATCGATAGTCGACGGCAGCGACCAGGTGAACAGGTCGCCGCCGACCGAGAACAACAGGTCGTGCTGGTCGAGCACCTCGCGCACGCCGGCTTGCGACCGGGTCATGGCGCCGCGATAGAGCGGATGCGTGGCCGGGAACGACGCGGTGTTCGGGATAAATTCAACATAGACCGGCGCGCCGATCGCCTCGGCAAGCGCGGCGAGTTCCTTGTGGGCGCGGCTCTGGGTCACGGCGTCGCCGGCGATGATGACCGGACGTTCCGCCTTGGCGAGCAACGCGGCGGCAGCGGCGACCGCGGCGGCGTCGCCGCGCACGCGCGGTGCCACGCGGGTCGGCTGCAGCAGGTCGATGTCGGCGTCGTTCTTGAGGATGTCGCCGGGCAGCGCCAGGAACACCGGCCCGGTCGGTGGCGCCAGCGCGGTCTTCACCGCGCGGTGCACGTAACGTGGCAGGTCCTCGACACGATGCACCTCGGCGGCCCATTTGACGAACGGCCGCGCCAGCGTCGGCAGGTCGGCGGTCAGCACCGGCTCGGTGACGATGTATTCGAGGTCCTGCTGGCCGGCGGTGACCAGCACCGGCGCGTTCGCCTTCATGGCGTCGTAGAGCATGCCCATGGCATTGCCGAGTCCGGGCGCGACATGAAGATTGAGCACCGCGAGATTGCCGGAGGCCTGGGCGTAACCGTCGGCCATCGCCATCAGCGCCGCCTCCTGAAGTCCGAGGATGTAGCGGATGTCATGCTCGACCGCGAAGGCGTCCATCAGCGGCAGTTCGGTGGTGCCCGGATTGCCGAACATCACCGTGACGCCTTCCTGCTTGAGCAGATCGAGAAAGGCGCGTTTTCCGGACATCACGGGCAAGTTTCACTCCTCCCTAGGCTTTCCAGACCTTCAACGTGCAATGCGCGGCAATATGCGTAAAGTCCTTGTCACCTGTCAGCATCGTCAGCTCATGGCGAATGCACAGCTCGGCCAACAGGGCATCGAGGGGAAAGCGGAAAACCGATCCAAAATCTGTTCGCGGCGCTTCCAGAAGGGCTATCGCGCCGCAGCGCCAGCGACCAAACGCTGGTATCGACGAACAAGGCTCAGTCGCGCGTTCGCTCGGCCTTGTAGTCATAAGACGAGTCCCACTCGAGCTTGCCCATGAGTTCAAGCAGACGTTTTTGCTGTCTTCGCGCGATGAATTCCCGTAACGCCTTTGTCACGGCAGCCTTTTTTTACGCTCGCCGCTGAGTTCCAGTGTCCGCTCAATGAGTTCTGGGTCGATGGAGAGGTTTGTCGCCATGTGTGAGCCCTTGCACGCAGCCTCACACATAGCAACGATTCTTGCAGTCTGAAAACTGGTGCCGCGGAAGGGATTCGAACCCCCGACCCACGCATTACGAATGCGTTGCTCTACCAGCTGAGCTACCGCGGCATGCCGGCGGAATAGCGTCCTAGTAATACCCGGGACGTGTTAACGCAAGGCTGGTCGCCGCGGATTTTCCTCCGCAACGCCCGCGCCGGCACGTCATTGAATCGGCCGTGCTCGGGGCCTACGCTTGCGTTTGACCGTTCAAGAAAAACACCGGTCCGGCGACTGCCTGCAGCGCCGTGCCGGAATGGGGAGGTCGCCATGCGGATGACGGTCCGAATGCTGGCTTTGGCCGCTGGTCTCGTCGCGGTCGCATTGACGCCTGCCACGCCCGCCATGGCACAGGGGGCGATGGCGCAGGCGGCGACCGCGCTGTCGGGCAAGGTCAGTTCCGCCAGCGAAGGGCCGATGGAAGGCGTCGTCGTCAGCGCCAGGCGGGACGGCTCGACCATCACGGTTTCGGTTGTCAGCGACGACAAGGGTCACTTCAGTTTCCCGGCCTCGCGTCTCGATCCTGGGCACTACGCGCTCGGCATCCGCGCCGCCGGCTACGACCTCGACGGGCCAAAAGAGGCCACCGTTGCTGCCGGCCAGGATGTCGCGCTCGACGTCAGGCTCGTGCCGACACGCAATCTCAGCGCGCAAATGACCAACGCCGAATGGCTCATGAGCATGCCCGGCACCGACGACCAGAAGCGTCTGGTGCTCGACTGCAACAGCTGCCACACCCTGGAGCGCATCGTGCGTTCGACGCACGACGCCGAAGAGTTCAAGCAACTGTTTCTGCGCATGGCCGGTTATTACCCCGGCAGCACGCCGCTGAAGCCGCAGCGGTTGGTCGGCGACGCCGCGCGCCGGCTTATTTCTGCCGAGGACGCGCCAAAGGCCGCGGCATGGCTCGCCAGCATCAATTTGAGCCAGCAGGACAAATGGTCCTGGCCGTTGCAAACGCTGCCGCGGATGACCGGAAAGTCGACCCACGTCATCATCACCGAATACGATCTGCCCGACAGGCTGATCGAGCCGCACGACGTGGTGCTCGATCATGAAGGCAACGTCTGGTACTCCGATTTCGGCCAGATGTTCATCGGCGAGATGGACCCGAAGACCGGCCGGGTCACGCAATATCCGATCCCCGTGACCAAGCCGGGCTATTCGCTCGGCACGCTCGATCTGGAGATCGACAAGGACGACAATCCGTGGGTCGGCGTGATGTATCAGAGCGCCATCGCCCGGTTCGACCGCAAGACCGGCAAGTTCGCGACGTGGTCGACTCCGAAGGAATGGGATTCCGATGCCGGCCAGCTCGGGCATCTGGCGGTCGAGGGCACGCCGGCCGACGACAAGGTGTGGATCAAGAATTCCGCCGGCGGCCACATTTATCGGCTGGATCTGGCATCGAACACATTCGAGGATGTCGGCGTGCCGAAGGACCCGCGCACCGGCAAGCGCATCGGCACCTATGGCATCCATTCGGACGCCGCGAACAACCTTTATCTGCTCGATTTCTCGGCCGGCAACATCGTGCGGCTCGACGCCAAGACCAAGGAGCCGACGGTCTATCTCACGCCGACGCCGAACTCGCATCCGCGGCGCGGCCGCGTCGATGACCAAGGCCGCCTGTGGTTCGCGGAATATTTCGGCGATGCCATCGGCATGCTCGATCCGCAGACCGGCAAAATCCAGGAATGGAAAGTGCCGACGCCGTGGTCATCGCCCTATGATGCGGTTGCGGACCGCAACGGCGACGCCTGGACCGCCTCGATGAACACCGATCGCGTCGCGCGCCTCGACATCAAGACCGGCCAGTACACCGAATATCCGCTGCCGCGACCGACCAACGTCCGCCGCGTCTTTGTCGATGATTCGAAGAATCCGGCGACGCTGTGGGCCGGCAGCAATCACGGCGCCTCGATCGTCAAGGTCGAGCCGCTGGATTGATCACGTCCCCGCGGCTTCCGCCCGCAGCTTGAAGCGTTGGATCTTGCCGGTCGCGGTTTTCGGCAGTTCGGCGCGGAATTCGATCCAGCGCGGATATTTGTAGACCGCGAGCTTTTGCCGGCATTCGTCCTGCAGCGCCTGGGCCAGCGCAGGGCAGGCGTTGCCGGGCGCTTTAAGCACCACGAAGGCCTTGGGTTTGATCAGCGCGTCATCGTCCGGCCAGCCGACGACCGCGGCTTCCAACACGTCGGCATTGCCTTGCAGCACGCCTTCGACCTCGAACGGCGAGACATACATGCCGGAGACCTTGAGCATGTCGTCGCGGCGGCCGCAGTAGACGAAATAGCCGTCGTCGTCCTCGCGGTACTTGTCGCCCGAGCGGGTCCATTCGCCGACGAATGTCGACTGCGATTGCTCGCGATTGCTCCAGTACATCAACGCGCTGGTCGGGCCGCGCACCTGCAATTCGCCCATCTCGCCGCGCGTCGTGATGGTGTTGCCGTCGTCGTCGACCAGGCGGACATCGTAGCCCGGCACCGGCTTGCCGCTGGTGCCGTAGCGCACGTCGCCCGGGCGGTTCGACAGGAAAATATGCAGCATCTCGGTCGAGCCCAGCCCGTCGAGAATGTCGACGCCGTAGCGCTCGCTCCAGCGCCTGCCGACGTCGGGCGGCAGCGCCTCGCCGGCCGATACGCAGCGCCGCAATGTCACGTCGGCGCGCTCCGGCGCGGCGGGGCTGGCGAGAAAGCCGGCGTAGAATGTCGGCACGGCGTAGAAGATCGTCACCTGGTGGCGTTTGAGAAGCTCGGCCACCGCGTCCGGCGTCGGCCGTTGCGGCAGCAGGATGGTCGTCGCGCCCGCCGACATCGGAAACGTCAGCGCGTTGCCGAGGCCGTAGGCGAAGAACAGCTTGGCCACCGAATAGCAGACATCGTTCTCGGTGATGCCGAGCGTCGGTCCGGCGTAGAGCTCGTCGGTGAGCTTGAGATCGGCGTGGCTGTGCACCGCCGCTTTCGGCTTGCCGGTCGAGCCCGAGGTGTAGAGCCAGAAGCACATGTCGTCGCGTTTGGTCGGCGCCGTGTGGCTGCGGATCGATTGCTCGATCGCCGCCGCCCGCTTGACATCGGCCGCCGCGGCGGCCGCTTCCGCCTGCAGCAGGTCCTGCAGCCGGCGGTAACCGTGGCCCCCGTCGCCCGACACGATGACATGGTCGAGGTCGGCGCACGCGCCGATCAGGTTTTTGAATTTCGGCAACACCTCCTCGGAGACGATCAGCATCCGGGCCCGGCTGTCGTGCAGCATGTAACGGTAATCGTCCTCGGTCATCAGCGTGTTGACCGGAATGGGAACGGCGCCGAATTTGATCGCGCCCAGAAAGGCGGTCGGCCAATCGATGGTGTCGAGCAGACACAGCAGAATTCGCTCCTCGCGGCGGATGCCGCGAGCGCGCAGCATGCGGCCGAAGTCATCGGCGCGCGCGGCGAGGTCGGCATACGTGTAGCTGCCGCGGTGATCGATATAGGCGGCCTTGGCGCCGCGCCCGGCATCGAGATTGCGTTGCAGAATGTCGGCCGCGAAGTTGTAGTCGCGCGGGATCGCGTCGGCTGACGCGCTCGCCGCCACCCGCGGCGGCGGAGCGATGCTCATGGCGGCGTCTCCTGCCAGCAGGTGGGGCACTGCCCACGTCTGCCCGGACCTTGCTTTGTGAAAGCCATTATGCCGGTGCGAAAATTCGCCCGCAATGGTCGGGCCGCCGCAACCCCTGTCATGGCGGGCAAATTGCGCTATGACAGGCCCGCCTGACCAAGCGCCGCCGGAGGCCGCATCATGATATTGAGCCGGGACCGTATTCTCACCACCCATGTCGGCAGCCTGCCGCGCAACGACACCCTGAGCGACCTTTTGATCGCGCAGGAAGAGGGCAGGGGCCACGACGCCAAAATGCTGGCCGACGAAATGGACAAGGCGGTGCGGCACGTCGTCGAAAAGCAGGTGGCCGCCGGCGTCGACGTCGGCAACGACGGCGAGCAGCGGCGGATCGGCTTCCAGACCTACGTGCCGCAGCGCATGTCGGGCTTTGCCGGCGTGTCGAAGCGCCGTCGCGGCCGCGAGTTCGAGGAGTTTCCCGAACTGTTGAGCTATTTGACACGGCGATTCCCGAATCCGCCCAAGAGCCAGCAGGGCGCGCCCGAAGCCCAGGCCGAGATCAAATATCGCGACCTCAAGCCGATCACTGACGAAATCACCGGCTTCATCAAGATCGCCGACGCGCAGCGCGCGTTCGCCGAGCGGTTCATGACCGCGGCCTCGCCGGGCATCATTTCGACCACGATGCTCAACGCCCATTACGACTCGCACGACGCCTACCTGGATGCCATTGCGCGCGAAATGAGCAACGAATACCGGGCCATCCACAAGGCGGGCCTCATCCTGCAGATCGATGCGCCCGACCTCGCCATGGATCGCACCATGATGTATCGCGATCTGTCGGACGCCGATTTCGTCAAGCGTTGCGAACGCCATGTCGCCGCCATCAACAAAGGCATCGACGGCATTCCGCGC
>Ga0182024_10022029_pt1 | contig 11521 bp, 11 predicted proteins | sample P32metaG_FD_120480 | JGI IMG/M metagenome (GOLD analysis project Ga0182024, IMG submission 120480) | Permafrost microbial communities from Stordalen Mire, Sweden - P3-2 metaG (Illumina Assembly) | ecosystem: Environmental > Terrestrial > Soil > Wetlands > Permafrost | place: Sweden: Stordalen... | reverse complement strand
TGCACCAGTAGAGCACGTGTTTGACTTTGGCTTCTTCGTAGCGGTATTCGCATTCCGGGCTCGTGTCGCGGACGGCGAGGCCGGTGTAGGGGTCCGCGTCCGCGGAGACGTCAGCGACGGCGCGTTTGGTGGCGCAGCCAACCGCGGACCAGTCGGAGAGGCTCTGCTGCCAGGGCTGCGCGGTGAACACCACGCTGCAGCCGCCGCCACCGGCGCCGTCGCCGTTCCACACCGTCTCGCCCGCCCACGCGCCGCCGGTCCCCAGACTGAGGCGGGTGCCGCCCACCGCGACCACGTGCGGAGAGGACGCGGGAAAGCCGACATAGCCCCGTTCACTTGCTTCTTCTGCATCCGAGTTCAGGTAGCCGTCGTCGCCGGCGGCCGCCGTTATCACGATGCCCTTGTGGTTAAATGGGCTGGCACTCTCGAGTTCAGGGGTCTCGCCCACCTCGGGGCCTGACCAGGAGTTTGAGATCTCGCTCGCGCCGTGAGTGCCCGCGCTCTTCTCGGCCCTTTCGAGGTCTTCATAGCTCGGCACGTTGGCCTCGACGAGCAGGATGTCGCAGCTCTCACACGTCGCGTGGGTGACCTCGATGTCGAGCGAGATCTCCAGGCCCCAACCGGTCGCTTCTTCGGCCTGTTCGCGTTTTGCCATCGAGCCTTTGCGGGCCGATTCCAGTTCATTTGTGGTCTTCGGGAACGGCGGGTTCCCGGCTTCACCGCTCTGGTTGACCTGCTTGAAGCAGCCGTTGCCGGCGGTGCACGCGGGCAGAGCGAACTCTTCGTCGTAGGCTTTCAGATCCGCTTCGGCGGTCGGATCGTTGTAGGCGTCGATGAGCGCCACCGTCTGCGCGGACGAGGCGCTGCTCGGCAGGTCGTAGGCCGTGTGCAGGTCCTGCGGTCTCAGGCCAAAGGCGCCCGCGCCCGGCGAAGGCGCCGTCAATGGCGCGCTGCGCGTCAGCCCGAGGGGGTGCTTGCGGGCACGAGCCGCGGCGGTCCGCGGCACCAGCTGCAACGCCAAGCACCCGCCGCGCCCGCGAGCGGCCTTCGCGCAGACCGCACGGACGGTGTAGTCCGAGCTCGGCAGCGGCGAGACGCTGCCGGCGGCCACGCTCGGAAGGCAGAGCAGAGCAAGTACTGCTGCCGCGATCGCCACCGGTCGAATGCTCACAACCGCTGTCCGTGCCGTCATCAGATCTCCCGTGTGTTCGCGCCTATGCCGCCGGTTACGCTGGAGGAGACTACTCAGATCTCACGCTATGGTCAATTCCCCGATCTCCAGCGCTCTGGCGATCAGAAAGAAGCGCCGGGTCAGGATTTCTGGGTCGACCTCATCGAGCGGAGCAAACGAAGTCAGCGATTGGAGAGCCTGTTGGTCGAGCAGCATCAATCGATCGGATGCCGCGAAGAGGTCATAATGGCGTCTGTCAAAGCACTCCAGGATCTGCCGATAGGAAGCTGTGCCATAGCGGGCGAGCTCCTCGGGTCGGTGGACCTCGATGAACCAGTCCGGGCCCGCTCGGAGCGTCTCTGAAGCGCCCATCAGCGCTTCGTGCTCGAAACCCTCCACGTCGATGAACACAACGTCAGGTACGCCGTACTTCGCCGCAAGATCGTCGATCGACCAGGCCGGAACATGCAGTTCACCCCACTTTCGCTGGCCATCGTCGATCTGCCCGTTCAAGCCGAAGACGATCTCCCCGCTCCTCCGGGCCACCGCCCCGTGCAGGCATTGGAGCTGCGAGAGGCCGTTGAGATCCGCGTTGCGCCGGGCGAGCTCGAAATCGGAGGGATGCGCCTCGAGGGCGATCACACGACCTGTTGATCCCACCACCGAGGCGAGCATCATCGCGATCACGCCGTAGCTGGCTCCCAGATCAAACACGAGCGCACCCGGACGGAGCCTGCCCTGTCTGAGCATCGCCACCTCCGCGAGCTCCGGCCAATCGTAATCGTATTTCTCTCCGTAAGAGGAGGCGATGACCACCTTGAAGCGATCGCCAGCGTAGCTGTGTTCCACCAGTCGCTCCTCGTAGTGGCGGCGTTCCGATCGAAACTTCCAGACTCGAAGCGCCCTCAACCAGGCCGCCGGGAGCAGCCGTTCGGCCAAGCGCTTGAGCCGGCGACCGGTCAACAGTTGGGACAAGAGCTTGTTTGCATGATCCACCGTCGCCGTCGACTTTCGCGCGAAGAAGAGGCGCTCATTCGCGTTATATTGAAGGTTATCGTGCGCAGACGGGGCTCGCTCCAGCCCTCGGACACGAGCCGCACTGTACTCTGTGGAGGTCTGCATAGACTAGCTGCTAGCTAAAACATTGCACTCGTGCTCGGAGAGCCGAGTGTCGTACACCTACCCGAGCCGATGACCCCTGCGAAGACACACTTGGACGCGTCAACGAATAGGAGCCACTCCGAACTCGACCTCGACGGCAAGGACGAACAAGATCACGTCGAGATCACATCGCGGGCAAGACTAGCCGTGGAGCCGGCGCTGAAGCTCAGCGGCGTGTCCAAGCGCTGGCGCCGGAGCCGAACCCCTGTGCTCGATGAAATAGACTTAGAGCTTCTGTCTGGCTCCGCGACATGGATCGGTGGGCGCAACGGAGCGGGCAAGACAACCTTGCTGCGGATCGCAGCGGGGATCATCACGCCAGATGCCGGAGAATCACGAGCGCGAGGCTTGAGTCCCGAGCGTGACCGGAGGGCCTATCAGACGGAGGTGGGGTTCCTTTCCACCGGCAACACTGGCCTGTATGCACGCTTGACCGTCCGCCAGCATCTGCGCTACCAGAGTCGCTTGAACCTGCTTACCACGAACGAAGCCGAACAGGCTATCGAACGCGAGTTCCGGCGGTTTCGACTCGCCGAGATCGATGGTAGGCGGGTCGATCGTCTCTCCATGGGTCAGCGTCAGCGACTGCGATTGGCAATGACGATGCTCCGCGAACCCACCGTGCTGCTATTGGACGAGCCCCGCAACAGCCTGGATGACGAGGGTGTGGCCATGCTTCTCGACGTGATCGCGAGAACTGCGGCCCGCGGAGGCGCAATCGTTTGGTGCTCACCCGCTGACGAGACGACGGGAATGGACTTCGACCGGCAGCTCATAGTCGAGAACGGAAGCTTGGTGCCAGCGTGAAGATGCTGCGCTCCCACCTACTGGCCGCACGGGCGATCTGCCACCGCGACCTGCTGATGTATATCTCCTATCGCGCGCGGCTGTTCAGTCACCTTATCACGGTCTTCGTTTCCCTTGCATCGTTCTACTACATCTCCCGCCTCGTCAAAGTTCACGAGTTCCAGACATCGCAGAAGTACTTCTCATATGTCGTCGTGGGAATCGTCATCACAGCGATTCTCCAAGCCGCGCTCAGCGTAGCCAGCACCCTACGCGCCGAGCTGCTGATGGGTACGTTCGAGCGCTTCGTATGCTCGCCCTTCGGAGCAGTGAACGGAATCGCCTCGATGGTCATCTTCCCTATCCTCTTGGAGCTCGTCTTCGCGGTCCTCACCCTAGCAATTGGCGGAATCGTGTTCAGCATGCCAATCAAGTGGTCCACGGCACCACTGGCCATCCCGGTCGCCTTGGGTGGTGCAGCCCTATTCGGCGCCCTCGGTCTCCTGTTCAGCGCAGCGGTGCTCGTAGCCAAGCAGACCACAGCGGCCGCGACCTACGCGACCACCGCCCTAGGCCTGCTGGGCGGTGTCTACTTCCCTATCCAATTGCTGCCCGACTGGGGCCGTTTCATAGCAAATATCCAGCCCCTGACATACGCGGTGAGTCTCATGCGCCACTTTCTGATCGGATACCCCTTGCAGGGCTCAATCGTCGGCGACATCCTGCGCATCCTGGGGTTCCTGCTAGTCACCTTCCCGCTAGCCTTCTTCGCCCTCAGTCGGGGCGTGCGATTCAGCCGCCGACGCGCCACCGTCCTCGAGTACTGACATCAAATATGGAGATCAATACGTGAACCAATCCGCCGGCACCCATTCCCACGGCGTCCTCGACGCTCACGTGACCATCCCTGATCACGTCGTGTTCCGATCCTTCCCAAACGAGACCGTCGTCCTCAATCTCGAGAGTGGCAAGTACCACGGGCTAAATCCAACGAGTGGTCGCATGCTCGAGGCACTTCGGAAGACAGACGTCCCGCGACGTGCCGCGATGGAGTTGGCCACTGAGTTCGGTCAGCCAATCGACCGGATCCTCAATGACCTTATTGGCTTCATCAGCGATCTTAAGCGCCGAGGCCTCATTCAGATCGAGGATGGCGGTGTCTAGTATCGCCGTGCGAGACGACCGACGCGGAGGCACCAAACCTCGCCGTGTGCTACGCACCACGGCAGATCGACGAACGGCGGGCACCTGGCGCGCATACGCCTTTGGTCTCGAGCTCACCGGCGACTTCGACGTTCCTGGACTCACGTTCGTCGAAGCGGCCGAGGCGCGTGCGAGCACAGCGCTCGTGTTCGTCGATCAAGAGACGTTGAAGACCTCCTGGGACCAGCCTGAGGCTGAGCGCGTAATCGATCAGCGCGACGAGCACGGTCGTCCTTTTATGACTATCGACTTTCACACTTCTTTTGGCTATAAGGTCGAAGCCCGTTCCTATGGCCGGTTCATTGTCTCACCTGAAGGTACCAGAGTGCTATGCGCACCCTTCCGGGGAAAAGCCTGGCGTTGGCAACGGCTGCTGATCGCACGGGTCCTGCCACTCGCAGCGACTCTTCAAGGGCTGGAGACGCTACACGCCAGTGCGGTGGCGGTCGACGGTCGTGTATTCGCGTTCATCGGGCCGTCGGGAATGGGAAAGAGCTCGCTGGCTGCTCAGCTCACGCTTCGCGGAGCGACGTTCTTCACCGACGATGTCCTCGCCATCGAGATCGACGCCTCGGATCGGCTCATCGCTCACCCGGGCCTTGCCGTACTCTCGCTGCGTGAGAGAGAGCTGGAATCTTTGCGCGAGGAGCAGCGGGAGACCCTCGGGAGCGTGCTCAGCGACGGCGCGAAGACTCATTTCATGGTCGCCCAGCCGTGCGATCCGGGACCTTTGACCGGGATCTATTTTCTTGATCGCGATGCCGAGAAGGGAGTGGGGCATATCGAGCGCCTCGCCGCCCCTGATCCGCTTCTGCTCTTGGCAAACACATTCGAGCGCTCAGTTCGTTCTCCGGACCGCTTACGCAGGCAGCTAGAGGTGTTCGGGCGACTTTCAGAGCGAGTGCCGGTATTCAACCTGAAGATCCCGGCGTCAACCACTGCTGCACAGACGGCCGTCGAGCTCGAAGCGCATGCGCATTCGGTCACTGTCGCGCCGCAGCCCGCAGCGTGAGCGATCCACAATCAGCCCGAGCCGCTGAGGGATCTGCTCCCGTAGATGCCCCCTTCGACCTTATGCCTCTACCGCGCCTGCCTCCCTTGACTCGCAGAGAAAAGCTCGAACTCGTAGTCGAGATTCTGAGGATCTACGTTCCCGCCCGAGTTCGACTGCGACGCGACAATCTGAGAACCATGGCAGAGCTAGCTCGTAGAGATCCTAGGGTAACCCTCGATCTGGAGCCGAGTCAAGCCGCGGCCTTGGCAATTCGGCTCGGGAAGGCCGTGGTGCGAACGCTGATGCTTCTACCCACCGACTCACGATGCCTGATTCGTTCGCTGGTGCTCCTGAGGCTACTCGCACGGCGAGGCATAGAGTCGACCCTGGTGATCGGCGTCCGGTACGAGGACCAGCCCTTTGCCGCCCATGCCTGGATCGAGCATCAGCAGATTCCACTGCTTGCGACGGGCGGAGGATCCTTCGCCCGTCTGCTCGAGATCTAGGTATGCCGAATGTCTCCAATCCATCCGCTGTAACGTTCCTGGGCAGCCTTCAACGCACGACTGGCTCTCCCACGTTTCGCGTTCCGCCAAAGATTGGGCAAGCGGGCCAAGTCCTCCGATACGGTGCTCTCGAACTCGCCAGCTCGACAGGGACGTTGCATAATTTCGAGAATCTGGTCTGCTTACTCGACGGATCGCTCTTCGATACCGATCTCCTTGCCGGGCAGCTCGGAGTCGCAACGGAGAGCCGCGCCGAGCATCTGCTGATCGAGGGGTACCGGAGATGGGGCCGCGATCTGCTCCCGCGGCTGCGCGGAGCATTCACGCTGCTCATCTGGGACACCGCGCGCGCTGAGGGATTAGTAGCGCGGGATCATCTCGGGGCCTGTCCCCTGTATACATCCGAGCAGGGGGGCGGTTTGTTGTTCGCGAACGAGCTCCCCGTCCTACTCTCAGCCCTACAGAGGCGCCCGGCGCCGGTTATGGCCAATGTCGCCCTGTGGATGGCGCTGCGCTGCATACCCGCGGGCCAAACCCTCTACGACGGTGTCCATCGTGTGCCGCCAGGGCACGCTCTGTTGCTCGGCGCCGGTGGGGTACGCACCTGGACCTACTGGCGCCCGGTCTATAAGTCTCCGACGGTAACTACCGTCGAGGAAGGCGCCGCGCTCATACGCGAGCATGCCGCCACCGCAGTCGGCCGTGGAGTCGACTGGGCGCAATCGCCAGCGGTGATGATGAGCGGGGGGTTGGACTCTACATCCGTGGCCGCGCTTGGCGTCCGGCAGGAAGGTGGGGGAACGACTCGTCTACGGACCTATTCGGCTCTGTTCCCTGATTCCCCGGAGGCTGACGAGACGGCATTGATCGAGCTTGTGAACGCTCACCTCGGCGTTACATCTCGTAGCGTGACGGTGCCTGAGCCGCGGAGCCTTCTGGCCGCAGTGGACTATCTGGAACGCTGGGAGGCGCCCTGCGTAAGTCCCAATTATTTTTACAACGTTGAGCTCATCGGCCTCGCCGCGCGCGAGGGAGTCGACCTCCTGTTCGACGGCGAGGGCGGAGACGAGTTGTTTGGTGGCTCGCACTATCTGGTTGCAGATCTCATGCGCCGCGGGCGCTTGGGGAGCATACGCCGACTGATCGCACAGTGGCCGGGCATCGGACCAAACCCAGAATCGCGTTATTTGATCTGGGCCCTCAAGCAGTTTGGAGTCAAGGGATCCCTCTCCGCTTCGATCGAATCGCGGATCCGCGACCGCCGAGGACGTCGGGCTTGGTTCATCCGGCCGTGGATGCGCCAGGAGACGATCGATCTCATTCGACATGCTGGCGATCCGACCACGCTGTGGAAGTCAGCGGATGGACCCCGGTGGTGGGCGGACCTCTCTCACATTCTTACCGAGCAACTCGAGTGGATGGGCGCTAACGAGTACCCATTTAATCGCAGCCGCGACCTCGCTCTGCAAGAGTCACACCCGTTTCTGCACGATGTCGACCTGGTAGAGGCCACATTGAGCATCGCTCCAAATCTGAGCTTCGATGTGCGTCACGACCGCCCGTTACTGCGAAGGGCGGTCGCGGACCTCCTGCCTCGCGAAGTCGTGGAACGCACCAGCAAGAGCTACTTCGACTCGATCATCTTGCGGAGCTTGCAAGCCGACTGGCCCGCGATCAGCTCGCTGCTTATGGATACGCGTGCGGAGATCAACGCTCTAGCTGAACCTCAACAGCTTCGCCGCGACGTCCTCGACCGCCCGGAGGGAGACCGTGACGGGCTGTGGGCCGCCACGGTTTGGCAGCTCCTGAACGTAGAGCTGTGGCTCAGGCACCAGGCTGACGCGAACTTCCTGGCAGACCTCACCGAGCGATCTGGGCTCCGACCCGCTGTAGTCGCCTCGGAGTGACGTCGATCGGTCGATTGCCATCTCGATAGGGCTGAGAGCCAAATAACTCCGACTTTTCTCGAACTTTCCAGCCAGCTTTCCTACTTTTTTCCGACTCGGCGGAGATCGGGGCCACTTATACTGCACGCTTGATCCAATCAAATCAGGAGGCCTACATGACCGAAGAGAGCACACCGACGCCGTATGAGGAGCCCAAGATCGCTGACTATGGCGATCTCGCGGAGATCACGGCGGCTCGCTCAGCTACGCCGCCGCACATCGACGGTAATTACTCCTTGAACCAGGAAGTCAACGATCCGTTCTCCGTCGTCACGAAGTAGTACCCCGTAAGCAGGAGAGCGAGGGTGTCCCGAGATCCACGGACCTCGGGACACCCTTCCTCAAAGATCTCCCATTTGAGGTTTGGGTCAGCTAGTGTGTCCCCTGGTGGAGATGTCTGGCAGCCCATCCTTGGCGTACACCGGGCCCAGTGACCTTCTTGTCGGCGTGCTCATTATCGACGAGAAGGTTCGTTTCCGCGCGCGGGAAGTCCTTCGCACGGCCGGGATTGAATCGATCGATATCACCCGGATAGCAGATGAGGAACCCAATACGTACGACGTGCTGGTCACCGATCTGCTCGACGGGGGGCCAGACGGCGATCTCGCGAAGTATTCGGAGAGCAAGATCCTGGTAGCTCTCAGCGACTCTGCCAAGCCTTCTGACGTCTGGGCCCTGATCGAGGCCGGATGGTCTGCGGTGGTGGAGAAGGACGAACTTACTCGAACATTACCGTCAGCGACATGGGCTGCGGCGGCGGGGCAGATAGTCGTATCCCGGACCTTGTGCCACACACGCTCGGTCCCCGTCTTCTCCCGTCGAGAGAAGCAAGTGCTTGGGCTGGTTGTCATGGGCTTGAGTAATGCGGAGATCGCCGAGAAGCTGTTCATCGCCGAAAGCACCGTCAAGAGTCATCTCTCTTCCTCCTTTACAAAGCTGGAAGTCCGGTCGCGCAACGAGGCCGTGGCCCGTATCCTCGATCCGACGCACCGTCTGGGCACCGGAATCCTCTCCATCACCGAGTAAGTTCGGGTCAGAGCCAGCTCAACCGTGACTCAGCCTGCCTCCCGACGAGCCCTGCGCCAGGCGCGAAAGCCGGCCGGGAAATGGGCGACCAGCCAGATCGCCCGATGTAAATAGGCAGCGGCGAGTCCAGAACGACCGCGTTGCGCAAGCGACGGCGACCACCAACGCAGAAACTCCGGACTCGGAAACAGCTCCTTCCATATCAAAGTAAGCTTTCCCCCTAGTCCCGAGGCGTTGGCCAGATACTCAAACCCCTCAGCCAAGGGCACGCTCTCAACCTTCAGCGTGGCCGCGGCCGAGCGAGCCTCCCCTACCCCGAGGCGCCGCGCCAGAGCGTCGCCGGCGGGAAGTAGCCGCAGACCTGTCGCGAAGGCAGCCGTCGCGCCGAGCTGCGTTGCGATCTCGGATGCTCCCTCCCATACTGACTCCCCCAGTCTTTCGAGGCCACGTTCGAGATCGATCATCGCCTTGCCCTCATGATGATGGGCGGCATGCAGCGCAAGATGAAATGCCCGAGCGGGCTCTCCGAGCACGCGCACCGGACGTCCCGCCACCAGCACCTCTGTCGTATCGCGAGCAAGCGACGACCAGGCTGTGTCGAAATCGCTGGTGATTCCGGCCAGGGTGGCATGCAGGTCCACGTTATCCACGTCCCGAATCCAGGGATGGGAGGCGAATCCCTCGAGGTTGGGGTGAGCGGCTTCGGCCCAGGCATCCCGGAAGCCCAGCTGTACAAGCAATGCGACCGCGTCCCCCCATCTTCTGTGTGAGACCAGGAAGTCGCCGTCATTGTAGGCACGGACCTCGACCCCGGAGTAAAGCCATCCGGCGATCGCGGGCCCCTTGAGCAGCACGTGCTCGATGCCTGCCTTCTCAAAGGCTGTGTCGAGCTCGGCGATTAGCCTATCTACCAGCAGGTTGCGGGCAGCTGCGAGCAGATCGAAAGTAGGGGGTGGCCGGTCGTTCAGAGCCGCAACCATATCCTGCAAGTAGTCAACGTCATGGTCACCTCGACCGAAGACGTGTACTACCGCTTCGCCAGCCGCCTGCCTGCCGCGGACGAGAGGGCACGCTCGTACACGTTGAGCATCGCTGCGACATGGTGTTCAACCGAGAACGCCTCTCGCACCCGCTGTCGACCCGCATCACCCATTTGCCGTCCGCGCTCGGGCTCCTCGGCGATGCGGCCGATCGCCCGCGCCCAGGCGCCCGGCTCCCGCGGCGCCACCAGATAGCCCTCACGCCCGTCTTCGATGATCTCAGGCGGTCCGCCGAGGTTGGTCGCCACGACGGGCACACCCATGGCCATCGCCTCGATCAGCGCCCGCCCGAACGGCTCCTCCCACGACGGCAGCAGCAGCACGTCGAGCGCAGATACGAGCTCGGGGACGTCCTCCCGCTCCCCCAGCCACGAGACATAGTTCTCCAGACCCGCGTCGGCGACAAGTGTCCGCAGCCCGGCGACGTAGCCCTCGTTATCGAAGCGGGTTGCCCGCGCGACGAACTTGGCCGAGCCGATCAGCAACAGGTGCGCGTCGATGCCTTCCTCGCGCAGGATCCGCAGAGCTTCGATCGCGGTGTCCTGCCCCTTCCAGGGGCTGAGCTGGGCGACCACGCCCATCAGCATGGCGCGCTCACCCGCGTCGCCGAGGCCAGCACGCGTCCGGACGCGATCGATGCGGTCGGGATCCCAGCGTTTGAGGTCGACGGGGTTGTGGACGACCTCCAGGCGAGCGTTTGGCGCGGCGCGGCGCACCGAACGCGCCGTGTACTCGGAGTTGGCCACCACCGTCGTGGCGGTCGCGGCGATCAGACGCATCGTGGCGGTGGTGAGCGGTCCCGGCGGCAGGCAGTCGCGGACGTGGACGATCGATGCCGAGGAGGAGTGAGCGAGCCCGAGGACGATCCCGGCCCGAATCGAGTTCGCGTGGATCAGATCGGCGCGATGACGGCGTGCCGCCATACGCACGAACCCAGCCGCGGCGGCCATCTCCAAAAGCGCGCGCGGAGTGTGCAGCGGATGTAGACGAAGGCTGCCGGCCGTGCCGGGGATCGAAGTCGTTCCCAATCCCAGACGCCGCACCTCCGCGTCGAGCCGCCCCCGTGGTGTCGCCACCAGCGAGCTCACCGTGTCTGGCAACGCCGCGAGCAGGCTGAGCAGCGAGCGCTCGGCGCCGCTGACCTCTGCGGTGTGGTTGACGTACAGGACTCTCATCCAAGCCGCTCGAGCAGCACCGTTTCCACGCGCGCGCAGATCTTCGGCCAGGCAAACTCCTGCGCGCGTCTGGCGCCCGCGGCGCCCAACCTGCGTCCAAGCTCCGGATCGAGCAACAGCCGTGTGATTGCCGCAGCGACTACGAGCGGATCCGTGGGGTCGACCAGCAGCCCCGTCTCTCCGTCGAGCACCGCGTCGAGCGCGCCCGCCACGTTTCCGGCCACGACCGGCTTGCCGTAGGCGGCCGCTTCCAGATATACGATCCCGAAGCCCTCTCCGGCGAAATCGCCCGCCGGTAGGCGACTGGGCATCGCCAGCACCTGAGCACGTCGCAGCCAGGCGTTGCGCTCGTCGTCGGGCAGCGCTCCGAGGAAGCTGACCGCGTCCGCCACCTCGTGCGAGCGGACGAGCTGTTCGAGTCCCGGGCGCAACGGCCCGTCGCCGATCACGACCCAGTGGACGTCGGGCACCTTGGCGCGGATCAGGGGCAGCGCCCTGACCAGGACGTCATGG
>Ga0182024_10022028_pt1 | contig 11521 bp, 4 predicted proteins | sample P32metaG_FD_120480 | JGI IMG/M metagenome (GOLD analysis project Ga0182024, IMG submission 120480) | Permafrost microbial communities from Stordalen Mire, Sweden - P3-2 metaG (Illumina Assembly) | ecosystem: Environmental > Terrestrial > Soil > Wetlands > Permafrost | place: Sweden: Stordalen... | reverse complement strand
GCGGTTCCGCTGACTGCTGAAGATGTTTCTTCGGAACATGCGCGATGGAGTCCGGACGGAAAATATTTGGCATTTCTGTCGGGACGCGGAGAAAGCAAGGGTGAAAAAGGAGACGAAGACAAGAAAAAAGAAGTGTGGGTACTGAATCGCGAAGGCGGGGAAGCACAAAAGCTGACGGAAACGATTCAGGATGTCGATGCGTATGCATGGTCGCCGTCGGGAGACCGGATTGTTTTGGTGTTGCAAGACCCATCGATCAATGAAATCGAGGCGGCCAGGGACAAGGATAAAGCGGACGCAAAACCGAAGGCGCATCCGTGGGTAATCGACAGGCTGCACTTTAAAGAGGATGAAATCGGATATTTGGACCGGCGGCGGAAGCATCTTTTTGTTTACGAGCTGGCCAGCCACAAAATGACGCAGGTCACGTCAGGGGATTACGACGACAGCGCGCCGGCTTGGTCGCCGGACGGGCATTCGATCGCGTTCGTGAGCAATCGCTCAGATTCCGAAGATCCTGATATGAACTTCAACACCGATATTTGGACGGTGGCGGCGGACAACGCGGATAAAGGGAAGTCCGCGGTGAGGGTGACGAAGAATCCCGCACCGGACGAAGCGCCTGCATGGTCGCCCGACGGCAAATGGATCGCTTACATGACCCAGCTGGATCCAAAACTTTTTGATTACGCCACATTCCATATCGCCATTGCGCCTAGCTCCGGCGGCGAAGCGAAAGTGCTGACTCTTAAGCTGGACCGCAATTCATCCGCGCCGCGTTTTTCACCAGATGGCAAATGGATTTATTTCATCGTGGATGACGATGGCACGCAGAATTTAGCGCGTGTCGCGGCGATGGGAGGAGAAATAACGCGGCCGATAGGAGGCCGCAGGATGGTGGAGTCGTACACGATCGGCAAGGATGGAAGCGCGGCTGCCGTGATTGGAGAACTAACGCGTCCAGCGGAAATATATTTTCTTCCGGCAGACGGCGGAGATTTGCGCCGATTGACGACGACGAACGATGCCTTGATGGCGCAGATCCGGCTGCCCAACGTGGAGTACGTGCATTTCAAGAGCAAAGATGGGACCACCGTGGCGGGATATCTTTACGAGCCGCCGGACTACAAGCCTGGAACGCGCTATCCAACGATATTGCGGCCGCACGGCGGGCCGGTGTGGGCGTACTATGCGGAATTCAATTTTGATCCGCAGCTTTTTGCGGCGAACGGCTATGTGGTTTTGACGCCGAACCCGCGAGGGTCGTCAGGCTACGGGCAGGATTTTTGCAAAGCAATTTTCGCCGATTGGGGCCACAAGGATTATGAAGATGATATGGCCATGGTGGATTACGCGGTGGCGCAAGGTCTGGCGGATCCCGACAAGCTCGGAGTCGGAGGATGGTCTTACGGAGGAATTTCGACCAACTTCATTATTACGCAGACCACGCGGTTCAAAGCCGCTATTTCCGGAGCCGGATCTTTTCTTAACGTCTCGAACTGGGGACACGATTTGTACTCCAAAGGCTGGGAAATGGAGCTGGGACTGCCTTGGGAACACCGCGACCTTTGGGAGAAGCTGTCGGCGTTCAATCGGGTGACGAAAATCAAAACACCGACGCTGATTATGGGTGGCGAGATTGATTGGAATGTGCCGATTCTAAATGGCGAGCAGATGTACCAGAGTTTGAAACGGCTGGGCGTGCCTACTTTGCTCGTGGTTTATCCGGGTGAATACCACGAATTCACGCGGCCCTCATTTATTCAGGATCGCTACGAGCGGTATCTTCACTGGTACGGTCATTATGTGAAAGGGGAAGGGCCGGCAATTCCTGCGCCAGAAAAAACCGCAGACTGACTTCCGCGAGAGAATCCAAATCTCCGAAAAAACGTAGATATCACACGCTACGAATAATGCGAATTAAGGCGGCCCGAAAATTTTGCTTTTCGGACGCCTGCCGATTGTTTTGAGCCTCCTCCGTTCACACCTGCAATCGAATCAATCGTTTACGCCCTTCACAAGAGTTTACAACTCGTGGTGATGAACCTGCAGATCGAGCACCTCGGGGCCGAGCCAATTTCAAGGGGGAGCAATGAACGGGGGAAAGCATCTTTCGAAGATTACGCGTGTGCTGGCGATGTTGGCGGTGATTCTGGTTGTGCCGTTAGTAGCGCACGCGCAGACGGCCACAATAAATGGAACGGTGACTGACCCCTCGGGAGCCGTCGTTCCGCACGCGAAAGTGACTGCGGTGAACGCGGCCACGAATGCGGTGAGAGATGCTGAGACCGGCGACACAGGTACTTATACGTTGTCGAACTTGCCTCCGGGAATTTACGACGTAACGATGGACAAGGCAGGACTGAAATCAGTGAAATTCTCGGCGGTAACATTGACGGTGGACCAGGCTCTGACTTTGGATGTAAAGATGGAGATAAGCTCGACAGCGCAAACGGTGACCGTAGAGGGCACGAATGTAGTCACGGTGAATACGACAGATGCGCAGGTGAGCAATGTCATAGACTCGAAACAAATCCAAGATCTCCCGCTGATCCTGCGAGATCCTTATCAATTGGTGCTTCTAACGCCGGGGTCGACTCAAACGAATACCGGGCTCGGCGGGTTCTCTATCAACGGAGCGCGCGAGCAGCAAAACAATTTCCAGTTGGACGGCACAAATAACAATGACCCTGGCGTTCCCGCCGGAGGTTTGGTGACGCTAAACCCAGACTCCACGGAAGAATTTCGCGTGATAACTACCAGTTACCTGCCGGAATTCGGGCGTAATTCTGGATCGGTGATCGACATCATCACCCGTAGCGGAACGAACGACATTCACGGCGATGTTTATTACTTCGGCCGCTGGGATGCGCTCGGCGCGAGGGATTTCTTCAATAACACGGTTAACACTGTCACTGGGTCGGAATTGCCCAAGAACCCGTACACCCGCAACACCTTCGGAGCCGCAGTGGGGGGAGCCGTAATCAAGAACAAGCTATTCTACTTTTTCAATTATGAAGGGAATCGATTTTCCACGGCCACGGAGACGTTTGCTCAAGTTCCAACGGCGGCATTCAAAACCGGTATTTTCACATTTCCGGATGTAAACACGGGGCAGATTAGTAGCGTTGACGTAAGTACTCCGACTTCGGCGAACAATGGTACTGGTCTTGCTTTGGATCCACAAACGCAGAAGCTTTTGAATTACTATCCCGCCGGAAATGGGCCGGCCGTGATACCCGGCGTATCCCAACAATTCTTTTTTGCAGATCGTGACCTCTTTAACGCAAGCAACTACACGGCAAAGGTTGATTACAACCTTACATCGCGAAACACTTTGAGCGTACGTTACATCGCTAACAACACCTCCGATAACGGAGGGAGCAGCGACATCCTTCCCGGCATTGGCGGAGTGCCGGCTAAGGGCCTGACCCAAAGTCTGAACGGTCATTTGGCGACGACATTGAGACCGACCCTACAAAATGATTTCTATGGGGGCGCAACACGATCTTCGCCGAACTTCGGATGCAACGGCATAAGTACAATTGACGGTCTGAGTCTTGCGGGAGTGGACACTTTTGGGCGCGGGCGTGATTGGTTCCTGCCCGGCTTTACGTCGATCAGCTGCGTAAATCTGGGCGACAGCAACGCACAGCAGCGGCGATTCGGAGTCTACGACCTCGGGGATAATATGACGTGGACCAAAGGTCGCCACACGATTAAGTTTGGCGTTGAATTCGACGATAACTACGAAAATAATTTCAACAGCTTCTCTTCTCGTTCAACTCCTAATTTCGCGATTTTTGGGAATACGGGTGTTTCTGCGCTGCAGGGTGTTTCCGCCTTCAATCCCACGGTTGAGGATGCCGTTTGGGGTCTGCTCGGTGGCGTGTTCCAGGAAAGTCAGGCGATGTTCTACAATAGCGCGGGTACCCGGCTTCCAACCGATGAACGAGATTTTCGTGAACGAGATTTGTACGGGTTCATCCAGGATCAGTTTAAAATAAAGCCAAACTTCACAATCAATTACGGCCTGCGTTACGAGTGGGACGGAGTTCCCTGGGTTGTAGGCGACCAACTTACGAGTACTTCCCTGGCAGCCCTCTCAGGGCCGCCTCCCATCGAGTTCCAGACGGTAACGCGAGGCGGGCCAAATCCCCTGTATGCGAATGACACTAAAGGATTCGAGCCGCGCATTGGATTCGCTTGGGATCCGGTTAAGGATGGAAAGACATCGGTTCGCGCGGGATTCGGATATTTCCGGGACCGGGATTTTTTCAATATTACCGGTGACACGAGAGCCAATCCGCCGCTGGAGCTGCCGTTTGTGAATAACGCGTTCTCCAATGCTGGATTCACCCCCGGAGATCAGATCTCCAACATACCAATTCCTGTAACGCAGCCAGCTCCGCCAGCCTCACTTCCGCAGTTTGCTCTGGCGTTCCCCGTGACAATTGCTCCGAATTTCCACGTGGCTTATGTGCAACAGAGAAGTTTTGGCATTCAGCGCGATCTGGGCCACCATTTTACGATGGAGGTAAATTACGTCGGAAACAAGGGAAACCGCCTACTTCGGGTAATTGACGGGAATCCTCCTATTCCGTCTCTAGTGGCAAAGCTGAGAGCATTTTGCCAGCCCACAAACCCGCTCAATGCAACATACCAGTGCGTTGATTCACCGACAGCAAGCCCGCAAGTGGAAACGGTTCAAGGTGAGTTACTTTACATCGGCGCGGATGCCATAAATCCTAATACGGGATTTCCGTATCTTCCGTTTGACGCTGTGAACAATAGCGCGGCGTTTCACGCGAATACGGTAGCCAGCATCGCCAATTCGAATTACAACGGACTGCAGTCAACCTTGACCCGGCAGTTTTCGCACGGGATGTCGTTCCAGGCAAACTATACATGGTCGCATGCGATTGACGACGCGAGCGACCCTTTCAGACCGCAAGAGAACAATACTGTTTTTCCGGCCAACAGCTTCGAGCTAAAGCACGAGAAAGGCAGTTCTTCGTTCGATGTTCGCAACCGCTTCGTGGCTAACTACACGGCGGAGTTGCCGTACGGTCGAGGCAAGGATCATTTGAATAATGGTTTTGTGGGGAGAGCGCTGGAGGGATGGTCATGGTCGGGTATCGTAATGCTTCAGAGCGGTTTCCCTTTCGACGTGTTTGCGCCCGGGGTCGACAGCGACGGAACGGGAGCAACGCAAAGGGCGGACTTCAATCCCAATGGGACTAAGGTCCCGGTTACGATGCCACTGACGCAAACCGGTCCGAATATCGGGCTGTTCAGCTTTCCGCTTTTCGGCGGTCCCGGCAATCTGGGCCGGAATCATTTCGTCGGGCCCGGGTACCGAAACTTCGACATGGTCATCACGAAGAACACAAAGATCTCCGAGCGATTCATGTTGGAATTTCGATCAGAGTTCTACAACGTGTTCAATCATCCCAACTTTCAGCAGCCCGACAACTTGATTACCGACGGGAACTTTGGGCAATCGACGGCGGAAGTGGGGCGCAACGATGGGACGACTGGAGCACGCCAACTGCAGTTTGGTATGAAACTGCACTTCTAGTTCGACCTGGAAGTTGCGGCAAGAACGACCAGCCCCTTTCCGGCAGTAAGCCGGGAAGAAGCTTTTCTTTTTAGCAGATGTTTGCGGCGCTTAGCCGACGAAGCCCAGGTTCTGGGTGGTGAAGTTTGCCAGGTTGGGGAAGATTGAGGGCATGTCGGTGGGGCCTACGCCAAACCAACTGGCCAACGTGGCGCCGTATTGATCGACCGACGTGCTTGGTATCCAGCGTCCGTTTGTGCCGACATCATCCGGACCGCCGAGTGCTAATTGCGGGAAGGTGCCGTACACGTCGCCGCCATGAACCGCGCCTCCCATAACCAAGTGATGGCTGCCCCAGGCATGATCTGTGCCGCCATTGGAACCGGGCTGCAGAGTTCGGCTGAAGTCGGACAAGGTGAAGGATGTGACCTGCTGCTGGATTCCCAATTCGACGGTGGAGCTATAGAAGGCTGACATAGCGGGATCAAGCTGCGCGAACAGATTTTGCTGCGTCAGCAGTTGCGCGCTGTGGGTGTCGAACCCGCCGAGCGAGCAGAAGAATATCTGGCGCTGCAGGCCCAGCGTCGTGCGAGCTTGCATGATCTGCGCTACTTGCTGAAGTTGCGCGCCAATGCCGGTGGCAGGGAATTGGGTTTGCAGCGCCGGCAAGCCATTCAGAGCAGCGGCGAGAATTTTGCTTTCGGCGATCAACTGGCTCATCACCGCGCTGGTGTCTTGAACAAGCGAAACGCCGGAATCGAAGGTAAGAAGTTGCTGAAAGGCGACGAGCCGCGCGTTATCGGATGTGGAACCGTGGAAACCGTTCAAACCCGGCGATGAACCGGGGATCATGGCGTACGGTTGAGTCTGAGCGCCGGTGCAGAGAATTGCACCGCCAGCGACCGAAGTGATCGGCGGATATTGTGAGCCTGCATTCAGCGGGTTCAAGACGTCCGCGGTGCGGCCTGCCCATCCGGTGGGCGCAAATCCATCGAACTGGGCCGTCTGCCACTGGCCTTGCTGGTCTGAATGCGAAAACAAATTCACCGGCAGCGGAACGCTTCCTTGCTGATACTGAGAGCGTGTGACGGGCTGAGAGAGTGTTCCGACGTTTGCCACGACCGCAAGCTGGCCGCTATTAAATAGCGCCTGCAGTCCGGGAAAATTCGGATGCAGGCCGTAGGGAACACTTCCGGTTTTGGCGATGATAGGGAGCAGCGAACTCTGAGGCAGCGCGAGGTTCGCGCGGATGTTCGCGTAGTTTTGATAACCGGGCGTGTCGTTAGGAACGATCAGGTTGTTGCTGTCATTTCCGCCGAATAGGAATATGCAAACCAAGGCCTGGTAACCGCTGGACGGGCCTGCCGCCAGGGCGTGAATCAAGTTGAGCCGATCCAAAGCGGAGGTCATAGCGAAGGAAGCAGCGCTGCAGCATCCAGCGCGCAAGATGTCTCTGCGAGATATTCCGTTTCCCCGACGCATGCTCACGCTCCTGCGGCCCGGCCGCTTATAAAAACTAGTGCTGCACCTGATATTGCGAAGAAGAGCCGATCAGATAGATGGCAGTTTGCGCTTGCTTTAGTGTCTGGTTCGAACCCGCTGGAACGGCTTGCATAGCAGAGACGATGCTGGTCTTCATGTCGGCGGACATGGAGCCGTGCATCAGCAGCGTATTCAGCGTGTCAACCAGAGCGCCGGGGTTAGCTGCTTGCGTGGCGTAGCTCGAGAAATTCACCACGGTCCCCGATCCCAGCGAGCCGAATACAAAACTGTTAGCCCAGTTCACGCGGTTCAAAGACGTCGCGGTAGTAAGGATTTGAAACTCCGGGCCAAACTGAGTGGTTCCGGGGATCACGTAATTTGGCGAGTAAAAATTGAATACGCTGGGTGCGAACAGAGCGCTTTCGCCCATTCCGCTGGCCTGGCCGGCGAGATTGGAGCCGTCGCTGGTAGCGTCGAATGCGCGCAATAAGCTAGCCATATACAAAATGGGTTCCTGCAGGTGACCGTCGGTGGGAACTGCGGTCGCAGGATCATCGCCGCGCCGGGCCTCGGGGTCCAATAAGATCGCCGTAATCACAGACTTCATATCTCCGCGCACGCTTGAACCGTTGTTCGCAAAAACGTTGGAGACCCTTTGGATGTAAGCCGGCGAAGGATTGCTGGTGACCAAATGCTGGATCAGCTCTCGCGATACAAAAGGTCCGATATTAGGATGGTTAAAAACATTATCGAGGGCGCCTTTTAGGTCTTGCGCGGAAGTTTGACCGCCGGGGAGCAATCCGCCATTAGCCACATTTGGATATTGAAGCAACTGCTTCGGGTCGGTGTCATGGTTGGAGTCCACTGCGACCATGGGCCCAGTCCAGTAGGGCGGATTGTGTTTTTGTTGGGTGCCGCCGGGCGTGAGTGGATAGGTCCAACCCGTGTATGCGCGGGCGAAAGCTTCCACGGTGTCTTGTGTGTAAGTTGGAATTGGATTGCCGCTTGAGTCGAGTTGCGAGGAGCCATCCGGATTAAGCTGCGCGGTTCCTATAGTGAAAAGCTGCATGAACTCGCGGGCGTAATTCTCGTTGGCATGATCTCCCTGACTGGTATTGGGCTTGTCGTTGTTCACCATGCCGAGCCAATGGCCCATGGCGGGAGAGAGTGTCACGTCATTCATGATCTGGCGATAATTGGAAAATGCGTCGGTATCCAACAGGCGAAGATAATTTGTGTAGCCAGTGGGGTCGTTAACTTTATCGCCGCCGACGACAAAAATTTGGCTCAGCGCAAAGGCCACTCTTTGGCGCAATTGATCCGGCGCAAACAGGATTTGTACGAAGAAACGTTGTTGCACTGCGCCGAGTCCTATCTCTCCTGTTAGCGGATCGGGGTAAGGAGAAACCGGCAAACCGTACTGCGCGGTCAAGAATGCTTGCAGCCCGCTGGACTGTACCTGAGTGACAAGCGCGGGATCCGGTCCAAAGGTCGATTGCTCGAGAAAACGGTCGGCGACCGTTGGGGGGACCTGAATTCCTCCCACAACTTGCGCGTTCAAACTATTCGAGGATATCGATCCGGGATTCGGATTCGTGACGGCAACCGCTACGGAACCGATTTGGGCACTCGTTGCGGTCCCGCTTGCCGTCAGCTGAGTGCTCGAGTTGAACGTGGTGGTTAGGGTAGTTGAACCAGGAAACGGTTGCGCCGTTGACGAAATCAGCGCCTGAAATAGTGAGAGTGAATGCACCGACATTAATTTGCGAAGGCGCAACGCTCGTTACTTGGGAATTGGGTTCAGAAGCGTGACGTCGCTGCTTCCCGTGATGGACGGCTTGGAAGTTTCGGCGGCGGAGATGGTGACGGAGTTCGGCGAGGGTAGAACGGCTGGCGCCAAATAATTTCCATTCACATCGATGGTTCCGAGCGTCGTGCTACCGCCGACGGTTCCGTTCACGGACCAGGTCAGGCTTAGCCCGGCCAAGGAGGGAGTGAATTGCTGCGGCGAACCTGCGCGCACCGAAACGGTACTGGGCGAAAGCGTGAGGGTCTGAGGGCCGGGAGGTGACGACGGTGTCAGGGAGCAACTAGAAAGGAGTATTACGAGCAGCAAGGCAGCTAGCGCAGGTAAGGGTGAGCGACGCACGATGTCCCTCTCTTGTGAATCAGGACTGTCTAAATGTACGGACCATAACCCAGCCATCCGGAATTAGTTTCGAGATCTTTGATTAAATTTTATTTTGATGTATCAGCTTGATGTATTAGAGGGACGACGCTACACCGGCGGTGCTCAAATTGGAACTGTCATTAGGGCGGGTTTCGGTGTGCTGCCCTTTCGTACTGGTAAGCCTAAGAGCCGAGTCTCGGCATTGAAAATATGCGCGATTTGCGATAAGCGAGGCGAGCGGTGGTTAAGGCTATTGTTTGTCGCAGGCGAGGGAAGGGAAAGTCAGAGTCAGCTCAGTCGTGTCGGCGTCGGAGCCGTCAACTGAGGCGGAGTCGGCGTCGATGCGTGCGGGGATGGTGCAGGTTTCTTTGCCGCGGCGCTGGCTCAGGTGCTGAGGATCCAAGTCTTCCCAGGCGGAAATTGTGTAGTGTGAGGATTGCAAGAGGGTGAAATCGTAGGTGGCTTCGCCAATTCTTTGCGCCGCCGGATTTTCGCCCTGTTCGGCTTTAGCCATGATGGTGACTTCGCCGGGAGGACGGCCGTCCTTCCATTTCAACTGCACGCGAATCTTGCGAGTTGGGTAGCCGTCGTTGAGTTGGATATTTGCTTTTAGTAACTGCTCGCCATCTTTCAATGTGATAACGCTGGTTTCGCTTTGATTTGCAACTCCGGGATAAAACGCGCGCGGGAATGGTGAATTGGGATCTTTGCGGTCTGTGCGGTTAAAGATCAAAATATAATCACCGGGCCCGACGTGATCGAACTCGAACTCGCCTTTCGTACCTTGAAATCCCCAGAGGCCCGGCTCGGTGTCTTTGTACTTCTCAGCACGATACAGTTCCACTGAAGCCACCTTTAAAGGTTTGCCGTCAGGACCCAATACTGCGCCGCGAATTTTTCCGAGGGGGAGCGCGTCAACGTTGTATTCATAGCAAGCGCCGTTGGGAATTTTGAAAGGCGGTAGAGCGCCGGGCAGAGTTCTCTCGGACAGTTCCATACGTGCTGGAAGGCTTGCGGAGAAATGATATTCGCCGGAGTGGACATCGTAGAAAGAATAAACGCCGTCGGGACCTGTACTGGTGGAGAAACGATCGTACTTTGAGCGGAGCTTCAGCTTGATGTGCGGAAGTGGATCGTCCGGGTCATCTGCCGGAGCGAGGAGAGGCGGGTCCGAGCGGCGGAGAACTCCAAAGACGGAAGCGATTTGCTGATGGTTGCGCATCGCGCGCAATTGGGGGATCAACGCCCGGCCGTCTGCGGCGGGTCGCGTACCTCCGCAGATGGTGGCGAAAAGGCGGCCTTCCGTTTCCTGTTGCGTGAAAACGATGTACTGGTCGCCCTTATGGAAATGGTAGCCGCAATCCCCGTCGTCACCACCGGAAAAAACGTCGATCTCCGCGGTGTTAGGGCCTGCAAACTTTTCAGTAATTTTAAAATGATAGCGAGTAATTGGAAGGGCGTCGGATGCTGGAGCAGCTGTCGTGGGGGAGGCGGAGTCTGTCGGTTGCGCATCAACGGTTGCTGCGGGCGAGACGTTTTCAATGTCGGTGACGGTTCCGATGAAGACGACGTCATCGGATTGCAATCCTGGGCAAACTCCCGGAGGAGCTTTCGAACAGGTGCAGGCGATTGTGGCGGCCGGCCAAAAAAGTAAAATTGGAAGTATTCTTAGAATTACACGCAAAGTCATCGTCGATATCCTACATGGAGCCGCTTGTGGAATCGAGAGCGCAGGTCTGATTTTCGGAAGAGATGTCTAATCTGAGAGTATTCCACTCTGGAACATGGCGTTTCTATAGGAAAAGGAACGGTACGCGCTATTTTCCTTCCCATAAGCGAAATCCACCGAGGATGGCATTTTCGTTGTTTCCCATGCGCGCACCTGGCGGAAGTGTTTTCAATTTCTTTACGTTGCCGCCACCGAGGACGACGTAGTCGGCTTCCAGAGCGCTTATCAATTTCTTCGTGACCTTGAACACTTCTTTGCGCCACTTTTTCTTTCCCATGCGCTTGAGACCGCGAATCCCGAGATAATCCTCGTAAGTTTTGCCATGCTTATAGGGCAAGTGAGCGAGTTCCATAGGCTCCAGAACTCCGTCCACAATCATTGCGGAGCCGAGCCCGGTGCCGAGACCAAGAAACAGCATGCGCTTGCCGTGATAACTGCCTAGAGCCTGCATAGCTGCATCGTTTACGATTTTGACGGGACATCCGAAGGCTTTCCTATAATTGAAACCGACCCAGCCGCCGCCCAGGTTTGCGGGTTCGCGCACCGGATGGCCGGCCGTCACCGGACCCGGATAGCCGAT
>Ga0182024_10022027_pt1 | contig 11521 bp, 7 predicted proteins | sample P32metaG_FD_120480 | JGI IMG/M metagenome (GOLD analysis project Ga0182024, IMG submission 120480) | Permafrost microbial communities from Stordalen Mire, Sweden - P3-2 metaG (Illumina Assembly) | ecosystem: Environmental > Terrestrial > Soil > Wetlands > Permafrost | place: Sweden: Stordalen... | reverse complement strand
CGGCAAGGTGGTAAAGAATGTTGCCGGGTACGACCTGCACAAGCTGATGACCGGGGCGTTTGGGACGCTGGGCGTGGTGACGGAGGTGACCTTCCGGCTGCATCCCGTGGAGAAGCGCGTGGAGACATGGACGTTGCGTGCTGCCGAGGCCGAGGCGCTGGGTGCGTTGATGCTGCGGGTGCTGGATTCGACGGTATCGCCGGCGGCGATGCAGATGCGTAGCGACGCGGATGGATTTGCGCTGGATGTGCGCTTTGCAGGGCTGGCGGAGAGCGTGGCGCGACTGCGCGAGATGGCTGGGACACTTGAATGCGTGCGCGCGGAGGAAGATGTTTGGGGCGCACGGGAGAGATTGTTTGCAGACGCCGATACGTTTTTACTGAAGGTAACCATGCTGCCGTCGAAGACCGCAGCGGTGCTGGCGGGGTTTACCGCTGCGGGTATGAAGGCCGAATGCGTTACAGATGCTGTAGGGATCTGCACGGTGGCTCTGCGCGGCGCTGCGGCGGAGGTGGTCGAGCTGGTCGAAGATTTACGGTCGCGGCTGGCGGCCAGCGGCGGTGCGGTCGTCGTGTTCCAGGTGCCGCAAGGTACCGCGGAGATAGACCGCTGGGGCGGCGAGCCCCCGGCAGTTGCGCTGATGCGTGAGGTGAAGCGGCAGTTCGATCCGGCGCGGATGTTGAATCCGGGAAGATTTGTAGGTGGAATCTGATGAGCGAATCGATGGTGCAGATTGACGCGATGAAGAGGCCGTCGGCGTTCGACGAACATCGTGCGCCGGAGATTGGCGTGATGGACAAGTGCGTGCACTGCGGCTTCTGCCTGCCAGCCTGTCCGACGTATGTGCTGTGGGGCGAGGAGATGGATTCGCCGCGCGGGCGGATATGGATGATGCGCAAGGGAGCGCAGGGCGAGGCGACGCTGGACCAGACCTTCCGCGTGCACATGGACAACTGCCTTGGGTGCATGGCGTGCATGACGGCGTGCCCGTCGGGCGTGGAGTACAACAAGCTGATCGAGGACACGCGCGGTCAGGTGGAGCGACATGTTCCACGCACGCTCGCCGACCGGGCGTTCCGCGAGATGCTGTTTGCGACGTTTCCCTACCCAGGCAGGCTGCGCGTGCTGGCGGCGCCGCTATGGGTGTATCAGCGAACGGGATTGCAGTGGCTGTTGCGGGCGAGCGGGCTGCTGAAATTGTTGCCGCAACGGTTACAGGCTATGGAGAGCCTTCTTCCCACAGTGCCCTCTTCGTTTTTCAAGAAAACGCGGGCGCACGCAGCGGCGTCAGGTGAGCGGCGGCGGCGCGTGGGGATGCTGACGGGGTGCGTGCAGGACGTGTTCTTCGGCAGGGTGAACCGGGCGACGGCGCGGGTGCTCGCAGCGGAGGGGTTTGAGGTGGTGGTGCCGGAGGCACAGGGGTGCTGCGGCGCGCTGATGGTGCATTCGGGACTGGATGACGACGCGGCGGCAATGGCGCGGCGAACGATTGCGGCGTTTGAGGTGGCGGCGGTGGAGACGATCGTGATCAACGCAGCCGGGTGCGGGTCGACGATGAAGGAGTATGGGTATCTGTTGCGCGATGATCCGGCATGGGCGGAGAGGGCGCGAGCGTTTTCTTCGCGCTGCAAAGACATCAGCGAAGTGCTGGCGGAGGCGCCGGCGCGGGCAGAGCGGCATCGGCTGGAGATGCGGGTGGCGTATCACGATGCGTGTCACCTGCAGCATGCGCAGGGGGTCCGCGAACAGCCGCGCGCTCTGCTGGCGGGAATTCCGGGGATGGAGGTGCGGGAGATCGCGGAGGCTTCGCTGTGCTGTGGGAGCGCTGGGGTATACAACCTGCTGCATCCGGAGCCGGCGGATGCTCTTGGCGACCGCAAGGTGGAGAACCTGCTGCAGACCGGTGCGGAGGCGGTGGTCTCCGCCAATCCTGGATGTTTGTTGCAACTGATGCATGGGCTACGGCGGCGGGGGAAGGCGGAGATGCCGGCATTCCACATGGTGGAGCTACTGGATGCTTCGATCCGCGGGGTTGGGCCCGAGGAGCTGATGCGCGGAGGATCGCCCGACTAGCGAAGGCGACAAAGTCTGCCCGATTGAGGCACACTGGAACACGCAAATATAGGGAGGCATCATGACCGCAGCACGCGAAGCAGATTTGATGAGAACAGCCGACATGCTGCTGGACGCACGCCGGACCAAGACGCCGATCGAAGACCTGCCGGCAGAGTTGCGGCCGGTGGATATCGACGAAGTGTACTTCGTGCAGGACAGGGTGGCCGAGGCGTACGACGCCATCGGCGGGTGGAAGATCGGCGCGGGCTCGCCCGAAGCCACGCCGCTGTATGCACCGATGCCGCTGATCTGGATTGCCGAGGGTGGCTGCATGCTGAACGATGCGCGGCACCGGTTTCGCGGGCTGGAGGCGGAGATCGCATTCGTGATGGGCGAAGATCTGCCACCGCGCGCGATGCCGTACACGCGCGCGGAGGTGATCGCCGCGGTCGCCAGCTGCCATCCGGCGATCGAGGTGCTGGAGACGGCGCTGATCGAACCGAAGAAAACGACGAAGAATTCCATGCTGGCCGACCTGCAGATGCATGGCGGGTTTGTATATGGGCCGGCGGTGACCGGATGGGAGTCTATCGACTGGGCTAAGGAGTCGGTGACGCTGACCGTGGACGGAATCGTACGCGTGGAGCGGACGGGATCGAATACATCGGGCGACCTGGTGGGGCTGCTGCCTTACCTGGCAAACCAGGGAGCGGCGCGGACCGGCGGGCTGAAGCGCGGCCAATGGATCACGACCGGAAGCTGGACGGGGAATACACCGTCGGAGTCGGGCTCGAGCGTCGAGGTGCAGTTTACACGTGCCGGACGAGTGAGCTTGCGGTTTGCTTGAAGCATTTGGGATAAAGGCGGGGTCATGAGTGAGTTTGCGGACGGCGTGGAGTTCAAGGCGCCGGTGACGGAGCGGTTTCGGGAGATTCTGACGCCGGAAGCGGTGGCGTTTGTCGCCGGACTGCAACGGGAGTTCAACGGGCGGCGCAAGGCGCTGCTGGCGGCGCGTGAGGAGCGGCAGAAGCGGCTGGATGCGGGCGAGCGACCGGACTTTCTGCCGGAGACGCGGGAAATTCGGGAGCGCGAGTGGACGGTGGCTCCGCTGCCGAAAGACCTGCTCGACCGGCGGGTGGAAATCACCGGGCCGGTCGAACGGAAGATGATCATCAACGCGCTGAACTCGGGCGCGAAGGTGTTCATGGCGGACTTTGAGGACTCGACCACGCCGACGTGGGAGAACTTGATCGAGGGCCAGATCAACCTGCGCGACGCGGTGCGGCGGACGATTACGTTTAGCGATCCGGCGACGGGCAAGAGCTACAAGCTGAACGAAAAGCCGGCAGTACTGTTTGTGCGGGCGCGCGGATGGCACCTGGAAGAACGGCACATGCTGGTGGATGGCGAGCCGGTGTCGGGATCGATCTTCGACTTCGGGCTCTACTTCTTTCATAACGCGAAGGAGCTGCTGGCGCGGGGGTCGGGGCCGTACTTCTACCTGCCGAAGATGGAGAGCCACCTGGAGGCGCGGCTGTGGAACGAAATCTTCGTGCGCGCGGAGCAGCAGACGGGCGTGCCGCCGGGGTCGATCAAGGGGACGGTGCTGATCGAGACGATCCTGGCAACGTTTGAGATGGATGAGATCCTCTATGAGCTGCGCGAGCATTCGGCCGGGCTGAACTGCGGACGATGGGACTACATCTTCAGCTTCATCAAGAAGTTTGCGGGGGATGAGAGCGTGCTGCTGCCGGACCGCGGGCAGGTGACGATGACGACGCACTTCATGCGCAGCTACTCGAAGCTGGCAATCAAGACCTGCCACCGGCGCAACATCAGTGCGATGGGCGGGATGAGCGCGCTGATCCCGATCAAGAGCGATCCTGAAGCGAACGAGCGGGCGATCGCGGGAGTGCGGGCCGATAAGGAACGCGAGGCCAGCGATGGGCACGACGGCACATGGGTGGCACATCCAGGGCTGGTGCCGGTGGCGCTCGAGGTCTTCGACCGGCTGATGCCCCAGCCGAACCAGATCGACAAGCAGCTGCCGGACTACAACGCGACGGCCGAGGACCTGCTGCGCGTCCCGCCGGGCGCGATCACCGAGGCCGGACTGCGGCAGAATGTAGCCGTCGGACTGGGATATGTGGAGGCGTGGCTGCGTGGGATCGGGTGCGTACCGCTGTTCAACCTGATGGAGGACGCGGCGACGGCGGAGATCAGCCGGGCGCAGCTCTGGCAGTGGGTGCACCATCACGCGAAGCTGGACGATGGGCGGGCGGTGACGGTGGATCTGGTGGAGACGGCAATCGCTGAGGATCTGGCGCGGGCCCGCGGTGTCGTGGATGACGTGCGTTACAAAGCGTACGAGCATGCGGCGGAGCTGATGCGCGAGCTGGTGCGGTCGGAACGGTTTACGGAGTTCCTGACGGTACCGGCGTATGCGCGGGTACTGGCCGAGGAACATTTCGCCGGCTAGCTGCTGCACAAGGACCAACACTGTCGCGCAATCCGTGGAAGCAGATGGCTGAGATACGCCAGGGCCTGACGATGGAGATGCCCGCCGCGTTGGGATTGGGGGACAAGCCCGCCCGATCGGACAGCCATAGACGCAGATAAGTTCCACTAAGTTTCGCGGCGAGTGAGATGGAAGCGCCTCGAATATCGGCTTCCCCATCGCTGAAAATTTCCGTTTACAATGGGCAGAGTGGAACTGGCGCTCAATCTCGCATGGATACTGCTGTCGCTGACCATCATCCTCTGGTTCACGACGAACTGCCGGAGCTGGTCCGGGCGGGACCGGGTTCGGGCAGTCGTCGCGCTTGGTTTGGTGGTGATGATTCTGCTGCCGGTCATCTCGATGACCGACGATCTGCTGGCGACGCGGTTCCCTGCCGAGATCGAGCAGATGCAAAGCCAGCACAAGAAAGCCGCTCTGGCACATGTTGTGCTGGAGCCGTTTGCCAGTATGCCGGAATTGTTTCCGGTGTACAGCGATCTGCAAACAGCAGTCGTGGATTCCGCGAGTCTTCGCGAGGCGAAGATTCCGGCTCCGCTCGATAAACTGCGGGGCTTTCGACGTACTCATGGCGTGCGGCCTCCACTCGACCTGCGGACTGCCTAGTCCGCGCTTCCCTGCCCTTTTTGCCTGAGGCTGGGGAAGCAAGTCTTGCTCTGAACATTTCCTGCGAACTGAAGTGACTTATGAAGAAGCGAGTCTTACTGCTCCATGCAGTCCTCTTCCTCGTGTCCTGCTCCGCAACCGGGTGGGCGCAGACTGCGGCGCCGCTTACGCTGCAGCAGACGGTGGATAGGGCAAGGACGAACAATCCGACGCTGCTGGCGGCACAACGCCATGCGGCGGCAACCCGGGCCAATGAGATCACCGCCGGGCTGCGACAGAACCCGAACTTTACCGCTATGGGCCAGGATGTGACGCTGCCCGCGGACAATCCAGGCAATCCTTACTTCTACTCGGCCAATGTCTCGCGCCTTTTTGAGCGCGGGGACAAGCGGCAGTTGCGGCTGGACAGCGCGCGCGCCTCCTCGGTCGTGGCGGAAGACCAGTACAAAGATCAGGAACGCCAGGTGCTGCTGACAGTAAAGCAGGCTTTCACCAGCATGCTGCTGGCAAAAGCGGCACTCGATATCGCACAGCAGAACTTGTCGGACTATCGCAAGACGGTGGACCTGAGCCGGGACCGATTCAATGCGGGAGACATCAGCCACACCGACTTTGAGCGTATCGATCTGCAGCTTGCACAGTTTGAATCGGATGCGGACACGGCGCAGTTGAACCTGCAACAGGCAGGGATGCAGCTGCAGACGCTGCTTGGCGTGGCGCGGCCTTCGCCGATGTTCGACATCGTGGGGACGCTGGCGCCGCCGGAGCTGGCGCTCAGCGTGGATGACCTGGAGCAGAAGGCGCTGGCTGCGCGGCCCGACTATCTGGCGGCACAAGAGACGGTGAACACCGCGGTGGCGAACATCCGCCTGGCGGATGCAGGTGGAACCACCGATCCGACACTGGCCGCCGAGTATGAACGCAGCGGCATCGATACCACCTTCGGGGCGAGCGTGCAGATTCCGTTGCGCCTCTTCGATCGCAATCAGGGCGAGAAGCAGCGCACCCGCATCGAAGCGGATGCAAACCGCCTGGCGGTGACGGCCGCACGCAACCAGGTGATCTCCGACCTGGGGCAGGCGATGGCGGGGCTGAATACGGCCAGGCTGCAGTCGGCGCGCTTCCACGGACACTACCTGGATGAGGCCGCGCAGGTGCGCGACAACCTGCAGTTCAGCTACCGCAATGGAAACGCGACGCTGCTGGACTATCTGGACGCGCTCCGCAGCTACCGTTCTACCAATTTAAGTGCGATCAATGCCGACGCACAGGTGTGGCTCGCGATCCACCAACTCAGCTTTGCCGCAGCGACGGAGATTCTGCCATGACGAAGAACCTGCACACCCGCACGATCCTGATGTTTGCGCTGCTCGCCGGCGCTGCCGGCTGCAAACACGAGCCACCACCACCGGCGGCGGCCGCTCCGGTTTCGACCGGAACGGAGACCACGGTCGTTCATCAGCAGCCGGACGCGGGCGTTCTTGAAATTCCAGCAAAGGTTGCAGCCGACCCGACCAAGGTCGTGCATATCTATCCGCCGCTGAGCGGGCGCATCCTCGACTTGAAGGTGCTGCCTGGGCAGGAGGTACAGCGCGGACAGACGCTGGCCATGTTGCAGAGCGGCGATGTCGCGCAGGCGCGTTCCGACTTTGAGAAGGCGAAGATCGAAGTGCTGCGAGCGGACCGCGCCCTGGAACGCGGCAAGCTGCTGCTGCAACATGAGGTGTTGTCGCAGGCGGACTACTACGAGCTGGAGGCGACCGACCAGGCAGACCACGCAGAGCTCGAGCGGACACGGCAGCGGATCCGCGAGCTCGGCTTCTCGGAGACGGACACCTCGGACATGGCGGCGATCCAGTCGCCGATCACGGGCACGGTGCTGGACCTGGGAACGTCGACCGGGGAGCTGCAACGCTCGCTGGACAACGCTGCGCCCATTGCGACCATCGCGAACTTGGACACGGTCTGGGCGGTCGGCGATGTCTTCGAGCGGGACCTGACGGCACTGAAGCAGGCGGAGTCGGTGCAGGTGGCAGTCCCGGCCTATCCGGGCACTGTGCTCACCGGCAGGATTGCGAATATATCGGACGCCATCGACCCGGTAACGCATACGTTGAAGGTGCGCGTCGTGCTGCCGAATCCGGGCCATCGGCTGAAGCCGGAGATGTTCGCATCGCTGCGGGTGCAGGGCCAGTCGCACGCGAGCTTCCTTGTTCCGGCGGCGGCCGTGCTTTACGAGGGTGACAAGACGACGGTCTTCGTGCAGACAAGCCCGGGCAAATATGAACAGCGCAACGTCACCCTCGGAACGACACAGGGCAAGACAGTCGAGATCACAGCGGGCCTGAAAGACGGTGACACGGTCGTGACGGCGGGTGCAGCAATGCTGCGCGCGCCGGAGGGAGATTAAGGATGGGCGCCTTCATCCGCACGCTGATTCGCTACCGGATTGTTGTGCTGATCGTGTTCGGCTGCGGGATCGCGGCCGGCATCTTCGCGTTTATCAAGCTGGATATCGAGGCGTACCCCGACCCGTCTCCGCCGCTGGTGGAGGTGATTACGCAGAATCCGTCCTGGTCTGCGGAAGAGATGGAGCAGCAGGTGACGGTGCCCATCGAGACGACGCTGAACGGAACGCCGCATCTGGACCAGGTGCGCTCGATCAGCATCTTCGGGCTGAGCGACGTGAAGCTCTACTTCAACTTCGACAGCGACAGCTTCCGCGACCGGCAGGAGGTGCTGGACCGGCTGCAGACATTGACGCTGCCGAACAACCTGCAGCCGCAGTTGTCGCCGTCGTCGCCCATCGGGGAGATCTACCGGTATCAGTTGATGGGGCCGGGATACTCGCTGAATGAGATCAAGGCGACGCAGGACTGGCTGGTGCGGCGCGAGTTGAAGCAGGTGCCGGGGATCATCGACATTACGACGTTCGGGGGCACGACGCGGCAGTATCAGGTGGAGGCCGACCCGAACAAGCTGCTGGCCTATGGCGTGACCCTGCCGCAGTTGATCGCTGCGGTGCAGGCGAGCAATGCGAACGCAGGCGGCAACTACATTCAGCTTGGCGACCAGAGCGTAAACGTGCGCGCCGTCGGGCTGGCCAGGGACACGTCCGATATCGGTTCGATCGTTGTCACGGAGAAGCATGGCGCGCCTATCCTGGTGCGCGATCTGTCCGTGGTGCAGGAGGGCTACCAGCCGCGGTTGGGCAAGGTGGGTCGCGACCAACAGAAAGACATCGTGCTCGGTATCGTCCTTCTGCAGAAAGAGGAACAGTCCCTGCCCGCGCTGGAGGGACTGAAGAAGAAGATCTCGGATTTAAATCACGGCACCCTTCTGCCGCCGGGGATGCACCTCAGCACCATCTACGACCGCACCAGCCTGATCGAGGTGACGACGCATACGGTGAAGCATGTCGTGATCTATGGACTTGTGCTGGTGACGCTGGTGCTGCTGCTGATGCTCGGCGACCTGCGCATGACGTTTATCGCGGTGACGACCATCCCGTTTGCGATTCTGTTTGCCTTTAGCCTGATGGTGCTGACCGGGCGCTCCGCCAACCTGATCTCGATCGGCGCGATCGACTTTGGAATTCTGGTGGATGCCTCCATCATTGTGCTGGAGAGCATCTACCGGCGGCTGACCAGCCGCGAGAGCCACGAGAGCCTGAGCAGCGCGATTGTGCAGGGCGTCGGCAATGCGGCGAGGCCGGTGCTGTTCTCGACCGTGATCATCCTGGTGGCCTTCATTCCGCTATTCACAATGCAGGGGGTACCGGGAAAGATCTTTGCGCCGATGTCGGTGACCTATGGGTTTGCGCTGGCGGGGGCGCTGATGTTCTCGCTGGTGTTTGCGCCGGTGCTTGGATACATTACAGCTCCGACCCAGGGAAAAGCGGGGTCGGAGTACACGTGGGCAGCTCTGTTGCTGCGGAAGTACTACGCGCGGGGTCTATCGAGGTCCCTGCGGTGGCCGAAGACAGTCTGGCTGATTGCGGTGTGCGGGCTCGCGCTGGCTGCGGTGCTGTTCGTGTTTACCGGCGGCGAGTTTATGCCGCCGCTGGAAGAAGGCAACCTGTGGATTCGGGCAACCCTGCCGCAGGATGTATCGTTCGATACGGCAGCGGTGATGGCCGACAAGCTGCGCATGTCCATCGCCGAATCACCCGAGGTGACCCAGACGGTTTCCCAGATGGGAAGGCCCGATGATGGAACGGACGTAGTCACCTTCAATAACATCGAGGTGTCGGTCTCCCTGAAGCCGCCGAGCGAGTGGAGACGCGGTCTGACCAAGGATGGCCTGATTCAGGAACTGAACCAGCGGCTTTCGCAGTATCCGGGGATCGATCTGAACTTCTCGCAGAACATCCAGGACAACGTCGAAGAGGCGATGTCGGGGGTGAAGGGAGAGAACTCGCTGAAACTCTTCGGCGACGACTTCGACACGCTCTCGAGTCTCGCGGATCAAATCGCGCAGACGATGCATTCGGTGCGCGGCGTCTCCGATATCGGCGTGTTCAAGGTGGGCGGACAGCCGAGCCTCATCATCCAGATCGACCGTTCGAAGGCGGCGCGCTACGGCATCATGGCGGGCGATATCAACGCGGCGGTGCAGGCCGCCGTCGGCGGCGCTCCTATCACGCAGGTGATTCAGGGAGACCGGCGGTTCGACCTGACCGTGCGCTATCCGGAGGCGATGCGCAGCACGCCGGATGCGGTACGGCGCATTCTGTTGCCGGCGTCGGATGGAAGCAGCGTGCCGCTGGATCAGGTGGCCGACATCAACATCCGCGAGGGCAGCTTTATGATCTACCGCGAGGGCGGACGGCGTTATATTCCGATCAAGTTCAGCGTGCGCGGACGCGACCTCGCCGGCACCATCACCGAGCTGCAGAGCAAGCTCACCTCCACGGTGAAGCTGCCGACGGGTTACGACTATTCGTGGGCCGGCGAGTTCGACAGCCTGCGCAAGGAGCAGAAACGGCTCGCGATCATCATCCCCATCAGCCTTGCGGTCATTCTGCTGCTGCTTTATATCCAGTTCAATAGCTGGGTGGATGCGCTGATCGTGCTGGCGATGCTTCCCTTTGCGGCGATTGGCGGCATTGCAGCGTTGTTTGTCAGCCATACGCCGTTCAGCATCTCGGCGGCCGTTGGCTTTACTTCGTTGATTGGCGTGGCGACGCTGGGAGCGGTCGTCTTTCTTGCCGGAGTGCGGCGCGACCAGCGCGCGGAAGGCGAAGAGCAGGGGCTGGAAGACGCCGCTGTGGATGAGGTGAGGCCGGTCGTCATGGCCTGCATGGCCGCAGGACTTGGGCTGTTGCCGGCCGCGGTGTCCAATGGCATCGGCGCACAGGCGCAGCAGCCTCTGGCACGCGTGGTCGTCGGCGGAATGTTGACCACGGTCATCGCCGTTCTCTTTCTCATTCCACTGATGGTGCAGGCGAGTGACCGAAGGAGAGAGCGCCAGCGGAGCTGATCGAAGGCATTCGAGTTGCTGGGTGCACGCTTGCGATCTTTCCAGGTATCTTGGTAGCCGAATCTCTCCGGTCCAAACTTGCCGGCTATGGGGCGCTCCCTATGCAGGCGTATATCCGCATCATTTCTCTGCACATACTTGGAATCGCGTTCGCCCTAAGCGCCACCGCGTGGGCGACGCCTCCAGCGGCGTCATGGCCTTCCCGGCAGCAGCCACAGCAGTAAAGGAAAGCGAAAAGGCCGCGTCTCTTTGCGACGCGGCCTTTTTGTCTCAGGAGGAGCTTAGCGGTGAGCAGTGCGGATTCAATCGTCATTCCTGTGGGGATACGAGTAAAGCGCGTAAGCTTCCCGTCAGCCGCCTCCACGAAAAAGCATTACGATTCCTGGATTGACAGCCCACATACACGGGAGTACAGTCCCTTTTAAAGTGACTGGCAAATATGCATGGGTTCCTGTCTGTTCCCATGAGGTGAGAGACCTCAAACATAGAATCGTAACGATTTGAGTTCTCTCATGGAATCGCGAGACTTGCTTCGCGGCTGGATGGCAGGAAAGTCTTTCGGCGCTCAGCATTCATTAGTTGGACCCCGCTTCTTCCGGATGACGCGAAATCGGTGAATCCCGCCGCTGGAATGGTTGGCCGTTTGTAACTTGCTGGCAGTGTCTTGCGTGACGCGAGCTAAAGGGATTTGGGCCGGGTAATTGGTAAGCGAAGGACGATGTATCCATGGGCTTTGGTTACAGCGCCTGTATTTGCGTTAAACAGGGCCAGCGTTTCACCTATCTATCTTCAGAGTCCTGACGTTGCGGCCGGCGATACGACCATGCCTTCCTGACGCAGGCTTGAGGCAATAACCACTGG
>Ga0182024_10022026_pt1 | contig 11522 bp, 10 predicted proteins | sample P32metaG_FD_120480 | JGI IMG/M metagenome (GOLD analysis project Ga0182024, IMG submission 120480) | Permafrost microbial communities from Stordalen Mire, Sweden - P3-2 metaG (Illumina Assembly) | ecosystem: Environmental > Terrestrial > Soil > Wetlands > Permafrost | place: Sweden: Stordalen... | reverse complement strand
GGATAGGCGGGATCAAAAAGGGTTACGACTTCTACGTAGTCGATCCGCGGCTTCGACCACTCGTGAGGCGTGCCGCTCACGATGATGGTGATGGTCTTCGGTGGGCCGCTGTGGAAGTGCTCGTCCTCTTTGAGATGCACGACCTCAGGGCCGTTCTTGATGGCGAGGTCTTCACGGTCGCCGCTGACCTCCCGGTAAAGGACGAGTCCATGCGGCACGCGGCCAAGGGCGTAGAGTGCGTCACCGGTCGTCGGGTTGGGCGATTCGTACCGGTGCTGGTCAATGTGAATCCTCACTTCGTGCTTCGATTCCGGCTGCTTCTCAGACATGTTTTTTTTCCTTTCGTTTGCTGTCCATTCAAGTTTTCCCCGCTGGTCCAACGCAGAGGCCGGCCACTTCGGGGTGTGACTGACTTGCTTTCCCCTATTCTGTTCGCGGCGCTCGCCGCGCCAAGTACGCCGACTTGCGGACACAGCCCGCAAAAAAACACCCCCCGCTTCCTAGCAAGGCCGACGCATCAAAAATCCGTAAGTCCCTACTGCACATTGACTTGCGACATACAGCCTTTTCGGGTCTGTATTCGCTAATCCTTAATTGCCAAGGGCTAATGACTTTCATGCGTTCCCTCTGCCACAAACCTGGTTATTAGCAATACGCGAGTCCCCCTCTTTTTCGATTTTAGTTCGGTTCAGTTACTGCACCAATTAGAGTATACCCCGGCTTGCTCAGTTTGTCAAGCACGCTTATTTTGGCACGCATTCGTTGCGCACGCTTGATTTTGTAAGCAGAGAGAGTAGACTGGTGAGAAAGAGGAGGATTTACCGTGAGCGTGCAATCTCCGTTTGTTTCCCCAGCTGAACGTGGCCCTCTGGGCCAGTATCTGTGGGACCTTCGTAAAGCTGCCAGTATGACCTTGCGGGAGGTGGAAGAAGCATCCGAGCGAAAGGTATCCAACGCTTACCTAAGCCAACTCGAAACCGGACGAATCTCAAGCCCATCACCAGCCATCCTTCACGAAATCTCGACGGTGTATGAGACTCATCTGCCAAAGAATGCGTCCATTGCCTGCTCTTACGAGAAGATGATGGAGCTGGCGGGGCACATCCGGCCGGTCGCACAGGCCAAGCCCAAGAGGAACTCCCGCCTGCCCACCTTTGCGACTGAGCAGCTTACGCCGGAGGAGGAGGACGAGCTCCTGAAGTATTTGGCTTTCATCAGAGTGCGGAAGGGAAAGAAATGATCAGCTATGCGAATCGCGAACTCTTTGCCACATCAAGTGATGCTGGCGGCGCATCCGGTACACGCTCTCCCCTGAGGTGCATCCCATGAAATGGACCTTACAGAGGCTCAACACAACCGCTGGCTATCTCCAGGCCTGCCCGATCGAGTTCGTCCCTGGCCTCAATTGCATCATCGGCGCGCGCGGAACATGCAAGTCCACGATCGTTGAGACCATCCGTTTCGTCTTCGATTGCGAACCGCAGAAGATTGAGGCGATGATCACATCGCCGAGCACTTCCGCTGGCAGCAGCGGCGCATTGGCCAGAGCCGGGTTCCTCCTGGAAACGCTCGCTGGCGGAACGGCAAAGTGCACCATCGCCGCAAGCGACGACCCTTCGCAGTCGAAGTATGTGGTCGAACGCAACGTCCCTTCGACCCCGAGGGTTTACCGGGACTGGGTGCAGCAAATCGATGATGCCTCGGTACTCCACAGAATTGAAATATTCTCGCAGGGCGACCTGCAAACCATCGCTGAACGTCCTGATCGTCGCCTGGCGCTCATCGACCGGCCGAACCAGAAGCGGGTTACAGAACTTGAAGGCCGCATGCACGAGGTGACCGAGGAATTGAAGACTATCGGCCCCAAAATACGCCTGCGCCGAACCGAGATCGAATCAAGGCAAGCAAAGGTGCAAACCCTCGAACCGACCAGGCACGAGCTCAAGGAATTACAGTCCAGCCGGCCTAGCCTCTCGCCTGAGTTGGAAGCGGAGCGGGTTGCGTTTAACGAACGCCGCCAGGCTTATGAACGACTTAAAGTCGCCGTGCAGTCCTACGGGCGTGCGCTGGCTGCTGCCCGCACCATGCTTGCCGAAGAATCTGCACTCCGTGAGGCTGCCGCTTTCGCCAAGGGCCTCAAGACCCTGGGATCGGCGATCATGGCTTCTTCGATGGATGATTTTGTCATTTCCTTCCCGGCGATTCGCAGCATGGTGGAAACGCCGGGGAAGCTGGACGAGGTCCTCGCCCAGGTTGGCGTCGAGTTTGAGTCCATGAACGCAAAGTACTACGAGCTTCGTAAAGACCAGCAAAATGTGAACGATGCTCTGAAAACAGAGGAATCGCTCCGCCAGGCGGTCGAGGCGATGGAATCCGTCGCAGCAGAATTGGACGAACAGAAGGCGCAATATGCGAGGGAACTGGCACACCGGCGAGACCTGCGGGCAAAACGCGATGCCCTTGCCGATGAACTCTACTCGCTGCGATTTGCTCAAGTCGAGTCAATCAATTCCGAGTTCGGCGAACAAATTGTTCTGACCCTTGAACAGGGTGTCTTAACAGCCGCACACAGGAAACTGATCGAAGAACTTCTCCAGCGGTCAAACCTCCGCAACCAGCCTGACGTTGCCCGTGACCTGGCGGAGAAGGTTCGTCCTTCTGACCTGGTTGACATCATTGAGGGCAGCGATGCAAAGCGGCTATCGGACGCGCTGAGCAGGGATCTTGGCCAGATGACGAGGCTGGTCAGCCACCTTCTCGACAACGGCCGGCTTTATGAACTTGAAGCCATCGTTCCCGAAGACAACCTTGAGATTACCATGCTGGTTCGAGGAGAAGCGAGGTCGATCGAGCATCTTTCCAAGGGACAGATGGCGACGGCACTGCTTCCTCTGATCCTGCGGGATGCGGAGTACCCGCTGATCATTGATCAGCCTGAAGACGATCTCGACAACGCATTCGTCTCCGAGAAACTGATTGAACGTCTTAAGGCGCTGAGCCGTCGGCGCCAGCTTATTTTTGTCACTCACAACGCCAACATCCCGGTGCTTGGCGAGGCGGAATGCGTGACCGTGATGGAGATGGACGGCCCACGCGAGGCCCTGCCATGCCAATCCGGCACTGTGGATGCCATGAAGGAGCCCATCATCAAATTGCTGGAGGGCGGAAGGGCTGCTTTTAGGAGTCGTCAGGACAAATATGGTATCTCACCGCGGTAACCGACTATGGCGCAGGATTTTGAATGGGATCAAGGGCTTCTCGCTACCGATACGGTAGAGTTTGATCGTGCGCTTCACCGGCTTCGTCGCGTTACTGCCGACGTATGTGGGAATCCATCGCTCATCGGAGACCTTGCACAACGCTTGCGCGAGCAGCCCGGAATAACCCGGCGCGAATTTGATCGCCGGTTCAGGCTCATCGTTTCAGCTATCGTCGATGATGATGTCGCAGCACTTCAGACAATCGCTCTGTACCTCCGAGGAACATCGCCTGAGGCGCTCAATGCCGTCCGCACGCTCTTGCCAGCCGACTTGAAACATTTCGCCGTCCAGCTACCGGCACATCCGCAACAGCCCCAACCCATCGTCCCCCAAATAAAGCCGATTGCTGTGCCTCCGGAAGAGCCAGGTAGAACAATAACTCAGCCGCAAGCCTCAAGTAGATTCGGCGCGGTAGCACTCATTGGAACGACGGAAGAGCATGTACGAAACGAGTCAATGCTCAAGAATGCCAACCTTGATCCCCTCCGCCTTCCCACCATCGACCATCTGTGGAACGTCGTGAGCACTGGCTTGTGTGGTTTTGTCATAGGCGGTTCGGCTTGGGGCCAGGTTCCGGAATCAGATCATCGTCGAACGATCCGCCGTATCTGCGAGTATTCAACATTTCTGTTTGTTCGCGTATCCGTAGATGGGATAAACCAGGCAATCGCACAGTCCTTCTCACTGGACGCTGCCGCAGCCCGTTGCGGTCAACTGGACGGCCAGAAGTTCTGCCACGGGCTGGACTGCGAACTGACCCCTGCCGACATTGGTATACTTCAATCCATTGCGCGATTTCTTAAGGATGCTGATGCGGCCGATTTTTTCCCACTGGGCCTTTCCGAGCCGGACGCAAGTCTCCTTCGCCTGATCGCAGCCAACCGGCGACATCCAGGCAATGCCCTGACAATACGCAAATTAGGGACACGGGAACTTGCAGGCGGGCAATCGGGAGCCCGTGTGTTTATGCTGAGCGACGGGATCACACAGCCTTTCGTTGCCAAAGTTGGAGATACAGAGTTGCTGACGGCAGAGATTCGGGGCTACCGGCAATGGATTCAGAACTGGGAGCCGAGCATCACAGATCCAGATTTCCACTCCCATGTGGGAAGTGCAGCTATTTCATACCGTCTGCAAGCGGCTCCGGATGGCAACCACGCTCCAGCTCCAACTCTGGATGATTGCCTGGAACGGCTACGACTGTCTGAGTGGGTTTCCTCAATCTCGATCGAGCAAACTCAGCAAACCGCCAACGACCTCTTTCAGGGACTCACCAGGGTGATTGAGCGGCTGGTCACGCTGAATTCACGACCAAATCTTACCACCGAACCCACCAGATTCTGGTTACATTGGCCGATTTGTACGATTGCAGAACACGGGATCGATTTCGAAATAATCAATCAGGACTGGCAGCCCATGAAGCTGTCGGAACTTATCGCAACGGCAGTACCTATCCTTGAGCCGAACCTCGCCCGCGGTGTGATTCACGGCGACATCCACGGTCGTAATATCCTGTTGCTAGACCGGATTCCGGCGTTCATCGATTTCGCCTTAAGCGGCCCCGGTCATCCTCTGGAGGATTTGGTTCGACTCGATTCTGTCGTGAGGTCAGCTGCGATGAGAATGCTCATGGATGAGCAGACGATGCGGGAGATCATTCAGGCGATTTACATCGATGGCACGACAGCAGAGGCGATTCTGGCGAAATACCATGTTCTCGCTGCGTCCCCGTTGGTTGGGCTGGCGGTTCGCACGGCGGCGAAAGTGCGGGAGGCCACTCTCAAAGTGGCTAACGCACACTCACTTGGCTTGCCGGATTTGCTGGCCATGACATGTGTCGTCGCGGGACATGTTCTTGTGGCGCACCATCCAGGCTCGGGCATCGAACGGGTCCTGTTGAGCGTCGTCGGTTCAAGTCTTCTTGCAAGTCGGACTTGACCGGTGCTTCTCCCGACTTTTTTCGACGAGACCATCTACCATTTCGGGGCCAAAAAGTCGCCCAATCCGGAGCCCATCACCCAGCGGGCGAGTGTCGTGCCAAACGAGGAAGGCTCCGAGGCGGGGGTCCACTGGTTGCAGGACGCCCCGTAACAGGACGGCATCCGTGCAGGATTTCGCCGCTTCCATGCCCGGCGACCGGGGGCACTCATTGCCGTCCCCCGGACCCCAGGCTAGCCTTTCTCTGTTCCGCGTAGAGCCAAAAGGCAGGAAGAGCGCCGGCGTTGCCGGGCGCAAGATGCGTTAGTAGGTGTCGCCAGTCATTGGGCTAGACGTTCAGGGGATTGAACTTCAAATCGCCCTTGATTTTGTAAGAAAAACAGGCTAAACTTCCTTACATGAGAGCTAGACGAAAAAACACACAAGCCATTGATTCAAGGATACTTGCTACCATACATGGCCGTGGACGTGGTTCCGTGTTTGTCCCAGCCGACTTCCTGGCAATCGGCAGCCGCGAGGCGGTCGATATCGCTCTTCACCGGCTTTCTCGGAAGGGAACTATTCGCCGTCTCGCTCGCGGGGTATACGACTTCCCGAAAGAACACCCGATTCTTGGCCCTCTGTCGCCCTCGGCCGAGGCAGTGGCAAGAGCGCTGGCTGGCAGGGACCAGACACGCCTGCAACCGGCCGGTGCCTATGCGGCGAACGCCCTGGGTCTCTCCGAACAAGTGCCAGCGAAGGCGGTATTCCTGACGGATGGCCCGACCCGGACGGTGAAGATCGGCCCGACGACGATCCAACTCCGCCGGACGACGGCGCGAAATATGGCAGCTGCCGGACGGCTGACCGGCCTTCTCATACAAGCCCTCCGCGAGCTAGGCAAAGAGCACGTGACGACGGAACGGCGCGAACACCTGAAGCGGACACTCCCGGCCGACAAGCGGCGTGAACTCCTCAAAGACTTGAAGCTAGCCCCAGCCTGGATGCACCCCATTTTCCGGGAACTCGCCGAGGAGGGAGCATGAGGCTTTATTTTCTTGAGCTGCCTGAAGGCGAACGCCGCCTGTACATCGAGCAGGCGGCGATCCGGCGGAACGTGTCCCCGGTGATTTTAGAAAAGGATTTCTGGGTGTGCTGGTTGCTCGGCATCATCTTTGAATCGGAGTTCGCCGGCAGCCTCGTGTTCAAAGGCGGCACTTCGCTGTCGAAGGTCTTCGGCGTGATCGACCGATTCTCGGAAGACATCGACCTATCGCTGTCGCCTGCGTTTCTGAAACTTCCCGTAGCAGGCTCAAGCCGCAATCAGGCCAGCAAGTGGATGGCGAAGGCGGAGGCCGCCTGCGGTGCCGCTGTGAAAAATCAAATCGGCCCAGCGATAGAAGCGGCGGTCACGGGCGTGCTGGGAAAGACAAAACAGGCATGGTTCGAGTTCTTGATGGATTCCACCACGAACTCGCCGGTGCTGCTATTTCACTACCCGTCGTCACAGCCGGCGGGATTTGAATACCTCAAACGCTCGGTAAAACTCGAATTCGGCTCTCTCACCGACCAGCAACCAGTCGGGCGTCATCCGGTGCGACCGTGGGTAGCCGATGTCCTCCCCGATGCGTTTGCCGATTGGCAATGCGATGTCGTTGCCCTGGAGGTCGAGAGAAGCTTCTGGGAGAAGGCAACGATCCTACACATGGAATACCACCGTCCAGCTGAGAAGCCGACCCCGGAAAGATTTGGTCGCCATTACGCGGACACGGCGGCGCTGGCAAAGCACTCAACCGCGAGCAGGGCCATTGACCAACATGACCTCCGCACTCGTGTCGTGGGATGGAAGAGTCATTTCTTTGGCAGTTCGTGGGCAAACTACGACAAGGCGAAGCCCGGAACGTTCCGGCTCGTCCCACCGCCCGAGCGACAGGCGGCGCTGCGGCGTGACTACCAGGCGATGCGGGACATGTACCTCTCTGAGCCCGCCAGCTTTGACGAGATTCTCATGATCCTGGCAGACCTGGAAAAGCGAATCAACCAGATTGGCGGCGGATAAAACTCCGTGTCAGAAAAGTCTACTCGACTTTCTTGCGGCCTTGCACTTGTCTCGAATCAGGTCGCCCAGGTGTCCAAGATCAATAGAATTGCCCATGAAAACACGGTTTTTTCAGTGCTTCAGGCGCAAAGAAAACTTTAAAGAATTCACAAAAAACGTGGAAAACGGCCCAAAACGATGGGAACGGCGGAAAGCATGGAATTCCACAAAGCATGATAAATAATGGAGATACGACAATGATAAGGATCGGCATCGTAGGCGTCGGGTTCATGGGCATGATCCACTACCTCGCCGCCCGCAAGCTGCAGAACGCCAAGGTGACGGCCCTGTGCAGCCGCGACTCGAAGAAGCTCGCGGGTGATTGGCGGTCCATCCAGGGTAACTTTGGGCCACGGGGGGAGATGATGGATCTCTCGGGGATCAAGAAGTATGCGAATCTCGACGATCTCCTGGCCGACAAGGACATCGATCTGGTGGACATCTGCAATCCGACCGAGGCCCATCCGCGCACGGCCATCGCGGCGCTCAAGGCGGGCAAGCATGTGCTGGTCGAGAAGGCCATCGCTCTCGATCCCGCGGATGCCGATGCCATGGTCGCCGCCGCCAAACAAGCGGGCAAGCTGCTCATGGTCGCCCATGTGCTGCCGTTTGTGCCGGAGTTCGCCTTTGCGGCGGAGGTCATTCGCGATGGCCGATTCGGCAAGGTGCAAGCGGCCCATTTCAAGCGCGTCATCTCCAGGCCCGATTGGTCGTCGGAGATCGGCGACGCGGCCAAGACGGGTGGACCGGCCATCGATCTGCACATCCACGATACGCATTTCATCGGCCTGGTCTGCGGCGTGCCGGGACGTGTCTTCGCCACCGGGGTCGTCGAAGGGACGGCGGTGTCGCACTTGACGACGTCGTATCTCTATGGTCCAGGCGGGCCGGCGGTGACCTGTTCGAGCGGGGCGCTGGCGCAGAAGGGTAGGCCGTTTGTGCATGGCTTTGAAATTTACCTGGAGAGGGCCACGCTGGTGTTTGAGTCGGGGGCGATGCCGCTGACGGTTTTGACTGCGGACGGCAAGAGCGAGCAGCCAAAACTCACGGGCGGTGATGATCCAACCGGGGCGTTCACCGCGGAGATACAAACGGCGGTGGCTGGCGTGATGACGGGCAAGGAGCCGGATTTGCTGAGCGGCAAGTTGGCGCGGGATGCTCTGGTGATGTGCTACAAGGAATGTGAATCGGTCAAGACGGGACAATTCGTGGGTTTATGATCTCACGCCGCGGGGGTGAGGTACGCCGAACCCCGCGGGTCAGGGATGCAGGATCGTGATCCCGTCTCGCTGACCCGCGGGGTTCGGAGTACCTCACCCCGCGGCGTGGAAACAACTAGCGCTTTTTCTCATCCTTGTGCGGCGCCGGATGCGGCGGCGGCGTCCGCGGCGGCGCGCCCTTGGGAGCCGGGGCTCCGGCGTGGTTCAACGCCGGCGCACTTAGCGAAGACGTGCGCACCCCATTGCCGGCGAAGCCGTGCACTTCCGTCCGGGCCCGTTGCTCGGCGACCGCCCTGTGCAGAGCCGCGGCGCTCTCCTTGGCCCTTACGCGATCGGCATGTTCGAGCCGAACGAGCCTTTCGCCGCGGGAAGCCATGACCATGTGGGCCGGGGCGATCATGTGTGCGAAGTGGGCCCGATCCATCGCCGCCAGGGTGCGCGGCGGCAGAGCGACGCGACCCGCATGCCGGTCGGCGATCACCGTCAGATGGGCGTCGTACCAGCGCGGATTGCTCCAGCGTTGATAGGCGATGAAGGGCTCATAGTGGTTGCGTCCAAAATAAATGGCGCTCTCGAAACCCCAGCCGGCATAACGCGGCCCATACCAGTCGCCATAGTAGTAGTGGCAGTAGGCCGGCCGCACGAACAGCGTGTCGATGAGGAACGTGTCGGTCACGGCGTAACCCGGCGTGTAGACAAAGCCGCCGCCAATGCCGATGCCGACGGGTCCAACGCGCACGGTCAAGAGCGCCGGAGCGACGACGGCCGGGGCATAGATCAGGCCGCGGCGAGGCATGGCCAGGTCCCAGTAACCGGCGACGTAGATGTAGCCGCCGGGAGTCCAGCGATAATGGCCCGGAATGTAAACATAGCCCGGTTGGACCCGCGTCCAGTAACCGGCCCGCCAGCCATAACGGCCATCGACCCACACATAGCCGCCGGGCATGTAGAAGGTGTCGGCGGCGGGCGGTGGGCCGGGCGGGGCAACTTGCGGCGGCGCCGGAGGAGCCGGCTGATACGAAATATCGGCGAGCTGGCCAACCTGCTGCCCGGTCTGATGGGTCACGCCCCAGAACCCGGACACCCATTGCCAACCGCCGTCCTGTTCACGCCAGTAGCCCGGCACCCATTCACGCTGATGCGGCTTGGCTCGCCAGCAACCGCTCACCCACAAAAAATCCTGGCGATCTTCGTCGTGCGCCCAGTAGCCGCTGATCCAGACGACCTGGCCTTCCGGCTTCTCCTCGGGCGGCATTTCGTCAATCGGCGACGGCGGTTTCTTGCGGTAGATCGTCGAGACTTGCGGCTCGGCCGTCGGCGAGGCGAAGGCTTCGTGGATCGGACCACGCGCCTGCACATCCACGCCTTGCTGGGCGGGCGGCAATTGCAAGTTATTGTCGGCGACTTGTGGCTGCGTGTTGCCGTCTCCCAGGCAGAAGACCAGCGATCCGCAAACCACCAAAAGCGTCACGCCCTTGGCTTTCCACATGAGTTTTTCCTCCATGGCTCAATGTCAACTGGGTCACGTTTCGGAAAGGATTTGTAACGGAAGTGAGGCGAACGTGTCCAGAGCGATTTCAGTGTAGTCCTCCAAGCCCGCATGCGAGGTACTCCGAGCATGCGGGCTTGAGGGCTGATTATTGAGGGCCGCGCCCTATCTCGCCCAACCGACGCCGATACTGATCGCGCACTTCTTCGAGAAACTCGCGCACCGCCGGCTCTTGATAATCCCGATACGTCCACGGCCAAACCGCAAACGCCCCATCCGCGAAGCGCAGCGTCACTTCGGCGAAAATACCGTCGCGCAGGTAAATGCGGTGGGCCTGGTCCTTGGTGGTGGCCAGCAGAAACTTGCCGAGCATCATCAAGCCAGGATCGAGGTTCAGCGGGCGAAGATCGGCAAACTGCTGCGATTCAGCCAGTTGGCGTTCCAGATCGATGGTGAAAAGCTTCACGTCGGCCAGGCAATCTGGAGAAACCAGCTCGGAAAAGGCCAGGAAGCGCTTCTTCAGGTTCGGCCCCATGCTTGCTTCGTAATACGCGGTCTGATGGAAATCGAAATCGGGGCTGGTGAGAAGAATCGGGCCATACTTCGCCCGCAGTTGTTCCTCGGCCCAGGCGAGCGCCTCGGGATGGCGGCTGAAGGCGGCGACGACCAGCATGGGCGGAGCGGGAATTCGCATGGAAATATGCATTTTCGTTGAGCCGCTCGCCTCTGGCGAGCGCGAACCGGGGCGGGCCCACGACGAACCGCGCTCGCCGGAGGCGAGCGGCTAAACGAATGTTATTGCCGCACCTTCTGCTCGCGCAATCGCTCATCGATCCACTGCCGCTGCTCTTCGGTCGTGCGAACCGTGGGATCCTTGGCATAATTGATCTGACTGATGAAATCGCCCTGGTCGAAACTCCGGGCGAACGCCGCTTGCAGATCGATGACCGTGTCGCGATCGTCGGCGGCCAGCGGCATGCGAAAGCGCGGCAAGCGTTTTTGCAGCGTCGCCGTGTAGATCTCGAAGCGATCCGGCTGGGTGCAGCGCGTCACGGTGACGGCGTAGTCCCAGTCCACCAGACCTTCGCGCGAATAATCGAGCAGCGGCTGGCCGGGAACCACCAGCTCCACCTGGACGATGTTGCTGTTGCCGGTGCGGGCCTCGCGGCGCTTGTCGAGATACATCTGCTTGCCGACCTGCGTGGTTTTGTTGGCCGGGCTGACGATGTCGATGAGCGTGACCATGCGGCCATCGCTGCGCTGGCGCACCTCGATGAACGCTTCCTTGTGCTCCTCGCGCACGATCGACGTGAAGAGCGCCTGCTCGCTCGTGTACTCCCGTTCGCCGACGCGCGCGCGGTAGCGGTCCATCAGCCCCGGCAAGAGCATCTGGTAGAGCGCGTGCACCACGAGCGGCTGAAACGCCGGCCAACGCTTCTCCTCTTCGAGATACGGATCCATTCCCGGTAATGGACTCGACATCGGTGGTTCTCCCCTGCAAACTTGTTTGTTCCATCTATCGTTTATACCGTCTGCCT
>Ga0182024_10022025_pt1 | contig 11522 bp, 10 predicted proteins | sample P32metaG_FD_120480 | JGI IMG/M metagenome (GOLD analysis project Ga0182024, IMG submission 120480) | Permafrost microbial communities from Stordalen Mire, Sweden - P3-2 metaG (Illumina Assembly) | ecosystem: Environmental > Terrestrial > Soil > Wetlands > Permafrost | place: Sweden: Stordalen... | reverse complement strand
CTTTATCTGTGTGCATCTGACTTCGGCGAGCTCAGTCGAGCCGTGCCCCATCCGTGGCTGGCTTTGTTTTCAATGCAAATGTTCGCAGCAATTTGCCGGAGCAACAAACGCCGCGGCCCTTTTCCGCTGCGCGCTGCGGAAAGGCAATGGCCTTTTCGTATGTTGATTCTCAGCGTTCTCTGCGCACTCGGCGGTGAAAAATCCGGGCTCGACTAACCAATTCTTCGCACCGCGCAAACAGAAACATCGGCAACATCTAACGCATTTTTGGCTCGATCTTAGTTTTGCTTTCATCGCGTCCTCATGTTGATCGTCTATCAACACATCCGACGAAGTCGGGGAAACGAACTGCCCCGACGACGTGGGTTGGTTGAACGTTCGTCCGAATCGTTCGGGCGATTCCCTGCCCACGTCTGCAACATCCACGAGTTCGGTCAGGGGAGATTATGACATCACGGAAAATGGCACAGGTCTTATCGACGGCGGCACTTGTCGCGCTTGGGTATCAGGTCGCCCCCGCTACCGTCATCACGCAATGGAGCTGGCCCGCGGGCACCACGATCGCTCCGCCAGATAACTCACCCGCTGCGACAACGGGAACCGGCACGGCAACGATGCTGGGAATGACGAACAACTATACCTATTCGGACCCAGTCACACGGTCGGCGCCAACGCGATGGGTGACGTTCTGGACACCTCGGCGACCAATTCAAGCGGCACGGCAATCGATGAAGGCGCCTGGCGGATTCGTGGCGGCGACGCCGCGGGTGACGGAAATCAGTATAACGGCCCCGGCAGCGCCAACGGCTGGAACCTTTCCGCTCCCAAATATACGCAGGGCGCTGAATTCGACGCGAGCACGGCCGGTTATCAGAATATCACGCTCGGCTTCGACGTGTTCTCAACGAAGCAGGGCATTCTGGATTTGCAGGTGCAGTACAATACCAATATCACCAATACCGGCGGCTGGACCAATGCCACCGCGGCAATGCTGACGACGCCTCAAACCGGTGACGTCGCCGGCGGCATGTTTGGCACGGATGTGCTGACCCTGGCCAATGGCTGGGTGACCGGCATCACGCTTAACCTCAGCAGCGTTCTTTTGGCCGATAACGATGCGAACCTTGGCATCCGCCTGGTTTCAGACATCGACAACAATCCGGCGGATACCACCAGCTTCGGCACCTATGCCAACGGCAACCCTGCCACTCCATCGTCGGTGGCTGTTTACAACAACAACTCCGGCAACTGGAGATTCGATAACGTAACTTTTTCCGGCGCCGCAGTGCCAGAACCGGCCTCCGTCGCTTCCATCGGCGTGGCCGGACTTGGCCTGCTGGCACGGCGAAACAATCGCAAGAAGGCCTGAGTTGATTGGCGCAGAAAAAAAACCGCGACAGGTCCGGTGTCGCGGTCTTTTGTTTGATTATCGATCGATGGAGATGCCTAGGCCGATTCCTTGCGGCGCTCGGGCTTGAATTCGAAGAGGCTCTGGCGGCCTTCGACAACTTCCTCGGTGATGATGTACTTGCTGCCTTCCTGCTGATCGGGCAGGCGGTACATCAGATCGAGCATGATCTCCTCGCAAACCGCTCGCAGGGCTCTGGCGCCGGTGTCGCGCTTCAAGGCGCGCTCGGCGATCTGCTCGAGGGCCCCGGCGGTGAATTCCAGCTCCGCGCCTTCCATGCGGAAGAACTTCTGGAACTGCTTCACCAGCGCGTTCTTCGGCTCGGTGAGGATGCTGATCAGGGTCTTGGTATCCAGCGGCTCCAGCGTCGCGACGACGGGCAGGCGGCCGACGAATTCGGGGATCATGCCGAATTCGACGAGGTCTTCCGGCTGCACCTGCGAAAGGGTCAGCGCGCGATCGCGTGAGGTCTCGGCGGCAACGGTCTCACTGTTGAAACCGATTTGCCGCTTGCCCAGCCGTTTGCGGATGATGTCTTCCAACCCCACGAACGTGCCACCGCAGATGAACAGAATCTGCGAGGTGTCCATCTGGATATACTGCTGCTCGGGATGCTTGCGTCCACCCTGGGGCGGGATGTTGGCGACCGTGCCTTCGAGCATCTTGAGCAACGCCTGCTGCACGCCCTCGCCCGAGACGTCGCGGGTGATGCTGACGTTGTTCTGTGTCTTGCCGATCTTGTCGATCTCGTCGATGTAGACGATGCCGCGCTGCGCTGATTCCAGATCGTAATCTGCGTTCTGCAGGAGCTTAAGGAGGATATTCTCCACGTCCTCACCGACGTATCCGGCTTCGGTGAGCGTGGTGGCGTCGCCAATCGCGAAAGGTACGTTGAGCACGCGCGCCAGTGTTTTGGCCAGCAGCGTTTTACCGCTACCCGTGGGGCCGATGAGTAGAACGTTGCTCTTGTCGATCTCGACTTCCGGCGGGCTCGGGGCCTGGCCCTCGGGCGCGGGAGATGCCTCGGACGATGTCGTCAGGCGTTTGTAGTGATTGTGCACCGCCACGGCCAGGGCCTTCTTGGCGTACTGCTGGCCGACAACGTACTGGTCGAGGAAATCCTTTATTTGGCGCGGCGAGGGAATCGTATTGAAAAGCGGCTGACTGGCGGTGAGCTTGCGTTTTTCCTGTCGGATGATGTTGTGGGCCAGGTCGACGCAATTGGCGCAGATATAAACATCGTTGGGCCCTTCGACCATGGGTCCGACGTCGCGGGAGGACTTTCCGCAAAAGCTGCAGGTTGTGACTCGGCGGCCGCGAAAGCCCCCGGGTTGATTGGGGGGATTACCGGGAGGCGGAGGGTTGCCCTGACCGCCACCGCCGCCGCCGCCAGTTCGATTGGTAGTGGCCATCGAGATTCGCTTCCTTGCCGGCCCTTTCGGCGGCACGACTAAGTGATACCCCGCTGTGCTGCGGCACAGCCGCGACGGAAATCTCACCGTCTCAACAGTTTATCGAACAATACCGGGCAGGCTCTTGATGAGCAATCCGCGTCGGCAAGGACATCTTACTCGACCTGCCCGGTAAAAGGAAAAGGCAAATTGCCGTAGCGTGCAGAATTCGCCGTTATCGGTCGCGGCCATCGTCAGCGCGGGGGCAAATCGATCCATTTGTCCTTGGGCGGTGGGGGTTTCTTGGCCGCCGCCGCCATGCGCTCGGCGGCGCGTTTTGTGGCCGCGACGACGCTGGAGCGGGCCTTTTCGAATTCCTCGCTGGAAATCTTTCCCGATTCATGCAGGCGCTTGAGATCGCCCAGTGTAAAGCCCGCCGCCGGAACATCGGCGATATCGCCGTCATCGCCATGCATCCGTCGGCGCGTCCACATGACCGCCGCCGCGCCGATCAACACGACGACAAGCAGAATACCCCCGCCGATCAAGATCGGCATGGCGTCGATATCCGCGAGCCAGGCTCGTTCGATTCCCATGGGCTAACTTTATGCACGAAATTGCCAAACGTGAAGACGCGAAGATGGAAAATGGGTAGAGTTGGGCCGTCGCCTTTCCCACCGGGCCGGGCGACCGCTATGCCCGATCTCCTCCTGCTCGATACGGATGTCGTCGTGGCGGATGCCTGGCATCGCGTGACGGCGCCGGGGGGATACGAGTGGTGGCATTTTGATGCGCAGGATCCAACCGGCTCGGTTCTGGTGGTCGCTGATTTCCACGCGGGGTTTGTCTTCCATCCGCAATATTTAAGGCGATTCCATCTATACCAACAGAAGCCGACACGGCACTCCCCGCCGTCGCCGATGGAATATTGCTGCGCGCAGCTGGCGGTTTATGAGAACGGCCGCCGACTGGGCGCATTCACACGACGATATCGGCCAGAGAAGTTATGGGCTTCTACTTCAGATATTGAGGTGACGATCGGCCCGAACCGCCTGACGACGGACGGCGGCGCCCTGCGCCTGCACGCGGAGGATCCCACCGGCCTTCGCGCCGATTTGGCTTTTCGGCCGCGGCTGGCCCATCCACCGGCCGAGCAGATCATACTCTCCAGGCATCGCAGCTACACGGATCATCATTTCTGGATCGTCGCCAATCCGCTGTGCGAGGTTGGTGGAGAAATTCGGCTGCCGACAGGGCGGACGATTCCGCTGAGCGGCGTGGGATATCACGATCATCTTTACGGGACCGGCCCGTTGGGCAGTGGGCTTTGGCGATGGATGAGCGGCAGAGTGTTGCAGGAGAATAAAGCGATAGGCTTTCAAATTTCGTCCCCCCAGGAAGCGGAGGATCCCGAGCAGGCGCACCTGTTCATGGCCGACCGCTCTAGCGCCGGAGCCATCGCCGCGGCGCGCGTTACCTGGGGAACGGATCGGCTGACGCGCTGGGGCCTGGCATATCCCACCGGGCTGGAAATCGATCCGGCGCTTATTTTGCGCCAGCCGCGGGTGCTGGAATCTTCCGCGTATTCCCTGCGGATTGTCTACGATGCATTCGTTGACGGGGAAGCGGCGAGCGCGCTGTGCCAGCTGGTTTATCCACAGCGCCTTGGATGGCCGGTACTGGGAAGGCTGATCGAGCGGTCGATCATGCCGGGTTAGATCTTCTGCTCTTTTAATGCGGCAGCGAGGCGGGAAGGCATCGGAAGATTTTGCCGCTTCCATCCCCCACTTGCTCGCGCCCCTCTTTCATTCGCATCCGACCAAAATCGAGGATGTACAGATTTCCCTCGGGACCAAATTTCAGGTCGATCGGGCGCTCGAGCCCCTGGTCGGATCCGATGGCTAAATTGCCGGCTGGACCGCCCGCGGTATTGAAAATGAAATCTTTCACGTCGCCGTGGTCGGTATCGACCAATACAACTTTGTAACCCGGCAGCGGACTTCGCAGCGGGATGTGATTGGTGGCGAAGGGCGCTCGGTCGCCCCAGAGCGCCACCAGCAGCTTGCCCTGATATTGCTGGAATGGGCCGCTGCTGGGAACGAAGACCATCTTGCTCGCGCCCGAGAGTGGCTTGAACTCGGCGGCGACCCACCAGCGGCGCTGGGTGCTGGGATCGGCCAGCTTGCTCGCCTGATGGTCGATGATAAACCCGACGTCGGGATATCGGGTCGAGAGCAGCATCCATTCAGGCGGCTGGAATTTGTCATCGCTGAGCGGTTCCAGGCTGCGGCTGTAATCGGGCCAGCCATACCAGGCATCGGGCACGAGGTGAAACAAAACATCGGGATCGCCCTGGCCGTTGCGCCCACCGATGGGTCGGGTTCCGCGCGGCTCGGCGCCTTGATCGTTGAAATAGATTCCGCCGAACTGGTTGACCGCCAGCCCCGCCGGGTTCCGCACACCCCAGGCCACCACGTGTAGATCACCGCCACCGGGCAGGATGCTGAAGATCGCGCCCGTCGGCTTGGCGAACGCGGCCGGAGGAATGCGCGTGATGTAGCTGTCGCCGAATGGCTGGAATGGCACCGTCTCGGTCGTCGACGGCGCCCAAATGCTGGCCAGGGGATTCTTGGCCTCAAAACGGTAACCCAGCAGCTTGATCGACAAATAAGGCAAATCGCAGGCGTCGGGATGCTTGCGGACCCAGCCTTCTTCCCAGTTGTCCAGGCCGACGACGCCGCTGTTGGTGGTAGCGCCCAGTCCGAAATAGAGTCGTCCGTCCAGGCCCATGACCATGTCGGTGACGCCGTAATCCCCTTGCGCGGGCAGGCCTGCCTGAAGCGTGAAATGGCTGCCGTCGTAGCCGAACGACGTGATGACGCCCATGTCGTTTTCATCACGATGAGTGACGTAAATACGGCCGTTGAAGCAGAGCAATCCGCTAACCGGCCCATAGATGCGGAATCCCGGCTTGACGATGGGGATGCGTGTCTCGACGGGGTAAATATTGAATCTGCTGCCGTCCGGATGAAAGCCGAGGATACGCGGGTCGGCCCCGTCGATGCCGGCCTCGGCGATGATCAGGTTCTTGGCATCATCAAAGCAAAAGGCGCTGGGAGCACTGAGGCCAACGATGTATGGCTGGAGAACAAAGCCGGCTGGGTATTCGACGATCCGCCGATCGATCGTCCGCTGCCGCGCGCGGGGAAGCATCATCGGGGATGGTGCGCATCCCGCGGCGAGCAATCCCGCGACGATCCAGCCGTGCCACCATTTCACCCACACGCCGGGGGCCGCTCCGCGCCGATTCATCGCCACATCTATACCCCGACGCGCCGCCCCTGTCATGGGGTGGGAGTTTGGGCACCAATTAACCGACGGTGGATGTGGTCCAACGCGAATTTATCGGACCCTCGCGCCACGAGGCTGGCGGAGGTCGGCCGCGAAACCGCGGACCGGGGGGTCTCTTACATTTTGACGGATTTGACCAGCTCTTTGACGTGCTCGACGCTGGTGTTGAACATCCGTTGCTCGGATGGATCCAGCTCGACTTCGAGGATCCGCTCGACGCCCTCGGCGCCCAGGATGCAGGGGACACCGACGAAATAACCGCCGATCCCGTACTCCTTGTCGCAATACGCCGCGCACGCCAGAATGCGCTTTTTATCCTTGATGATCGATTCTGCCATGGCGATGGTGGATGCTGCCGGGGCGTAATAGGCGCTGCCGGTCTTCAGCAGCCCGACAATCTCCGCGCCGCCATTGCGCGTGCGCTTGGTGATCTCGTCGAGCCGGTCCTGCTTGATCAATTGGGTGACGGGAATCCCCCCCGCAAAGGTGTAGCGCGGCAGGGGCACCATGTCGTCGCCGTGGCCGCCCAGCAGCAACGCCTGCACGTCCTGCACGCTGCAGCCGATCTCCATCGCCAGGAAGCTGCGGTATCGCGCGGCATCCAGCACCCCGGCCTGGCCGACGATCCGCTGGGTGGGGAACCCGCTGGCCTTCCACGCGACGTAAACCATCGCATCCAACGGGTTGCTCACCACGATCATGACGGCGTTGGGTGAGAACTTTGCGACGTTCTGCGCCACCGACTTGACGATGCCGGTGTTGGTGTTGATCAGATCATCGCGGCTCATTCCCGGCTTGCGCGCCACGCCGGCGGTGACGATCACCACGTCGCTGCCGACGGTCGCCTCATACGAGGTCGTCCCGATGATTTTGGCGTCGAATCCCTCGATCGGCGAGGCTTCGAACAAATCCAGCGCCTTTCCCTGGGGCATCCCCTCTACTTTCGGGACATCGACCAGGACGATGTCGCCCAGTTCTTTACTGGCGGCCCAGTGCGCCGCGGTCGCGCCGACGTTGCCGGCGCCGATGATGGAGATTTTGGCTCGTTTCATGAGGGGGGTGGATTATGAGGGAAAGAACCCGCAGTTTCAAAGGGCAACTGACGGATTAATCACCCATTCAGCGAAGGCGCACCTGCGGTCATTGACTAAGTGCCGCCGCATCCGCCAAATAGAGTTGAACATGGCCAAGAACATCAAACCTCGGTCGCAGGATTACGCCCAGTGGTATCTCGACGTGATCAAGGCGGCGCAACTGGCGGATTACAGTCCGGTGAAGGGGTGCATGGTGATCAGGCCCGAAGGATTCGCCGTCTGGGAGGCGATTCAGCGCGATCTGGATCGGCGCTTCAAAGAGACCGGGCATGTGAATGCGTATTTTCCGTTATTGATTCCCCAGAGCTTTCTCGCCAAAGAAGCACAACACGTGGAAGGCTTCGCCCTGGAATGCGCTGTGGTCACGCATTCCAAATTGGAGAAGGGCGAAAAAGGCCTGCAGCCCGGCGGCAAGCTGGAGGAGCCGCTGATCGTCCGGCCCACCAGCGAGACCATCTTCGGGCATATGTATTCCCAATGGGTGCAGAGTTACCGCGATCTGCCGCTGCTGATCAACCAGTGGTGCAACGTCATGCGCTGGGAGCTACGCACGCGGCTGTTCCTGCGCACGGCCGAGTTTCTCTGGCAGGAGGGACACACCGCGCACGAGACCGAACGGGAAGCCCGGGAGGAAACGCTGCGCATGCTGGATGTGTATGCCGATTTCGCCCAGCAATTTCTGGCCATCCCCGTCTTCAAAGGCCGCAAGACCGATGCCGAGAAATTCCCAGGCGCCGATACCACCTACGCGATCGAGGCACTGATGCAGGATGGCAAGGCACTGCAATGCGGCACCAGCCATTTTCTGGGCCAGAATTTCGCAAAAGCATTTGACATCAAATTTCTGGGCCGCGACCAGAAAACGAGTTTCGCCTGGACAACCAGCTGGGGCGTGAGCACGCGGCTGATCGGTGGGATGATCATGGTGCATAGCGATGACGAGGGATTGGTCATCCCCCCGTATGCCGCGCCCAACATCCTGGCCATCGTTCCGATCTTCAAGAGCGACCAGGAGCAGCAGGCGGTCGCCGCGTTCGTGGACAAGGCGATCGTCGCCCTGTGCGGACATGATGAATTGACCGCCTCGAGCCGCCGGCTTTCGGGCGATGGAATCTATTCCTATTTCTTCGACAAGACCACGGGGCAGAAAATCGTCGTGGATTGGCGCAACGCCCGGCCCGGTGACAAACAATATCATTGGGAACAGCGCGGCGTCCCATTGCGCATCGAGATCGGTCCGCATGACGTCGCCGCGCAAACCATGGTCGTCAAGCGGCGCTACGATCGTGAGAAGTCATCGGCGGCGTTGGCCGAGCTGTCGCCGGCGTGGCTGCGGCAGAAGATGGATCAGATTCACGCCGCGATGCTCCGGCGGGCCACGACGCTGCGCGACCAGAACACGCGCGACGCCGACAATTACGACCAGATGCAGGATATCCTGAAAAACAGCGGTGGATTTGTGCGCGCCTGGTTCAAGCCGGACCGCGCCGCCGAAGCCAAAATCAAGGAGCAGACCAAGGCAACCGTTCGCTGCATTCTCCAGGAGGGCGGTGGGGAAACCGGCAAGTGCGTCTATTCAGGGGAGCCAACCGATTGCCGCGTGCTTTTTGCCCAGGCCTACTGATCGAAACGCGTGCAACACGGCGGGTTTGGAGGCATATTATAAGTATGAGCGTCGTGCCCAGCGATCCAGAGCCAGCGTCCAAGCGGCCGCGGATTCTGATTATTGAAGATCACACCCCCACGCGCCTGGCGATGGGCAAGCTGATCCGCCAGGCCGGCGCCGAGGTTGTCACCGCGCGCGACGGCGAGGAAGGTCTAAATTATCTGCTGACCCAGCGGTTCGACGTTCTCCTGACCGACCTGAAAATGCCGGTAATGGATGGTTTTGAGCTTCTGGGCCATTGCGCCAAGCTTCCACCGAGCCATCGGCCGGCGCGCGTGATCGCCATCAGCGGGGAATATGAAGCCGGTGTGCTACAGGGCCAGCCCGTCCTGTTTCTGCCCAAGCCATTTAATCTTGCCGCATTGCTGGATCTGATCGGGGGCAAGCCGAATTAAAAGCGCGCGGAATGGACGAGCGAATCGATATTCCGCTGTACCGCCGCCGATGACTCAGTAAAACTAAGAATTTGAAGTCGCCGCCGCGGCCTTGCGGGCGGGCTTCTGCGCGTGCGTTTCCTGCGGCGCGATCGTCACGAAGCTGGCGACGCTGGCCAGATCACGAATACTTTGCGGCGTGGTGCGCACAACAGCCGACGCTCCCTTGGCCAGCTCGGGATGCAACTTGTTGGGGCGCTTGGTCCAGATAACGCCGCCGCGACGCTTGGGCAGCTCTTTGAAATTGCGGCTCCGAGCGTCCAGCGGCGAACGGACCGCTTTGTCCTTCATGAAAAGCCGTTCGATCGTCTTGCGTGCGGCGGCGCGCGTAATGGTGCGGCTGATCGTCACGCGAACCGATTGCCCGGGCTTGAGGTCAGTTGGCATAGGGTGGCGGACTATAGCAGATTCGCGCGGGGCGACAAGTTCAGCATCAAGCACCGCACCGGGCGAGCCCCTGCATACTGCTATAATCCTGCCCTCGGCGGTCGTGTTCGATCGTTCTCATGCTTTTAGCAGGGCCAGAAACTTATGGGCGCGGCGCAGGGCGCGCTGGAGGGTTTATGCCAAATTTGAAAAAGCTCGGACAACTCGTCATCGCGTTCACACTGGGCGTCATGGCTCTATTTGCGATCAATGCGATGGGAGTTTCGCCGGCCACGGCGCCGCCGGCGTGGCCATCGGAAACCGCTCTAAATCCCATGGATTTTGGGGCGTACGGCGACGGGATCCATGACGACTCCGACGCCGTCGCGGCCGCCATCGCGCACAGCGTCCACAGGGGGGCGGTCCGCGGTGGGATCATCGAGCGCTGCCCGCCCATCCGGTTTCCCAATGGCATTTACAAGATCAACAAGCGTCGCGCCCTGACACCGGTTTGCCCATCCGGTCTTTCGCTGGATGGGTTTACCCTTGAGGGAGAGTCGTACAAGGGCGTGCTCATCAGATACACCGATCCGGAAGACTGGCTGTTTTATGATGTGGACCAGGCTCGCTCGGTCGTGATGCGAAACCTGGTGATCAACGGGAGCCGCGGCAACGGCGCCGCCATCACCGGGAAGCTGCTGTATCTGGCCGGATTCGCCGGTGGACGCGTCTTTGATTTGCGGCTGCAGGACGTCGATCTGGCCAATGCCAGTGAGCTGATCCGCTTCGAGGGAACCCAGCTCACCAGTGAGAATCGTTTCGACAACGTTTGTCTGGACGTGTCGGCCGGGTGCACCGGGATTACTTTGAACAATCCCCAAAGCGTGAATCACTGGTACCGCAATCTCACCGTCAACGGCGCCGGGACGTTCTTCAACATCATGGGCGGGGGAATGATTCACATCGACAATATTTCCGCGACATTGTCCGACGGCGCGGTGCTCTTTCAGGTGGGCCCTCTGAGCAGCAAGCTTGGAGTGAGTAACGACGGCATTTTCGTCAGCGCCGCCAAGACGGAATTATTCGGCTCGGCGCAGCTTGTAAACAACATGACTGGCAGCACGATCGTCTTCCGCGACAGCAATTTCGTCACCACGGATCATCCCGAGCGGCCGCGCGTCACCGGCCGGGCGATTTTCGATGCCAGCTGCATCGCCCCGCCCCATGCCCAGTAGAAATGTTTCAGATTTGAAAATTGTTGGGGGAAAAATAACGCGCCGCGGCCGATCCGACTCGAAAACCTTCAGGCGCCCGACCCAACATAGGGGAACAACAGTTTTTCGAACACGGAGACCCGAAGGATGGGCTTTGCGCTGCCCTCCGAAGGAAATTCAAGGAGGATTCATACGCGCGAAAAAAACCCCGGCTTGGTTAAAGCCGGGGTCGTCGTTCGATCTTTGACAAGTGAATAGTCGGAAACCGTCCACCGATGTCGCCATCGGTGTCTCGTCCTTTGACAAGCTCGGGACGAACGAGGTTGTGCTGACAATTTTCTGGAACCAGATTGCTCTGGCCCAATTCTAAGAAAATCCCTTAGAAAGGAGGTGATCCAGCCGCAGGTTCCCCTACGGCTACCTTGTTACGACTTAGTCCCAGTCACCGAACCTAGCGTAGACACCACAGTGATGTGGCGGCTTCGGCTATTTCCGGCTCCCATGACTTGACGGGCGGTGTGTACAAGGCTCAGGAACACATTCACCGCGGCGTAGCTGATCCGCGATTACTAGCGATTCCAACTTCATGGAGGCGAGT
>Ga0182024_10022024_pt1 | contig 11523 bp, 6 predicted proteins | sample P32metaG_FD_120480 | JGI IMG/M metagenome (GOLD analysis project Ga0182024, IMG submission 120480) | Permafrost microbial communities from Stordalen Mire, Sweden - P3-2 metaG (Illumina Assembly) | ecosystem: Environmental > Terrestrial > Soil > Wetlands > Permafrost | place: Sweden: Stordalen... | reverse complement strand
CTCGGCATCGACGTGTTTGGCTTCGGCTGGCTGTTGGCTGCCTGGGCCGTGATCGCGGTGGCGATGCTGGCCTGGCTCATTAAGCGTCATGGTTTTGGCGCCGAGACACGCAGCCACTTGCCCGGCCTGGCATTGGCCGGCGCGGCGATCGCCTTTTTGCTCCCCCGTTTGAGTCAGGTCGATGGACTGCCGATCCGTGGTTACGGCGTGATGCTGTTGCTGGCGCTGGTCGCTTCGATCGGTTTGGCCGCCTGGCGTGCCGAGCGGCTCGGACTCGATCCCGACATGATCCTCTCGCTGGCCTTTTGGGTCGTCAGTTCCGGCATCATCGGCGCCCGGGCGTTTTACGTCATCGAATATTGGCGGCAGTTCCAAAAGCCGACGCTCTACGAAACCCTGGCTTCGATGGCGAACGTGTCGCAAGGCGGGCTGGTCGTCTATGGCTCGCTGCTGGCCGGCGGCGCGGCCATGGCGGCATTTGTCTATCGCTACAAAGTGCCGGGCCTCGCACTTTCGGATCTGGCCGCTCCCAGTGTGGTGTTGGGCATCGCCATCGGGCGCATCGGCTGCTTTCTCAATGGCTGCTGCTACGGCGGCACCAGCGAGCTGCCCTGGTCGGTCTCGTTTCCTTGGGGCAGCCCGCCCCACAATGCCCAGGTCGAACGGGGCCAGCTTCCGATTCAAGGCCTCTCGCTCGCCGGCAAGCCATTGGATCCGGCCATCATCGCCCGGGTTGAGCCCGACTCGCAGGCGGCCCAGGCCGGCCTGGCCGCTGGTCAGCGGATCACGGCGATCAATGGCCTGCAGATCAAAACGGTCGACGACGCCGAACTGTTGCTGATCGATCTGAGCAAATATTTTTGGCACCTGTCGGGCGACCGATATCATTTGGCGATGCGTCTGAAGGAAGCGCGGATGGGCCCTGAGCAGTTGGGAACCGCTTTGTCCATTCGCGTGGCGGGCGATCCCGCGCCCAAGACCTGGACGCTGGCCGGTCCGGCAACCGGCAGTCGGCCGGTCCATCCGACGCAGCTCTACAGTTTTATCGACTCGCTGCTGCTCTGCGGATTCCTGTTGGCCTACTATCCCTACCGCACGCGCGACGGCGAGGTGACGGCGTTGACGATGACGCTCCATCCGATTTCGCGGTTCTTGATCGAGATCATCCGCGTCGACGAGCAGCCGGTCTTCTCTACTCCTTGGAGCATTTCGCAAAACATCAGCGTCGTGATTCTGGCCGCCGCCGTTTGCCTCTGGATTTATGTCTGGCGGCAGCCGCGCGGCGTCGCCTGGCCGGTCCCCCCGCAGACGGAGCCAGGCCCGACGGCGCGGCCCTGGCGGCCCGAGATGGCGAAGTAGCGATTCGAGCCGGGCCCCCGTTTTCTGTCGTCTTCTGTGCGTGGTCACTGATGCTAAACCAGCTGTACCTGCTGTACCCGTTCTTTATTCCTGTGTTGTGCATCGGCGTCCTTGTTGGCGCATTGGTGGCGCAACGGAAATCGCCGTGGAGCACCGGCTTGATCAAGGCCGTTCTACTGAGCGTGGTCGCCATACTTGAGCTTATCCTCGTGATCGAACTGCACCACAATCGCCGCCCTGGTAATAACATCATCGTCTATACCATTGCAGCGTTTTTTATGCTTTTTGGTCTGTGGTACTGGTGCCTGATCGTCGCGTGCATCGGATATGTGTTGGCATATTGGGCTTTGACAGGGATTGATGTCGAGGGTTGGCGACTCAAGATTCCAGTTCTGTTGGCACTCTGTGCGATTTACGTTGCCGTTGCCGTGCTCGGCGGATTAATGGAATGATGCGTGCAAGTGCAAAAACGCAAAGGGGGACATCACTGGGTAGAAAAAGGGGACGCGACCCAAAAACAAAGAGTCGCGTCCCCTTTTTTCAACCAACCGCTTCGGGTTCGTGTGCGTGCAACAACGATGTGACGCGTTCTTGGTCGTTCGCTCAATCAGCAGGCGAGATAGAGAAAAAGGGGACGCGACTCGAATTAAGAGTTCGCCTTCTTTCGCGGGCGACCGCGTGGCCGGAGCGTTGCTCCGAGGCCAAGCCGCTCGGCGATTGTTTGTTGCCAATGCGGATCGCCGAAAGGGCAACTCCGGCGGACGGCTTGCCGCACCGCCTCCATCTCTGCTTCAGTCTGGGGTGCATTCACCAGGGCAACCCAATCGCGCGGTCGGGGAACCGGCCAGCGAGCCAACAACGCCCGCGATTCAGGACTTCCGAATTCGCGCCGCCACAAACTCGACCAGCGCCAAGCTTGTGCTTGGGCCACCAGCCCGGCACGCATGGCGTTTCGCTCGACATATCGGACGACCGTGTAAAAGTGGTCATCGTCTTCCAGCGGAAATGCCTTGAATCGGCCCTGATACAGGTGGCCCGTCCCCGAGGTACGGTAATGGGCGTGCCAACGCATCGTATGCGTCTGTGCCAGGCACCGTAGAAACGCCGTCAGTTGACCGTCTTCGGTTGGCCTGAGTACGAAGTGCCAATGATTGGGCATGACGCAATAGGCCAACACCTCCAAGGGAAATTTCTCGTGGGCTTCACCGAGCACGCGCTCGAACGCGTCGTAGTCCGACTCCTTCTGGAACAACGGCAAGCGTGCAACGGCGCGGTTCAGCGCGTGATAGACCAAACCCTTCGGCGCATAGCGGGCGATCCGTGGCATTGCCGCACGCTACCACGAGACCCACCGTCAGTCAATTAATGAGAAAAAGGGGACGAATGAGAAAAAGGGGACGCGACTCAAAAACAATGAGTCGCGTCCCCTTTTTTTAACCGTCCCCTTTTTTTAACCCTTTTTTTTAACGCCGGCTCACTCAAACAGCAACAACCCAAACCCTTCGCCCACCGGCTCGGCCCCGGCCGGCGCGGTCCAGCTTTGCAGGCCGACGCCCGGCGCGATCCGCGTCACGCCCAAGGCCCAGGCCTGGCCGGCCGTCGGAAAGTCGCGGGCCAGTTCGACAAGTGGTATGGCGGCCTCGATGGTCCAGACATCGTCTTGCCGGGCAGCGGCCACGAACCAGTGCGGATTCCAAGTCGCGTCGTGCCAACATTCGTCGTGCGTGCAGCCACGCTGATCGATCGACAGGCGATAAAACGTCGTCCAGTCGCGATCGGTGTCGAGACAAATCTCGATCCGGTCCTGCCAGCTCACGTCGGTGTCATGCTCGCGCCGCTTTTGAATGTCGGCCGGGCGGATCGATTCGATTTGCCGGCAACTGGCCGCCAGATACAAAAACTCTTCGTCGTAGGCCAGCATGGCCACGGCCGACCACGAGGCGTCGTCGCGCCCCTTGCTGTGCAATTCCAGCGGGCGAATCGCCCGCCACACTGCGTCGTCGAGCTGCCCATCCAGACGCGGCTTGGCCGCCGTCCGCACGCACGACGCAACCGACTTGGACGGCAGCCCATGCCGCACGGGCAACCACGATTCGCAGTCGGCCGCCGCCCACCAGGCATCGTGCGGACGCGTGCGGCAGAGCGACGTGTAAAACCGTTCGGCCTGGCGGGGATAGCCTTGTCGGCGATGGGCGATCGCCAGCGGAAAGCCGACGCGCGGTTCGGCCAGCAAGGCGGCTTCGACCTCGTTCAATCGTTTGGCCAGCGTGGCGGCTTGTTGCGCGCGGGCAGCGGCCTGATCCGACCCGCCGATCAGACCGCCTTGCGTGGCGATTTGCCGCGCCGGCGCATTGGGTCCGCGTGTGGCGGCGGCGATACGTTCGGCTTTTTTCCCGCGCGGCCCGTCCTCCGCGTGAATCGGCTCGACCGCGCTGACCTGTTCGGCCGTCAGCCGGTCGGTCTGTCGGAGCCGCCAAGCCGCTTCGCCACTGGCGTAGTATTGCACCAGCCAAACCAACGAGGCACCGGCCAGCGGATGTTGCGGATAGCGGTCGGCAACCATCTGAAAAGCCTCGGCGGCCAGCTCCCAGCGTCCTTGGTGATAGTATCGCTCGCCGAGTTGAAACAGCAGCTCACCGGCACTCGATTCATCCAACGAGCGGACCATCTGACCAATTTCGGCCAGCCAGTGGCCAGCTTGCGGTTGAGCCGATTCGGCCTGAGCCAGGATCGCCTGCAAATTCCGCCGCGACTGGGCCATCCGCTTCAAGGGTTCAATGCCTTGACCCGATCCCGGCGACAACTTCCGCCGGGCTTCGCTTCCCGGCGCGATGCCGATGCCGCTGAAAAAATCGTGCGTGCCGGCATCTTGCGGCAAGCGGTTGATCAACATCCGAAAGCCCCGGGTTTGCGCCGGAGCCTGATAATCGAGCCCGCCGGCTGTCGACGCGACCAGTCCACGGGCCGTCTGGGCCACTTCGGCCAGCGGACGCCGCGCGCGCGTCGAGACCTGCGCCGTGTTGACGGTCACCATCCCCATTTGCCCGTCGGGCAGCGCACTAAAAACCTTATCGACTTTCCAGGGCTGCAATCCGGCCGAGACAATCTGTCCGCTGTGCCGCGTCGGATCGGCCGCACGTTCGACGGCCGACAACACCGCTTGAGCGATGACGCTCGATTCGGCCCCCACGACCATCGGAGCCGATCGCGCCGGCGACGTCGGTTTGTTACCCGGTTTGTTGCCCGGTGTGTCTCCCGGCTGCGGAGCCGTGCTGCCGGCGATCACCACCACGCTCGGCCGCCAGATGCGGATTTGACGCACGAGATAGGCGTCGAGCCGCTCGAGCGCGTGGCCGTCGTTCGCTCGATTCCAATCGTCGACCAATCCCCCCGCCGATAATCGCACCCCCGGCTCGCGCACCGGAAACTGCCAGGCCGTTTCGGCCGCGCTGCCGCCGGCGCCGAGGATCGCTTCGTGGGCTGCGTCGGGCAAATCGGCGTCGCCGTCGACGAGTGCTTCGGAGCCCGCGCGCGTCACGATCTGAATCGAGCTCAGATATCCTTCGTCGCCCGACAATTGGGCCAACAGCTCCCAGGGAACTTCGGTGGCATGGGCGTAGAAGCCGGCCAGCGCGGCCCGCCCGCCGCCAGACTGTTGGCGTTGCCAGGTCCGTCCGCCGTCTTCGGTCGCCAGGATCAATCCCAAATCGCCGACGGCCCAGCCATGCCAGTCGTCGACAAACGTCAGGTCGCGAATCGGCAGCGTCTGGCCCGTCGTGCCGGTCTGCCAGGTGTGGCCCCCATCGGCCGTAAAGAAAACGCGCGTGCCGGGCGAACCGGCGATCCAACATCGCTGGCTGCCATCGGCCGACGCCCGCGTGGCCAGGGCCTGAAAATCAAAATGCTCGGCCGCGCCGCTTGGCAACTCGCCCTCGGGCGACTGCCAGGTTCGCCCCAGGTCGGGCGTGTGCAACACCAGCCCGCCATCCCCCGCCAACCAGCCTTCGGTCTCATTGACCAGTCGAACACGGTGGAGCATCCGCAGACCGAAGTCGGCGGTGCGGGCCGGCTCGATGCCGTGGCGGCGGACCGTTGCCAGGGCGCTGGTCCGTCCGGCCAGCACTCCGGTCAGGGGATCGCTAAAATCGCCGGCCAGCCAACTCGCGCCGGTCAGAGTCTGGCCATCTGTTTTTGGCTCGGGCTTCTCGTTCGGTTTTTCGTTGGCGGTCGATGACAAGGCGCTCCAGCTTTGTCCGCCGTCTTGAGTCGTGAAGACACCGATTGGAAACAGAGACGATGATCGTGCCACCGCCCAGCCATGTTGGTGATCAAAAAATTTGATGGCCCGCAGCGCCGGCAACAACAGATTGCGATCGCTGCGCCAGTGCTCGCCGCCGTCGCGAGTCTCGAGCCAGACGCCGTGCGTGGCGTGGCTGAACGGTTTGGTCCATCCTCCCGCGGCCCAGCCATGCCGGGCGTCGATGAACTCGACGGCCGACAGTGGGCAATCGACTCCCGACGTTTGCAGCTCCCAGCGGTGGCCGCCATCGGCGGTGTGCCAGATGACGCCGCGATCTCCGACGGCCCAGCCCTGCTTGGCGTCGACGAAGGTGACATCGCGCAGCAGCGCGTCGTTCACGGCCGGATCGCGCGATTCTTGCGGCTCGCCTGGGGGTGCGGCGATTGCGCTGCCAGAGAATAAGGCGCCGAAGAAGATCACGCAGACAGCACGCGCGCCGGCCCGGGCAATCTCGCCGACAATTCGTGCTGCCAGGCCCACCATGGCCACGCCCCCGCTTCCTGCCGCATGAACGCTCACCGCACCAGCGCTGACCGAACTTCTAGAGCGCGTTTCACTCAGGTGGCCTGCCCGCTACCATACCAGCCCGAAGCCACCCGCGCAGCGCAGGTACCCGCGAGGGAGGCGACGAGGATCCCTCGCTGGCGCTTCGGGCTAGTGTCGCCAACCGTTCCACCGCGATGAAAAGCGCCCTAGCGGCCGGATTGTACCCCACCCGCCGTCGAATCACCTAGCGCGATTCGAGCATGGCGTGCGCGTGGAAATACGCAAACAACACTAGCCCGACGCGCCAGCGAGGGACATTCGGCGTGACTTCCCGCGTGAGTATTCTCGCTTCCTCGGGTGCCGGAGCCGTAGCGCGACGGTGAGAGCGGCCCTACCCAAGAAACCGGGCCAGCCGCTCGCGGGTTTCCGGCAGACCGTATGCCAGCTTGCCGAAGCCAGGCTCGGCGCCGGCCGCAACGGCCGCTTCCTGGTGCTCGGGATAGTTCGTCACCAGCATGCAGGGGGTGGCGGCCAACTGCGGATCGGCTTTGATCTGGCGGATGATCTCGATGCCGTCGGTGTAGTCGAGGTCGAGTTTGCGGTTGATCATCACCAGATCGAATTTTTTGTGCCCCAGCGCGACCAGGGCATCGGCGGCGGTTTCGGCCGGCACCACCTCGGCGCCAAAGTTGCGCGCCAACAGCGACGACAAGGCCGCATGGTCGACGCTGCACTGACCGACGCTCAAAACGCGCTTCGCCATGGATCTACCCGGCTCAGTCTTTCTTTTCGATCGCGAAGACATGATCTTTGTTGGCGATGAACAGCACGTTGTTGGCCACCACCGGCGTGCTGTAAACCGAACTGAGCATGTTGATTTCGGACAGCAGCTTTTGTTCGGCCGACAGCTCGAAAACGCAGATGTCGCCATCTTCGTCGCCGATGTAGACCTTGCCGTCGACGATCAACGGCGATGCCCAGGAGGCGGCCAGCATGTCGTACGTCCAATGCACCTTGCCGGTTTTGGCGTCGAGACAGTGGAACAGGCCGCTGAAGTCGGCGATGAACAACAGGTCGTCTTTGATCACCCCGGTGCCGCAGGTGCGATGCATCGTTTCTTCGAAGTCGGCCTTGCCGTTGCCGTTTTCATCGAACCAGGAATAGTGCCACTTGGCGGCCGAGTTGGGATTCGGCTGCGTCACGTCTCCTTCGGCCGCGATCACCGCCTGGTTGCGGCGCGGCGGCAGCGGCGTCTTCAGATCGCTGCGATTGAAGGCCAGGTCCGGACTGACGTCTCCCCGCAGGGTCGGATCGATGCAATAGTAATGCCCCGCCCCTTCGCCATGCTCGGGGTCTTCGCCCACGCCGATAAAGACCAGCCCGTTCCAAATCACGGGCGTGCCAATGATGTGGTTGCGGTCGGACCGTCCGCCGAGCACGTATTTCGACTCTTTTGGATTGCAGTCGAATTTCCAGAGCAGCTTCGACTTTCCGTCGGGCGTACCGGCGGCCTCGAAACTATACAGCCAACCGTCGCCGCCGCCGAACAACACCTGCGGCACGCCGCCGAGCACCGCGTAGGCCGGGCTCGACCACTGGCCGTGCAGCACGTTGGTGCCGGGCGAGTTGTCGGTCCAAATCACCTTGCCGGTGTTCTTGTCGAGGCAAACAAAGCTGGGAGCCGACGGAGCGGGCAGGTTGATGTGTCCCTCGTCGACGCCGTTCGAGGTGTTGACGAACAACAGATCGCCGCAGGCGGTCACCGAGCAACTGGCCATGTTGTGCTGCGAAGTGCCGAGCTGCTTCATCATGTTCAGCCGCCAGATGACGTCGGCCTCGTCGGTGTCTTCGATGCCGATGATTTTGTAGGCGACCAGTTTGGGCCCTTCCATCCGCAGTTGCGCTTCGCGCGGGCCTTTTTTCCCCGCAAACGTAATCGTGTAGCCGCCCCCCTTGGTGGCCGCCAGTTTGGCGTCTTCGGGCAGCGGCAGGCCAGCCTTGGCAAAGTCGGTCCGCAAACCGTCGGGGATCTTGCCCCCTTCGAGCTCTTTCAACAGCGGGGCGACCTTATCCTTGGTCGGATCTTCGTTCTTCACATATTCGAGCAGGCGGCCCAATTCGTTTTGCACCGGTCCATTGTCGACGCCGTCGTAAAAACCTTCGGTGTCAAGACAGACGACTTCGCCCCGATTGGTCACGTACCAGAGCCGTTTTCCCTCGACCAGCGGCGTGGCGCAAACTCCCTGCATCGGCCAGTCGTGCACCCGGCCGGTCGGCAGCTTTTCGTTGGAATGTTGCCACAGGAATTTGCCGTCGGCTTCGCTGAAGCAGAGCAACACTCCCAGGTCGATCGCGTCGGGATAGCGCTTCAGATAGCCTGCGCCATTGTTGCTGCCGACATAAACGTGGCCGTTGGCGATCACCGGATTGCCGTACGACTGCGAACCGAGCCTGGCGACCCACTTGATGTTCTTGGCTTTGTCTTTTTGCCACTCGCCGGTCTTGGCGTCGAAACCGCCCACATCCCACTCGGCCGGAATATTTTTTCCCTCGGGCGTGTTGTTGCGGAGCGACGAGCCGCCCCACTGGCCCCAATCTCCCGGCCCGACTCCGATCGGCTTATTCAAAGGATCGGTCGACAGGGCGGGCTTGGCCGTTTGGCTCTTCGCGGTTTCGGTCTTGGCCACGGTCAACGGAGCGCGCGCCGGCGGTTTCGCGGCCGGTTCGGCGGCACCGACGAACACCGCGCCCGTCACCACGGTCGACAAAGCGGCACAAACGATAACGGCCAGACGTTTCTTAACGGATCGCGGTTTCATATCAAATCTTTGTAGGGGAGAAAGCGGGGTGGAATTTCGCTCGAGCAAACGAACTCTCTGCAGCACTAGGTCCCGTTGGGCGTCACTTCGATATTATCGATCATGATTTCCGAATCGTTGGCGTTTCCGAACATCCCCGGACTGCCACGCAGGTTGCCCAGTGCGTCGGACGCTTGCAGGGTCCAATCCGTCGGCTCTTTCTCGCCGCGAGGCCAGACCTTGCCCTTGAGCACGGCCTTGGTCCCCTCGGTCGACGCCTGAAACTTCATCGTATACCACTTGCCGGCTTCCCAGGGGAAGTCGATCGTCTTGGAAAACCGGGTGCCGATCTGCGAGGTCCAGGAGCGAACTTGCAGTTTCTGGCTGGCCCCCATCAGGTCGAGCGTGTAGCGCTGGGCGATCAGCCCCATGTCGGGCAATTTATTATTCGTGATCGCGCCTTGGAAGTCGGCCTGAATCGTGTAGTCGTGCAAATCGGTCGGGCCCATCCACGATTGGCTCCGCGTTCCCTTGGGAATCGTCGTCACCTTGACGATCAGCTTTTCGCCGTCGACGTCGCGTGGCACGTGCCGATAGCGAGCGCCGATCCAGGTGATCGGCACCTGGCCATCGCTGAAATCGAATTTCCAAGGCAGCGGCGGCACGTTGCGGATCCGTGCCTGCCCTGCGAGCTCGCCCACCTTGGCCGTGACGATCGTCGCCGAGTGATTGGTCCCTTTGGCCGCCACATATTTGCCCGTGTCGTCGATCTCGCCCGATCCGGTCAGTGAATACTTGGCCGGCGTCTCCTTGAGAAACTGGCCGCGGGCATTGTAGAGACGCGCCCGCAGTTGGCACGTCTCGCCCGGCTTCACCAGCGCGTCGCAAGGAACGATCTGCACCTGCGCCGGCGTGGCATCGTCGGCCGCCGGGCTTTCGACCGCCGGTGCCGGCTGCGGCTCGGCCGCCGGCTTCGCGTCGGACTTGCCCAGGCAATACATGCCGCCGCCCGTCGGCAGATAAATCCGCCCGTGCGAAATTGCCGGCGAACCGGAAACTTCGTCGACGTCCTCCAACCGCAGTTTATGGGTCAGCTTGACCCCTTTGGCATTGGGCTGAAAGACATGCCAGGCGCTGGTCGAGCAGATATAGATTTTGCCGTCCGCATACACCGGGCTGGAACGGACAATCGTGCCGATCAGCTTGGCCGGTTTACAAACTTCTTCCCCCGTCTTGGCGTCGACGATGTACATCTTGCCGCCGTCGTCGAGCGAGTATACCCGGCCGTCGACCAAAAGCGGCGAGCTCTTGCCATCCATGCCGGCGGCACGCCACAGCTCGCCCGTTTTGGTGATGTCTCCCTTGCCACGGCCATCGATTTCGACAATCGCTCCCATGCCGGGCAAGCCCACGTTCTCTTCGCCGTGGGCAATGACCACTTTGTCGTTCTCGACGACCGGCGAGACATTGATCCCGCGGCGCGAAAGCAGGAACGACCAGATCGGTTTGCCGGTCCGCGGCTGGAAAGCCCACACGCCGCCGTCGCCCGAACCAAAAACCAGCGCCGCCTGGCCGGCCAGCGGAGTCACTGTCGGAGTGCTATACGTGGTGTCTTCCGGGGCCAGCTTGGTTCCGTTGAACCAGATCATTTCGCCGGTCCCTTTATCGAACGCCATGAAGCGATGGGCCGGCCGGGCCAGATCGCCCCAGTTGGTCGTCACCGCGCTGATGATCACTTTGTCGCCGTGAATCACCGGCACGTTCGTCCGGCCGCCATAGGTGCTGAGCAGACCGAACTCCTCGCTCAGCGATCGGCTCCAGATCGTTTGACCCGTGTCGCCGTCGAGGCATTGAAAATAGCCGCAGACGCCCAAAGCATAAATCCGCCCGGTCTTCGGATCGGCCACGCAGCTCGACCAGCCGACCCGCTCCCCCGGCACGTCCGACAGGAAAACGTAAAACTTGTTCTCCCAGATTTTCTTGCCGGTGACGGCATCGACGCAGACAACTTTCTCCAGCTCCAGCGGCGTGTCGGGCTGATCGCGCACGATCGTGTAGAGCTTGCCGCCCAGCACGATCGGGCTCGAAATCCCGGCCAGCTCGGTGTTCTTCCACAGAACGTTGCCGTTTTCCTTGTCGTTGTAGTCCCAACTGTCGATCAGGCCGGTTTCACGCGAAATGCTGTTCTGCTCCGGTCCGCGCCAATTGGGCCAGTCGAGCGGATCGATCGGGCGGTCCGCCGACGCCGCCGGAGTTTTTGTCTCCGGCAGTTTGGCCGCCACCGGTACGGCCGGCGATGGTTTCGCCGCGGCAGCTTTCGGCGCAGTCAGTTTTGGAGGCGCCGCCAGCAGGGCTGACTCGGCCGTCAAGGCCACGACCAGCGTCAGTTGAAAGATGCGAGCGGTCGCCGCGAAGCGGAAACGTTTGCCAGGCAGGGAGTGGTTCACTTGTTTATCCATTGTGTCGTTCGCTTGGGCCCAGTGTCTGTGGCAGGCCGGTTTGCATGGGGTGGGGGGCAGTTCGAGTCGGCAGTTGGAGTCGATGGTCGGCTGAGGCAGCTAGTAATTGTTCAAACAGCCT
>Ga0182024_10022023_pt1 | contig 11523 bp, 6 predicted proteins | sample P32metaG_FD_120480 | JGI IMG/M metagenome (GOLD analysis project Ga0182024, IMG submission 120480) | Permafrost microbial communities from Stordalen Mire, Sweden - P3-2 metaG (Illumina Assembly) | ecosystem: Environmental > Terrestrial > Soil > Wetlands > Permafrost | place: Sweden: Stordalen... | reverse complement strand
GGCTCGTCATATTCGTAGGCCGTGAACCCCGGTTTTAGACGTGTTTCTATCGTGGCGCTGCAGCTCGACTTCCCATCGGTTCGTATTTGGGTATGTAATATATGAGATTTGTAGATTCCATACATGTCGATTGAGTTATTGCTGGCGTGGAATCGAAGAGTTACGTCTCCAAAATAATATCCGTGCCCGGCTGATCGATCACCTACGAATTTCATCACTCCCTTATCTGGATAGTAGACGCTTATATTCTTTCCATCTAATATGAAGTCGAGTTCGCTTGCATTATTAGTTGATATAAGACCTAGCACGACTTTATTATTGTACGTCAACTTGAGTTTTATTTTCCTAGAATCGGCGGTCGCAGGAAGGGACACCAGAACATTAATTAATAATATCACTGCAGCATATGTTTTCATTAGACGCATTGTACCCTCCCCGAATCTAAGACAACAGAGACAACCATGTCACGTAAGCAGCGCGGGCGTGATTTCAGTTGCAGAAAGCCGCTGCTTGAAATTGGAAGCAATTATTGCCGTGCTTCTTCTCCCGGATATGCGGCCTCGGCCGCTCCTCCTCCACGTAGCGCCGTTCTGGACTTGCCGCAGGGCTCGGGCGCGGGGCGGGCCGCGTCGCTGGAGGCCTTATGGGGACCGGCAGGGATGGGCCCGGATTCTTCGAGGTTGACATCGAACCGCCGGCAGGAGGCTTTCCTCTAGCCGGGATGACAGCCGGCGCGGCTGTCGTTGGCCGACAGATCAAGTCGGACCTCGCGCGGACCCCCTCGACAGCTTCGAGACTGGCGGCCTTGACATCGAAAGAACCGTGCGTCCGCTCATTGAACATAGACAGAGCCCGCTCTGACGAGGCGTCCCAATTTCCATCCAGAGAAATCGGATCGCATCCGACCCGTTTCAGTTCGATCTGAAGCATACGGGCTACTTCCCTTGCGTCAACTTTAGGCTTTTCCGGTTTGATCGGGTCGGGCGGATGGGACGGCATTGGCGACGGAGTCGGTGACGGTTCCAGGCTCGCCAGATGCTGTTTGACATCCTCGATGAAGAGCCCGGCGGGATAGAGAACGAGGTAGGCTTCTGAAATCGCCCGATCCCTGGATCGGAGCGATCTTTGGAACGCCCTCTCCTCCTGCGCAACTTCGAGCAGGTGCGACAAGCGTGTGTCCTGAGGATGCTCGACGATTGCGTTTGCGCAAGCCTGCAACCCGGCATCCAGATCCTTGGCCAAGATTGCATCCTTGTCGGCGTGTTCGTCGACCAACTGTTCACAAGCGCTTTGTTGCGTCGCTGTTTCCGCCGGCGCACTCGGCAGCAGATAGACGTCGGTTCGCAACGATTCCGTAACCCACGGAATTTGCTCCTCCCGTGTGGAAAGGGCGACTTCCGCCCGAACGCGGGTCATGAGCGCTTTGATTTCGAGGCCAGGCGTGCGGATGTGATGGAGCAGCGCGGCGGTGAAGGGGCTGTTGCGACCCGCCCCGTCGCGCGCGACCTTTCCGGGCGCAGTCGAAAGAGCGATGAATGTTCCCACGCCCGTGGTCAAAGGGGGCGCAAGCCCGCGTCCTACCGCCCCCGAACGGCCGAGCGTCCCCGCAAAATTGCTTGCCAGAGGATTGTCGCGGCAGGCGTCCAGAAATACGAGGCTCGCCTTGGCGACACTCTCGATCTGCGACGCCAGCCGCTCGACATCCACGACCTCAAAATCCAGCGCGGACCGCCGTTCGAGCTTCGCGTCGGTAGGGATCAGATAATCCCTTCCGTCGACCTGCATGCCATGACCGGCGTAAAACATGAGCGCAACGTCGGCGCCGTCAGCCGCGTCGATGAACTCGTGAAGCCGAGTGTCGAGTCCGGCTTTGTCGAGGTCTTTGCCTTCGATGACACGAAACCCAATGTCCCGAAGCGCGTTTGCCACATCCGCCTCGTCGTTGGCTGGATTCTCGAGGCGGGGCTCATATATGTATTGGCTGTTGCCGATGACCAGCGCCACTTTCCCGCCAGCGTAGCCTGCGAGCGTCGAGAACAGAAGCGCTCCTATCGCAAGGAGCATCGTGGCGCTTCCACGAAAAAGCATAGTTTGCCTTCTCCGCGATCGGCCGATTTTGAACGCCCCCGGGTCAAAAGTCTAACGGGCTAATTTGCGAGCTGCAACATCCCTCTGCAGCGAGGACCGCGAAGTGATAGCGTACCAACCCGCATTTCTCAAACTACCTTTGTTCGTGATTATTGACGCTCGCGAACTGTTCTTACACTCTCATCGCGCGGTAACTAGCGTGCGTCTTCCTCCAGCCCGATGCTGAATGTTTGGTCTGCCTCTGACGGTCATCTGGTTTGGAAGTCTCCCATGGGCCGAGGGGTTGTCAGGCGGCTGAGGACAGCCCTGCTCAAGCTGTGGCGTAGTCCTCGACGTAGGGAAATGCCGAGCGCGCCGAGAGGAGGACGCGCCGGACGTTGATTTTCACGAGCGCGACCGGGTTCGCGAGCATGACAGGCGTTCGTCGAACACCCTCCCGCCCCCCCACACGACATTGACTGACACAGGCGCTCGGATAAATTGCACAGAGCGTTGCGCATCAAGTCCATTTCAGCCATCCCTTTCGAATGCGCCGAGCGCCTCGTCCGGTCCTTGGGAGGACGTAGCGATGTCGTCGGGTCTGATCGAACTGGTAGGCGCCGACATCCTCGCCTCGATCGAGGGCGGCGGCGACGAGGCGCGGTTTTCCGCCGAGCTGGCCATCGCGAAGCTGCAGGCGTGGTCGAAGCGCTACGACAAGGCCTCGCTGTACGACCGCGAAGGCGAGCTCTCGGACATCGGCCGCGAGATGTTCGCCTGGCTCGACGAAAGCGGCTGGGCCTCGGCCTGGGCGCTCGGGTCGGGCGACCGCAACCTCGAGATACGGGTGAAAGGCGCCGGCGGCGCGGAAGAGGAAGCGCTGCTCGACGCGCCGTGGGAGCTGCTCTCGCGCGCTGATGGCCCTCCGCTTGCGTTCGACGAAATCCAACTGTTCGTCGTCGCGCGCCGGATCGGCGCGAAGGCGACGCCGCTCGAGCCGCGCCACGGCGACTTGCAACTGATGTTCATGGCCGCCGCGCCGGAAAGCCAGCACGAACTGGACTATGAGGCCGAAGAGGCGGCGATTCTCGAGGCGACCCGGCTGCTGCCGATGCGGGTTGTGGTCGAGGAGACCGGTGCGCTCGAGTTTCTCGCCGCGCGGCTGGCGACCGACGAAGGGCCGTTCGAGGCGTTGCACCTGTCCTGTCACGGCGACATCGACCCGAAAGAGGGGCCGATCCTGCTACTCGAGGCGGCCGACGGCGGCGCGGAGCGCGTCGGGCCCGGCGCGCTCGTTGCGGCCTTGGGCGCCGAACCGCCGCCGCTGGTGGTGCTGTCGGCCTGCCGGACCGCGGAGCGCGGCGGGGCGCCGGGCGCGGACTTCGTCGGGCACAAGGAGGGCGTTGGCGCGGTCCCTCTGCGCGACGCGGGCGAGCGCGCCGCCAAAGCCGCGCCGGAACTCGCGACGCCGTTCGTGCGCCGGCTCGCGGCGAAAATCGCCAATGTGGTCGGCTGGGACGGGTCGGTCTACGATTCCGACGCGACCGCCTTCGCGACGCATTTCTACAAGGAACTCGCAGGCCGCTCGTCCGCGCCGCGCGCGGCGGCGGCCGCGCGCCGGGCGCTGCTCGGCCTGAAGGCGAACAGCCCCGGCCGCGGAAGGCACTGGCACCTCGCGCGAGTCTATCTCGGACCGGGCGGTGGCGGGCCGCTGTGCGGACCCGGCAAGCCGAAGCGCCGGTCGGCGGCCGACGGCGCGAAATTGTTTCTCGACAAGAAGCAGCGCGTGCCGGTGGCGACGCGAGCGGAATTCGTCGGGCGGCGACGCGAAATCCAGCGGGTGCTGCGATCGTTCCGCGAATCGCCGCGCGGCGTGCTGATCCACGGCATGGGCGCGCTCGGCAAGTCGAGCCTCGCCGCGCGGGTGCACAGCCGGATGCCGCAACATCGGCCGGTCGTGATCTTCGAACGCTACGACGCGCTCGCGATTTTCGACGAGGTTTTGGCGGCGCTGGACCCCAAAATCCAGGTCGCCGAGAAGGCGCAATGGCGCGAGGCTGTCCACGCCGATGCGTCGCAGCTCGCCGGCGCGTTGCAGAGCTGGCTCTCGGATGCGCTCGACGCCAAGCCGATCCTGCTGATCATCGACGACCTCGAGCGCGTTCTCGAGCCGCCGACGCGGAGCGACGCGGCGACGGGGGTCGCGAACGACTATCGGAAGGCGCTGGCGGCGGTGCTGCTGGCGTTCAATCGGGCGCCGACGCAATCGCGCCTGTTGCTGACCGGCCGCTACGATTTCCGCCTACCGGACGGCGGCGGCGGGGATCTCGCGGAGGAGCTCGTCCGTGTGCCTCTGAAGCCGATGGCGGCGCGTGAGCGGGTCAAGCAATGGCGCGCGGCGGAGCGGTTCGCCGGACGCGAGACCGCCGAACTCGACGAGGCGGGAAACGCGCTGCTGGCGCGGGCGCTGGACGCGGCGGCCGGCAATCCGGGATTGCAGGCGATCCTCACCAAGCCGATCCTGGCGCGCGAGTTCGCGCTAGCGGAAGAGGCGCTGCGCCAGATCGACGTCTATCGCGCGACGGGCGCGCCGCCGAAGGCGATCGAGGCGCTGATCGCGGCGGGGAAAGCGAAGGATTCGGCCAACGCCTTGATCGCCTTCTTCGCCCGTCTCTCGTTCGCGACCTATCGCTCGGCCCTGACGGAGGATCAGGCGCGGCAGCTTGGGGCGGCAACGCATTTCACCGCCGAGGTTCCGATCCCGCTTCCGGCGCTGGCGGCGGCCGGGCAGGCGCTGGGCGTCGAGGCTCCGGACAAAGCGATCACTCGCTTGCTCGGGCTCGGCCTGCTCGACGATTGGGGCGCGCTGAACTCCATCCCCCATGCCGCCGCCAATCCCCTCGCGCGCCCGTTGGCGCCGCCGATCGATCCCGCCGATTTCCCGCGCGTCGCGCGGGCGGCGATGCCGGGGCTGATCTCGGCGGGGCGTTTTCCGGACGGCTTGTTCCCGTTTGACCCGCGCGGGCTCGAGGCGGCCCGCTTCGCTCTAGCCGCCGGCGCTGAGCCGGCAATCCTCGAAGACGCCGCCTATTCGGGCGCGGTTTGGCTGGAGGGCGTCGAGGGGCGGACTCGAGAAGCGCTGGCGCTGATTGGGTCGGCCTTCGCCACTTTCCTCGATTGCTCTACGATCGGACCGGACTTTCTGCGACTGGGGGTCGAATGCGCGGATCGCCTCGGCGAAGCGGCCCGGATCGACGCGTTTCTGGCCGCGCCCGTGCGGCCGCCGATATCGCGGGATCCGAAAGCCGAGTTGTCTCACGCTTGGCTCGATCTGCGTCGGGCCGAACGATGGATCAGGACAGGGGACATCGCGAAGGCGGAGGCATTAACACGTAATATTGTAGGAAAGTTTACCGCGGCGGGCGACGTCCGCTCGTGGGCTGTCACGATGGGCAGGATCGCCGACATTTCGGAGGCGCTCGGCGATCTCAATGAGGCGCTGCGCATCCGGCGGGAGGAACAACTACCTGTCTTTGAGAAACTCGGCGACGTGCGCGAGCGCGCGCTCGTCATCGGAAAGATTGCCGAACATCTTCGGAATAAGGGCGATATCGACGAGGCCTTGCGACTCTTGCGAGAGGAACAACTTCCGGCTTTTCTTCGCCTTGGCGACGTCCGATCGCGCGCACTCGCGATGGGTAGAATCGCCGATATCCTAACGCTTCGTGGTGAAGTCGACGAAGTCTTGCGCATCCGGCGCGACGAAGAATTGCCGGTCTACGAGCGCCTCGGCGACGTCCGCTCGCGCGCCGGCACCATGAGCAATATCGCCGACATTCTGCTATCTCGCGGCGATCTCGACGAGGCCCTGCGCATCAGGCAGGAGGAGGAACTGCCGGTCTACGAGCGCCTCGGCGACGTCCGCGAGCGGGCCGTCACGATGGGCAAGATCGCCGATATTCTGCAGGCGCGCGGTGATCTCGACGAGGCCATGCGCATTTATCGCGAGGAGTTACTTCCCATCTTCGAGCGCCTCGGCGACGTCCGCTCGCGCGCCGTCATCATGGGCAAGATCGCCGACATTCTCCAGACGCGCGGCGATCTCGACGAGGCCCTGCGAATCCGCCGTGAGGAGCAACTGCCGGCCTACGAGCGCCTCGGCGACGTCCGCGAGCGCGCCGTCGCGATGGGCAGGATCGCGGATATTCTCCAGGCGCGCGGCGATCTCGACGAGGCCCTGAGAATCCGCCGCGAGGACGAACTGCCGGTCTACGACCGCCTCGGCGATGTCCGTGGCCGCTCTGCAGGATTGCAAAAAATCGCCTCGGCTCTTCTTCAAGCAGACGGCATCAAAAAGGGACGAATCCAGGAAATCTACGACGCCCTCGCCGAATCCTACGGTATCGCCTTGAAACTCGGGTTTCCCGATGGAATCGCCTACGTCGGCGACCAGCTAGCGGAAGTCATGGCGGCCGGCGGCCTTCGCGACGAGGCGCTCGTGGTGCTCGATCAAGCCGAAGCCGCATTCCAGAAACTCAAGAAAGCCGATGGCGTCGCGCACGTCCGTCAATTGCGCGAGCGGATCGGAAAACGCTGACGGGAGTCCGTCATCGCGAACGCAGTGAGGCGACCCAGGGGCTGCGTGACGCGGCCCCTGGGTTGCTTCGCCTTCGGCTCGCAATGACGGTCGTGCAAGGGAAAAGGAGCAACCGATGCCGTCCAGCTTCGTCGAAACCCTCGCCATCGCGAGCGAGCCGCGCCTGCATCGCGCTCGCCCGCCCACGCCCGAGCGCTTCGCCCTTCGACGCGGCGAGAAGAAGCCCCCGGCGCACGCCGCCGCGCCTCCTACCGTCGTCACCGACAAGATGCGCGCCGCCGTCGATGCGGGATCGATCGTCTCGTTCGTCGCGGGGCTCGACGAAGGGGAAAAGAGCGATGTGATCTATTCGGTGCAGCTCGCGCAGCGCGCCGCCAGCGCCAAGCACGACCGCTTCGCCGCGACCAAGGATTGGTACGGCCTCTATGTCGACGTGCTCGGGAAACTCGGCTGGGCCGTCGAGGCTTTCGCCTTCGCCGAACATCGCACGTCGAAGGGCGAGTTCAGCATGGACAAGTCCGCGCTCGAGGTGATCGCGACGATCGCCACCGGCGCGCAGCTCGCGATCCTGGTCAAGACGATCGATGCGCTGAAGAAGCTCAGCGAGGGCGATCGCGCCTTGCGCATCTTCGACATCCAGGCGGCGAAGGACCTCAGCGGCAATTTCCAGATCGGCGCGGCGCAGAAGGCGGACAATTCCGCGCTGTCGCTCGCGCTCGGCGCCTTCCACTTCGAGACCAACGACCAACGCGGAAAATTCCTGTTCTTCGCCTGGGGCGCCGAGGAAATCCGCTTCTGGACCGCCGTCTCCAAGATGACCCTCAACCGCGACCTCTATTCCGTGCATCGCAAGGCGGTCGTCGCAAAGCTGAAGGCCGACGCGCACGACTACGTCGCCGAACTGGAGATCGTTTGATCTCCTCTCCTGCTTGCCGAAGTGGGTTGGTGTGAGGGCACTCGCAGAGCGGCCCCTTCGAAGGCCCTCATCCGGCGCGAAATGGACGGGCGTCTTTCGACGCCCCATGGCGCCGCCTTCTCCCGCGAGCGGGAGAAAGGGAGGTCTGATCGCTGGGCAGAACGAACCTGCCCTCAGGCGCGTTTTCCCCTCGGCCGGCTTCGACGATTTCAGTTTTTTCTTTCGGAAAAATACAAATAATGGTACCATGGTTTTTCAGGGCCGATCTCGATCGGGTCACGGGCGCCGAGAACACCTCGAGCCGATTTGGGAGCAAAAACATTGTAAAAACGTGAATTATGATCGTGGAGCGCGACCGAGCCGAATCCCCGGCGTTTTCGGGAAACGCGGTCGCCGCCCGCGTGGATTCCGCTGGGTCGACGCCAGCGCGCTCGGGGTGCGCGCCCGCCCCGCTCACCGTAGCGGCGCCGTCGTTGCGCTCGATCGAGTCGACCGGGGGAAGAGTGGCTCCGCCCGGAAATGGCGCCGCAACGGCTTGAAAAGATTGAATCCGGGCTCGGAAATGGTAGGGCCTCGGAAGCCTCGCACCCACAATATCTGGTACACGGGCGCGCGGCTGACCGTGCGCTTCGACCGACAAAAAGTTGGGGCGGCTCGGGACCTACAGAGTTGCAGAAAAAGGCGCCTAACCCTTTGACGTTGCACGATGCAGAAATGGAATCGCCGCCGCCATGCCGGCGCGCAACTCCTCTGCGCCTACGCTCCGCCGCCGCGCCGCTCAGCCCATCGCTGCCGCGCCTTCGCCCGCCGCCCCGCCGCGAGCGCGGTCTCGCAGCTCACCACTTCGGCATATTCCCCATGCAGGTTCGCCAGCGAAAGCGCGTGCACGTCTTCGGCCGGCCAGAGCTTGCCGCTGAGATCGCGGACGTCGACGGCCCAGCAGGCGTCGCCGACCAGGAACACGCGATAGCCGAGGTCGCCCGCATGGCGGACTGTCGCCTCGACCGAATTCTGCGTCAGCACGCCGCAGACGACGAGCGTCGTCGCGCCGACCGCGTCGAGCGCAGACTCGAGGCCGGTATCGACGAAGGCGCTGTTGGTTCGCTTGGGCGTCACCGGCTCGCCGGGCAGGGGGGTCGCCTCGGGCTTGAACGCATGACCGGGGCTTTCGGGGCGATAGGGCGAGCGGGGCTCTTCGGAATCGTGGCGGATGTGGAAGATCGGCAGGCCTTCCTCGCGCCAGACGGCGAGCAGCGCCGCGATCGCGGCTTCCGCGCCGGAGTTGTTGCGGGGCCCCCATTTCGGGTCGTCGCTGGCCAGCTGGACATCGATCACGATCAGCGCGGCGTCGCACGGCAGGCGCATCGAAAACCTCAGCGCGGCAGCAGGACCCAGACGTCGAAATCGAGCACGACGCTGGGTTCGTAATCTTCGCCCACGCGAAGCGGAAAATCCTGGCAAGGGCGGTTCTTGGTCGCGACCAGGCGCACGCGTAGCGCGCCGACGTCGTCGCGGCCGGGCAGGGGGGCCGCATCGAGGATCTCGCTCCAGGCGAACACAGTATCGCCCGCGAACAGCGGCGCGACATGCCGCCCGCCGTTGATCGCCGCGACATGGAACGCATTGGCGAGGCCGTTGAAGCTGAGCGCGCGGGCGAGCGAGATGACATGGCCGCCATAGATCAGCCGGCGTCCGAACCTTCCTTGCGCCTCGCTGAACTGGTTGAAATGCACCTTGGCGGTGTTCTGATACAGCCGCGTCGCGATCTGATGCTCGGCCTCCTCGACCGTGACGCCGTCGACATGATCGATCCGCTCGCCCTTGGCGTAATCGCCCCATCGATGCGGCGAGCCGGCGAGCTCGAAGTCGTAGGCGGCGACGTCGATCGGCGGGCAGGCGGCGCCGAGGTCGTGGGGCGCGACGGCGGCGGGGAGTTCGGGAACCTCGGTCGGCGGCGCGGGCGCCTCGACGTCGCGCTTGCGCACCATCACCCAGCGGACATATTCGACGACCGCCTCGCCCCGCTGATTGAAGCCGCGGGTTCGGACGAAGACGACGCCGCTCTGCCGGTTCGAGTTTTCCTTGACGCCTATCACCCCGGAGGCCGCCGTCAGCGTGTCGCCGGGATAGACCGGCTTCAGAAATCGCCCGTCGGCATAGCCGAGGTTGGCGATCGCATTGAGCGAAATGTCGGGCACGGTCTTGCCGAACACGACATGGAACGCGAGCAGGTCGTCGATCGGCGCGACGGGATAGCCGATCGCCTGGGCGAACGTCGTCGCGCTCGGCACGGCGAATCGCGAGCCGTACAGCGCAGAATAGAGCGAGGCGTCGCCTGCGTTCAACGTGCGCGGCGTCGCGTGGCGCATCGTCTGCCCGACCCGGAAATCCTCGAAGAAACGCCCGGCGGCAGTCTTGGACGGGGCGGCTGACATGCCTAGAAGACGTACGGGTAGATGTAGAGGATGATGATCTGTTCGACCAGCAGGATCAAGAGGAACAGCACGATCGGCGAAATGTCGATGCCGCCGGTGCTGGGGAGCCAGCGGCGGATGCGATACAGCAGCGGCTCGGTCAGGGCGACCAGCGTGTTCCAGATCGAGCGGACGACGTCGTTGCGTATATTGACCACGTTGAACGCGATCAGCCAGGACATTACGGCGGCGGCGATGATGACGTATTTGTAGAGATCGAGGGCAATCAAGATGATGTTCAGTATCGCTCGCATGGACGCTCCTATAGGGCCGATCCGCGCGGGGCGGCCCGGCGACGCTCGCCGCTTTTCCCTCGTTGACACGCGCAGGGCCCGCACGTAAACACCGGCGCGACGGGGCTGTAGCTCAGATGGGAGAGCGCTGCAATCGCACTGCAGAGGTCAGGGGTTCGATTCCCCTCAGCTCCACCAGCAAAATCAATGTCGTACCGGGCACTTATCCCGCAGAGTTGATTTTGGCGAAAGTCGTTAGCTACCGATTAGCAACACCCAAAACGCTATAGCAGTCAAGTGATTCCTCAGGCGCTCGGTCGCCAAGATGCGGGAACACCGGAAGATTGGTCTGGAAAAAGTTTGCGTAATAACAATATATCTACGTATATGCTGCAGCAGAATGATAAATAACTTGACATACAAGTACTATTCTGCTATGGTAATATGGCGAGGCGACTCGTTGGTTCGCCCGCGACCTCCCCAAAACACGCTTGCGCCTTTCTTTGCTCAGCGCACGCGAGTTAACTCACGGGGTAGAACCTGTTGATCGACGGGGGCGCCTTTCCGGCCTGTTGTGAGGACGGCATGTCTCGCCAAGGCCGCGGAATTGTCGCCATGAGCGCCAGCCGACGCACCGAGAGCCTGTAAATTTGCACGACGGTGATGGCGCCCGGCGGGCGCTTGCGAGAATGCTGCTCAATCTCGCCAGCCTCGAAGAGCCTTACGCGCCCTATTCCGTCGAACATACGGCGCGCTACCGATCCGGCGGCTGAAGGCAAGGCGCGAGGGAACGCGCGGCGTGGCGGTAGTGTGACCGCGCCGGCGCCCCGTCACAGCGACCGCTGGATCGCCTCGGCTTCCATTTCGACCGAGCGCTGCGGCGGGCGCGAGAGGCCCAGCCGATAGGCGACGAGCCAGAGCAGCAGCACTCCGAGCGCCCAGGCCATGATCTGCCACGCCCAGATTGAGGGGATGCCGAACAGCCATGCGCCGGGGCCCGCGTTCGGGGCGCCGAACAGATCGACCCCAAACAATAGTCCCGGCCCGATCGCAAAGAAGAACCAGCCCAGCGCCGCCGCCCAGGCGATCGGCCGCCAGACGCGCGCGTTCGGAATAGGGGCGACGGCTTCGGCGAGACAATCGTGGAAACGCATACGATAGGCGCGGCGCGAGCGCTTCTGGCTCAATAGCGAGAACAGCAGGCAGACGGCGACGTTGAAGACAAGGCCCCAGCCT
>Ga0182024_10022022_pt1 | contig 11523 bp, 8 predicted proteins | sample P32metaG_FD_120480 | JGI IMG/M metagenome (GOLD analysis project Ga0182024, IMG submission 120480) | Permafrost microbial communities from Stordalen Mire, Sweden - P3-2 metaG (Illumina Assembly) | ecosystem: Environmental > Terrestrial > Soil > Wetlands > Permafrost | place: Sweden: Stordalen... | reverse complement strand
TGATGATGAGTTGCTGAAATTGCTCTGGATTCTCGAAAACACCATTGAGATCATTCCCGACCTCAAGCAGTTGCTGGCTAAAGTGATCAGCTCCGATATTTGGATGACCGCAGACTTTTCAGTACCAACTGCATGGGAACGCGAGGCCGATTCGAATGGAGACGAGGATGAAGAATCCGAATCACCAGAACAGATGACCATTGACTGACACAGAAGACGCTTGAGGGATGCCTTGGATGTCTTCAACGCAGATTTCGGCCACTACCTCAATTGGCGAACAATTGACATTGCACTAACAACCGTCAATTAGTGAAATCGCCTGGTTACAACAGTTATCCTAACGGGATGGAGAGCTTCATGCGCTTCCTAATATTCTCTGCGCTATTACTGTCGGGAGCCTTTGCCTTGGGAGCTGATCGCGAATGGCATTGGCTCAAGGCTACGAACACAATCAAAGGATGGTCTGTTTCTCAAGGGAATGCCGAAGTTGTAATCACTGGCGGCCAATTCCGAGTGACTCTATTCTCAGACTCCGACAAGACTGTTCAGCGGCAAAGTCGATTGGCTACCGCTCCGAAAGATGACTGGGATGTTCTCACTGCGGTCAGTTTGATTCAGAGTGTTTTGGACGCTCATTCCGACAGCCGTGAAGTCGGAGGACCAATAGATTCCCTCACCGTTACACCTGTCGGCATCCGCTGGTATAGCCAGAAGAAGGAATGCCAAAATCAGCACTAGACTACAAAAGGGTGGACGTGGACGCCATAGACTGCATTACGCCCAGCGAGTGTTCGAACCGAGTGTGCATAGCTCCGGGATAGACTTGGTCTGTCCACGCCAGTTGGCGAATCCGGCGAAGACGCTGGAACGCGGGTTGAGAAATGATCTCTTTTTCCCAGGAGTTCAGCGTGATGAAGCCATGGATGGGACAACGAATCTCGTACTGTCGATGTAAATTCGTCACGAAAGCGGTGTCGTGCCCAACTGTAAGCAAACAAGGGTGAAAAGTCCATCGAAACCTCTTCAATTCTTCATTCGGAAAAACCACTGTAGCATGTAGACGAACAAAAGGCGAACATATATATTTGGAGCATGGACGAGGGACGCAAGCGCGTGCTGGCGATTGTGGCGGGAATTCTGGTGGCGCGGCACCTGAAGACGACGGACGATCTGTTCGATATACCGATCACCTGCTACAAGGGCAGCGTCATAGCGCGGTCATTATTTCCCCGACTTCGTTCGATTGTCGGGTTTGCATAGCATTTGGCAGTTCGCTAGCGCGGGTGTCGGCCACACCGAGAGAGAATCTGTGTCGCGGGTGCGGAAAAACCCTTCAATTTGGAAGCACTAACTGTGCTGAATGTGCCATTGAGGGAGCGACTATACGCCTCGCGACTGCCGCACGGATTGGGCGAATAGCGGCGCGCAGTCCCGAAGCTCGCGCCAAACACATAGCTTCGCGGCGACGACACGCAGAAGCAAGTTCAGCATGGGACGCTTCGAAGCAACCAACTTGGTTAACAGCCGAAGTATTTTCGCAACAAGTCCAGCCCCTGTTAGCGAAAATTTCCACAGCAACCATTCGCTCCTGCCTCGGCATTTCTCGCTGGTACGCCGCTCGGATTCGCGAAGGCTATATTCCGCACCCGCGACATTGGGAACTGCTGGCAAGGCTGGCTAGGATATCAGCCTCCTAACTCTCAAAAACAACCTTCGTTACGGAGAAAAGCAGACCGAATTTTTACGACGATAATCTCACGCTTGCTGATTGCGCGTAACAGAGATAATCTGCAACGTCTAAGCAAACGCCATGACTCGTGAACAACTGAAGCAACTCGAAGCTGACCTTTGGAGTGCCGCTGATAACCTGCGCGCCAACTCCGACCTAAAATCCAGCGAGTACTCCACGCCAGTGCTCGGGCTGATCTTTTTGAAGTTCGCGGACAATAATTACCGTCGTCACGAAGCTGAAATCCTTGCGGAATACCAAAAACGGAAGGGCACACGACGCGAGAAAAAGATTTCGGAGATCGCCGTCGAAAAGTGCGGATTTTACTTACCCGACCATGCCCGCTATGACCACCTACTGAACTTGCCCGAGGAAAAGAACATCGCCAAAGCCCTCAAAGAGGCGATGAAAGCTATCGAGGAATACAAACCCGAACTTGACGGCGTCTTACCAAAGGATGAGTACTTCCGCCTAACCCGCGACGAGAAGACGAGAACCATTCCTAATCAGCTGCTTAAGAATTTCGCCAACATTCCGGCGGATTTCACCGGTGATCTGTTCGGACAGATTTATGAATATTTCCTCGCTGAGTTTGCACGCACCGAAGGATCGAAGGGTGGCGAGTTTTTCACACCGCGCTCTGTAGTTCGTCTCATGGTGGAGATGATCGAGCCGCACGGCGGAAAGGTCTTTGACCCTGCTTGCGGGTCAGGTGGCATGTTCGTTCAATCAGCCCACTTCATCGCTGAACACCGGAAGGACCTCAAGCAGTCCGACAGCGGTGTTTACGTTTACGGACAGGAGAACAAGCTGGAGACCATCAACCTGGCAAAGATGAATCTCGCAGTGAACGGTCTCCGTGGCGATATTAAGAAGGCAAACACCTACTACGACGATCCGTTCGGCAGTTTCGGCGCGTTCGACTACGTCCTCGCTAATCCGCCGTTCAACGTGGACGACGTGAGCCTCACCAGTGTGGAGAAGGACAAGCGCTTTAATACCTACGGCATTCCACGCAAGAAGACCAAAGCAAAGAAAAAAGATAAGGGTAAGGAAACCGTCCCGAATGCGAATTACTTGTGGATTAATCTCTTTGCAACGTCGCTGAAACCGAAGGGACGCGCCGCGCTGGTGATGGCCAACTCTGCCTCCGACGCGCGCCACTCCGAAGCCGCCATCCGTCAAAAGTTGATTCAAGAAAATCTCATCTACGCCATGCTGACGCTGCCTTCGAACATGTTCTATACCGTCACACTCCCCGCCACACTCTGGTTTTTCGATAAAGACAAGGCCGACGACCGCATCCTCTTCATAGATGCTCGCAATATCTTCACCCAGATCGACCGCGCCCACCGTGAATTCTCCGACGAGCAAATCAAGAATATCGCCATAATCAGCCAGCTTCACAAAGGCCGCCGGGAGAAGTTTGTGCACCTTGTTGATCGCTATTTTGCTGCGGGTGCGCAACGGCTTGTTGAGAACAAGGCTCGTGTGGAACCCGTCTCTGCTCAATTGCTCGAAGTGCTCGACGATGCAGCGGGTAAGCAGGCAGTGGCTGAACTTGTGAAGCAATGGACGGGCCTCAACAAACTCCAAGTCCGCTACGAGCACTATGTAACGAAGCACTCCGGCGAAAAAGCCGTGGATCAGAAGAACAAAGCTCAGCACCAGTTACGCGAAGACTTTGACCCTTTTTTTGCCGCGCTGCATGATGGTCTCAAACAGTTGGATAAAACGGTGCGCCAGCACGAGAAGCGACAGGCCGAACAGGCGCAGGCAGACGGCAGAAGGGCTGTTATCGACCGCAAGACCAAGGCTCTCAAAACCGCGCTGGAGGAACTCCACAAGGAGACAAAGAACGCGGAAAGTTTCTATCAGCACATCCGCTGGTTGCAGGAACGCTTCCCAAAGGCGGAATACGAGAATGTGGTTGGCCTGTGTAAACTCGCCGCACCCGCTGACTTGAAAGAGCAGGAATATTCGCTCAATCCAGGCCGTTACGTCGGGGTGGTAATTGAGAACGATGGAAAAACGGAGGAGGAGTTCATTTCCGAGATACTCAGCTTTGGCAGCGAGATTGCCACACTGAGCGCCAGCGCCGCTAAGCTTCAAGAAACTATCTCTGCAAACATCAAAGTGATTACGGGCGACCTATGAGGGGTTGGAAAGTCACGTCATTCTCGCAGATCCTTCTAGACAGCAAAGATGGTGAGTGGGGCAAGAGCGAACAATTAGTTGGCTTTTGCGAAGTAACAATCATTCGCGGGACGGACTTCGCGAACCTTGACAATCCGAGTACTGAGTTTCCACGACGGTGGGTCAGGGACCACATTGCTGAGCGAAAGCATCTTCAACCGGGGGACATCATTTTAGAAACGGCGGGCGGTACGTCGACCCAGTCAACCGGACGAACCGCCATTTTAAAGAAGTCTTTCTTTCTCCACCACTCAGACATCCCCGTACTGTGCGCGAGTTTCAGTCGACATCTACGTCTCAACACGAGCAAATATTCGCCGCGGTTTATCTACTATCTACTCCAAGAGCTGCATCGGACCGGATATATGGCAGTTTTCAACATCCAGCACACCGGTGTTTCGAGGTTTCAATACACAGCCTTCAAGAAGCACACGGAACTGCAAATACCGGAGTTGCGAGTCCAACGACAGATTGCGGCGATTCTTTCAGCTTACGATGAACTGATTGAAAACAACATGCGACGGATCGCATTGCTGGAAAAGCTGACTGAGGAAGTCTACTGCGAATGGTTTGTCCGCCTACGCTTTCCGGGCCATGAAAGCGCAAAATTCATCAAAGGCACGCCGCAGACATGGGACAACACAACATTCGGTAAGTTCTGCGTGCTAAAACGTGGCTACGATTTGCCTGAGCAGAATGTAACACCGGGAAGCTATCCTGTGGTTGCCTCGACAACCATTAAAACTTACCACGATGAATTCAAGGCAGAGCCTCCGGTAATTACCACTGGTAGGTCCGGGAGTCTTGGAACTGTGCTGATGGTCAACTGCAGGGCATGGCCGCTGAATACAGCTTTATATGTCAAGGACTTCTGTGGAAATTCACCGTATCTAATCTTTTATACGCTGAAGAACATGGGGCTCGAAAATTTCAACTCGGGTGCGGGCGTTCCAACACTGAATCGGAATCACATTAACGGAATCAAGATGGCCGTTCCCGATAAGCAGTTGCAAAGACAATTTGATACCACCGTCAAGCCCCTTCACGAGCAGAAGGAACAACTAACGAAAGCAACCGCAGTCCTGACGCGAGCAAGGGAGTCGCTGCTTCCCCGGCTCATGTCCGGCAAGCTTTCCGTCGAAAATCGCGACATCCACTTTCCTCCCGGCATGGCAGAAGAATTGGAAGCCGAGTCCACGGCAGCCGCCTATGCCTAACTTCATCTCCGAAGACCAAATTGAGCGGGCTTTGGTGCAGAAGCTTCGCCAGCTGTACCGATTCGACACGCTCGACTGTCGCACGGAAGACCCAGAGGATTTGAATGACGGCTCGGGACGAGCCAACAAGCGCGATGTAATGCTGGTGGATCGCGTCAAGGAAGCTGCCGTCCGCCTGAACCGTGACATACCGGCAAGAGTCATTGATGATGCGCTGGAAAAGTTGCTGGACCGGCGCCAGGCGATGTCGCTCGTTGCCGCTAACCAGGAAGTCTACAACCTGCTGCGCGACGGCATCCCAGTGGAGTTCGACGACTCCAAGGGTGTAAAGCAGCAAGAGCACGTGAAGCTGATTGACTTCAACGAAGCGGGCAAGAACCACTACATGGCTGTGACGCAACTGTGGGTCAAAGGCGAGCGCGGGTTCCGTCGTCCCGACGTGTTGCTCTACGTCAACGGACTCCCGCTGGTTTTCATTGAGCTGAAAAACTCCAACGTGAAGCTCAAAAATGCGTTCGACGATAACATCACGAATTACAAGCGGGAAATTCCCCAGCTTTTCCTCACGAACGCTTTTTGCGTGCTCTCAAACGCAATCGAGACCAAAGTCGGCAGTATCACTGCCGAATGGGAGCATTTCTTCAAATGGCTCCGTGCGGACGACGAGAAAGAGAAAGTTGATCGTAAGGAGATCGAGCGGAGCGGCACGAGTCTGGAAGCTTTAATCGCTGGCTTGTTCTCGCCGCAAAGACTGTTGGATTATGTTGAGAACTTTGTCCTCTATTACGACAACAAGCAGAAAATTATCGCGCAGAATCACCAATTTATCGGCGTGAACCGCGCCTATGAATCCTTTCTTCGACGGGAAGAACTAGAAGGCAAACTCGGAGTGTTTTGGCACACGCAGGGTTCGGGCAAGAGTTTCTCGATGATCTTTTTCGTCCGTAAGATCTTCCGCAAGGAAACAGGCAACTTCACGTTTGTAGTCGTTACCGACCGCGAGGACTTAGACGGGCAGATCTATCGTAACTTTCTGCACACGGACACAGTCACGAAGGCTGACGCGGCACAGCCTAAAGATAGCGAGGAGATGCGGAAATTCCTTGGCCAAAATAAGCGGCTGGTTTTTACGCTTATCCAGAAATTTGGTTGGCCTGCTGGCAAGACGTATCCCGAACTGTCTCCACGTAGTGACATCATTGTGATGGTTGACGAAGCACACCGCACTCAGTACAAGACGCTGGCCGAAAACATGCGGGCTGGTCTTAAGAACGCACAGTACATGGCTTTTACCGGCACTCCTTTGCTCGGTCGTAGTCGAAAAACCAACCAATGGTTCGGCAACTACGTATCGGAATACAACTTTCAGCAGTCAATGGACGACGGCGCAACGGTCCCATTGTTCTACAAGAAGCGTGTTCCGCAAGTGCTGAACCAAAACGATGACCTCGACGATGACCTCGCCGATATTGTCGAGGATGAGAATCTCGATGACGCCCAGCAGTCAAAACTGGAAAACAGGTTCGCAAAAGAAATCGAAGTTATTAAACGTGAAGATCGACTTGAAACGATCGCAAAGGATATTGTCTATCACTTCCCCCGACGCGGATACCTCGGTAAGGGAATGGCCGTTTCTCTGGACAAATTTACAGCAGTGAAGATGTATGACAAGGTCGCGCGATTATGGAAAGAGCAAATTAAGGAACTGAGCGGTGCCATCAAGAAGTCAACGGACGCTGACGAGAAAAGCCGGTTACAGAAACAGCGGGATTACATGCGATCAGTGGAAATGGCTGTGATCGTAAGCGAAGAAGGCGAAGAAGAAAAGAAGTTTGCCAAGCAAAACCTCAACATCAAGCCACATCGCGAGCGGATGAGCGTGGTGGATGACCACGGCCATGATGTGGAATATAACTTCAAGGATCCGGCGAGCTCGTTGCAATTGGTCTTCGTCTGCGCGATGTGGCTCACGGGCTTTGATGCTCCTACCCTCTCCACTCTATACCTCGACAAACCGATGAAAGATCACACCTTGATGCAGACCATTGCTCGGGCAAACCGTGTCACGTCCTGGAAAATAGATGGCGCTGAGAAGAAAAATGGCGAACTCATTGATTACTACAACGTTTTCCGAAACATGAGAAAGGCATTGAAAGACTATGCCCAAAGGCAAGAGGGACAAGAAGACCTGCCGGTGCACGATAAAGCGGACTTGTTCAAACTTCTCGACGACGCTATCAACCAAGGTACCGCTTTTTGCTCCGAACTAGCTATTGATATAGCGGCTCTTTTGCAGAACAAAGATGTATTCAAGAACGTTGACGCCTTTGCCGAATATGCAAACAAATTATTGACAAAAGATGAATGGCGAAAAGGATTTGCAGTCTACGAAAATACGATTACCAGCCTCTACGAAGCTTGCAAACCTGAGATTCTTGGAAGCCCTGTGGTGCGCTCTGTCGCGGCGTTTCAATATTTACGCGGAGTGGTCGATGCCATTGTTGAACAGAAGGATTTTGACGCGGTCGCAATTCGTGTCGGCGAGCTGCTGGATGAAAGCCTCGTCGTCGATGGCAAACTCGACGGCAAGACAGAATTCCGTATCACCCAATCAGGCAAGACTTGGGACTTGAGCAGGATGAATTTCGAGAAACTAAAGGAGGATTTCCGAGCGGCGAAATACAAAAACATCGAGATCACCGATCTACGTGCCTTCATTAGTCATAAGCTCGAACAGATGCTCAGGGAAAACTCCACGCGTACCGATTTCGCTACGCGACTTCAAGGCATCATTGATGCATACAACGCTGGCAGTTCATCGGCTGATAACTACTTCGACGAATTGGTGAAGTTCACCCAGGATTTGAAAGATGAATCGGAGCGCCATATTCGCGAGGGCCTCACAGAAGACGAATTGGAACTCTTCGATCTCTTGAAAGAAGACAAGATGACCGATGAAGAAACTATCAAGGTTCGTCTCGCCGCGAAGTCTTTGTTGCGCCGCCTCCACGAAGAAAGTCCGAACGTGTTGGTAACGGATTGGTATAAGGACGTGCAGTCCAAGGGTCGAGTTCGGTCTGAGGTTGAATCAGTCTTAGACGCGCATCTACCCAAGAGCTATGACCGCGTCATCTTCACCGAAAAGTGCAATGAGGTCTTTGACTTAATGGTTAACTACGCAAGCCAGGGAGTGAAGTGGGCAATGTAAGCCACTGACTGTCGTGAGAGATCGGCGCGAAGCCACCTCTCTTGTTCGGTGCACCAAATCTCAATCCTGCTCTCTTCATCAAGAAGGCCTCGGAGCTGGATCGCAATCTGAAGGGCTGCTGAGTGCCACAGAACACTTTGTCGACGGGGGAATTAGTATCAACCTGAATGACCGTGTTGTGCCCTCACGGATGCCGTGCTATATTCCCTTCAATAAATGGTTGAGGCGAAGCTTTACATTCGCCTTTTATTCGCCTATAATGACAGGCATGGCAAGTTTGCCCCTAGCGTTGTCCCGGCCCATCTCCCCTTGGTTGGAAATGGGAGCATACGAGTATTTGTGGACAAACGCACACCAAACATTCAAGAAGATTGCCGACCTCTTCCGCGACAAAGAGGACGCTTTACCGTCTGACTTCATTCTTCGTCCTTTCGCGGAACAGTGCGCCAAAGAGGCAACCGAGCTTTTCGTGCGGGCGCATATTAAGCACTTTGGTATCCGCGTGTACGGCACGGGAGATTACCCGGAAAGACTGCGCGATGCCAAGAATCCCTTGGAACTGCTGTATTTTCAGGGATGGTGGGATTTACTGCACACCCCTAGTGTAGCTGTGGTGGGAACGCGAAAACCTACTGATGCAGGCCTCGCAAGGACCGAAAAGCTTGTGCGGAACTTGGTCAAAGACGGCTACACGATAATGTCGGGCCTTGCGGCGGGAATCGACACCGTAGCTCACCAGACCGCGATAGGAAGCGAAGGTCGAACCATAGCTGTTATCGGTACGCCCCTGTCCCGAGTATACCCGCCCGAAAATGCCGATCTTCAGAAGCGGATTGCGCGCGATTATCTGTTGATCAGCCAGGTGCCCGTTATCAGGTATTCGCGGCAAGACTGGCGAAGCAACAGGAGCTTTTTTCCCCAACGCAATATTACGATGTCAGCACTCAGTGCTGCTACGGTTATTGTCGAAGCTGGTGAAACCTCCGGGACACTCATGCAAGCCGCCGCCGCCATTCAGCAGAAGCGCAAACTATTCATCCTTGATAGCTGCTTCCAAGATTCCGGTCTGACGTGGCCGAAGAAATATCAGGAAATGGGCGCTATCCGCGTCAAAGAATACGAGGACATCCGGAAGCATCTTGCCGATCCGACTCCAGAAAATTGATGAGCATACCCGTCCGGACCATTCCTACCTGGACGAGAACGATGAATGTTATTACCTGCTGGAATATACTCCCCGCGAAGGATTTGCGTTTAGCTCTGCCAATGACATCATTCTAAATCTTAAGAAATCCGTCGATCGTCGCGGACGCGCGGAATATCGCTACAAAGAGTGGGCTATTCAGCGTTCTAGCGCCCTGCTTCGCGAAGCGCTGAGTGCACAATGGATAGCCTCGGCTACGTTGGTTCCGGTTCCTTGTTCGAAACAAAAAAACCATCCGCTTTACGACGACCGGATGTTGCAAGTCTTACAACGGACCACGGATGGTCTCCCATGCGACGTTCAAGAACTGGTAATTCAAAACGACAACTTGGATAGTTTTCACGATGGCTACCGTCTTCGCCCTTATCAACTCAAAGCCTATTACGAATTGGATCCTGATCTTCGCGTCCGCGAAGTGCCCAGGGAAGTGGCGATATTCGACGACTTGCTCACAACAGGGTGCCACTTTAAGGCCATGCAATCAATCATCCATGACCACTGGCCGACCGTTTTAGTGTCCGGCATTTTTATCGCCCGCCGTTACATCCCTCACGGCGAAGACGGCGAATGATCCAGCAACGCACTATTAGGACACTACCAACCACCGAGGCCGAAGAAGGGTTTCATCCGCTGAGACCTCTTTGAGCCGCACGGGCCTTGAAAAAAAAACCAAAGCCATCTGTTGCAATTTGTTCCTTCTGTCGAGCAACAAGCGAAGGCAGGAGGCGGAATGAACGCTGAGGTCGAGTCTGCTGCGCGCTGAAGCAGTGCATCGGTGGCAATTTGTCGGCGATAGAGGAGCGTCAACGCGCGCGGAGGGCTCATCGAAAAAATTCGAGAGAACCGAAAGGTCCTCGGGAACTAGCCCTGTTCAAATGGAATCCGAAAATTGCTCACCACGCGGGCACTCGTGTTGGCACCCCCTGAAGCGAACATCGTGTTTATAGTTGTCGGCTCCAGTGCTCCGCTGTCCACGTGCATGTGCGGCTGATCGTAAACATGCTCACTGATGACCAGACCAGGCGACAGCACGAGCACGCCGCAAGCCACAACTTCTGCCGTTCGGGTGCTCATCCAGACATTCCAGTACGGATGATTAAATTTGTATCTCATGATTGCTTTACCCCACCATCAACGCTACTCCAGCGATTTGCACGGGTCAACGTCCTCCGCCGCCGTCTGGTGCGTCCTTTGGCCCCTTTAGTCCTCCATCCAATTGGACCAGGGTGTAGCTGAATTTTTCCCGAAGTGTACAACCCCCGCAAACATTTGACCCGTCTTTGCTCACGCCCGTAAGATCAAGTCAACGTGAGAACTAGACTCCTCGTTGCTAAGCGAAAATCTCATTCACCTTATCCCGCACGTGCTGGCTGCGAGACGGCTTCGTCCGCCAGCGTCAACGACTCATGGAGGGACTGCAATTCCGCATGAGGAACGTCACCCTCTTCGTAAAGCGGGCTCGATACCACGCATTTCGCATTCAGTACGGATGGTGTTTCAAATCTGGCGTACTCAGGGCAAGCCACCCTCAATCTTCCAATCTGGGAATGGGGTGCGCAGCTTAGCAAGGTGCATCAAGCTGAAATCCAGGCTGCCTAAGCCGGGTCTTCCAGGATTTCGCAGGGCGGTGCCACAAAAACCTTGCTCAATTGATGAAATTGATTCCACTAACTACCGCTAACGCCCTCGGGAGAAACTGGCCGCAAAGCTCGCCAAAAGAAATCAGTAAGACATTTTCTCCAGTCCGGTTTGAAAGCAACAATCGCGAAACTGCGCCCATTTTGCGCAATTTCCAGAGGAATCCAGACCGATATCTCTGCACTTCAGACTGTGTGGCGGAGGGAGGGACATTCGAACCGTCGGTACAACTCGTTGAGGCGAAGGCCCGACGTGTGCGTAGGCTGCGGGAGAGCGCTACTCAAAGCATTCTCCGCGACTGCGCGGTAGCCACGCAGTCGTGCTAACTAGT
>Ga0182024_10022021_pt1 | contig 11523 bp, 10 predicted proteins | sample P32metaG_FD_120480 | JGI IMG/M metagenome (GOLD analysis project Ga0182024, IMG submission 120480) | Permafrost microbial communities from Stordalen Mire, Sweden - P3-2 metaG (Illumina Assembly) | ecosystem: Environmental > Terrestrial > Soil > Wetlands > Permafrost | place: Sweden: Stordalen... | reverse complement strand
GACCGAGCAGCGCCGAGTCGCGCTCGAGCAGCTCGGCATCCTCGCCGAGATGTTCGCGCACCAGCCACAGCAGGTCTTCGACGGCACGCTCCTCGCCGCCGCTACGCCGGTAGCGGTTGTGCAGAAACAGGATCACGATCGCTGCAACCTAGAGCGTCCGCCGGAACTGCGCGGGCGCCCGCGTGCCGATCATTGCCAGAGCCGCTCTTAGACTCTCCGGGCAGATGGCTCCGTTTGCGTCGATCATCATCCCGACCAGGGAGCGCCCGGGCTACCTTGCCGTCGCGCTCGCCTCCGTCGCGCCGCAGGCACAGCGCGCCGGGGCCGAGCTGATCGTCGTCGACGACGGCGCCCTCCCGGCCAACTCCGAGCTGGCGGAGCGCTTCGGCGCCCGCTATGTCTCACTCGGTGAGCCGCGTGGGCTGAACGCGGCGCGCAACGCCGGCCTACAGTCCGCGGAAGGGGAGCTGCTGGCGTTTATCGACGACGACGTGGAGGCACCCGACGGCTGGCTCGACGCGCTGATCGCCGCCGCACACGCGCAGCCCGAGGTCGGCGTGTTCACCGGCCCGATCCGCGCGCGCCTCGAGGGCTCCGGCGAGCGCCGCCACGTCTGCGGCCGCGAGGGAGCGCCGATCACCCAGATGGACCATGGCCGCGAGGACCGTGATGTCGCCCGCGCGTGGGGCGCGAACATGGCGATCCGCCGCCGCGCGCTGGACGCGGTCGGGCCGTTCGATCCGCATCGCCGCTGCTGGGGCGGCGACGAGGAGGAGTGGGAGCAGCGGCACCTGCGCGCCGGCGGGCGGATCCGCTACATCGGCGCCGCGGGGCTCGACCACCGGCGCGCACCGAGCGATGCGACGCTGCGGGCGCTGATGCGGGTCGCGGTGCTCCGCGGACGCGAGGCGCGCGACTTCGACGAGGAGGAGCGACGCGCGCCGGCGCTGTCGGCCGAGCTGCGCGTGTTCGCCGGCTGCGTCTGGCACACCTTGCGCCGGGGCTGTGCCAACGGCCCGGTGATGGCGGCCCACAGCTGGGGCCGGATCGCGCGGGCCCGCGCCGGTCGCCGCGACCGCGTCCGCGGCGACCTCGCCGACGACTTCCTGTCGGGCGAGAGCGGGACGGTCGGGGGGCGCCGGGACGCGCTTCGCGCGCTTGCCGATCTGGCGATCGACCTCGGCAGCCTGTGGCAGCGGCTGCGCGTCCGTCGCGCCGCCCGCGGGCTCTCCCGCCGCGTGCTGGTGCTGTCGGTCGTCCGTGCCGAGAATGCCGCGACCTATCGTCGCGCCCTGACGACGTTGCGCCGCTCGCGGTGCGAGGTCGTGGCCCTCCAGCGAGCCCCGGACGGGGTCGCGAAATTCGAGAACCTGAACGCGCTGCTCGACGGGGTCGAGCTGGCGGCGTTCGACTGGGTCCTGGTGATGGATGACGACGTGGTGCTGCCGTCGCGCTTCCTCGGCCCCTTCCTGTGGCTCGCGGAGCGCTACCGGCTGCGGCTCGCGGCGCCGGCGCATCGGATTCACTCGCATGCCGCGTGGCGCCTGATGCGGCGCCGCTGGGGCAGCGTCGTGCGTGAAACGGCGTTCGTCGAGATCGGGCCGGTCACGGCGCTGCACCGCGATGCCTTCACGGTGCTGCTGCCGTTTCCGCCGGTGGGCATGGGCTGGGGTCTCGATGCGCACTGGTCGTGGCTGGCACGGGAGCGCGGCTGGGCGATCGGCGTGGTCGATCTGCTGCCGATCGCGCACCTCGTCGCGGCGGCCGGGGCCGGGTACCAACGGGAGGCGGCGGTCACGCAGGCCCGGGCGTTCCTGGCGGACCATCCCTACCTCCCGGTCGGTGAATCGCAGCGCACGCTCGCCGTCCACCGCCGATGCGCGTAGCGGTCGTCGCCGAGTTCTACCCGCGCCGCCACGATCCGGTGCTCGGTGTCTGGGCACACCGCCAGGCGCTCGCCGCGCGCGACGCCGGAGCGGAGCTGGCGGTGTTCGTGCTGCACCGCGTCGTGCCGCCGCGGAGGGATCTCTCGGCGCTCGTGGCGCTCGCGCGCCAGCCGTCGCTCGAGGACCTGGACGGGTTGGCGGTGCGCTACGTGCGCTATCTCTCGCCGCCGCGCGGGCGAGGCTACGCTCGCTGGGGCGCCTGGGCGGCTCCGGCGCTCGGGCGCGCGCTGCGGCGCGCGGGGCCGTTCGATCTCGTCCACGCCCACAACGCGGTGCCGGCCGGCGACGCCGTGATGCGTTGCGGCCTTGGGATACCGCTTGTGACCTCGGTGCACGGCGGCGATGTGCTGTGGACCACCTCGCGCGTGCCCGGCGGCGCCGCGGCCGTCGAACGCGTGCTGGGCGGATCGGCGCTGGTGCTGGCCAACAGCGCCGGCATCGAGCAGCTTGCCGTCGCGCACGGCGCGCAGCACGCGCTCGTCGTTCACCTGGGCGCCGATCTCCCGGCGGCGCCGGGCGCCGGCGACGGACCGCCCCTGATCGTCACCGTCGGTCACCTCGTCGCGCGCAAGCGCCACGCCGACGTGCTCGAGGCGCTGGCCGAGCTACCCGGGGTCCGCTACCTGGTGATCGGCGACGGCCCAGAGCGCAAGCCGCTTCAGCGGCTCGCGCTCCTCGTCGGTGTCGCCGATCGCGTCGAGTTCGCCGGGCAGCTCGCGCCGGCCGCGGCAGCGCTGCGCGCGCGCGAGGCGTGGTGCTTCGTGATGCCCTCGACGGAGGAGGCCTTTGGCGTGGCCTACATCGAGGCGATGGCCGCCGGCGTTCCGGCGATCGGCTGCGCCGGCGAGCCGGGGCCGCAGGAGATCGCCGCCGCCGGCGGCGGGATCGAGCTGATCGCGCCGCGTTCCCCGGGTGCGCTGGCGGCGTGTCTGCGGGAGCTACTCGACGACCCCGATCGCCGCCACGCGCTCGGCACGGCGGCGCGGGCGACGGTCGAACGCGAATTCACCTGGACGCGTTGCGGCGAGCGAACCGTCGCGGCGTATGCGCAGGCGCTGCGATGAAGCCGGTGCTGTTCGTCACCGGACACGTTGCCGCCGATCGCGCCGGCGCGTTCGAGCTGCTCCACGAGCGCGTGTCGATCGAGCTCGCGTTGTACGGCGGACGCCACCAGCACGGCACGCCGCCGCAGGCGCCGCCGGCGGCGGTCCCGCACCGCTTCGTCGACCAGCGCGAGGTCGGCCCGCTGGTGGCCTCCGGGGCCTACCGGGCCGTCGTCGTCGGCACCGGCGGGCGCCTCGCGCTGCCCGCCGCCTGGCGCGCGGCGCGGCGCTCCCGGGTGCCGTTCATCTTCTGGGCCGCGCTGTGGCGCACGCCCCGCACGGCAGCGCACCTCGCCGCCACGCCGCTGATGCGCCAGATCTACCGCGACGCCGCCGCGGTCGTGACCTACGGCGATCACGTCAGCGCCTACGTGCGCCGCCACGGCGCGACGCGCGTGCTCGTCGCGCCGCAGGCCGTCGACAACGAGTTCTGGGCCGCCGCCGCCGCGCCCCGCACCGACGAGCGCTTCGCGGCGCTGTTCGTCGGGCGTCCGGCGCGCGAGAAGGGCCTCGCGGTCGCACTGGCGGCGTGGCGGCGAGCCGCTCTGGACGGAACGCTGACGGTGGTCGGCGAGCACCCCGGGCTGCCGGCCGATGTCGTCGCCGCCGGCCGGCTCGATCCGGTCGGATTGCGCAACTTCTATGGGGCCTGCGACGTTCTCGTTGTACCGTCGGTTTCCACCCGCCGGTTCATCGAGCCATGGGGATTGGTCGTTAACGAAGCAATGAACCAAGGAGTCGCGATCATCGCCTCAAACGCAGTCGGTGCCGCTGCCGGCGGGCTCGTGCGCGACGGTCGCAACGGTCTGATCGTCCCGGCCGGCGATCCCGACGCGATGTCCGACGCGCTGGCGGAGCTCGCCGGCGATCGCGCCCGCTGCGCGGCGCTCGGCACCACGGGACGCCAGGACGTGTCCGCCTACACCTACGACCGCTGGGTCGACGCATTCGTGCAGGCGCTGAAACTTTCCCCACCGTCAGCGCCGGCTGGTAGCGTGACACGATGACCCGCGTGTATGCGCGACTGGCGGCCGCGGCGTTGGTTGCGGTGTTGATCTTCGGCGTCACGAGCGCCGACGCCGCGAACAAGAACACCGTCACCGCGGCGCTGCACGACTGCGGGCAGGGACACGATCCGCTTGTCGGCCACTACAGCATCAAGGTGCTGCAGACGGCGCTGCACGATCTGCACACCAATTCGCTGCAGTACACCACCTGCGCGGATGCGCTCCAGAACGCCATCGACAGCCAGCTGGCGAAGCCCAAGTCGCATCGCCACGGCAAGGTCACGTTGCCCGGCCACGGCGGAACCGCGAAGCCCACGCCCAACCTGGTCAAGCAGCGCGTCAGCCGGGTCAAGAAACTGGGCGGCGCGCCGTTCCTGCTTCCCAACGGCCAGTCGGTGACGCCGGGAGCGGTGACCGTCCACAGCGCCTCGTTCCTGTCGAGCCTGCCAACGCCCCTGCTGATCGTCATCGCGGCGCTGCTCGCGGCCGTCGTCGCGGTCGGCGGGCGCGCGCTCCATCAACTTGTCCTCACACGCCGCTCGAATTAGCCGCACCGGCGACCGTCCGCCGCTGACTGCCACGCTCGCGAGGTACGCCACCGACTCGTGGCTGGCGATCGCGATCGCTGTGGCGATCGGCGCCATCTGCTTCGGCGCGACTGGCGGGATCGAGAGTAGCGGCGGGACCCCGCTCGCCGCCGGCCTCGGCGCGAACGTCGCCGTGCAGATCGCGCTGACGCTCGGGAGCGGGGTATTGGTCGCGATCGCCTGCGCACTCGAGCCCGCCGGGCGGATCCGGCTGTTCGGCATCGGCGCCGCGCTCGCGCTGTTCGCGCTCGCCGCGTTCACCGCGCTCTCGGTCAACTGGTCGGTGGCGCCGGCCAACTCGTGGCTCGAGGCGAACCGCACGCTCGCCTACGCGGCGACCTTCGCCGGCGCGATCGCGCTGGTGCGCCTGGCCGCCGGCCGTTGGCGCAGCGTGCTCGCCGGCGTGCTCGTGGCGACCGTCGCCATCTCGGTGTACGCCGTCGCGAGCAAGGTCATCCCCGAGTCACTCGACGCCGGCGACACCTTCGCGCGCCTGCAGGTGCCGTTCTACTACTGGAACGCGGTCGGCTTGACTGCGGCGCTGGGCATCGGACCGTGTCTCTGGCTGGGCTCACGGCGCGAGGGCCACGGCGTGCTGAGCGCGCTGGCCGCTCCAGCGCTGTGCGTCCTGCTCGTGGCGCTGATGCTGTCCTACTCGCGCGGAGCGGTGCTGGCCGCGGTCGTCGGTGTCGCCTTCTGGTTCGCCGTCGTGCCGCTGCGCCTGCGGGCACTCGCGCTGCTTGCGATCGGCGGCGTCGCGGCGGCGGTGGTGGTCGCCTGGACCTTCCGCCAGCCGTCGCTGTCGAATGACAACGTCGCGCTGGCCGCGCGCAGCTCGGCCGGTCATCGACTCGGCCTGCTGCTGATCGCGGCGCTGGTCATCGCCTTCCTCGCAGCGCTGGTGCTGCGCTTCGCGGCCGAGCGCAATCCGCTCAGCGCACAGCGAAGGCGGACCTTCGGGATCGCCGCGCTGGTCGCGCTGGCGCTCGTCCCGGTCGCCGGCGTCGGCGCGCTGGCGCAAAGCTCTCGCGGCCTGTTCGGTGAGATCTCGCACGGCTGGTACGAGCTCACGACACCCAACGCGCAGCAACCGTCGAGCACCGCGAGCCGCCTGACGTCGGCCGGCAGCATGCAGGCGCTCTACTGGTCCTACGCGCTCGACGTGTTTGACACGAGTCCCGCCGTCGGCGCCGGCGCCGGCGCATACCCGATCGCCGATCAGCGGTTCATGACGGGGCCGGCGCTCGCGGACTACGCGCACAGCTATGTCTTTCAGACGCTCGCCGACCTCGGCCTCGTCGGGATCGCGCTCAGCCTGGCCGTGGCGATCGGCTGGGGCTTTGCCGCGATTCGCGCGACCGGCCCGTTCCGCGCCCGCGCCCCCGGCGGGAGCTCGGCCGAGCGTGTCGGCCTGCTCACGCTGAGCACGGTGGTGATCACCTTCGCGGTGCACTCGGCGATCGACTGGACCTGGTTCGTCCCCGGAGACGCCGTGATCGCACTGCTGTGCGCCGGCTGGGTGGCCGGCCGCGGGCCGGAGGCCGGGCAGCATGCGCCGGGACGGCCGTCGCTCGCCCGCCTCGCCCGCTCGCCGTTCGCGGCAGCCACCGCGGCCGCCGCGATCGCGCTCGCGCTGATCATCGGCTGGTCCCAATGGCAGCCGTTGCGCTCCGAGCAGGCGGCGACCGCCGGTTCCCTCGCACTCGGAAACGCTGAGATTGCGCTGGCGAACGGGAATGACGCGCTGGCGAGGCGTGAGATCGCCACCGCGCGGGCCCGCGAGCTGACGGCGATCGCGCGTAACCCACTCGACATCACCCCGCTGGTCTACCTCGGCTACAGCTACGCCCAGGCCGGCAAGCTGCGCCTCGCCCAGGCGACCTTCGACCACGCGATCGCGCTGCAGCCCTCGAACGCGGCGAGCTGGAAGGCGCTGTGGGAGTTCGACAGCAGCTGGAGCTACGACCTGAGCGCCGGCGAGCATGCGCTGTACGCGGCGATCGACCTGAATCCCTGGGATCCCGTGCTGCTCAAGCAGTCGATCGAGCTGACGCCGATCAGCTGACCGGGCGGCGCGCGCCCTGATCGGGCTCGTGCGCGCCCAACTCCCACTCGCGCGCGGTCATCACGTAGACGACGTGGTCGATGACGCGAGTGCCGATCCGCTCGGCCCCGCGCAGCACGCCCTCCTCGCGAAAGCCCAATCGCTCGGGGATCGCGCGGCTGCGCTGATTGGCGACACCGGCGCGGATCTCCACGCGCGCCAGCTCCCAGCGCTCGAACGCGTGGTTCAACAGCGCGCACACGACGGTCGTCATCGTGCCCGCTCCCTGGCGGTTGGCAGCGAGCCAGTAGCCGATGCTCGTCGACCGTCGCGTCCAGTCGATCGCATGGAAGCCGGCGACGCCGATCAGCTGCTCTCGCTGGATGATCGCGAGCTGCATGCCGCGGTTCTCCTCGTACTGCCGGCGGGCGGCGCGAATGAACGCGAGCGAGTCGGCGGTGCCGCGGGTCTGGCCGACGAAGGGCATCCAGGCGGCGAGATGCGCACGGTTCGCGTCGATCAGCGCGAACAGCTCGTCGGCGTCCCCATCCTCCAGCCCACGCAGCGAGCGGTCATCTCCGAGATCGAGTTCGAGCGGCACGAGAGAAAGTCTTACGTATCGAAGGCGTTAGGATCGCCGACCATGTTCGGACCCTTCGACCACGTCGGCTATCTCGTCCGCGACTTCGACGCCGCGCTCGAGCAGGCGCAGGTCCTGTTCGCCCTCCCCGTCGCACGCACGGCGGAGCTGCCGCAGTTCGGGATCACGGCCGCATTCCTCGGCGAGGGCAGCGGCACGCTGGAGATCTTCACGATCGCCGACCGCGAGCTGCTCGACCCGCGGCTCGACGGCGCCGAGCGGCGGATCGACCACGTCGCGTTCCGCGTCGACGACCTCGACGCGGTCGCTGCCCTGCTGCGCGCCGGCGGCGCTCGCTTCAGCGGACCGGACCGCCGTGGCGAGATCTCCGAGCCGATCGAGCTGGGCGCCACGCGCCATCTCTGGACGCTGCCGGAGACCACCGGCGGGCTCGCCCTTCAGCTCACCGAGCTGCCCGCGCAGTAGCCAGCAGCACGCCCCGCGTCCGGCGGATCTCGATCTGCTCGAAGCCGCCGGCGTTCAGCAGCCCGGTCAGCGAGCGGCGCGTGAAGAACCGCACGTGATCCGAGCGCGGCTCGAAGTGCGCCTCGAACGCCCGGCGGCTGACCCCCAGCCACAGCCGGCGAGCCCACGCGTGGTCGGGGGTCGACAGCACCAGCCGCCCCCCCGGGCCGACGACGCGCGCGACCTCCGCCAGGAGCCCCAGCCCGTCCTGCACATGCTCGATGACCTCGCCCAGCCAGGCCGCGTCGAACGCGCCGGCGGCAAACGGCAGCTCCTCGCCGCCCACCACCAGGAACTCCAGATCGCCATAGCGCGCACGAGCCCGGCGGACCGGCTCCTCCGCGACGTCCACCCCGACCACCGAGAATCCCGCTGCGGCGAGCGCGTCGCAGAACCACCCGGCGCCACACCCCACGTCGATCACCCGCGAACGCGGCTCGAGCGCCGAGATCAGGAACGCGCGCCTGCGTTCGAAGTGCTCCGGGGCGACGTCGGGCAGCTCGCACCAGAGGCGCTCGAAGTAGCCCATTGGCGAGGAATCTACCCGCAACGCAACCCAGATCCGATGTACAGTGCGGGCCAGTGCGCTCCGGGGGGTCGCGCACGTATTGCGCGCCACGATCGAGGGCACACAGGCATGAGGGTGGTGTTCGACAGCCGTGCGAAGGGGGACCCCCGCGGGATCGGGCGGTACGTGCGATGCCTGCTCGAGGCGCTGCGCGAGACCGCCGCGCAGGACAGCGTGATCACCGAGGTTCACCGCCCTCGCCGCGCCGACGTCTTCCATTCGCCGTGGCTGGACGGCGCCCACATCCGCTGTCCCTGTCCGATGGTCGTGACGCTGCACGACCTCGTCAACCTCAAGCGGCGCGGAGAGTATCTGCGCACCGGCGTGCGCTTCCGGCTGCGCTACCTGGCCGTGCAGAAGGCCGACCGCGTGATCGTGCCGACGCACGTCGTCGCCGCCGACGCACAGGAGCGCCTCGACATCGACAGCGAACGGATCATCGTCATCCCCGAGGCGGCGGCGCCGCCGATGTACCCGCGCGGGCCGCAGGAGATCGCCGCCGTTCGCGATCGCTACGCGCTCCCTGAGCGCTACCTGCTGTGGGTCGGCGGAATGACCCATCCGGAGCCCCGCAAGCGCGTCGCCGAACTCGCACAGGCCCCCCGCCGGATGCCGCTCGTGCTCGTCGGTCCGACACGTCCGTGGGCCCACGAGCTGCCCGACGTCACGCTCACCGGCCAGGTCACAGACGACGAGCTGGCTGCGCTCTACAGCGGCGCACACGCGCTCGTGTTCCCCTCCGACGACGAGGGCTTCGGGCTGCCGACGGTGGAGGCGCTCGCGTGCGGCACGCCCGTGGTCGCCTGCGACGCGCCGGCGGTGCGCGAGGTGCTCGGCGAGCGCGCCACCTTCGTCGAGGTGGGCGACATCGAGGGCCTGCTCGAAGCCGCGGCGAACGCGGTCCGGCCGGCGCCGGCGGCGCCGCCGTGGAGCTGGGCCGACGCGGCGCGCGCGACGTGGGGGGTCTACGCGGCGGCCTGCACGCAGGCGCAGACGGTCAGTAGGCGCCGCGTCCCCAGATTACCGCGGGGAGCGTTTTGACCAGGATCGCCAGGTCGAGGAAGACCGACCAGCGCTCGAGGTAGAGGAAGTCCAGCCGGACGAGGTCGTCGAAGTCCAGTTCGGCGCGGCCGGAGACCTGCCACAGCCCGGTCATCCCGGGCATCACGAGGTAGCGCTTCATGTGCCACTCCTCGAGCCGGTCGAAGTCCCGCTGCGGCAGCGGCCGCGGGCCGACCAGCGACATCTGGCCGCGCAGCACGTTGACCAGCTGCGGCAGCTCATCGAGCGAGAAGCGACGCAGGCCGCGCCCGACCAGGGTCAGGCGCGGGTCCTGGCGCATCTTGAACAGCGCGCCCGATGCCTCGTTGTGGGCTTCGAGGTCGTACTGGTGCCGATCGGCGCCATCGACCATCGTGCGGAACTTCAGACACGCGAACGGCATCCCGCCGATCCCCGGCCGCATCGAGCGGTACAGCACTGGTCCGCGCGATCCGATCTTGATCGCGATCGCGATCGCGATCAGCAGCGGGCTCAGCACGATCGCCAGGAGCGTGGCGACGACCAGGTCAAAGCTGCGCTTCAGCGCGAAGTCGACCCCCTCGAACACCGGCGGGCGCAGCTCGAACAGCGGCACCGACTGCCCCGGCACGAACTCGGCGCGGTGGATGAGGATCTCCGTCGTCGACGGCGCGATCCGCACGCGCACGCCCCGGCGGTGGGCGCTATCGACCAGCTCGAGCAGTTCGCGTTCGGGGAAGTCGGGATCGACGACGATGATCTCGTCGACACGGTTGTGCTCGATCGCCTCGCCGATCTCGGCCAGCGAGCCGAGCGAGCGAAGGCCGTCATGCGGGCGCGGCGAGCGCGAGACGAATCCGACGACCTCGACCGCCGGGTGCGGGCCCGACGAGAGCGCCTTGGCCACCGCGTCGATATGTCCGTTGGTGCCGACGAGCACCGCGCGACGCCGGTAGCCGGCGGCACGCAGCAGCAGTCCGGAGATCTGCTCGTAGACCTGGCGGAAGCCGGTCAGATAGATCAGCGCGAAGAAGAACGAGCCGTAGAAGACGTAGTAGGAGGAGACATACTTCAAACCGTTGACCAGCGCGAAGATCAGCGCGACGACCATCACCTGGAACAGGGTCGCCAGGATTCGCGTGAACCCCGGCCGCTCGCCGCGGTCGGCATACATGTCGGAGCGCGCGAACAGCAGTGTCGTGACGAGGTAGGCGAAGGCGACGAACCCGCGGGTCTGGTGGAAGGCCTGCGAGACGATCTGGGTCTTGATCTGTGCGTGCACGACGTCCTTCAGCAACAGTGCCGTGAAGATCGCCAGGAACACGCCGGCGAAGTCAAGCGCCATCAGCACGACGACGCGAGAGAACCGCCGCAGGGTCTCCCAGCGCAGCAGGAACGACAACAGTGGCGGGCGCTTTGCGCGCACGTCGCGCTCGCCCAAGGCGATCTGCTGCGACGGCGCCAGCGCCGCCACGGTCGGTGTCTCGTCCGTTACCGGATCAGGGACCGCGCGAATCGTCTGGCGGGAACTCGACATCTCGCTCTATCCAACGTCTCACTCTGTCAGATGTTGCGGCGCACCGCTACATAATTGCCTGCAAGCGACGCGGTGCGCCGCCGATCCACGCTATTTGCGCTCGAGCGTGCGGCGCAGGCCGTCGAGCAGCGGCACCTCCGGCGACCACCCGAGCAGCTCTGCCGCGAGGCTGATGTCGGGACGACGCTGCTGCGGGTCATCGACGGGCAGTTCCCCGAAGACGATCGGCGAGTCGCTGCCGGTCACCTCGAGCACCGCGTCCGCGAGCGCGAGCAGCGTGTATTCGTCGGGATTGCCGATGTTGACCGGCTCATGGTAGGCCGACTCGGCGAGCGCGATCAGCCCGCGGATCAGGTCCGTCACGTAGCAGAACGAGCGCGTCTGCGTGCCATCGCCGAAGATCGTCAACGGCAGCCCGGCGAGCGCCTGGCGAACGAACGTCGGGATCGCGCGCCCGTCGTGCGGGCGCATCCGCGGGCCGTAGGTGTTGAAGATCCGCACGATCGCGGTGTCCACCCCCTGCTGGCGCTGGTAGGCCATCGTCAGCGCCTCGGCGTAGCGCTTGGACTCGTCGTAGACGCCGCGCGGACCGATCGGGTTGACGTG
>Ga0182024_10022020_pt1 | contig 11524 bp, 10 predicted proteins | sample P32metaG_FD_120480 | JGI IMG/M metagenome (GOLD analysis project Ga0182024, IMG submission 120480) | Permafrost microbial communities from Stordalen Mire, Sweden - P3-2 metaG (Illumina Assembly) | ecosystem: Environmental > Terrestrial > Soil > Wetlands > Permafrost | place: Sweden: Stordalen... | reverse complement strand
GAGTCGCTGCTCATGAGTGAGCCGCATGCCGGTGAGGAGCCGGTTTCCGGGCAGGATTGCGCGGTAAGGCACACACGACGAAAGTCGATCAACTGGGCGATTCGCGCCAGCTGATTGCCGTCGGGATGCGAAGCGAAGATGGCCGAGGTGGCCTCGTGCCGATGTGCTTCTTCGGTCGACGGCGGCGTTACGATGGAGACGAGTACGCCACCCTTGCGCAGCACGTTCCACGAGCGCAGCTGGGCGTCGCCGCCGACCGTTTCGAGCACGACGTCGACGGGACTGACGAGGTCCTCGAATCGCTGCCTGAAGTGATCGATGGGTTGGTCGACGCCCAATCCCATCAGAAAGACCTGGTCACGGCTCGAAGCCGTTCCGGCGATTCGCGCACCTTTCCATTTCGCCAACTGAACGGCGAAGCTGCCTACGCCCCTGCCGCGCCATGAATCAAAAGACGTACGCTCGCGGCGCGTACGCGAACGAGCACCTCGCTTTCTGCAGGACTTGGGAGCGGCGCGTCCTCAAAACGCAGCACGGCTGCGCCTCCGCAGCCGTAAGCGCGGACGGCCTTCATGGTCGCAACAGATAAAGTTTCCATATCAAGTTAGACCGGGCAGAGGCGCCAACGGTTTAATGCCGGCGAGGTAACGAAACGAACCTGCGACTGCAGTTCCAACGTCGTTCAATGCGAGGCAAGTACCTGTTCTTCGTTTTGGTATTGCACGGTCTCGGGAAGCCGCAACCGCGCCACACCGATGTATCGGTCGGCCATCCCGTAGTAGATGTCGAAGACATCTTCGGAAAGCTTGTCAATGCCCGTCGGAAAGACGACGTTCCGCCCGTTGTCACATTCGTCAGGAATCTCCGGAATGAGGATCGGCGTAGTCGAGCGATAGCGAAGTAGCCGGTTTTTCTCGCGGCGCAAGATCAGCACACCGGCGTCGTACGTGACGTGGTTCAAATCACCAGGTGCCTCAGCGAGCTCGCCGTTGACTCCGTGGTAAACGATCATGTATCCAAGGCGCGTTTGCACGGGCGGGGTCCCGACCCCAACGCGCAACGACTCCCACGGCGCCGAGGGTGCAGCAACGAGCGCGTGCCGATTCATGATGCGAAGATGTCGAACATCGTGATTGACCGCATCGAGGTCGCATCCTGAAATCCAAATGGCCGGAACCGGATGGTCGATGCCGCGCGGCGCATTATGCGCGTCGTACAACGGGCGGTGGAACATCCCCAGAGCGGCACGTCCGCCTTTGAAGTGGACGGCGTCGGGCAAGAACGCAGCGTCCTTGTTATCGTAGTTGTTGAAGGGCCTGCCATAATGCGCCTCGGCGTCGGGCTGAAAGTCGACCAGTCCGAGTCGCTCCCAGTCCAAGCAATTCTCGGAAATTGCAAGTGCCACTCGGGGACCGTGAGGGCCTAACGCGACGTACGTCATCACGTAAAGCCCGATAGGCTCGACGAACGTCACGCGAGGATCTTCACAGCCCCCGGCGGCTTCCCAGGGCCGCAGCTCGTATGGCTCCTCCGGCTCGAGCGCGATCCCTAAACGCTCGACACCGGCGGGAATCCCCTCGTCGCTGAACAGCACGCGTGCGATCCCGATGCGTGAATAGTTGTTTGCGCCGACAAGGCGCGGAAACAAGTAGAGTTCACCATCGGGTCCGCGGACTGCCGCCGGGTTAAGGACGCCTTCGATCTCTTCGGCGCGAGTAGGATCCGGTCGCATCACGACGCCGAGGCGCTCGATGGTGAAACCGGACGCGAGTTCTACCTGCATCGTCGCGAGCTAAAAGTGGAGGCCGAGGCCGGCGAGGATCTGCTGTGCCTGAGCGAGGCCGGTCGCGAGCAGCCCGATCGATAGCGTCGCCAATAAGAAGTCGTAAACTTTCGACACGAGTTGTTCTCCTTTGCGCTTCTGTCGTCATCCGAAGCTAATGATTTGTGCAAAGCGATTTAGGGATTCGAACGATTCAGATTTGAAATGCGGCGGCGTGCAAATGTCCGGTTAACCAGATGACAAAAGTCGCCGCAGCGCTAAAAGAGTTCACCTTGAAGCTCGAAGGTGAGGCGGCCGCCCTGCGATCCGTAGGCGAGGTCCAAGCGCACACCGCGATACATCACGCCGACGCCCGAATCGCCGTGCCAAGTAAAGTTGGGCAGCGCAAACGGCTGATCTCCGCCGCGTACGCGGCTTGCCGCCGTTTCCGTAAAGAGAATGAACTTCCAATTTCCCGGCCGCGCGTCGGCGATACGGTACTCCGCCTGCAGCACGTTGGCATCGGTGCCGCACGTGCCTTTGGCGTAGCCGCGCAAGCCCGTCGCGCAAACCAGAGCGCTCGTCGGCACAACTCCGCCGGTGCGCCAGACTCCGCCGTGCAGCACGAGCGTCGATGAGCCAACGCGCGTATACTGCGCGGCATCGGCAACGATCGCACGGTAGTGGGTGTTTGTGCCGAGGCCGCCGACCGCGTCGAACGCCTCGACACGGTACTGAACGTAGCAGTTCGGCGGGTGCCATTGCGTGGGGGGAACGGGACAGCTATGTGAGACGCCGGCCTTTAGCAGCGTGTTGCGCGCCGGCGCGTAATACGTGTCGTACAGCGATGGCGCCGTAATATAGGTGGGGCGCGCGCTCGTCGAACGCACTTCTTCGGCGCCGAGCTCGATTTGCGTTCCGTTGGTGTCGCGCATTAAATAGTACGCTTCTGCCCCCATCGCCCAGCTGTAGACGTTCACTGCGAGCGGTTGGCTCGCCCGATAGACACCGCGCCCAGCGAACTCGTCGACGATGAAGTCGGATTCACGGCCGGTAGAGGCGTCGACGGAGACTGGCGTCGTGTACAGCGCCCGGAAGAGATTAGCTCGTCGTGAGAGCTGCGATATCGTCGAGAGCGTCGAACCGCGGTCGTCGATGGGCGGCGAATTCGCAATCCAGCCGACCCCCTCGATCGGCGCCGAGAGTGGTTGATCGGCATAATACGGATGGTCGGTCGGCACCAACTGCCTTGCCATGACGATCCAGTGGAGGGAAACGTCGCCCGTTCGAGGATCGCGGAGAACGTCGAGGCGGGTGCGCCAGCCACCTAGTCTCGTCAGGTTGTTGTAATCTCGCTCGACGGCGCTCTGCTCCAGCGTGTCACCGCGGTGCAGCGAAAGATACCGCTCCACGATGCCCGGCTTTATGACCCCGTAGGTTTCGATGGTGACGGCAACAATCTTCGCACCACGTTGCGTTACCGCTACCTCGGGCGCAGTTTCCGGCGCTGCGATCGCATAAAGAGTGGTGGTCGCAACGAGGAGCAACGTTGCGACCATCACCATCGTGCCGGCGCCGCGCTTCACGACGCCAACCCATTGGCGACGCAGCGCTCGAGCGAGACTGGTGACTCATGAATCACCAGCACCGGAACGCTCGTCTCAAGCAGCGCCTTCGTGACGGCGCCGTTGCTCGCAGGGCCCTCAGGGCTGCGTCGGTGCGTTCCGACGAAAATGACATCCGCGCCGAGACTTTGCACGACGTCTTTGATAGCTTTAGGGATAGGCGCGCCGCGGACTACCTTTAGCGAAGCTTTCGCGCCGTATTCGGAAACGATCGCTAAAGCATCGCCGAGAAAGCGATTAAGGCGAGCGCGATTCTCGTCGGGCAGCAGGCCCAAGAGCGGCGTCAGGAAGCTGCCGCGTTCGTCCGAAACGTAGACCAACGACAACTCGGCGCACTGTTCGACCGAAAGCGCCGCCGCCGTGATGAGCGCCGTTCTTGGAAGAAACGGTGGGGCGATGGGGACGAGGATGTGGCTGAACATGAACCTTCTCCTTGACCGAAGAGGCGAGTTAGGCAGCGACGGCCGGATGTTGGAGCGCGAACTGCCGGCGCATGATGATGGCGGCACGCCGAACGTGAGATTTTACGGTGCCGATCGGCTGGTGAAACGTCTTCGCGATTTCACGATGAGTGCGCCCCTCGAGGAACTTCAGCCGCGCGGTCGCGCGTAAGTGCTCGGGAACGCAGAGCAATGCTGATTCGGCGAGTTCCAGGCTCGCGCGTTCATCCAGCGCGGATTCCGGCGTTTCGCGTTCCACGCAGTTTAACCGGAAGCGTGCCGCGTCGTCGACGTCGTCGAGCGAAACGACGGCCGGTGGCTTTCTGCGCATACGATTGCGCGCGACGTTGAGCGTGATCGTATAGAGCCACCCCTTCAAACGTAAGTCCTGCCGCAGATTTTCAGGCATCCGTTCGAGTGCGCGATATGCGCGCAGGAACGCGTCTTGCACGATCTCCTCGGCATCTTCGCGGCTTCGGCTCATCCGCTGCGCGAAGACGCGAAGCTTTGCCTCATAATCACCGACGATGCGTTCGAAATCGCTGACGCTTACGGTCGCGCTCACGATGGCAACCTGCTGGTGCGGACGAAGGCGAGCGCCCAACCGCCCGGCGTGTGGATCCGCGCGTGGAGAAATCCCTCCGCGTCGGGATAGGGGGAGTCGATTATGAACCCGGCACGGATGGCCTCGGTGACGTTCGAAAAGATCTGAATACCCATGTGCTCGTTCTCCAGTCGTTACTTGCGGAAAGGAGCATATCGCCATTTGGAGAATAATGTCAAGAAATGACAAAATACATGAGACGACACGATAAATGCGTACCGTTACCGAGCGACGGGCACCGGGAGCGAAAGAAGGCCCGAACGCGCGAGCAGCTCACCGAAGCAGCCGTGCGGCTCTTCATCGAGCGAGGGTTCGAGCAGACGAAGGTGGACGACATCGTCGCCGCAGCGGATGTCGTGCCGCGAACGTTCTTTCGCTACTTCGCTTCCAAGGACGACGCGCTCTTCAGTTGGTACGATCTGCCGCGCGACGCCATCGTCGCAGCGCTGCGATCGCGTCCCCGCGGCGAGGGCATCGTTACGGCCCTGATAGCGGCGTTCGACGAGTCAGTGCGGGCCAGCGGCGCGCAGCGGGTCCTGAGGTTGACCAGCCAGGTCGTCGCGAAGTCTCCCGAGCTCCGGGGGCGCCTCGACGCCGTGCGCGCGATCCATCGCGACGACATTGCGAATGCGCTGGGCCACCGTTTACCGCGTTCCGCAGCGCTCATCGCCCAAATGATAACAGCTGCGGTCTTGACGGCGTACTCTGCGACGGTGGATGAATGGGTCGCCGGCAGCGCTGCCGGTCCGATGAGCGATTACACGGGGCCGGCGATGAAGCTCGCGCTAAAGGTCTTCGCCTCGGTCAACGCACAGTACGTACTGCGATAATAAGGCTATCCGCCGATTTCGATCTCTGCCAGTGAGGGTGCGGCGCTGCGCCGGCGCATTAAGAGGATCAAGGGGATGCAGATCAGCGAACTGGCGCCGACGACCAGGGACGCATCGGCGTAGGAGAGGACCAACGATTGGCCTTGCACGAGCGCCGAAAGCTGAGCGAGGGAATGCGATTGGAGAAATTGCGCCACCGGCGGTGCCGTAAGATTCACGGCGCTACCGAGAACGGTTGAATGGAATTCGGCGCGCCGGTCGATCACGACGTCGAGTAGAGCGACCGCCACCGATCCTCCTAGCTGCACCGATAGGTTGATAAATGCCCCGGCCTTCTGCCCATCGCGCGGCGGCGTGCCGCTCAGGACCGCAACGGTGAGCGGAATGAACAGCAAAGCGCTGCCGGCGCCGCTGAGCGCAAGGGGTATTGCGAAGGTCCAGAACGATGCCTGCAGGGTCGTATGGAACGCCAATATTAGCAGCGCTACACCACTGGCTATGAAGCCCGCCGCCAGTAGGACGCGCGCGTCGACCTTGCCGATCATTTTGACGACGAGCGGCACACAGAGCGCGAGCGGCACCGCCCTCAGAATGAACAGCAACCCGCTGAGCGTGGGAGTGAAGCCGAGCAAGCCTTGAACGAACTGCGGCAGCACGTAGGTCGAACCCAGCGATGCTCCGCCGAACGCAAACGCAAGCAACGACCCCGACCAGACGCTTCGGTTCGCGAGCACGCGAAGATCGACGATCGGAGCTGCCGTGAACTTCAACTCGTAGACGACGAAGCCCACGAGGCCGATCACGCAAAGGAGGGTCATTACCGCATTTACCGGATCCTGCAACCAGTAATGCGGCTCGCCCTCGGTGAGTACGTACTGCATCGATCCGAGCGCCAGCGCGAGAAGCACGACCCCGGCAACGTCGACCGGCATCTTCCGCGGTTTTTGCGGATCCTTTAGAAGCAGGAACAAGACGATCGCGGCAAAGGCTCCCGGCACGAGGTTGATGTCGAAGCACCAATTCCACGACCAGTTGTCAACCAAAATACCGCCAAGCGCCGGCCCCAGCGCCGGACCCATGACCGCGCCGATGGTGAAGATTCCTTGGCTCACGCCGAGGTCTTTGGGCGCAAAGGTATCGCGCAGAACCAGCTGCCCGGTCGCCAGTAAGCCGCCCCCGAAAAGGCCCTGAATGATTCGCCAAAACGTGAGCGTTCCGAGCGAGGCCGACGTGCCGCACATCACCGAGGCCAGCGTAAAGCCCACGATCGACGCCACGTAGTAGCTTTTCCGGCCGAACCGGTCTTGGAGCCATGGAGTCAACGGGATTACCACGATGGCGGCGATGGTATAAGCCGTTATTATCCACGTGGCCTCCTGCTGGCCCGCACCAACGTTGCCCTGGATCGTCGGCAACGCGACGTTTGTGATCGTCGAGTCGAGGGTCTGCATCAAAGTGGCGGCCATCACGGCCGCGACGATCAGCGTCCGCCGCGTGCCGAACTCTATAACGTCTTGCCGCGACGCATCCACATCGACGATGAGCGAGTTTTGGTTCCTTAGTGATGCGAATTCAGGGTAAGCGAGAACGAGGAGCCGTGGGCGGTTTCGTTACCTCGCCAGGCGCACCGGCAGCATAACTTGCAGGGGGACGTGGTCCTATGGCTTACGAGGTCACCAAACGGATCAAAGGGCACGACTACCGCTATGTCGTGGAAAGCTATCGCGATCCGCAAACCAAGCGCCGGAAGACGAAGTGGACTTATGTGGGCGCGCTCGACGGCGATGGCGTGCGTGCGGCGGTCGTGCGCGCCCGCAAGCACGTAACGAAGGACGATGTCATCGCCGCCGTCGCAAAGTTGCTGGAGTTCCGCGACCCCGAGCACGTGACGGTATCGGTAATCGCAAAAGAAGCCGGCATATCGCGCAGCACCTTCTACCGCCACTTTCCGGACGAGCGAAAAGCCTTTAGCGCCGCGCTATCAAAAATACGTGACGAATTTCTGCTGTCGCTACCCTCCCTCGACGACTCGGTGCAAACGATTGAGGAGGCACGCGCGACGTTTCGCCGGTGGTGTGAGGCGCGCTTTCGCCTAATAGGACGCCAGCGCGCAATCCTTCACGCGATTTCACTCGGTTATCGCGGCAAAATGCCATTGCGGTTGGAGCGCCCATTGCTGACGTTAGACTCGTTAGCGTCGCTCGAGGCTTTTTTGAAAGCGCTCCAGGTCGCCGGGATCGCGGCAATCCCTGATATGGCCGGGATGTCGCGCGCTATTCTAGGGAGCCTCGTCGCTCTCAGAGTGGCACCCCACTTCATGAAGCCCGAATACACTTATTTGATGCCGGAGTTCGAAGAGCTGCACGCGATGTTCGAGCGTGCGATATTCAACCTCGAGCGCCCTACGTAAGGGCAGCACACCTCGTCGGTAAGCTAGGCGGCTTCACGGGTCGCTGCGGCGAAGCCGCCGTGCAATATGATCGCGGCGCGAAGCCGGCCTTTCCTTCAAATTGAGCTAGCCGAAGGCATCTGCGTCAGGAAGCTCTTCGTGATGCTTGCCGCTTTGATCTCGCTTTTTGTCGATCAGTCATTCAACGGCGTGTATCAATCTATCCAGCAGTATGCCGGCGGAAGCCTAGGTGCTAGCGCCGATGAGCTGCCCTGGACGTTGATCGGATTCAATACGTTCTACTACGTCACGCTTTTGCTCACGCCGTGGCTCATCGACCGCTTCGGGCGAAAACCGATCTTCGGTTTCGGACATCTGACGTTCGGCGTTCTTACGTTGTACCTCGCAATGACCGCTTCACTGAGCGGCTTCATCGTCGGCCGCTGCTTTCAAGGAATGGCGCAAGGAACGTTTTTCGTCTGCGCCGTGGCAACCGTGTTGACGCTCTTTCCACCGAAGCTGCGCGGCGTAGCATTTGCGTTCTTTTCGGTTACGTCGCTCTCGGGTGCGGCGGCCGGCCCGTTCATCGGCGGTTGGTTTGTCGACCATGCGTATTGGCGCGACGCATTTACGTTGTATGCTTTACTCCCCGCCTTCGCGGGCGTAGTCATCTTCACGCTGCTAGAAGCGCCGGGTCCTCGATGGGCAGGGCGCTTCGACGTCCCGGGCGTCGCGTTCGCATTACTCGCATTCTTCTGTTTCGAATACGCCTCGTCGTTCGGTGAACGCAGAGATTGGCTTTCGAGCCCCGACATCGTCTCGTGCTGCCTCCTCGCCGCGGTCGGATTTGCGGGATTCATCTGGCGCGAATTGTGTGAAGATCGATGTGGCTTCATCCAGTTAAGGTTGTTTAATATCCGAAATCTCGCGGTTGGGAGCATCCTCGGATTCGGGCTCGGCGTGCCGCTTTTTGGTGCGAACCTCTTCCTGCAGTACGCACAAACGAGCCTCGGCTTTCCACCGTCTACTGCGGGCGCGCTCCTGCTGCTGCGAATCCCGGCGATTATGCTTGTGGCGCCGATTGTCGTGATGCTCGTAAATTCCGACAAGATCGACGTGAGGATCCCGGTGGTAATCGGTTTCCTGCTCGTGCCGCTTTCCTACGTGTTACTCGTGACGCATACCGCGTCAGGATCAGATTTCGCGACCTTTGCGCTGGCCGTCGTTATTTCAGGTGCCGGGTTTGCGTGTCTCTTCTCACCGATCGCAAACGTGCTGGTCCGGTCGCTCCCCACCGAAGTACGCGCTGAGGGCATTGCAATTTTTAAGATCGTGTTGTTACTCGGCGGGTCCGTCGCCTCTACCGCCCTTGCCGTCATCTACGACCACAGCTGGGCCTGGTATCAAGCGCTGCTCGCGGGCGGGGCCACGTTGAGCCATTTAGTGCCGATCGGTATCGTGCCGGCGCTGCCGACGATATCGTTCCTCGTCGATCAGCAGGCGGCCATTCTGGCCTACATGTACAACTCTAAAGTCGTCGCCCTCGTCTCTCTCCTCAACTTGCCGCTAGTCGCTTTACTACGAAAGCCTGACGCGGCGTAGCCCCGCTCTCGAAGGCGCGCTATTTTACCGGTAGCCGTGCGGCACGGCTAATTCCTGAGCCGCCTTCGAAAACGGCACCGGCCCGGACACGTTAAGCGAGGTAAAGCCACGCTAACATTAGGGCTGAAAAGCCGCTCGTCATCCAAGCAGTACGTGTCACGAGGGACCACTTGAGCACCGGTCTTAACTTAGTGCACATCACTTTGGAGCGGGCGAACCGTCAGACCAGTGGGACACCGGAATGGCGAGCGTCACCGGTTGGTACGGGCGAAAGCCGGCCGATGCAGGAGGTGCTAGGATCGGCGACCCCTTGAAGCTCGCGGCCCACGTGGCAAGTTGGTCGTACGCGACGAACGGCATGACATGCGGGCGCCACGGTCCGTCGGCTCCGAGCAGGTAGCCGTTTTTCGATAGCATGAACGCAAGCGAGGCGGGAGCGGGATCGGTGAATTGGTGGTCGGCATACCCGGCTTTCGCTTTCGCCGCAATCTCTTCACGAGTATCGCCGGCGACCGCCCACTTCGTCAGTGCGAGGTAAAACGGGAGCACGCTGCGCACGGCCGGAGGATTGAGGCATGCCGGCCCGAGACCGTGCCAGTTCCAGAACTCGGGATCATCGAAACCCGCCGTCCACGAGCGTCCAACAATGCAGACCCAGCCGTTGGTGCCCTTGACCCCGACGACGTAGCCTTTCTTTGTGAAGACGAGCACTCCAGCACGAGCGGAGATCGATGACGGCCCTGCCGAGCGAGCCAAGGCGATTTCGGCGGCAGCGCTGGGCATCAGGTACTTCGCGATCGGCGCCATCGCCGGGTAGGGGTTTGGCGAGGGCACCTGTCCGAACGCTACCGTGGAGAACGCAAGCAAGAACGCAGTGGCTACGCAAGCAAAGGCGATCTTCATGGGGCCTCCTTAAGTAAGACGAGCGTTGCAGAGCTTGGCGGGCCGCAGGCAGTTGCGGAATGCCGAGCGCAGCAAGAAACGAGTTGTGCAGTCATCATCGTCAGTGGCTCGTCCCTCGCGTTGTTCGACGCAACGAAGACCGTTGGAGCACCGGGCATGAACTTACTTTGCACAACGCCGCTTGGCAACGAAATGTGACAGGGAGGCCAAACTGCTTGCAGAGTAAGGCCGGCACAGTTCAAAAACGGAAATCGATGGGGCGGCGCTGGCCTGGTCGAGTGCAAACTCTTGGCAGGATATGAGGAGAAGCTAGCGATGCGGCTGCCGGCGACGTGTGGCGCGCGCTTCTTCGAGTGCGCGTTCGAGCGTACTGCTTGTTCCAATGTCCCACTGCACTTCGAAGGCTTCCGCGCCAAGCAGTGTACGCACTTTGGCAACTTCTACGTCGAAATCGGCCCGCTCCGACTCATAGAGCGGAACGTGGATGGCTCGACGTAGGGCGTCGGCCGCGCCGAGCAACCGCGCGGCGCGCGCCGGATCACCCAGTGCGGAAATCGTTGCCGCGAGGTCACCCAAGAGGGCCGCCAACGACACCTTGGCAGGGATTGAATCGAGCAGATCGAGCGCCTCGTGGTAACGCGTCAGCGCAAGCTCGTAGTCTCCGCGCTTTTGCGCGACCGTCGCGAGGTTCGCAATCGAATAGAACATGCTGCCAACGTTTCCAACGGCGCGCTGCAAGCGTAGACATTCGCCGAAGATTTCTTCAGCTCGCTCGTAGTTTCGTTCGCCGAACGCGGCAAGCCCGATCTTCATCAGTGCGTGGGCGAGCCCAACCTCTTGCCCGAGGCGGCGGTAGATGGCTACGCTTGCGTCGCCCAATTCCGCGGCCCGCGCGAAGCCGTTCTTGCCGAACGAAACCGACGCAAGGCTTGATAGGGAAGCCGCGGTGCCGGCTTCATCGCCCAGCCGAGTTTGAATGGCCAGGCCTTCGCGGTAGACCTCCTCGGCCCGGTCGTACTCGGCACGAAACTGAAGAATAATCCCGAGGCAGGTGTACGATGCGGCCAGGCCTGCCTCGTCGCCCAATCTGCGCTGCAGTTGAATCGCTTCCTCACACGGCGCAAATGCGTCGTCGAAATTTCCGAGCGCGGAGAGCAGCACGACGTGCCCGTGCAACACGTTTGTGTAAAGGCTGTCGGGTACGGTGGCCGGCTCTTGGGCTCTCACCGAGAGGAATCGGCGCATCCACGCAACCGCTTCGGTCAAGTGCCCACGAAAACACCAGAATCGCCAAACGGTGCTGAGCAGGTGAAACGCGAAGAGCGTCGCGGCGTTGCCCGCCGCCCACTCCAACGCGGAGCGTATATTG